>Ga0308171_1001478_pt1 | contig 31011 bp, 26 predicted proteins | sample PhyGR1_FD_202135 | JGI IMG/M metagenome (GOLD analysis project Ga0308171, IMG submission 202135) | Phyllosphere microbial communities from UC Gill Tract Community Farm, Albany, California, United States - DLSLSG.R1 | ecosystem: Host-associated > Plants > Phyllosphere > Unclassified | place: USA...
CGGCCAAGCATGGCGACGAGCAGGTCAAGATCTGGCGCCGCAGCTTCGACGTGCCCCCGCCCCCGGCGGATGCGGGCGGCGAGTTCGACGTGTCGGGCGACCGCCGCTATGCGGGCATCGACGTGCCCCAGACCGAAAGCCTGAAGGACACGATCGCGCGCGTCCTGCCCTATTGGGAAGAGCGCATCGCGCCCGCGCTGCGCGACGGCAACCGCGTGCTGATCTCGGCGCACGGCAACTCGCTGCGCGCGCTGGTCAAGCATCTGTCGAACATCCCCGACGACGAGATCACCGGCCTGGAAATCCCGACCGCGCAGCCGATCGTCTATGAACTGGCCGACGACCTGACGCCGACCGACCGTTATTATCTGTCGGAACGCTAAGCGATCGGGAGACGAGGGGCGGTCTGACGTGCGACCGCCTCGCGCCCCAACCTCTTCGCGGCTTCGCGTGAACCATTTGATTTCACGCGAAGCCGCGAAGACACGAAGATTTTTGTTCGCGCAGAGGCGCGGAGGCGCGGAGAGTTGGTCCGCGCGGCGGGCGGATCGCTCCCATGGCAGCATGCCGTCGTCTTCCGTTCGACAGGGAGGGCTACGCGGCAGCCCATACTGACACCTCCGCGTCTCCGCGTCTCCGCGCGAACCCAACTCCATCCTCCGTTCAGGCTGAGCGACGTCGAAGCCCACGCCCCCCGCTCCGGCAAAATCGCCCACAACCATGCCCGAACGCATACGGAAACTTGCCCCCCTCGCCCCGTCCCGCTAGGCAGCCCGCTTCCCCGGCAACGGGGCCAAAGGGGCTAAGGCGGAACAGCGGATATGACGTCGGTCGGGATCATCATGGGGTCCACTTCGGACTGGGAAACCATGCGGCATGCCGCCGAGACGCTGGAGGCGCTGGGCGTGGCGCATGAGACCCGCGTCGTCTCCGCGCACCGCACGCCGCAGCGCCTGTACGATTACGCCACCACCGCCGCCGATCGCGGGATCAAGGTCGTCATCGCGGGCGCGGGCGGCGCGGCGCACCTCCCCGGCATGGCCGCGTCGATGACCCATCTGCCGGTGCTGGGCGTGCCGGTCGAGTCCAAGGCGCTGAAGGGCATGGATAGCCTGCTCTCGATCGTCCAGATGCCCGGCGGCATCCCCGTCGGCACGCTGGCCATCGGCAAGGCGGGTGCGATCAATGCAGGCCTGCTGGCCGCCTCGATCCTGTCGCTGTCCGACGAGGACCTCGCCGAGCGTCTGAAGGACTGGCGCCAGCGCCAGACCGACAGCGTCGCCAACGATCCGCAAGGGTAAGCCGATGCTGAAGCCGGGTTCGACGATCGGGATTCTGGGTGGCGGCCAGCTGGGCCGGATGCTGGCGGTGGCGGCCGCGCAACTGGGGTATCGCACCCATGTGCTGGCCCCCGACGAGGAAAGCGTCGCAGCGCAGACCGCGTCCGCGCTGACCCGCGCCGATTATCACAATACGGTCGTACTCGCCGACTTCGCCGCCGCCTGCGACGTCGTCACCTATGAGTTCGAGAATGTCGACGTGACGCCGGTCGAATGGCTGGCCGAGCGGCTGCCGGTCCATCCCGCGCCCGCCGCGCTGCGTGTCGCGCAGGACCGGATCGCCGAGAAGAGCTTCGTCGAGAAGGTCGGCGGCCGCCCCGCCCCCTGGGCGGCGGTGAACTGCGCCGCCGACCTGACCGCCGCGCTGGAGCGGATCGGCTGTCCCGCGATCCTGAAGACCACGCGCTTCGGCTATGACGGCAAGGGCCAGGCGCTGATCCGCGAGATGGCCGATGCCCCCGCCGCCTGGGAAGCGATCGGCGGCCCCGCCGTGCTGGAGGGGTTCATCCATTTCAGCCACGAATTCTCGATCCTGGTGGCGCGCGGGACCGACGGCACGACCGTCCGCTACGACCCGCCGCACAATATCCACCGCGACGCGATCCTGCGCACCTCCACCCTGCCCGCGCCGCCCGAGATCGGGGCGCAGGCCGAGGAGGCGACCGCGCTCGCCATCCGCATCGCCGAGCAGCTGGGCTATGTCGGCGTGCTGGCCTGCGAGTTCTTCGCGACCGAAAATGGTCCTGTGTTCAACGAGATGGCCCCGCGCGTCCACAATTCGGGGCACTGGACGATCGAGGGCGCCGAAACCTCGCAGTTCGAGAATCATATCCGCGCGATCTGCGGCCTGCCGCTGGGCGACACGTCGCTGACGGGTGCGTGGGTGCAGATGGAGAATCTGATCGGCGACGATGCCTGGGACGGCGCGTTCACCGAAAAGGGCACCCATCTCCACCTCTATGGCAAGGCCGAGTCGCGGCCGGGGCGCAAGATGGGGCATATCACGCGCGTGACGCGCTGAGCGGGCGTCACGCTATCGCCGGACGGTGAAGGTCACGGGCACCAGCACCTGCGCCTGATAGACCTGATCGCCCTTCATCACCGGCCGAATCCGGAATTGCCGGTAGAGCCCCAGTGCCGCCGCGCCGAAACCGCGCCCCTTGGGACGCTCCGCCGCGATCGAACAGCTTTTGGGCGTTCCCGGCCGGGGCACGTCGCATAGCAGCACCGCGATGCCGCTGACCCCGCCCGCCCAAGCCATTTTGGGAAAGGCTTTGTCGATCAGCTCCTGCGGCGGCTTTTCGATCCATTCGGCAAGCGCGTAGCGGAGCCGTCCTTCGCCCGGACCGTCACCGTCGCCGCGTCCGTTGCCGGTGCCGCGCCCCTCGCCGCCCGTCCCGCGCCCGCTGGCGATTCCCGTCCCCAGCCCATCCGAAATCGCCGTCCCGACGCGCAAGGCCGGCTCGGCCGCCAATCCCGCCGCCGGGGCGGGCAGGTCGACCATGTCGAACCGGGCAGGCGCGACCGCCGCCGGGGCGGCCTGTCGGGCGGGACGCGCGGGCGCCGGGCGTGGCGATCCGCCCCCGGCGGTCGGACGCGGCACCAGGCTCTCGCGCTTGACCGGGGCGGGTGCGACCGGCGGCGGCGGCACGGGGACGGGCGGAGGCTCCGGCGGGCGGGGCACGTCGAACAGCGTCAGCAGCGGCCGGGCCGGGTCGTCGGTCAGGCGATGCCGGGGCTGTCCCCAGATCAGCAGCGCCAGGATCGCGGCATGGACCGCGACCGTGGCGACGACCGCCACCGATCGCCGCCCATGATCCCGCCGGACCGAAACGCTGTCCCGCATCGCGCTATTCTCCCGGACGGAGGATCACCGCGATGCTGATCGACGTCAAGTCCGCGCCCAGTCCTCGCCGATCCGGCGCAGCACGTCGAGCGGCACGCGGCCGTGGCGCAGCACGGCGGTATGGAACGCCTTCAGGTCGAACCGCGCGCCCTGCTGCTTCCGGGCGGACTCGCGAATGTCGACAAAGACCGAATGGCCCAGCTTGTAGCTCGCCGCCTGGCCGGGATTGACGCAGTAGCGTTCGACCTCGCGCGTCGCGAACCCCTCCGCCTCGCCCTCGGCCTCGACGAAATGGCGGATCGCCTGTTCGCGGGTCCAGCGCAGGTGATGCAGCCCGGTATCGACCACGCAGCGATTGGCGCGGAACAGCAGGAACTTCAGATAGCCCAGCTGCCCCAGCGGATCGTCGTCATACATGCCGATCTCGTCCGCCAGCTGCTCGGCATAGAGCGCCCAGCCCTCGCCATAGCCCGAAAAGCCGTTGATCTTGCGGATCAGCGGCAGCCGCGTGTTGGACAGCGCCAGCCCGCCCTCCATCTGATGCCCCGGCAACCCTTCGTGATAGACGGTCGTCGCCAGGCAGAATTTGGGCCAGTCGGCGCTGTCCTTCAGGTTGAAATAGACCAGGCCGGGGCGCGATCCGTCGATGGCGGGCCCCTGCGCAAAGGCCGCCGCCGCGCCCGCCTCGGTCTGGGGCGGCACACGGCGCACCTCGAAGCCATAGGGCGGCATGCGTTCGAACACCTGCGGCAGGCGGGTCCGGATCGCATCCAGCCGCGCGTTGCAATAGGCGATGGCGGCGCGCTTGCCCTCGTCGGTATTGGGATAGAGCTGGTCGGGATTCTTGTAGAGCGCGGCCATGCGCTGCCCCACCGTGCCCTTGGTGAAGCCCTGCTTCTTCAGCAGCGCGTCGAGCCGGGCGGACAGCATCGCCGCCTGGTCGCGGCCGAAGCGATGGACCTCGTCGGGCGAGAAGCTGGTCGTCGTATTGGCCTTGAGCGCGACCGGATAATAGGCCGCCCCCTCGCGCAGTTTCCACACGCCCGCATCATGCGTCGCCTTGGCCCGCAACGCCTTGGCATAGGCAAGCTGGCGATCCAGCGCGGGCAGCACCTCCGCCTCATAGATTTTCGCGGCCGCCTGCGCATGGCGGTCGCCCAGCCCCTTTTCGGCAGCGCGGCGCGCGAGCGACCGGACGACCAGCGCCTCGCTCGCGGGCTGGCGGGTCTTGCCCATCTGTTCGATCGCGAGGTCGAGGATGAAGTCGGGCGGCACCACCCCCTGCCCCGCATCGTGGCGCATCCGGTCGGTCTGCGCGTCCATCTGCTGCCCGAAGGCGCGCAGCCGCATCAGATAGGCATCGGCATCGCCCGCATTGGCGATCTTGTGCTTGGTGTCGAGAAAGTCGGGGACCGACTGATAGGCGCCCGACAGCTGCGATACGACATAGGGGCTGGGGCCATAGGAATAGCCGCCGAAATCGAACGCCTGCACCGCTTCCGCCGAGCGCCGGGTGTAGAGGACCGATTCCAGGTCGATCCGCTCCTCGGGCGACAGGGTGGCGGGGTCGATCGCCTGGAGCCGGGCCAGATCGGCCTTGGTCGCCGCCTTCGCCGCCGCGATCCCGGCGGGGGACTGGTCGGACAGACGCCCCCGCAGATCGGCATTGGCGCCGGTGTCGAGGCCGAGGCTGGTCGCGCCCTCCGGACTGCGGCGGAGCTGTTCCTGGACCAGCGTGTCGAACAGCGCGGTCAGGCGGGCGGATGCGCTGGTCTGGGCCAGAACCCCCTCGCTGCCCGCCGCCACGGCCAGCGCCGCCGTGCCCCCCAGGAAATGCCGCCGGTCGATCATGCTTGTCCCCTTTTGGTTTTCGACCGGCAGCGTAACGGGATTTGGCGGGAATTGAAGCGGTTATGGGGCGGGTGGGGTAATTGCGGTTCACACTCTTCGACGCGCACCGTGATCCGGGCCGGCTGGTATCGGCCGGTCCACATCAAGAGCCCCGTTCGGCCAGGAGTTGCGCATGCTGCTGGCCAACCGCAAGACCCTGCTGGTCAAGTACGGCGACATTGAAAACGAAGTACGCGGCACGCTCCGCGCCTTCGGACTGAAACTCTCGGGCCGGATAGCGTCGGGGCGGTTCGAGCAGCGCGCCATGGTGAGGCCGATGCTCATCGCGCGGGCCGCTCTCCGCTCCACCTTTACCAGCTCCGCCGCGAGGCGGGGGCAACCCGAGAGAACGAGGTCTAGGTGACTGCGCCGTAACCGGAGTGCCACCAGAGCCGGTCGAAGGTAGATAGCAGCCCTCGATCAGCCATCGAACGACCCATGGTGAGGCGGCCCAGCGCCGACCTCGGACACAAGCTCGAACCTTGGCAGCCCAATTGTAGTATCGTCCGGTCAGGCGTCCCGCTTGGTCGCGCTTTGCATCGCCTGCTCTCCCAAATAGCCTTCACTTGCCGAAAAATGGACGTCACACCTGATAGAATGAGAGCCCAAAATCGGCTCCTTTTAGTACAAAGGCGCAAAAGTTGCGATCCGGAAATTCGCTCTTCAGCTTCGCAACGAGCATATTGGACATAATAGTGGCCAGGCGGTTGAGTTGAGCGCTCTTCAGTTCGACTGAGGCAGCATCATCTGGAAACATGTGATCAAATAGGAAGGCGTTCATAGCCGTCTCAACCTGCTGCTTAGAATGTCCGGTGTTTTCCCAGCCTCTTAACCGATCAACATCGAGTGGGGCGCGCAACACGTAATCGTCTATTTGCACAAAATCCGGCCAGAAAAGTGCGCAGAAGCCAAGCGCATGGTCGGCTCGCCCTTCGATGTATATCCAATCTTCAGGCGAAATGCCGGTGCCTTCGTTCCACCTTTTCAATTCAGGAATTAGGTCAGCGACTTTAGCCATGGCGCGATGTTAGCGGTCCAGCGAACGTCCGCAAGCGGAATGCCGCAGAGCCGTTTCCCGCTTGCGGCGGGACCGCAATCACACAAGGTGTTTGCACATGGGCTTCGACTTCGCTCAGCCTGAACGGCGGTCGGGTGTGGGGCTTTCCCCTACAACCGTTCAGCCTGAGCGAAGTCGAAGGGCAAGGGAAACCCCAAAGAAAAAGGGCGGCCCGTCCTGCGACGCACCGCCCTTCCCTCGCTCAAGGCGTGGAAATCACCCCGCGCGCGTGCCCGACAGCGGGAAGCTGCCGAACGCGCCCGCGCCGACCGATCCGGTCAGCGTGTCGCCATCGGCGGTCGCTTCGCAGTCCAGCGTCATCGGCATGGGCGAGGAGATCGACATCTTCCAGTGGATCGTGTTGCCCGACACGCTCCCCTCGATATCCATCGCCCCCATCTGGCCGCCGCCCGAGCCGGTGAAGCGATCACCCTCGGTGGTGACGGTCAGGGTCATCTCCTGGTCGCCCAGCGGCGACTTGACGGTGCAGTTCCAGGTGCCGTCGATGTCGGCCATATTCGCTCTCCCTTATTGTCCGGCGGCGGGGGCGGGCCCCGCCACATCGGCCGCCTCGACCACCTCGACCGGCAGGCCCAGCGTATCGAGCTGCGGCTTGACCGTCTTGGCATCGCCGACCACGACCCAGATGAATTGCCTGGGGTTCAACGCCGCCTCGATCGACTTGTTCAGCTCGGGCAGCGTCATCGCCTGATACCGCCGGGTGATCGTCGCATAATAATCGTCGGGACGGCGGAACAGGTCGTTGGCCTGCATCGCCGACAGCACCGCGCCCGACGTCTCGAAGCTGCCCGACAGCGAGCGGATCGCCCCGGTTATCGCGCGGTCGAACTCCACCTGGTCCATCGGCTTGGTGGTCAGGAATTCGGTGACGTCGGTGCGCAGCGCGTCGATCGACGGGCCGGTCTTGTCCGCCTGAACCGGCGCCGACATGACATAGGGCGCCGCGAATTCCGAGGTCTGGAAGCCGCCGCGCACGCCATAGGACCAGTGCTTGTTCTCCCGGATATCGGTGTTGATCCGGCTGAGGAAGCTGCCGCCCAGCGCGTCGTTGGCGGTATTCTGCACCAGCAGATTGTCGATGCCCTTCAGCCCCGTCGGCGCGCCCGCCAGGATCATCGACTGCGGGCTGTCGGGCCGGTTGACCAGCACGATCCTGGGCGCCGAGGGCTGCCCCGCCGCGAAGTTCTTGACCCCCGCCGCGCCCGTGCCGCGCCAGTCGCCCAGCACCCGGTCGAGCGCCGCCTTCACCTCGGCCAGCGGACGGTCGGAGGTGACGAAGATCTTCGCCTTGTCGGGGCGCAGCCACGCCTGCTGGAACGCGATCAGGTCGGCGCGGGTCAGCGCCGCCACCGCCCGCGGATCGCCCGCGCCCTGCGCCTTGGCATAGGGGCTGGTCGGCCCATAGACGAGCGGCGGCAGGACGCGGCTCGCCAGCCCCTGCGGGCTGGTCAGCTCCTGCTTGATGCCCGCCAGCGTCTGCGCCTTGACCCGCGCCAGTTCGGCATCGGGGAAGGCGGGGTTGCGGACGATATCGGCATAGAGGTCGAGCGCGGGCGCCAGATTGGCGCTCGGCACGTCGAGGCCGACGACCGTGCGGTCGTTCGATGCGCTCGACCCGATCGAGGCGCCCAGCCGCTCCTGCTCCTCGGCGATCGCGATCGTGTTGCGGTGGGTGGTGCCCTCGTCCAGCATCGACTGGACCAGGCGCTGCGTCCCCAGCTTGCCGGGCACGTCGGCGGCGATCCCGGCGTCGAACGACATCGCGATCTGCGTCACCGGCACGGCGGTCCGCTGCGCGTAGATCAGCTCGATCCCGTTCGCCAGGCGGCTGCGCTCGACCGCCGGGAAGCTCAGCGGCTTGACCTCGCCGACTTCGGGCAGGCTGCCGCGCGTCCCCTTGACCGGCTGGTCGGGCGCGGCGGGCACATCGGCGCGCGGCGGCACCTTGGCCTCCTCATAGGCGTCGCGCGCGCCGGGCACGACGGTCAGCGTATAGGCCGGGCGCGACAGCCACTTATCGGCCGCCGCCTTGACGGTCGCGGGCGTCTGCGCCGCGATCGCCAGCAACTGCTTCTTATATTTGCCCGGATCGTTGGAGTAGAGCGCCCCCTCGGCCAGCGCCACCGCCTTGCCGCCGAAGCCGCCGACCGATTCCAGCCCCTCGACACGACCCGACACGAACCGGGTCACCGCGCGCCGCACCTCGTCGGCGGTCGGGCCGTTCTTCAGGAAGTCGGCCAGGATCTCCTGCATCCGCTTGTCGACCAGCGCCGGATCGACGCCGGGGCGGACGATCGCGGTCATGTTGAACATGCCGACCTGTGCGAAGGGACGGTCGCTGGCCGACACCTGCACCGCCAGCTTCTCCTGCTTGACCAGGATATTGTCGAGCCGCGACGAGGCCAGCCCGCCCAGGATCGACCCCGCGACCACCAGCGGCGCGCTCTCCGGGTCGTTCAGCCCCGGCACCGCCCAGTTGCGGCTGATCATGACCGCCGCCACGCGGTCCTTCATCACCTCGTTGACGGGGGCGGGCAGGGTCGGGATGGCGACGGTCGGCAGGACGCTCTTGGGCCCCGGCTTGATCGCGCCGAAATATTTTTCCACCAACGGCTTGGCGGTGGCGACGTCGATATCGCCCGCCAGCACCAGCACGGCGTTGTTGGGGCCGTAATGCTCCCGGAACCAGTCCTTCACCGTGTCGAGCGTCGCGGCGTCGAGATCGGTCATCGAGCCGATGGTGGTATGGGCATAGGGATGGCCCGCGGGGAACAGCCCCTCCAGGATCTTGTACTGGGTCAGGCCGTAAGGCTGGTTGTCGCCCTGGCGCTTTTCGTTCTGGACGACGCCGCGCTGCTCGTCGAGCACGCTCTGCGTCACCGCGCCGAGCAGATAGCCCATGCGGTCCGATTCCAGGAACAGCGCGCGGTCGAGCGCGGCGGTCGGCACCGTCTCGAAATAATTGGTCCGGTCGAAATAGGTGGTGCCGTTGTAATCGGTCGCGCCCACCGACTTGAGCGGCGCGAAGAAGTCGCCCGGCGCATTCTCCGACCCGTTGAACATCAGATGCTCGAACAGATGCGCGAACCCGGTCTTGCCCTTGGGCTCGTGCTTCGAACCGACATCATACCACACGCTGACTGCGACGACGGGCGCCTTGCGGTCGGTGTGGACGACGACGCGCAGGCCGTTCTTCAGGGTGAAGGTCTGATAGGGGATGTCGACCGCCTTCACGAGGGTCGATACGGGCGCGGGCTTCGCGGTGGCGGCGGCCTTGACCGCGGTCTGTGCAAAAACGGCCTGGCCCGGCAGGACGAACGCGAGGGCGGCGGCGCCGGTCAGCGCCACGGACTTGATACGCATGATCTTTTGAGTCTCCCCACTCAGTAAGGGGTCGAGCATAGCGGGCGCGCGACGGACCGCAATCCCGGTCCGACACAGTGATTTCGCCGCATCCCGCTTGCCACCCTTTCGCAATCGAAACGGCCATCCCATCTTGCGGACAGCATCATGCGCCCACCCCTTGTGTTGCCAATTTGCAACACCATCTGACCTGGAAAGCGACAGGAACCCCAGATGAACCTCGAAAAATTCACCGACCGCGCAAAAGGCTTTCTGCAAGCCGCGCAGACCGTGGCGATCCGCAACAACCATCAGCGTATCGCCCCCGAACATCTCCTCAAGGCGCTGATCGAGGACGATCAGGGCATGGCCGCCGGTCTGATCCAGGCGGCGGGCGGCGACGCCAAGCGCGTCGAGCGCGAGACCGATGCCGCGCTCGGCCGTATCCCGGCCGTCTCCGGCTCGGGGGCGCAGTCGTCGCCCGGCCTCGACAATGACCTGGTGCGCGTGCTCGACCAGGCCGAGCAGGTCGCGCAAAAGGCGGGCGACAGCTTCGTCACCGTCGAGCGGCTGCTGCTTGCTCTCGCCCTTGCCTCCACCACGGCGGCGGGCAAGGCGCTGGCGGCAGGCGGGGTCAATCCGCAGGCACTGAACGGCGCGATCGAACAGCTGCGTCAGGGCCGCACCGCCGACACGGCGGGGGCGGAGGATCGTTATGACGCGCTGAAGAAATTCGCCCGCGACCTGACCCAGGTGGCGCGTGACGGCAAGCTCGACCCCGTGATCGGCCGCGACGAGGAAATCCGCCGCACCATCCAGATCCTGGCGCGCCGGACCAAGAACAACCCCGCGCTGATCGGCGAACCCGGCGTCGGCAAGACCGCGATCGCGGAAGGCCTGGCGCTGCGCATCGCGAACGGCGACGTGCCCGACACGCTCAAGGACCGCAGGCTGATGGCGCTCGACATGGGCGCGCTGATCGCGGGCGCCAAATATCGCGGCGAGTTCGAGGAGCGGCTGAAGGGCGTGCTGGACGAGGTGAAGGCCGCCGAGGGCGACATCATCCTGTTCATCGACGAGATGCACACGCTGATCGGCGCGGGCAAGGGCGACGGGGCGATGGACGCCTCCAACCTGCTCAAGCCCGCTTTGGCGCGCGGTGAGCTGCACTGTGTCGGCGCGACCACGCTCGACGAATATCGCAAGTACGTCGAGAAGGACCCCGCGCTCCAGCGGCGGTTCCAGCCGGTCTTTGTCGGCGAGCCCACGGTCGAGGATACCATCTCGATCCTGCGCGGCCTGAAGGAGAAATACGAACTCCATCACGGCGTGCGCATCACCGACGGTGCGCTGGTGGCGGCGGCGACGCTGTCCAACCGCTACATCACCGACCGCTTCCTGCCCGACAAGGCGATCGACCTCATGGACGAGGCCGCCAGCCGCATCCGCATGGAGGTGGAGTCCAAGCCCGAGGAGATCGAGACGCTCGACCGCCGCATCCTGCGCCTAAAGATCGAGCGCGAGGGGCTGCGCCGCGAAAGCGACGCCGCCAGCATCGACCGGCTCGGCCATTTGGAGGAGGAACTCGCCAACCTCGAGGAACAGTCGCACGCGCTGACCCAGCGCTGGCAGGCGGAGAAGGACAAGATCGCGGGCGAGGCCAAGCTCAAGGAACAGCTCGACCAGGCGCGGATCGAACTCGACCAGGCGCAGCGCAGCGGCGATCTCGCGCGGGCCGGCGAGCTGTCCTATGGCCGCATCCCGCAGCTGGAGAAGCAGCTCGCCGAGGCGCAGTCCGCGACCGAGGGCGCGATGCTGCGCGAGGAAGTCACCGCCGACGATATTGCGGGCGTGGTCAGCCGCTGGACCGGCGTGCCGGTCGACCGGATGATGCAGGGCGAACGCGAGAAGCTGCTCCGCATGGAGGAGGTGATCGGTGCGCGCGTGATCGGCCAGGAGGATGCGGTCCGCGCCGTCTCCACCGCCGTCCGCCGGGCACGCGCCGGGCTACAGGACCCGAACCGGCCGCTGGGCAGCTTCCTGTTCCTGGGGCCCACGGGCGTCGGCAAGACCGAGCTGACCAAGGCGCTGGCCGAATTCCTGTTCGACGATCCCTCCGCGATGGTGCGCCTCGACATGAGCGAGTTCATGGAGAAGCACAGCGTCGCACGGCTGATCGGCGCCCCTCCCGGCTATGTCGGCTATGAGGAAGGCGGCGTGCTGACCGAGGCGGTGCGGCGGCGCCCCTATCAGGTCGTGCTGTTCGACGAGGTGGAGAAGGCGCATGGCGACGTGTTCAACGTGCTGCTCCAGGTGCTGGACGATGGTCGCCTGACCGATGGCCAGGGGCGGACGGTCGACTTCTCGAACACGCTGATCATCCTGACCTCCAACCTGGGCAGCCAGTATCTGGCCAATGTCGAGGACGGGCAGAGCGTCGAAAGCGTCGAGCCGCAGGTGATGGAGATCGTCCGCGCGCATTTCCGCCCCGAATTCCTCAATCGGCTGGACGAGATCATCCTGTTCCACCGGCTGGGCCAGAGCCATATGGGACCGATCGTCGACATCCAGGTCGGCCGCGTCGCCAAGCTGCTGGCGGATCGCAAGATCACCCTGCACCTGACCGACGCCGCGCGCGAATGGCTGGGCCGGGTGGGATACGACCCGGTCTATGGCGCACGCCCCTTGCGCCGCGCGGTACAGCGTCATTTGCAGGACCCGCTGGCCGAAGAAATCCTGCGCGGGCATGTGAAGGACGGCGCGACCGTCACCGTGGATGAGGGCGACGGCAAGCTGGCGTTGTCGGTGGGGTGATTTCCAGGCGAAGCCGGGATGATATGCCCGGCTTCGCCCGCCCTGCCCGATCAGGCCGGGATCGGCCCGCGTCGCAGCCAGCCGGTGATCGCATAACGACGATAGGGCGCGGCGCGGGTCACTTCCGACACGCTATGCGGTTGCGGCACTGCGAAGATGTTGAGCGTGTTAAATCGGGGCACCCAGGCTTCCGCCGCATCCCCATCCGCCTGTGTCGGGTGGAACAGCAGCAGGCCGCCCCACTCGCATCGCCATGCCGGCGTCAGGCCCAGGACATAGGCCGCCACCCTGTTCTTGCCCGCCATGCCATCGTCATGGCCGGTCAGAAAGTCCCCCGGCGCATAGGCGGTCGCCTGCGCATCGGCCATGGCGACGGCAGGGTCGCCGACGATCCTGCGCAAGAGGTCGGACACGGCCCCTTCGGACATCCAGCGACCAAAGGCCGTCAGCGGATCGTCGCTCGCCTCGCGAGCGGCCGTGCCATCGGGCGTGCGGATCGTCTCATAGCGATATTGGAACCCGGTTCGGGCGCCCGCATAGACGGCATCGTCCAGCGCCTGTCGCTGCGCGGCACTCATCCCTTCGCGCGTCGCACGATCCAGTTCGAATATCCGGTCGCCGCTGTTTACCACCTGCCGCCAATCGGTGCGCTGACGCAGATGATCGTACCACCAGCCCGCGCATTCATCGGTCAGGATGTTGGGAATCCGCACCCGCCGGTCACGCGCGAAATCCCCGGCCAGACGATCCGGGTCGAGGGATGGATTGAGGTGAAGCGGGGGCAGGTTCATAACGCGATTGTTCGGCGATCCGCCACCCGCCAGCAACCCTTAACATGCGCGGCCGGTCGCGCTTGTCCGCTCCACAAAATTGGGGGCGGCTCCCGAAGGAACCGCCCCCGAGTAGGGCTCGCCGAAGCGAACCCTGGGGTTAGAAGTTGAACTTGGCGCCGGCGCGGAACTGACGGCCGAAGATGCCGTCGCCGCCCTGCACCGCGTTGTACAGATACGCGCCGTACGTAACCGGATCGATCGGAGGCAGGCGGTTGAACACGTTCAGGACGTTCACGTAGAAGGTGAACTTGTCGTTGACCTTGAACGACGCGTTCGCATCCGCCGTGATGTAGCTCTTCACGCGGCAGCCGAAATAGGCCGGTGCCTGGCCGCAATCCTTGTACGCATCGCCCTGGTCCATGGCCGACAGGTCATAGCCCGAGGTGTAGTTGACCGTACCCGTGAAGGCGAACTTGCCGAAGTCGAAGGTGTTGACCCAGTTGCCCTTCCACTCGAACGTGCCCGACCCCGCCGTCAGGTTGAAGTTGCCCAGCGTGTCGACATAGGTCTGGCGCACGCCGTTCACCGTCGTGCTCAGCTCCAGGATCAGGCTGGCATTCAGGTTGGTGTTCCAGCGGAACGTGCCGAAGTCGTAGAAGCCGTTCATGCCGAAATCGATGCCCTCGGACTTGATGGTCTGGGCGTTGATCAGCTGCGAACGGACGAAGGCGATCTTCGGCGTGGCGGTCGGGTTGTTGACGTCGACGGCATCCGGGATGACCTGGAACCCGGACGGGATCGCGCTGCCCGCATAATAAGCGGCGATGGCAGGCGACAGGTCGGGGGTGGTGATCGCCCCGGTCTTGCGGATGTTGTAATAGTCGACGGTCAGCGACAGGCCGCGCACCGGGTCGACCTTGATGCCCGCAGTGAAGCTGCGCGACTTTTCAGGGTCGAGATTCTGCGAGGCCAGCGTCGTCTGCCCGATCGAGTAGCTGGTGATGTAGGACGAGCAGAATTGCGGCGTCTGGGCCGAGCAGATCTGGTTGGCACCCGGATTGATGCTGTACTGGCGCAGGAACGCCGCCGGGATGCTCGTCAGCTGCTGGGTCACGTAACCCGTGGTGGGCAGCGCATTCGCCTCGCCGAACGAGGGGATGCGGAAGCCGCGCGAGTAGGTGCCACGCAGCGAGACCTGGCGGATCGGCTTGAAGATCGCGCCGAACTTGGGCGAGAAGGCGCTCTGGCCGCTCGAATAATGGTCATAACGACCCGAGGCGTTGAGCGTCAGCTGGTCGAACACCGGCGCATTGACCTCGTAGAAGGCCGACGAGACGGTACGATTGCCCTGGGTACCGAACGCGTTCAGGCGGAAATAGCGCTGGGTCGGGCCATTCTCGTCCGAATTGGCGCTGGGCGCGTCGATCGCTTCGTAGAAGATCGAGCCACCGACCGCGACGCGCAGGTCGCCGCCCGGCAGTGCCATGATCGCCTTGCCCAGGGTGAACTGCGCCTGCAGCAGGTCCGAGCTGTCGTTGGTGATGTTGGTCGGCGTCAGATAGTTCAGCGTCGCCTGGCTGTTCAGGCCCGGATTGACGAAGTTGTAGCTGCCGTCCTTGATCACATCGAGCAGGTGCTGGATGTAGACATAGCCGTTCTGCTCGAGACGCAGATCGGTGTGCATCGCGGTCGCGTCGAAACGATAGTCGACATCGTCGAAGATCGTGCCGTGGATGCCGAAGGCGGCGCGATAGACGCGGCTGCGGGTCTGGGTCGATTCAAAGCTGCCCGGCAGCTGGCCGACCAGACGCGCGACCTGGCCCTGGGCCGCGAACGGATTGTTCGGGTTCAGCGTGCCGTTGGTCGCGTTGCACGCGCCGACGGTCGAGCGCGGGCAGATATAGATCGGCAGCGCCAGGATCGACGAGTTGGGATCGATCGAGGGCGTGGCGTTCTGCGACGTCGAATATTGCGGGAACAGGATACCGGCCGGCGCATTGGCGCGGATCACCGTGGGGGTGCCGGTATAGCTGGTCGTCGCCTGCTGGAAATTGACCTGCAGATAGGCTTCCGACGCGTCACCGATCTTGGCGGTGAAGCGCGCCGAACCGCCGATACGCTCGATGTCCGGGGTGATATTGCCGTATCGATTCTGGCCGTCGACCTGGCAGACGGTGCCCGGTGCGGTCGCGTTGGCGGGCAGCGCGAGTTCGGCCGCGGTCGGGTTGTACGGGTTGCCGGTCAGACAGCCCGCTGACGGGTTCAGCAGCTGATAGCGGCCGAGCGCGGTGGTGTTGGTCGCATCCGCCGGACGAACATAGAAGTTCGGCGTGTTGATCGCGAAGCCGTTGGTGTACTGGTTGTTCTGATCCAGGCCGTTGGCGATGTTGTTGGGGCCGCAGACCAGCGTGCCGGTGCGGCTGGAGCAGATGCCACGCTCGTCGCTCGAATTATACGGTGCGGGCAGCTGACGCGCCTTCACGCCTTCCGAGCGGTAATAGAAGCCGCTGATATAGGCGTTATAGCCCTGCTCATCGAGATCGCCGGTGCCGGCGGTCAGCGACAGGCGCTGGTTGGCGTTATAGCCACGCTCGGAGATACCGGCCTCGGCGCGGCCCATGATGCCCTTCACCGAACGCTTGGTGATGATGTTCACCACGCCCGCGATCGCGTCGGCACCATAGCTCGACGAAGCGCCGTCGCGCAGCACTTCGACCCGGTCGACAATGTCGTCGGGGATGGTGTTCAGATCGACGAAGTTGCGCGTGCCGTCATCCGACAGCGGGTAATAGGCGGCGCGCAGGCCGTCGAACAGCACCAGCGTCGAGTTGGTCGACAGGCCGCGCAGCGACACCGACGACGCGCCGGTCGCGAATGCGCCATTGGCCGTGAACGAGTTGGTCAGCGCCGGGCCGTTGTTCGATGCCAGCGCCTGGATACCGGCCTGCACCGTGTTGATGCCGCGCACGTCGAGATTCTCGGCGGTGATGGTCGACACCGGCGACGGGCCGACATCGGCGCCGCGGATGATCGAGCCGGTGACGACGATATCGCCGCTCGTGCCCGCATTCGCCTGCTCGGCGCCCTGCGCGACCTGCGCATTGTTCTCGGCATTCTGGCTCGCGGCAGGCGCGGTCTGCGCCAGTGCGGGCGCGCCCAACAGCATCGACAGCGGCGCAACGGTCGCCAGCAAGCCAAGCTTGCGCTGACCGATCCATGAATTGGTCATGTTTATTACCCCTCTTGTTTTTACCCGCCCGGCCTTGGGCTCGGCGGCGCCCCACCCTGGTGAAACAAAAATTGCGTTTCTTGATGGAATGTTGCTTGATTGAGAGGAACTTACGCCGCTGTAAAGTCCGGAATAGCGCCACAATCGCATCAAGCGTACGTGTGTCGCAAAAATGACACAACCACTTCCACATTGGCCTTTCCGGGTGCCGTGGCATCACATGACACAAGGATGACATGTTTCCGAATGCAAACGATATGACAATATCCCTGTCGCTTGTGCGGCAAGTGAACGTAGCCACAGCCGTCAGCATCGGACACGGAGCAAGCCCGGATCGGGGGTTATCAGCTACCGGAATGGGTTACCGGCAAGATCCGCCAGCATGGTCAGCGCGTAGACATGGCGAGGCCAATATCGCTCGATCAGGACGTGATGATAAAATGACGCCGTCGACAGCAAAATGGGCGTCTTGATAGGACCGCCCAAGGCTTACTCCGCCACTTGACCCGTTCGCCAGTCCTCTGACCCGATCAAGAACGACAGACAGATTTCGGGCACCGCCTGCGCTTGGAAGGGGGAAAAACCCAGACAGTGCATCGCGTGAATCGGCCTGACCTGTGAGACCTCGCAGCCATGGGTCGGTCATGTTGTCACAGGGTAGGACCTGACCTTGCAATCAGGCTCACCTCCCGCGACGCGGGGCCCTGGTCCGGGAGCGTGGTCCACAGCATCGCGCGGATATCACGCGGGGCACCCCCATGGCCTCCCTCGTCTTCGTTCTGCGAACAGGCAAAATGCCGCCGGGCCTATGGAGGACCGTTCAACCGGCATCGTGGGATATAGCCAAAAAAAGGGCGGCAGATCATTGACCTGCCGCCCGCGAAATTTCGCCAATGAATAGCGAAAATTAGAAGGTGAAACGAACCGACGCGAAGAAATCACGCCCCAGCACGTCATAGACGCCCGGATAAGTGTTCGACTGCTCCTGGTTCAAGCCCAGGACCTTCGGCTTCTTGTCGAACAGGTTGTTCACGCCAATCGCGAAGTTCATGTTGTTGGTGACATCGAACGCGAACGTCAGATCGAACACGTCATACGCGGGAATACGCTCGACGAAGTAGGTCGTATCCGGATCGTCGTCGCGAACACCCGACAGATGGCGCCAACGCACGCTGATGGTCGACGGACCGTCCAGCAGCGATGCGCGGCTCGCCCACTTCCAGCGGGGAGTCGGGCTTCCGCAAGCCAGCGAGCCGAAGGCACCCGCGCACTTGTTGTTCAGTTGCGGCGCAGTTGCGACCGGGGTCAGGGTGTTCTTGCCGGTATAGGTGCCCTGGAACGAGAAGTTCAGGCGGCTGGCCTGTTCCCCACCAAACACCGAGAAGCCCAGCTTGGTGGCATAGTCCACGGCAAGGTCGACGCCCTCGACTTCCAGCTTGCCGACGTTCGCATTCAGCAGCGACGGCAGATTCTGACCGTCCAACTGACCCAATGCATTACGCTTGCCAACGAAGATCTGGCAATATGGGCTGTTGATGTTCTGGAAGTAGTTATAGCAAAGGCTGAGCGAATTTCCGAGACCGCCGCCAAAGACGCTGATCGCATCCTTGACCTTGATGTTGAAATAGTCGGCCTTGATGGTCAGCCCACGGATGAAGGACGGCTGGATCACGGCACCTGCGGTGATGCTGTCCGACACTTCCTGCTTCAGGTTCGGGTTACCGCCGAAAACGCCCTGAATCTGCGAGTTGATCTGCGTGCTTGCGTTGCCGACGGCCGATGCGGGAACGCCCGTCGCGATGCAGAGCGCCCGGATGGTCGCATTGTTCGCCGCCGACGCCAGCGCGCAAGGATCGGTCGCGGTCGGGAAGTTGACTGCGGCCCCCTGATACAGTTCAGCGATGTTCGGCGCACGAACCGCGCGCTGGTACTGAGCGCGGAAGGTGATGTCCCGGATTGGCGCCCACTGGGCATCCGCCGCATAGGTCCAGACGTTACCCACGCCACCCAGCGAATAGCTGGAATAGCGACCTGCACCACCCAGTTCGAGGCGGTGGAAGAACGGGCGGTCCGCAACGATCGGCACGCGCAATTCGCCAAAGACTTCCTTGACGTTGTAGCTACCGCTGGTGGGGTCACCGGCGTTGAAGCCGATCACGTCACCGGACGACAGCGCCGTGTCGGGCACGAATTCGGCCGACATCTTGCGATATTCGCCGCCCAGAGCGAAGCCGACATCACCGGCTCCCAGGCCCAGATTAAAAAGCGAGCCGGACACGGAGGCGTTGGCCACCTGCAGCACCGACATATCGCTGTTCTGTGCCACGATCGAGATCTGATCGACCATCGCCTTGGTCAGGGTACCCGGACCGAAGATATTGATCGCGTTCGCCGAACCGTTCAGGCCCGCCTGGAACGCCGACTTGGAGATATTGCCGGCCTGAATGTTCGAGTTGCGGGTCCGCGCATAGGAATAATATGCGTCGTAGTTCAGAGCGTCGGTGATGGCACCACGAACGCCGACGAGCAGGCGAAATGCGTTACGCTCGTCGAGCGAATTGCGCGACCCGGTTTCATTGACACGGCGCTGGATAGCGAGCGGGACAATGCCATCGCCCACCGTGTTACCGGACGCCGCGACGGCATCCAGCGCACGGAGCGCCGCCACGTCATTTGCCGACAGGAACGGCGAAACGGCGTTGATGTTGACTTGATACGTACCCGTGACCGGGGTCGGCGCCAGTTCGTTGGCAACGCGGTTGTTGACGAACGTCGCCTCGACATAGGCCGTGTGCCCGTCCTTGAACTCATAATCCGCATAGCCGCCGAGGAGGTAACGCTCCTGCGGGACCATCAGATAATTGTCGACCGCATAGTTATAGAGGTCGGTAGAGGTCCGACGACGGCTGACGCCCGGCGCGGTGAAAAAGGCACCCGGCGAACAGAAGACGTTACCCGTCGGGCAGACGGAGGATCCATAAGTGGAGGTGACGCGGCCGTTCGGGGTGGTCGACGACCCGCCAGCCACAAGGCCGGTCGGATTGCCGTTGGCGTCGAAATTCTCCTGCTGGGCGACTCGCGAGAAGTCGCGCGCGCTCTGGAAAATCGAGGCACGGTTGTAATATTCGCCGTAAACCGTCGCATGGCCGCGATCGCCGAGTTCGCCGCCGATCGCGACATAACCCTCATAGCGACGGCCATCGCCGCGCTCGGTGATGCCATATTGGCCACCAGCGATCACGCCGTTCAGGTTGTTGCGCAGACGAAAATTGACGACGCCAGCCAGCGCGTCCGACCCGTAAACGGCCGATGCACCCCCGGTCACCACGTCCACACCCTCTAGCAGGAAGGCCGGAATGGTGTTCAGATCGACAACCTGCGAGGTGTCGTAGGAGACCCAGCGACGGCCATTGACCAGCACCATGGTACGCTGCGAGCCCAGACCACGCAGGTTCAGCGTCGACACGCCGCCACCTGGGTTGTTCGAGAAGGCCGTCGAACCCGGGATCACCTGCGGCAGGGTGTTGATGACCTGCTCGACGTTCACGGTACCGGAAAGCTGGAACTCTTCCTGGCCCACGACCGCAATCGGAGCGGCCGTCTGCAGGTCACGCCGCGCGATGCGCGAACCGGTGACGACGACTTCGCCGCTTTCCGGCTGCTGCGTGGCGGCGGAGGTGGAGACATCGGCGTTACCGCCGGTGGCCGGCGCCGTCTGCGCCTGAGCGGCCGTGCCAGCCGCGAAAGCCCCCAGCATGAACGTCGTCGCGAGCAAGCGCGAACGCATTCCCTTCATATACTAACCCCTTTTTTTGTTCATCCGTCTTCGCGGATCGGCGATGCTCACACGAAGACCGTGCGCCATCGACTGGGTTAAGGTTTATGCAATAGTTTTGACATCAGGCAACAATCTAACACGCATAAACAGCAAAAATGACGTGGCTTTTAGCAATCTAGTGACAAAACTGACACAGGGCGTGTCGGATCACAGGAAGGGTAGACGGCGGAAAATGACCCAAAAAACACCCAAAAAAGCTATACACGTCATAGCTTTAGCGATCACGATTCTGGGCACCTGCCCGGCTGCGGCGCAGGATGCGCCGGATAGCGGGCAGTCGGCGTTGCTGATCGACAAGATCACGGCCTGTCGCGCGATCGCCGATGCGGGCCGGCGGCTGACCTGTTTCGACCAAGCGGCGGTCGCGCTTGCCAAGGCGCGCAGCGAACGACAGATGGTCGTGCTCGACCGGGGCGAGGTCCGACAGAAGCGGCAATCGCTGTTCGGCTTGCGCCTGCCGGAGATTCAGCTGTTCGGCCGCGAGGAAGCCAAGGAGCCGGAAATCCGCGAGGTCCGCTCCAAGGTAGTTCGACTCGCCCCATTCGGGCGGGACCAATGGACCGTCTGGCTGGACCAGGGCGGCGTCTGGCGCACGACCGAAAAGGCCCGATTCGATCCGGAGGTCGGTCAGTCGGTACGGATCTTCAAGGCGGCGATGGGCAGTTTCCGGGCCTCGTTCAACGGCAACCTGGCGGTACGGATCGAACGGGTCGAATGACCCCCCTCACCCCATCGGCCCCGTCACCAGCAGCGGGTCGAGCTTGCGTCCGCGCCATTGCAGGCTCCAATGGAGGTGCGGGCCGGTGGCGCGGCCCGTGGCGCCGACCGCGCCGATGGGTTGCCCCTGGCGGACATGGTCGCCGGGGCGGACGTCGATGCGCGACAGATGCAGGAAGGCGCTGTTGAGACCCTGGCCGTGGTCGAGCATCAGCAGATGCCCCTCCAGCGTGAAGGGCGTGTCCGCCGCCAGGATCACGACGCCATCGGCGGGCGCGCGGACGATGGTGCCGGTGGCGGCGGCGATGTCGGTGCCGGAGTGATAGCTGCCCGGCTCGCCGCGATAGATTCGCTGCGCCCCGAACAGGCCGGAGATGCGGCCCCGGACCGGCCATATCAGCGGCTGACGCCAGCCCTCCGCATCGGTGACCTGGGCACGGGCGGCGCGGATCCGGTCGAGCTCGGGCGGGCGCAGCCGCTGGAATTCGGGATCGGGCACGGGATATTTGGGCAGGCGGTCGAGCCGCTCGATCCGCCAGGCGCGCGGCGCGACGGTCAGGCTCTGGCGCAACTGGCGACCGTCCGCCAGCGTCGCGACCAGTTCGGCGGCGGGTCCGGCGTCGCGGTCGAACCCGATCAGGAAGGCCCCGTCCGGCGTGAGCGGCACATCCTGTCCGTCGAGCGTCATCGCGACCGTACCCGCAGGCGCCTGTCCCCGGATCAACCCGCCCTGGCTGAGTTCGCCAGTCCAGCGGAACGCCGAGCGGGCGGCGGCGGGCACCGCGACGGTCTGCGCGGGGAGCGGGGACAGGCCCAGCCCCGCGACCAACAGCCCCAGCGCGACACCGCCCGCCTTCCTCATTGCGGGGCGAGCACCTGCGCGGTCGCCTGCGCATCGGCATAGGCTTCCTGTCGGCTGGCGCTCCAATATTTCAGCTCCTCGAGCGGGATGCGACGGCCGGTCACTGCGCAGACGACATGGTCGCCCGGCGACAGGACGCGAAAGCCGTTGGCCAGATAATGGAGCCGCGCGGGGCGATCGGTGTTCGACATCAGCATCTTCGTCACTTTCGGGTCAAAGGAGCGTGGGCTGGTCCGGCCGGGATTGATCCGGCCTGGGCTCCCGTTTGGGCTTGTCATAGGTTTTGGGGGCGGGCCGCTCAACCCCGGCCCGGCTACCGTCCCCGTCCACCGCGACATCGACCGTGCCGTCGCGGAAACGCAGCGTCAGCGTGTCCGCCGCGCGCGCCGCCTCGGCCGAGGACAAGGTCTCGCCGCCCGGTCGCGCGGTGATCCGGGCATAGCCGCGCTCCAGGATCCGGTCGGGGTTCAGCGACTGGACCAGCCGCCAGGTCGCGGCCAGCCGGTCGCGCCCGCGCTCGACCTGGCGCTCGAGGATCGCCGGGCGCAGCGCCGCGCCCGCCCGATCCAGCCCGCCGCGCGCCAGCGTCACCCGCCGCTCCAGCCCGCGATCGAGCCGCGCCCCCGCCTCGTCGGCGCGCTGGCGCTGGGGACCCAGCAACTGGTCGCGCTTGGGCAGAAGGCGGGCCATCGCGTCCAGCCGCTCGCGCCCGCGCTCGACATAACGGCGCGCGCAGCGTTCGGTCCGCTGGCGGTGGCTCGCCACCGTCAGGCGCAGGTCGGCCAGCACCGGCACCGCGATCTCGGCCGCCGCCGTGGGGGTCGGCGCGCGCAAGTCGGCGGCATAGTCGCATAGCGTCGTGTCGGTCTCATGCCCCACCGCCGAGATGATCGGAATCGTGCATTCCGCGACCGCGCGGACCACCACCTCTTCGTTGAACGACCACAGATCCTCGATCGAGCCGCCGCCGCGCGCGACGATCACCAGGTCGGGGCGCGGCACCGCTCCGCCGGGCTGAATCGCGTCGAAGCCCCGGATCGCGGCGGCGACCTCCTCCGCCGAGCCCGCGCCCTGCACCTTGACCGGCCAGACGATGACGTGCGTCGGACAGCGATCCTCCAGCCGGTGGAGGATGTCGCGGATCACCGCCCCGGTGGGCGAGGTGACGACCCCGATCACCGGCGGCATGAAGGGGAGCGGCTTTTTCCGCTCGCGCGCGAACAGCCCCTCGCCCGCCAGCTTCGCCTTCAGCTTCTCGAACAGGGCCATCAGCGCGCCCGCGCCCGCCAGCTCCATCCGTTCGACGACGATCTGGTATTTGGACCGGCCGGGGAAGGTGGTCAGGCGGCCGGTGGCGATCACCTCGATCCCGTCCTGTGGCTGGAAGGGCAAGCTGTTGGCCGCGCCCTTCCACATCACCGCGTCGATGACGGCATTCTCGTCCTTCAGGCTCATATAGACATGGCCCGAGGTGGCGCGCTTGTATCCGGAAATCTCGCCGCGCAGGCGGACATGGCCGAACTCGCCCTCCACCATCCGCTTCAGCTTCAGGCTGAGTTCGCCGACCGACAGCGCGAGCGCGTTGTCGCCGGCGATCTCCTCGGCTACCAGCCTCGAACTTTCGTCATAGGGATAAGGATCGGGCATGAACGTCCTGCTGCTGGGATCGGGGGGCCGCGAACATGCGCTGGCATGGAAGCTGGCCCAGTCGCACGGGTTAGATACGCTCTACGCCGCGCCCGGCAACCCCGGTATCGCCGCGCATGCGATCTGCGTCGGCTTGAACGCGACCGATCACGCCGCCGTGGTGGCGTTCGTGAAGGAACACGCCATCGGCCTGGTCGTGGTCGGCCCCGAGGCGCCGCTGGTCGATGGCCTGGCCGATTCGCTTCGCGCCGAGGGCGTGCCGGTGTTCGGCCCGAGCAAGGCCGCCGCGCAGCTGGAGGGTTCCAAGGGCTTTACCAAGGACCTGTGCCGCCGCGCCGACATCCCGACCGCGGGCTATGTCCGCGTCTCGACCCTCGCCGACGCGCAGGCCGCGCTCGCCACGACCTTCGGCCTGCCCGTCGTCATCAAGGCCGATGGACTGGCGGCGGGCAAGGGCGTGACCGTCGCCTTCACCCGCGCCGAGGCCGATGCCGCGATCGCCGACCTGTTCTCCGTCCCCGGCGCCGAGGTGGTGATCGAGGAATTCCTGGAGGGCGAGGAGGCCAGCCTCTTCGTCCTGACCGATGGCGAGGCGCTCCTCCCCTTCGGCTCGGCGCAGGATCACAAGCGCGTCGGCGACGGCGATACCGGCCCCAATACCGGCGGCATGGGCGCCTATAGCCCGGCGCGCGTCCTGACCCCCGAGCTGGAGCGCCAGGCGATCGACCGGATCGTCCGCCCCACCGTGGATACGCTGCGCGCCGAAGGGACACCCTTTTCGGGCGTGCTCTATGCCGGGCTGATGCTGACCGAGCAGGGGCCCAAGCTGATCGAATATAATGCACGCTTCGGCGATCCCGAATGCCAGGTGCTGATGCTGCGCTTCCAGGGCGATCTGCTGGCGGTGATGCTGGCGGTGGCCGAGGGGCGGCTGGCCGAGTTGCCCGCGCCCGCCTTCTCGGATGATCCCGCGCTGACCGTGGTGATGGCGGCTTCGGGCTATCCCGGCACGCCCAGCGCGGGCGGAAGCATCGATGCGATCGACGCTGCCGAGGCGACCGGCGCGGTCGTGTTCCAGGCGGGCACCCGGATGGACGGCGAGCAACTGGTCGCCAGCGGCGGCCGCGTGCTGGCCGTCACCGCCAGCGCCGCCACTGTGGGCGAGGCGCAGGCCGCCGCCTATCGCGCAATCGATGCGATCCGCTTCCCCGACGGCTTCTGCCGCCGCGACATCGGCTGGCGCGAGGTCGCGCGGGAGGCCGATGCGCAGGGAACCGAGGCCTGAGCCTGACGATTGGGCTCGCGATCGGAGCGATGGGACAATAGGGTAAGGCGATGAACGAGACTTCTGCGACGGCGCAAAGCCTGATCCCCGATGGCGTGGCGACCATCACCACCATTCATTTCGCCCTGATCGCGCTGGTCGCGGTGGCGGCGATCGCGGTCATCCTGATCGGGATGCGGCTCAAGCACCGCCGGAACAAGGCCACCCGCCAAGTCGAGGACAATGCCGAGGAAGCGGGCGTCGCGCTCCGCCAGCCCGACAGCGCCCCGATCCGCGAGGCCGCGCTGACGCAGCCTCGGCCCGTTCCGGAACCCCAGCCTGTTCCGGAACCAGCGCCTGCACCTGCCCCGACTCCGGCCGCCCCGCCGCCGCCGCCCCCGGTCATGCCCGCCCCTGCGGCACCGGAGGAATCGCCGGTAGCGGACGAGCCGCTGAACGCCGAGCCGGTCGCCGCAGCCGCCCCGCTGGCCGCCAGCCCCGCCGCCGAGGCTGCTCCGCAACCTGCTCCGGCCCAGGCCGGGCGGCCCGAAGATCAGCCGATCACGCTGCTCAAGGGCCTGGGGCCCAAGCTGACCCAGAAGCTGGCCGAACATGGCATCACCACGGTCGGCGACATGGCGGGGCTGAGCGAGGCGCAGGCCCACTCGCTCGACGCGCAGCTGGGGCCGTTTTCGGGCCGGATGGCGCGGGACCGCTGGCTGGAACAGGCGCGGCTGCTGGCGGCGGGCGACCGGGCGGGCTTCGAGGCGGTGTTCGGCAGGCTCTGACGGAACGGGGGCTTTTCCGGTCGGTTGGAGCGCGATGACGACACTCGATCCCGCCACCACCGCGCTCATCCTCATCGACCTGCAACGGGGCATCGTCCCGCGCGCCGGTGGCCCCCGCTCAGGCGACGAGGTCGTGGCCACCGCCAAGGCGCTCGCCGCCCGATTCCGCGCGGCAGGTGCGCCGGTCGTGCTGGTCCATGTCGGCTTCACGCCCGAGACGATGCCCAGCCAGACGGTCGACCGCCCCAGCCTGCCGCCCGAGGGCACCCCGCCCGACTTCAGCGAACTGGTCCCCGGCCTGGTCGAGCCCGGCGACATCGTCGTGCTCAAGCATCACTGGGGGGCCTTCACCGGCACCGACCTGGACCTGCAACTTCGCAGGCGCGGGGTGCGGACGGTGGTGATCGCGGGCATCTCGACCAATATGGGCGTGGAATCGACCGCGCGTTCGGCGTGGGAGCTGTCCTATGACGTGGTCATCGCCGAAGATGCCTGCGCGTCGCGGTCGAGCGAACTCCACGCCTTTGCGGTCGACCATATCCTGCCGCTGATCGCGCGTGTGGTGGCGTCCGGGGATATTGTGTTGAAATAATGAGGCGGGCTGTGAATCGTCGCCCGCTGACTATTCGACGTTGCTATCTTCCCAGAAGGGCTGGGTCGTATTTGGCCGATAGCAGTAGGTCGGCACCCCACCGACATCGAAATCACCCAGGCCGAAACTGATGCATTGTCTGTCCGGCAGTGACACCATTTCGATCGTCCGGCCCTCCATGGCCTTTTCGACAGGAATGGCATCTTTCGCGGCCCAGCGCCGCATAGCGTCCTTCACGATCGGCATCTTCGCGCGAGCGCTGCGTAAGGCGGGATTCGGCAAATCGCATCCGTCGATCGAAGAGATCCAGACCCCGCCTTGATCCAGGCAGCGATCGGAGGACCATGCACCCCGACCGAACCAGCCCGTCGCACCGCCGATAGCAAGGGCCAGGCCGATCATGACTTTCAAGCGAGACCGCATCATCGCAAAGTGAGTGTGGTGGGATGGGCCGTCAATGGCTTTGCCGCGGCCAGGAACGATTTGATGCCTCAGGCTTCGCTGACCAGCAGCTTGTCGATCCGCCGTCCGTCCAGGTCCACGACCTCAAAGCGCCAACCCTGCTCGACGAAGCTCTCGCCTTCGGTCGGCAGGTGGCGGAACACCGCCAGCGCCAGGCCCGCCACGGTCGCATAGTCGCGGTCGTCGGGCAGGTCGATGCCCAGCCGGTCTGCCAGCGCGTCCGCCGCCATGGTGCCTGCGACCAGCAGCGAGCCATCGTCGCGCTCGACCACCGAGGGGGCCTCGCCCGGATCGGCGTCCGAGGCGAACTCGCCCGCGATCGCCGCCAGCAGGTCGGCCGGGGTCACGATCCCCTCGAAATGGCCATACTCGTCATGGATCAGCGCCATCGGCACCTCGGCCTGGCGCAGCGCCAGCAGCACGTCCATCGCGTCGATCCGGTCGATGACGACGGGGGCCTTGCGCATCAGCTGCTTGAGGTCGAGCGGCTCGCCCCGGAACAGCGCCATCGCGATGTCGCGCGCCTGCACCACCCCGACCACCGCGTCGATCGAGCCCTCGCCCACCGGCAGGCGGGTGCGCGGGCTTTCGAGCAGCTTGGCGCGAATCGCGGCATCGTCCAGCGTGCAGTCCAGCCAGTCGATCTCGGTACGCGGCGTCATCACCTCGCGCACCGGCCGGTCGGCCAGCCGCACCACGCCCGAGATGATCGAGCGTTCATGCTCCTCGATCACGCCCGACTTGGACGCCTCGGCGACGATCAGGTGCAGTTCCTCGGCGGTCACCTGATCCTCATTGTCGCGGTTCAGGCCCAGCAGTTTGAAGATCACCCCGCTGGTCGAATCGAGGATCCAGACGATCGGCGCGGTGCCGACCGCCAGCCAGCGCATCGGCACCGCGACGAAGGCGGCGATCGGCTCGGGCTTGCGCAGCGCGAACTGCTTGGGCACCAGCTCGCCCAGGATCAGCGAGGCATAGGTGGTCAGCCCGATCACCAGCGCGAAGCCCAGCGTCGCGGCGGTCGAGGGCGCGATGCCCAGCGTCTCCAGCCGCGCGGCGGTCGGCGTGCCCAGGCTGGCACCCGAATAGGCGCCCGCGATGATGCCGGTCAGGGTGATGCCGATCTGGACGGTCGACAGGAACTTGCCCGGGTCGGCGGCCAGCGTCAGCGCGGCCTGCGCGCCCTTGCGGCCGCCGCGCGCCATCGCCTCCAGCCGGGCGCGGCGCGACGACACGATCGCCAGCTCGCTCATCGCGAACGCCCCGTTCAACGCGACAAGCGCGAGGATGATGAGGACGTCGATCCACGGAAAGGGGGGCAGCGGTGCCATCGGTACAGGGTGCTCATAGCGGGACGGGAGGGCCTTCGACAACTCCCGTCGTCATGTTCCGTTCAGATCGCTTGCGGAACAAGCGCCACCGGGTCCGCGTTTCCGGGGGTGAGACGCGACAATCTAACAAGGGTTATGCGCATGAAGACGTCCGCTAAGTTCCTGTCCATGGCCGCAATGTCGGCGGTGCTCGCCACCTCGGCCTGCACGACCGATCCCGAAACCGGACAGCAGCGCCTGTCCAAGGCCGCGATCGGCGGCATCGGCGGCGCGGTCGGCGGCTATCTGCTCGGCGATCTCGTCGGCGGTCGACGCGACCGGACCGAGAAGATCCTGGGCGCCGGCATCGGCGGCCTCGCCGGGGCCGGGATCGGCGCCTATATGGACAAGCAGGAGCGCGACCTGCGCGCACGGACCGCGGGCACCGACGTACAGGTGGTCCGCCAGGGCGACGACCTGCTGCTGAACCTGCCCTCGGGCATCACCTTCGCCTATAACTCGTCGCAGGTGCAGCCGCAGTTCCGCCAGACGCTGGATCAGGTCGCCGACATCCTGTCGCAGTATAAGCAGACCTATATCGACGTGTACGGCCACACCGATTCGACCGGCAGCGATGCGTACAACCAGCGCCTGTCCGAACAGCGCGCGGTCTCGGTCGCCGATTATCTCGCCTCGCGCGGGGTGCAGCCCGCCCGCATCGGCACGCGCGGCTTCGGCAAGTCGCAGCCGATCGCCTCGAACGACACCGAGGAAGGCCGCGCCGCCAATCGCCGCGTCGAGATCAAGATCGTGCCGATCCGCGAGGGCGACCTGCGCTGATCGAGTCGAGATTCGCGAACAGGGAAAAGGGCTCGGACGGGATACCGTCCGGGCCTTTTTCATGGGCGGCCCGCACGCCCTCGCCTATGATATGCCCTGGTGATCGAAGGGGCGAAGGACATGGAGGCCCAAGCGGGCAAGACGGGATGGCGGGCCTCCAGATGGGCGTCGCCCCTGCTGACGGGACTGTTCACCTACGTCGTGCTGATGATCCTCAACGCGTGGCATGTCGGTGTGAATTCGGCATGGCGCACTGTGCTTGTCTGCGGGTCAAGCGGTGCTCTGGCGAGCTATCTGGTGGGCCGCCTCCGGAAGCGCGCGGGACCGGACTGACGCGTCGTCATCGCCGGGCCGCGAAGAAATCCCGCAACAGGCCCGCCGCCTCCCCCTCGCCGATCCCGGCATAGATGTCCGGCCGGTGGTGGCAGGTCGGTTGTGCGAAGAAGCGGGGGCCGTGCTCGACCGCCCCGCCTTTGGGATCGCTGGCCGCATAATAGAGTCGCGCGATCCGGGCATGGGCGATGGCCCCCGCGCACATCGCGCAGGGCTCCAGCGTGACCCACAGATCGCAATCCTCCAGCCGGTCGCGGCCGAGCTTGGCCGCCGCCGCGCGAATCGCCTGGATTTCGGCATGGGCGGTGGGGTCGTGCAGGCGGCGCGGCGCGTTGGCCCCCGTGGCCAGGATCACGCCATCGCGAATCACCACCGCGCCGACCGGCACCTCTCCGGCCTGCCCCGCCTGGGCAGCGGCGTCGAGCGCGGCGCGCATCGGGGCAGGGAGCGGGAACATGTCCCCTCCCTGCCGCGCGCGGCGAACAGGGGCAAGAGCGGTGCCCCTGCCCCTTATGGCTTATTGCGCGTTGTCGGCGGGCTTTTCGACCTTCACCGTGGGCACCTCGACGGTCTTGGTCTCGGTGCCGACCGAGACCTTGGGCCCCTCGGCACGGAAGGCGGGGGCCTGGACCACCGCCGGACGGGTCTGGTCGATATTGACCCAGCCCATCGCCATGGCCCCGGCGACCAGCAGGAGGACGATGCCGATAAGGACGAGAAAGGCGCGCATGGGTCTGGCTCCATCAGGTTCGTTGCCGTAACAACGCCCCGTTCACCGGGCCGGTTGCACGGGCCCCGATGGGGAATCGGTTGACGCGGACGCCGGTACGGGTTATCCGCGCGGCCTTTCCGGGCATTGCCTGAAACCAGGATAACGATCATGTCGCGCATTTGCGAGCTGACCGGCAAGGGCCGGCAGGTGGGTAACAACGTTTCCCACGCCAACAACAAGACCAAGCGTACGTTCCTGCCGAACCTGCAGAACGTCACGCTGATTTCCGACGCGCTGGAAAAGAGCGTCCGTCTTCGCGTTTCGACCCACGGCCTGCGCTCGGTCGAGCACAATGGCGGCCTCGACAACTGGCTCGTCAAGACCTCGGACGACCAGCTCAGCCTGCGCGCCCGTCGCCTGAAGCGCGACGTCGTGAAGAAGCTGGCCTCGACCCAGACCGAAGCCGCCGCCGCGTAATTTCGCGACGCGACTGCCGAGGTTTCGAAGCCCGCCGCTCCCCGGAGCGGCGGGTTTTCGACGTTTGGCGGGGCGTGAGTAGGGGCATGGCCTTCGACTTCGCTCAGTTCGCCTAGCCCATTCCAAACCGCCGTTTGGCCGACGCGATGTCGAAGGCCTCGCGAATCACGTTCACGAATCGTCCGCTCAGCGTCGGTCCAGCCGGAATTTCAGCAGATAGCTGCGCTCGATCGGCAGCTGGTTGTCGTCCGACACCAGCCACAGGATCGTCGCCCCGCCCTCCTGCGTCACGGCGACCCCTTCGAAATTGTCGTGGATCAGCGGCGCGTCGAGTTCGGCGAGCAGATGCCCCCGCACCACCCGCCCCGGCGCGATTCGCTCCGCCGGGACCAGCATGATCCGATTCGAGAATCGGAACGGCAGCCGGAACCGCCGCTCGACCACGATCAGCGCGCCGTCGGGCAAGGCGGCGGCGTCCGCCACGTCGTAATCGGGCGACACGCGATAGGCGAACAGGCGCGGGCGGTGGCGCAACGGATCGCCCGCGAAGATCAGTCCCTGCCGCGTCGTCTTGCGCGACGCCTCGCCCCCACGCCACAGCGTGCGACGAATCTTGGCCTCTTCCGAAATGGTGACGAATCGCCCGTCGGGCATCCGGGCCAGCGACTCGGGGCCGCCATTGATCGGCCAGCGCTTCATGGCGCGCGGCGCGACGAATCCCTCCGCGCGCGCGAAGCCGGGGGCATAGCGCCAGATCTGGTTATAGCGCTCGAACCCCACCCATAGGGCGCCGGTGCGCGGATCGACCGCCATCGATTCGCTGTCGCGGTCCCATTTCTGCCACCCGATCCCCGGCC
>Ga0308171_1001479_pt1 | contig 31004 bp, 26 predicted proteins | sample PhyGR1_FD_202135 | JGI IMG/M metagenome (GOLD analysis project Ga0308171, IMG submission 202135) | Phyllosphere microbial communities from UC Gill Tract Community Farm, Albany, California, United States - DLSLSG.R1 | ecosystem: Host-associated > Plants > Phyllosphere > Unclassified | place: USA...
TGCGCATCGCCATCGATGCCAAGCAGCTGGCCGAACACCCGCTGCGCATCGGCCTGTCGATGAAGGCCGAGGTGAGCCTGCGCGACCAGAAGGGTGAAGTGCTGCCGAGCGCAGCCGCCAAGGGCACGGTGTTCGACACCGACGTGTACGCCAAGCAGCTGCACGATGCCGATGAGGTGATCCACACGATCATCCAGGGCAACCTGCCGCAGCAGTCCAAGGCGAGCTGAGGTCGGCCATGTCCGCACAAGCTCCAGCTGCGCCCGGCTCTCCGGGCGCACCGGCGGCGCCGGGTGCGGCCGCTGGCTTCCTGCCACCCAGTGTGGCCCTGTGCACCGTGGGCCTGGCGATGGCCTCGTTCATGCAGGTGCTCGACACCACCATCGCCAACGTCTCGCTGCCGACCATCGCCGGCAATCTCGGCGCCAGTTCGCAGCAGGCGACCTGGGTCATCACCTCGTTCGCGGTCAGCACCGCGATCGCGCTGCCGCTGACCGGCTGGCTCAGCCGTCGCTTCGGCGAGCGCAAGCTGTTCGTGTGGGCCACGCTGGCCTTCGTGATCACCTCGCTGCTGTGCGGCCTGGCCCAGAGCATGGGCATGCTGGTGCTGTCGCGCGCGCTGCAGGGCTTCGTCGCCGGCCCGATGTACCCGATCACCCAGTCGCTGCTGGTCTCGATCTATCCACGGGAGAAACGCGGACAGGCGCTGGCGCTGCTGGCGATGATCACCGTGGTGGCGCCGATCTGCGGGCCGATCCTCGGTGGCTGGATCACCGACAACTACAGCTGGGAATGGATCTTCCTGATCAACGTGCCGCTGGGCATCTTCGCTGCGCTGGTGGTGGGCAACCAGTTGAAGGGGCGCCCCGAGCATGTCGAGAAGCCGAAGATGGACTACGTCGGCCTGGTCACCCTGGTGATCGGCGTGGGCGCATTGCAGCTGGTGCTCGACCTGGGCAACGACGAAGACTGGTTCTCGTCGATGAAGATCGTGGTGCTGGCCTGCATTGCCCTGGTGGCGCTGACCGTGTTCCTGATCTGGGAACTGACCGACAAGGACCCGATCGTCGACCTGAAGCTGTTCCGGCACCGCAACTTCCGCGCCGGTACGCTGGCGATGGTGGTGGCCTATGCGGCGTTCTTCAGCGTGGCCCTGCTGATTCCGCAGTGGCTGCAGCGCGACATGGGCTACACCGCGATCTGGGCCGGTCTGGCAACGGCCCCGATCGGTGTACTGCCGGTGATCATGACCCCGTTCGTGGGCAAGTACGCCTCACGTTTCGACATGCGCATGCTGGCCACCATCGCGTTCGTGGTGCTGTCGATGACCAGCTTCCTGCGCTCGGGTTTCAACCTGCAGGTGGACTTCCAGCACGTGGCCGGCGTGCAGCTGATCATGGGCATCGGCGTAGCGCTGTTCTTCATGCCGGTGCTGCAGATCCTGCTGTCGGACCTGGATGGTCGTGAGATCGCGGCCGGCTCGGGCCTGGCCACGTTCCTGCGCACGCTGGGCGGCAGCTTCGCCGCCTCGCTGACCACCTGGCTGTGGGCACGTCGCACGCAGGTGCATCACGCGGACCTGACCGAACACATTTCGGCCTATCAGCCGGGCATGCAGGACCAGGTAGCGGCGATGGGGCAGGGCGACCTGCAACATGGCGCGGCGGTGCTGAACAACATGATCAACCACCAGGCATCGCAGATGGGCTTCAACGACATCTTCTTCCTGCTGGGCTGGATCTTCCTGGCGATCATCACCTTCCTGTGGCTGGCCAAGCCGCCGTTCGGTGCGGGCGCGGGTGCTGCATCGGCTGGCGGGCATTGATCACAGGAGTCGTTAATGAAAGAACCCGCCGAAAGGCGGGTTTCTTTTATCGCATCCTTGGGGGTGAGGCAACGCAAGGACTGTGCAACGGCTTCCGGGGCTTGCCCTGAATCCGTCACCATCCACGAGCGGTGTTCAGGCACCAACGTGTGACAGACCGCACCGGCGCTCCATCCAATGGACAGCTCGCAGCAACTCCTGCTGTGGCAGCGAGCGAAATGCATGCAGCACGCGCATCTCCAGTGGGTCCTGAATCACTTCAGCTTCGGTCGAAGGCGCGACGTTCGGTTCCATCACGCCAGATGACCCACGCCCAGTGGCCAGCCATTCAAATGACACGCCGGTGACCACTGCAAGACGCAGTATGCGATCCGTAGCAGGTCGTCCCCGTGCAGTGCCTTCCCAGTTCGCTATCGCGGTTCGTGAAACGCACAGGCGCTGCGCCAGTGCCTGCTGCGTCATCCCGGCACTGAGGCGGGCTATCCGCACTCTCCTTGCAAACTGCATGACGTACCTTCCATCCATGAAAAGCGAAGTGAGCAGGAATATCGCTCCACTGCGGCTTAGTCAAGACGCCAGGTCAGCGAAGTACGTCAAGCCGCTCGTGACGATATGAAGCTGCGATCAGTTCCAGCACTTGTCCCGCGTTCTTCCGAACCCGCGTGGTGAGCAATTTTGACCATGAGTGTCTCGCGCTACTCACGCGTCAACGCAAGCTGCTGATAGTCAATGGATTGAGCTTCCAAGAAGAGGGTCAACACATGCGCTGTCGATCAGAAATCGTATTGACACGCGTTAAGCCGTGCTTCAAAAAGAAGTTGAACACAGTCTGAGTCCGTCACTGGCCACAACTGTTGAAGTGATGGTCGCGCTTTGGACGCATGGCAGGCAATGCGTGGTCGCATGCAGGCCGGGGGTGCCAGAAATTCGCTTGAGTCAGCATGTTGATTCAACGATTGGCTGCCGGAGCCGTTCCGGATTGAACCATGGACAGAGGTACATTCAATGATGAATTTCCTGGAAGACAGTACTGCCATTTCTTTCACCGATGCAGAAGCAATGGAAGCCGACATCGCCGCGCCGAGCCAGGCCGTGATCGTCGGCGAGAACCTCATCTTCATCACCCGGGATCCGGAGTAACAAGGCAAGGTCGCAGGACCTCCTTTCCACCTCGTTCAGATCACAAGGAAGAACCATGATCAATTTCAACTACGAATCCGATGCGCTCGCCACCGTGGAGATCGAGGACATCGATGACGCCACCCCGAGCGTCACCATCATTACCAACTCGAACTTCACGTTCATCGTGCACGATCCCGAGTAATACCCCTGCCGGGTGGGGGCTTGGCCCCCGCTCGGCATCCGCGACAAGCTGAACAGGGATGTGAAGTGAACTGCATCGTAGTAGAACAGGCAGAGCCGACCCGGCTGGCGCGTACGCTTGACTGGCATCTCAAGCACATCGAGAACTACCAGCCGTACTTTCCCGGGCACCACTACCGCGAGGACAAAGACACATTGGCGTGGCGCTCCAAGCCACTATGTGAACTAATCTACCTCGTGCTGATACTGCACCGGCTGGGGCTCGCTTCACCGGAGTACACCGCGTTGCAGCAGCGCACGCTGCGGGCGGCGCGCGAGTTCGAGTGGGAGGCGCTGATGGCCGAAGACCCCTCCTCATCGGTTTGCGTCGCCATGGCCATGGATCTGTTTGCCCTGCATGCCGTGCCGATGCACGGGCTCCGCGCACAGTTCCTACGCGCGCGCGCCAGCGGGTACTTCCATTCGGTGCTGCGTATTCCGTTTCGCGATATGGACTATCACTACATGATGTCCAAGGTCGTATCCGGCGGTCCCGGTGCGCTGGAGGCAGGCTTCGCGATGACCGCATTCGGCCTGGGCAAGAACCCATGCAGCTATACGGTCAACGACATCTACTCGCTGACGCATGCACTTTTCTATATTACCGACATGGGCGCGATCGAGCTGGACCGGCTTACGCTGGGTGTAGCCGACGGGCGCCTGCGGCAGACCTTGATGATCCTGGTCGCCATGCTGCTGCGCGGTGACAACAACGACGTGCTGGGTGAGCTGCTGATCTGCGTTCGAATCTGCCGCCTTTCACTGGATGGGTTCGAGCAACGACTTTGTGCTCAGGCATTGGCGAAGATGCTGTCAGGGATGGCGCCGGACGGGTGTGTTCCTTCTTCGGCCCGTTCCATCGAGCGCGCTGCCTGCGGCAACGCCAAGTTCCTCGAGGTCTATCACACCACGTTGGTGGCCTCCATTCTGCTTGGCCTGGGTGGGGAGTGAGGATGGGCATCCTGTCACTGATCGACCTCTGCGAGCTGCGGACGCGTGAACTGCATGACGCGTTGGCAAAAGATCACTGTGAATCCGCCTTGGTCAGCGTTGGCGTGGTGGCTCAGTATCTCATTCTGTCCGAGCGATCGAATTCGCTGGCATGTCTGCGTGAGCTGGTCGCCACGCGTGTACTGGCGCTGCTGCGTACCGGACGATTGCATGACTATGCATCTGCCAAGCGCGATCATTCCTCGTCACTCTCGGCGATGGTGCGGTTGGCTGCGTCCCGACCGGATTTCAATATGTCCGATCGCCGTGCGGTGGAAGGCATTTTCAACGGCTGTCTGGCACGTTGTGAAATGAGCCCGCTGGCGCGGCTGTCATTGGATTCGAACCTGGCAGCGCCATTGGGGCGAGAAGAACCTGCTGATCCCTGGAGCAAACGCGCGCTGGCCAGCACTTTCCTGGACAGCCGTCTGTTGCACGGCTACTACGGGGAGGGCGACATCCTGACATTGGTCAGGCTCGATGCGCTGATTCAGGAGCTGGTGGTTGATGCTGGCTGTTTCCCGGTGCGATGGGCATCGGTGATGTTGTACGAGGCTCTGCGGGAAGGGGCGATCGCGTGGGTGGCTACGCTGGGTTCGTTGAACGGCATGCAGGGTGCGCCGCCTGCATTGCGGGCGGCAATGCGCGTTGCCGTTCTGGCATACGTAAATCGGTCGGTGGCAACTGCAGAACTGATCCCCCTGCAGCCCGCGCGCGCCCAGGATGAAGAGTTCGCCGCAATGGCACAGATAGGGCTTCGTCTGCAGGCAAGCATTGCCTGCATCAGGTGCATCGAATCGGAGCAACGCGTATGAATCAAGTTCAGGATTTTGTCCCTGCGGACGAAGAACTCACCGCCGGCTACCTTCTCAAGCACGCATCAGCAGTCTCGCAGGATAGGCGACTTGTCGCGTCTTCCTTCTCGGCCACGCTGGGTCTGCTGTATCTGGAACGACAGGCGCCTGCGACTGGCGGAGGATCCTGCGCGCTGTCCAGCGCCGCACTGGCTGCACTTGATCAGCATCTGTGCTCTGACTTCGGTGCGATCCTGGATGCGCTGGACCCGGCGATGGTGCTGCGGGTTGCTGCAGCGCTTCCCGCGGGTTTCGGTTGGGCTGGAATTGCGCGCGCGCGCGATGAGATTGCTGCGCAGCTCGCGATCGTGCCCGGTCCGCACAGTGGGCGCGTGCAGTACATCCAATCGCTGCTGTCAGGGCCGTTGGTCGATGTGTCGTCTCAGCTGCCACGGCCGCCAGATACGGTTGAGCTTCTCCAATGGACGTCTCCGCAGCTTGTCGCCTATGCGTACGAACTGATGGCCCAACCGCGCCGGCTTGATCCGGAACTTGCCGACTGCCTGGCGCTGATTGCCTTGTCCGATCTGCGGAAGTATCGATTCGATGCCGGCTGCACATTGCTGTGCGCCCTGCTGCACTGCGGTTGCCGTTCCGCCTATCTGGAGACTGGCATGGAGTTCATCCGGCTGCAGCGACGCTGCAATGGCAGCTACGGTCATGTGAACATGCTGAACAAGAAGAACCTCATCCCAGATGATCTGGATCGACAGTTCCATCTTCCTTTCACGGTGCACGTACTGGCCGTCCAAGACGCGGCCCTGCGACCGCTGTCTCTGAGGGATGCTGCATGAACGCGCATCTTGCGCTTGCGCGCTTGGCTTGCCAACAGTGGCGACTGTACGCCCTGTCGATGCTGCTCATTCTGCTGGCAAGCGTATCGATCCTGCTGGTGCCGAAGATGCTCGGCAACGTGGCAGCCAGTATCGATTCTTCCGATGTCGGAGCTTCCCTTGACGCCATCTGGCCATCGATTGCGCTGTTGGGGGTACTGTTGGTAGTACAAGGTGTACTCGCCTCCATCTTCACCTACACCTCGATGGTGGCCTCGGAACGGATTGCCTTTTCTTTACGCCGACGCTTCTTCGAGGCCCTGATGCGGCGCCCTCTCGATTCGCTGACCTCGCACGAGCGAAGTGTGTCGCGACTGATTTCAGATGTGTCGGTGATCCAGGCGGGACTGTCCACCAACCTGACCGTGTCACTGCGGAACAGTCTGCTGTTCGTGGGAGCTCTGTGTGCGATAGCGGTCATCGACATCACAATGGCGCTGGTCTGCGTGGCGTGCATGGGCATCAATGCCTGGATCATGTGGGCGCTTTACGGGCGGGTGACCGCAGGTGGGCTGCATATTCAGGAGCTGCGCTCGCGCTACACTTCGGTGTTCACCGAAGCGTCCTCGGGGTTGTTTGCCATTCAGGCCTTTGCGGCCCAGGACTTTTTTTTGGGTCGCTTCACCGCGTCGCTGTCGGTGGCCAATCGTGCCGTTGGTCGAAATCTGCGTTTGATGGCGTTGGCGACGCCTGTTGCGCAGGTGGCTTTCACGCTGTCACTGGGTCTGATTGTCTGGCTGGGCGCGCGCAAGGTGGTCGCAGGCTCAATCAGTAGTGCCGGTCTGATCTCACTTCTTGCCTTCATGTACATCGCGATCACTGCTGCCGGCCGTCTCAATGGGAATGCGGGAAAGCTGAGACGAGCTGCAGCGGTGCTCAAGGCCAATCCCTTGCTTTCGGACACCGCCTTCGCGCCGGCAATTGGCGCTGAGTCCCGCCATGATGTCATGGCGCGTGCCATCGACGTGGTCGGGGTCGGTTTCCAGTTTCCCGGCAGCACGATCCCGGTGCTGCGGGACATCTCGTTCTCGGTTGCCCCGGGTACCTTCACCGCGATCATCGGCAAGAGCGGGGTAGGCAAAAGCACGCTGGCCTCGTTGCTGGCCGGGGTTTCCCGGCCCACGGCGGGGTTCGTATCTGTTGGCGCACGCCCTGGGGCCGGTGGGATGGTGATCGTGCCGCAACATCCTTGCGTCATTGCTGGAACCATTGCCGACAACATACGTTTCGGGCAGTCGGATCTCACAGAAGACGAGGTGCGGGATGCGGCCGCACGGGCGCACCTGAGCGAGTTCACTGCGCCTGGAAAGACCCTGGACTATGAAGTTTCGGAAGGGGCACGGAACCTGTCGCGCGGCCAGCAGCAGCGGATCGCGCTTGCCCGGGCATTGGCTCGCAACCCATCGGTATTGTTGCTGGACGAGGCAACGGCGTCGCTCGATGCGGAGTCGGAGGCGGGTGTACTGGCGTTGCTGGATGCAATGAAAGGGCGGGTTACCATTGTGGCGATCACCCACTCCGAGGCGATGGCCAACTGTGCCGATCAAGTAGTGACTATCGAGCTTGGTGCTGCCCGGGTGGAGCGATCCCGACGGCTGTCGCCGACGTTCGCTATGGAGGCAGTGACAGGATGATGGGCGAGCTTCTTTTCGAGGAGATGGTTTTCGACGCCGGCGGTCGCGTGGTCCACACCGGCACTTTGGCGCTGGGTAACGGACTCCATCTGCTGGAAGGGGCCAACGGTACAGGCAAATCGACGCTGTTTGACTGCATGTTCGGTCTGCGTCGCCCGATGTCCGGGGCGGTGTCGCTTGATGGCGTCAACTCGGTAGCGAAGCGACGACAGTTTCTATCGATGGCGTCCTATATGCCCCAGAGTTTTCCCTGCTATGGGCACATGACAGGTCTGGAGCTACTGGTGCATTTCCTGCGCTTGCGCGGCATCGGCCGACGCGACGCCGAACGGAGTGCGCAGTTCTGGCTGGCGCGGGTAGGGCTGGCAGCAGATGCCTGCCGCCGCTGCGAGCAGTACAGTGTGGGCATGCTGCAAAGGCTTGGCTTTGCGTATGCCTTGCAGGCGCCGACCCGCGCCTGCGTCCTGGATGAGCCGACTGCGGGCGTGGATGCTGCCTCCCGTCAGGCCATGTATTCGATACTTGCTGCCGAGGCCGCTGAGCGCATCATTATCTTCACCGATCATGACTTCCCCGCCAGCTGCGCTCCTTCGATCACGGCGCTGTTGCGCCTGGAAGGTGATCGCCTTGTGCTTCAGGGAAGGTGAGTAAGATGACGGTGCGATCCCAATGGGCCTCGCTGTGGGTCTGGAGCTGCGGCACGTTCCGTGCGCGCTACAGAGATCACCGTAGTCTGCTGAGCGCGGGCCTGATCCTGGTGTTCTGTGCAGCCCTGGTACCCGGCCACGGGGCGGGATACTCGCTCCTGCTAGCCGGTAACAAGGCGGTAGTGATGACAGCCGACACCGCGATGGTGCTGGCCTCCGTGCTCTGGGGCGTGTTCCTGTTTCCCTTCCTGGTACTCATGATCGGCGGCGCGCCTGCCATCGAGCGTGCGCAGGGGGCATACCGGATTCTTTACTGTGCTCCTCCCAGGCCCGTGGCAGGGGTTGCAGGCAACCTGCTTGGAGGCAGTGGCATTGCGGTGTGCTTCTCACTCCTGTCATGCCTGTGCATGGTGGTGTTGGCGTACTTCAAGTACGCCCAGTTTCCCGCTTGGCCGGTGGTGGGCATGTCACTGCTGCTCGGTGCTGTGGTCGTGTCGGTGGCGCTGGTGGTGGCTATCGTTCTGGACGCGCTGGTGCCGATGAACTCGTTGGGCCGGGTGGTGGTTGTCATCTGCGCGTGGTTGCTTCTCCTGCAGCTGACGATGCTGGACTTTTTCGACGCCTTCGGCATCGGCATGATCAGCGGAGTCCTGTCCGGGACAGGGCCAATGACATTGGGTTTCACCACGCGGCTGGGCGTTGGCGCGGTGGAATGGCACCAGCTTGCAGGCATCGCGGGATTGGCCAGCTCACGGCTCAGCATGCTTGGCGCAATGCTGGCCCTTGCCGGTGCACTGTTTCTGCTGTGCTGGCGGCGGATGCGGGTGCAGGCAATGGCGCGCCCGCGCCCGCGCCGCCACGCGCATGCACGCCGCCAGGCAGTCCCACCGGCACAGCAAGTACCACCGGTGCTGGCGGCTGGCAACGTTCCTGTTTGGAATGCCGCGTGGCAGTTCGCCCAGTGGTATCGGCGCCGGTCGCCTTCGGCTTGGATCTGGGCGGCGGCCGCGCTGTTGAGCTCCGTGGGCAGTGCAAGTACCCCCCTGGCCGTCCTGCTTGCCTTGGCATCGGTGCTGGCAGGCGCTGCCAGGGATGGAGAGCGTGAGATCCGTGCGTTGCGGGGGCTGGACGCGTGCCAGCCCGCATTATCCGGCTTGCGTGGGCTGTTGGTACCCGCGCTCGGACTGATGTTGCCTGCCGCGGTGGCGATGCTTCCTGTTGTTCAGGTGGGCGCATTGCGCTTGGCAACCGTGGAGGCCGGTCTGCTCTGCATCGCTTTGTGCCTGGTCCTGTGCGGGCGCCGGACACAAAGGCCAACGCTGGGTTTCGCAAGTTGCCTGCTCGCGGCCTACGCAGTCGTCGCCGAGGCCATTCCCCCTTCACTGGATTTCATCGGGTTCCGCGGCGCAGGGCTGCCTTCATTGGCGACCGCGCTGGCACTGTCAGCGGGGCTATGCGCGGTAGAGCTGATCCGACTGCGCATGCAAGGAAGAGGCGCTTGCCGACGCTGACCGCAACGTCGACATCCTCAAACGCCGGACATGAAAAAACCCGCTTGCGCGGGTTTGATCATTGTCTGAGTCATGGTGCCCAGGAGAGGACTCGAACCTCCACGAAGTTGCCCCCGCTAGCACCTGAAGCTAGTGCGTCTACCAATTCCGCCACCTGGGCGACTCAGGAGGAGAATTTTGCAGGAAGGCTGGATATGTGTCAACACCATTTCACACATTTTTTTCTGCACCGGCTTCCGCGTCCACATCCAGATGCAGCAGCAGGCTGCGCATCGGTGGCGAGAGCGATTTCCAGTCGGCGAACGCGGCGCACAACCGGCGTTGTGCCCACGCGTTGCCGAGTGCAACGGCGACGATGCCGGTGGCCCGCCGATGTTGCCGCGCGATCATGCGCGGCGCGATGCCCACGCCGATGCCATGGCCCACCATCGTGCACAGGCCTTCAAAGGTCTTCATGCGGATGCGCACGTCGAGCGTGCGTCCGGCCTCTGCCGCCAGTTCTTCGATATAGGTCTGCAGTGCGTTGCCGTCGGCCAGCGCGACGAAGGTCTCGCCCAGCACATCGCTGAAGTCGAGCGAGCGCCGCGCGGCGAAGCGGTGGCCGGCCGGCAGCAGCAGCATCAGCGGGTCTTCGGCAACGACATGGCGGTGCAGGCCATCGGCGGGGACGGCATCACTGATGATGCCGGCCTCTGCCTGGCCGGCACGGATCGCGCGCACGACTTCAGTGCTGGTGCGTTCGTGCAGTTCGACGCGCAGGCGAGGGCGCTGTGCCAGCCATGGGGCCAGCCGCGCGGGCAGGTAGTTGGTCAATGCTGCGGTGTTGGCGTACAGGTGCAGCGTGCCGCGCGCGCCGTGGGCGAACGCCTGCAGTTCACCGCGCAGCTGCGCCTGCTGATGCAGGATCAATCGCGCGTGATGGGCCAGTGCGGCACCCGCTTCGGTGAGGCTGATGCCGCGCGGGTGACGGGTCAGCAGCGCGGTGCCGGCGTCGGTTTCGATGGCGCGCAGGCGTTCGCTGGCCGAGCCCAGTGCCAGATTCGCCTCCACCGCGCCGGCGGTGATGCTGCCGGCTTCGGCCACCGCCAGAAAGAGGCGCAGATCGGCAATGTCCAAGCGCATGTCGTTTGCTCCGCTCGGCCCTGCCTTCGGCTGGTCCGAAGGCGCAGGCGGGAAGACCGTATTGTGCGCGCCTGCGGCGCCGGCTCCAATGAAGGCATGGACGAGACGACGTACTTCTATGGGCTGCTGGTGGTGGTGTTCGTGCTGGCCGGGGTGGTCAAGGGCGTGACCGGCATGGGCCTGCCGACGGTGGCGATGGGATTGCTGGGCGGCGCGTTGTCGCCGGTGGCGGCTGCCTCGATGCTGTTCATTCCTACCTTCGTCACCAATGCCTGGCAGTTGCTGTCCGGGCCCTCACTGGGTCGCACCCTGCGGCGGCTGTGGCCGATGATGCTGGCCGTGGTGGTGGTGACGCTGGGCTCGGCCGCGCTGCTGGTGCGGGTGGATCGTGATGCCTCGCGCGCTGCGCTGGGCGTGGCGCTGGTGGTGTATGCGCTGTACGCGCTGGTGGCACCGGTGTTCCGCGTATCGCAGCGCCGCGAGCGCTGGCTGGGGCCGTTGGTCGGGGCGATGTCCGGCGTGGTCACCGGCGCGACCGGCGTGTTTGTCATGCCGGCGGTGCCGTACCTGCAGTCACTGGGGTTGCAGCGCGAGGAGCTGGTACAGGCACTGGGCCTGGCGTTCACCGTATCGACGATCTCGCTGACCACCGGGCTGGTGCTCAACGGTGCGTTTGGCGTGCAGCAGTTGGGGTTGAGCGCGCTGGCCGTGCTGCCGGCATTGCTGGGCATGTGGCTGGGGCAGGTGATCCGCCAGCGCATCAGTGCGCGCGTGTTCCGTGCCTGCTTCCTCGGCTTCCTGCTGCTGCTGGGCCTGGAGCTGATGCTGCGTTCGTGGTGGTGATACCCACCGGAGGCCAGACAAGAAAAAACCCGCTTTCGCGGGTGTTTTTCATTCTCGACATGGTGCCCAGGAGAGGACTCGAACCTCCACGAAGTTGCCCCCGCTAGCACCTGAAGCTAGTGCGTCTACCAATTCCGCCACCTGGGCGTCGAGGAGGAGAATTATGCGGTGCCGTGACGGAGGTGTCAACACCCTTTGCAGAACCGGGGTCGGATCCTGTTTCGCCTGCGAAACGGCCTCTGGCCCCATGGGTCTCGCGCTGGGGTCAGAGGCTTTCCCGTAAAGGGATCCGACCCCCAATGCCGGCCCGTCCCTGGATTTCAGGCAAAAAAAATCCCCGCCGAAGCGAGGAGTCTTTTCGTTGGTGCCCAGAAGAGGACTCGAACCTCCACGGTTTTACCCGCTAGTACCTGAAACTAGTGCGTCTACCAATTCCGCCATCTGGGCGTTCCAGAGGCGCAATTGTGAAGATGAACACGCAGGCTGTCAACGATTTTGTGAACGTTTTTCACCCGATTGTTCAAAGACGGGCGCTGACCCGTTCTGCACGCCCACAGCGGCTACCATGGAGGGCGATGACTACCAAAAAACCAAGCAAGGGCGGGAGCAAGTCCCGCAGTGAAGCCCCCAACAAGGGCACCAAGCAGGGCACTGCCCGCAACAACACGCCGGGCAAGCCGCTGCCGGGCTGGCTCCCCGCACTGGCCGAAGGCGGTGCACCGCCACCGGGACGTGGCCGCCGCAACGCCGAGCCGCCGGGTCCGGCACCGGGTCGCAAGCTGCCACCGACGGGCAAGGTGATCGATGATCCCTACGCCTCCCGCGAAGCGGAAAAGTACGAACAACCCATCGCCAGCCGCGAGGCCATCCTGGCTCTGCTGGAACGCTGCGAAGGGCCGCAGACGGCGGAGGAACTCGGCGCGCGCCTGGGCCTGACCGCACCGGACCGTGCCGAAGCGCTGTCGCGCCGGCTCGGCGCCATGGTCCGCGACGGCCAGCTGGTGCAGAACCGCCGCGGCGGCTTCGCGCCCATCCAGACATTGAACCTGGTCACCGGCGTGGTGATCGCCAATCCGGAAGGGTTTGGCTTCCTGCGCCCGGTCGAGGGCGGTGACGATCTGTTCCTGCCGCCCTATGAAATGCGCAAGGTGATGCACGGCGACAAGGTGCTGGCACGTGTCACCGGCATTGACCACCGCGGTCGCCGCGAAGGCAGCATCGCCCGCGTGCTCGAGCGCGGCATGACGCGCCTGATCGGCCGCTTCAGCGTCGAGATGGGCATCAATTACGTAGTGCCCGATGACAAGCGCATCCAGCGCAACGTGCAGGTACCGCCGGACCAGACCGGCGGCGCGAACGATGGCCAGCTGGTCGTCTGCGAACTGACCCAGGCACCGGACAGCCGCCGTCCGCCGATCGGTCGCATCATCGCCGTGCTCGGCGACAAGCTGACTGCCTCGCTGGTGGTGGAAACCGCGATCCACGGCCACGAGCTGCCGTTCGAGTTCCCGCAGGAGGTGCTGGACGAAGCCGCTTCGGTACCGCTGGTGGTCGAGCCGGCGATGATCGGCGGCCGCGTCGACCTGCGCAGCACGCCGCTGGTGACCATCGATGGCGAGGACGCCAAGGACTTCGACGACGCGGTGTACTGCGAGCCGAACGCCGATGGCTTCCGCCTGGTGGTGGCCATTGCCGATGTCTCCAACTATGTCCGTCCCGGCACGCCGCTGGACGATGAAGCCCAGAAGCGCGCCACCTCGGTGTACTTCCCGGGCTTCGTGGTGCCGATGCTGCCGGAAACGCTGTCCAACGGCATCTGCTCGCTGATGCCGAAGGTCGACCGCATGTGTTTCGTCTGCGACATGCAGATCGACCGCGAGGGCCAGGTGACCGGCTCGCGCTTCTACGAAGCGGTGATGAACTCGCATGCGCGCCTGACCTACACCCAGGTGTGGCAGGCGGTGGGCGAGGACGATGCCGGTGCCAAGGCCTTCATCGGTGACCTGTTGCCGCAGGTGCAGCGCCTGCACCAGCTGTACAAGGTGCTTTCCAAGGCGCGCAGCAAGCGTGGCGCGATCGAGTTTGAAAGCAGCGAAGTCCGCTTCGTGCTCGACAACCGCGGCGAAGTCACCCAGGCTGGCATGCTGGTACGCAACGATGCGCACAAGCTGATCGAGGAATGCATGATCGCGGCCAACGTGGAGGCGGCCAAGTACCTGCTGTCGCGCCACGTGCCGGCGCCTTACCGCGTGCACGAGAAGCCGCCGGAGACCAAGTACGCCGATCTGCTGGAATTCCTCAAGGAGTTCAAGCTGAGCCTGCCGCCGTGGTCGAAGGTGCGCCCGGGCGATTACACCAAGCTGCTGAAGAAGATCCGCGACCGTCCCGACGCCACGCTGCTGGAATCGGTGCTGCTGCGCAGCCAGAGCCTGGCCGTGTACAGCCCCGACAACAACGGCCACTTCGGCCTGGCGCTGGAAGCGTATGCGCACTTCACCTCGCCGATCCGTCGTTACCCGGATCTTCTGGTGCACCGGGCGATCAAGCATGCGCTGTCGGGCAAGCCGCTGGACAAGTTCACCTACACCGCCCGCGAGATGGCAGCACTGGCACTGCAGTGTTCCGAGCGTGAGCGTCGCGCCGATGAGGCCGAGCGTGAAGTGGATGAACGTTACCGCGCGGCATGGATGGAAAAACACGTCGGTGGCCAGTTCGACGGCGTGATCAGCGGCGTGACCAGCTTCGGCCTGTTCGTGGAGTTGGCCGACTCGAAGGTGCAGGGCCTGGTGCATGTGACCCAGTTGCCGCAGGACTATTACAAGTTCGACGCGACCCGCAAGACGCTGACCGGCGAGCGACGCGGCAGCAGTTACCGGCTGGGCGACCAGGTGCGCATCCTGGTGCTGAAGGCCAGCATGGAAGAGCGCAAGATCGACTTCCGCCTGGTCGAGCACAAGGGCGAGGAAGAGGAAGCAGGACCGGCCCCGCTGCCCGAGCGCGGCAAGCCAGCCAAGCGCGCGAAGAAGAAGTATTGAAAGCTGTGCCGACCAACGGTCGGCACCCACCTCACCCGGTAGGTGCCAACCGTTGGTCGACACGAAGTTCCGGAGGAAAGCAGCAATGCAGGGCCAACCCGAATACAGCGGCGGCTGCCAGTGCGGCGCGATCCGCTTCCAGGCGCGGGGCGAGCTGACCGACAGCTCGATCTGCCACTGCCGGATGTGCCAGAAGGCCTTCGGCGCGTACTACGCGCCGCTGGTGTCGGTGCGCGGTGTGCAGTTCAGCTGGACCCGTGGCCAACCGCGTTACTTCCAGTCTTCCAACGTAGTGCGGCGCGGTTTCTGCGCCGACTGCGGCACGCCGTTGACCTATGAGGCCCCCGATGGCGTAGCGGTGGCCGCCGGTGCGTTCGACCAGCCCGAACGACTGCCGCCGTCCATCCAGTATGGCGTGGAGCGCAAGTTGCCGTTCGTCGACGGGCTGGGCCGGCTGCCGGCACGCCGTACGGAACAGGACATGGCCGCGCTGGAATTCCTGGCCACGGTGGTTTCCCACCAGCATCCCGACCATGACACCCCGCACTGGCCGCCGCGCACGCGCGGGTAGCGCCGGGCCATGCCCGGCGGGGGCGACGGACAACGGTCGCCGGGCATGGCCCGGCGCTGCGGGCGAGCCGCCGAAGCGCGGCCGCCCCCGATGCTCTACCATAGCCACCCCCTTTCCGGTCCTGCCCGCATGAGCAAGAACAGCCAGTGGATCGTCGGCGTCAACGCCGTCGCCTCCTCCATCGAGAACGACGCTGACAACGTCCGCGAAGTGCTGGTCGAGGCCGGTGCGAAGAACCCGCGCCTGGTCGAAATCGAGGAAAACGCCCGCCGCAAGGGCATCGACGTGCGCAAGGTCAACAGCCAGGCGCTGGACGGCGTGGGCGGTTCGGTGCGCCACCAGGGCGTGGCTGCGCGCTATGCCGCCGCCCGCACCTACAACGAGAACGAGCTGGAAGGCCTGGTCACGGCTGCGGAAGGCAAGGCCCTGCTGCTGGTGCTGGACGAGGTGCAGGACCCGCACAATCTCGGCGCCTGCCTGCGCTCGGCCGCCGCTGCCGGCGCCACCGCCGTGATCATTCCCAAGGACAAGTCGGCCACGGTCAATGCCACCGTACGCAAGACCTCGGCTGGCGCTGCCGACCTTATTCCGGTGGTGGCGGTGACCAACCTGTCGCGCTGCCTGAAGGATCTGCAGAAGCAGGGCGTGTGGATCTACGGTCTGGCCGGTGAGGCGACCGCGTCGCTGTACCAGCTGGATCTCAAAGGCAACATCGCCCTGGTGCTGGGCGGCGAAGCCGACGGCCTGCGCCGCCTGACCCGCGAGAACTGCGATGGCCTGGTGAAGATTCCGATGCCGGGCGAGATCGAGAGCCTGAACGTCTCGGTTGCTGCCGGTGTCAGCCTGTTCGAGGCCGTGCGCCAGCGCGGTTGATCGGCATCGATCGGGGGCGTGTCACGCGCTCCCGGTAGCGCCGGGCCATGCCCGGCGATCGTGCAGCGCGGTACACGTTGTGCTGCCGCAGGGAATCGCCGGGCATGGCCCGGCGCTACCGACCGCGTGCATGACGCATCGCCTTACCCCGCGCTGCCTCCCAGCGCCTTGAACAGCGTCACGTCGTTGTTCAACTGGCTCTGCCGCACCCGTGCCAGTGACAGTTCCGCGTCACGCCGGGTCTGCTGCGCTTCCAGCCAGGTGCGCAGATCGGTGGCGCCCACGCGATAGCGCACTTCCTGCGCACGTTCCACTTCCACCGCTTCATCGTAGGACGCCTGCGACGCGGTTACCTGGCGCAGCAGCTGCTCGCGTGCGGACAAGGCGTTGTCCACCTCCGACAGCGCGGTGTAGAGCGTCTTGCGGAAGTTGGTGGCGGCGATCTGGTAGTTGGTGCCGGCCACGTCCGTATCCAGCTGCGCACGTTGCAGGTTGAGGAAGGGCAGCGACAGCCCAGCCCCCAGCGTCGCCACCGGATTGCGCAGTACATCGCCCAGCGAAGTGGCGCTGGAACCCAGGCTGCCGGTAAGGCTCAATGCCGGGTAGTACTGGGTGGCGGTCACCCGGATCGTCTTCAGGCTGTTGCGCAGCCGCAGTTCGGCCGCGCGCAGGTCGGGCCGGCGGCCGAGCAGGTCGGCGGGCAGGCCTTCGGCAATGGTTGGGCTCTGCGCCTCCAGCAGGTTCTGCGGTTCGTCCTGCTGCGGCCACGGCGTGCCATCCAGCAGCACGGTCAGCGCGTTGCGCACCTCCACCCGCTGTTGTTCCAGCGCACTCTGCGCCGAACGCTGCGACTGCAGGTTCTGCAGTGCCTGGCGTACTTCCAGGCGCGAAACCGCACCGGCATCGAAGCGCGCCTGCACCAGTTCGTGCGTGCGCTGCAGCCGCTCAAGGTTGGCCTGGCCGGTGGCGATGGACTGGTTGAGGTAGGCCAGTGCCCAGTACTGGTTGATGACATCGCCGATCACCAGCAGGGCGGTGTTCTGCCGGTCTTCTTCGCTGGCGTTGGCCTCCCAGCGGGCGATGTCGCGCTGGGCGCGCAGGCGGCCCCACAGATCGATTTCCCATCCCAGCGACACGCCGGTGGAATAGCTGCGGCGCCAGTCGTCGGCCTGGTCGGTGGCGCGGCTGCCGCTGCCGCTCACGCCCGACGACGAAGGCTGCGGCCACAGCGCGTTGCTGGCAAGCCCGGCCTGCAGGCGTGCACGTTGTACCGCCAGCCCGGCCGCACCGAGGTCGCTGTTGGCGGCAAGCGCCTGCGCGACGAGGCGGTCGAGGCGCTCATCGCCGAAGCCGGTCCACCAGTTGTCCTGGCGGATGTCGCGGGCCGGGGTGTCCAGGCCGCTGCGCGGGTCGTCGGCCGGCGCGTTGAGGGTAGCGTCGCCACGGCCATAAGTTGCGGCAACGCTGGGGTCTTCGACCGGATAGCGGCCCACGGAAGCGCAGGCGGAAAGTGCAAGCAGCACGGCGCCGGACAGCAGCAGGCGGCAAGGAGTGGGGAGGGGCAATCGGGTCATCATCTTCATTCGCGGGCCAGGGCCTCCACCGGGTCGAGCTGGGCGGCACTGCGTGCCGGCAGGAAGCCGAACGCCACGCCGATCAGGGTCGAGCAGGCGAAGGCGGCAATGATGGAAGCGGTGGAGAACAGCACCTGGAAATCACTGGCGAAACGACCGATCAACACGCCCATCAGCAGTGCCAGGCCGATGCCGAGCAATCCGCCGAGCAGGCACACCAGCACCGCTTCGATCAGGAACTGCTGGCGGATGTCGCTCTGCCGCGCCCCCACCGCCATGCGCACGCCGATCTCGCGGGTGCGTTCGGTCACCGACACCAGCATGATGTTCATCACGCCGATGCCGCCGACCAGCAGGGCGATGGCGGCAATGGCGCCGATCAGCAGGGTCATCGTGCGCGTGGTCTGTTCGATGGTGTCGCGGATCTCGGCGCTGTTGCTGAGGAAGAAGTCCTCGGTGCCGTGGCGCATGGTCAGCAGCCGGGTGATCGCTTCCTGCGCCGCATCCATCGGCGTTTCATCGTTCACCCGCACGGTGATGCTGGAAACGTGGCTCTGCCCAAGCATGCGCGACATCACCGTGGTGTAGGGCACGAACACGCTCAGGCTGGTGCTGCCGCCGAAACCGAAGCTCTGCTTCTTGGCCACGCCGACCACGCGCACCGGCACGTTGCCAAGCAGGATCACCTGGCCGATCGGGTCGCTGTCGGGGAAGAACTGGGTCCGGGTGTTCTCATCGATCACCGCCACCTGGCCCAGCCCTTTTACCGCGTCGGTGTCGAAGAAGCTGCCGCTGAGCAGGCTCACGCCCTTCACCCGGAAGTACTGCTCGCCGACACCGCTGATCTGCGCGGTGGCTGACTGGTTGCGGTAGCGCGCGGTGACCGAACTGGACACGCTGGGGGTGGCGCTGTCGACGTAGCTCTGCCGCGACAGGGCATCGGCATCGCTGGCCTTTAGGGTCTGCACCCGCGCCGAGCGCATGTCGCCGAAGCCGCGACCGGGGTAGACGTCGATGGTGTTGGTACCCAGCGCGCTGATGTTCTGCAGGATCTGCTGCTGCGAACCGTTGCCCAGTGCCACCACCGAGACCACCGAAGCGATGCCGATGATGATGCCGAGCATGGTCAGGAAGGTGCGCAGGCGATGGGCGTTCATCGCCAGCAGGGCCATCCGGAACGCTTCGGTGAAGCGGTCGCGGGCGGCCTGCCAGCTGCTGCCATGGGCCACGCCAGCGCTCGGCTCGCGTTGCGCACGGTAGCTGGGCGCGGCCGGATTGGCACGGTCGGCGATGATCTCGCCGTCGCGGATCTCGATGATGCGCTGTGCATGCTCGGCCACGCTCATGTCGTGGGTGACGATGATGATGGTGTGGCCTTCGGCATGCAGTTCGCCGAGGATGGCCATCACCTCTTCGCCTGATTTCGTGTCCAGGGCGCCGGTCGGTTCGTCGGCCAGGATCACCTCGCCGCCGTTCATCAACGCGCGCGCGATCGATACGCGCTGCTGCTGGCCACCGGACAGCTGCCCGGGTTTGTGGTGCATGCGGTCGGCCAGGCCCAGTCGCTGCAGCAGCTGCTCGGCACGCGCGGTGCGCACCGGGCCGGGACTGCCGGCATAGACCGCCGGCACGGCCACATTGCCGCGTGCGTCCAGATCACCCAGCAGGTGGTAGCGCTGGAAGATGAAACCGAAGTGTTCGCGACGCAGCTCGGCCAGCTCGTCAGGCGCCATTTTCCCGGTCTCGCGGCCGGCCACCTGATAGCTGCCACGGGTCGGGCGGTCCAGGCAGCCGAGGATGTTCATCAACGTGGACTTGCCCGATCCGGACTGGCCGACGATCGCCACCATCTCCCCGGCATGGATGTCCAGGTTGACGTCGCGCAGCACGGCGATGACATCCTCGCCGGCCGGGAATTCGCGTCGCAGGTCGCGCAGGCGCAGCAGTGGCGCCGTCGTGCTCATCGGCGCCCCATGCCCGGGCCACCGACCCGCATCTGCATGCCGCCACGGTTGCCGCCGCCAGCGGCTGTCGCAGCGCCACCTTCGCCGACCACCACGCGCTCGCCTTCCTTCAGGCCGGACAGGACCTCGACATTGGCGCCGTTGTTGATGCCGACCTTGATCCTGCGCGGCTGCGGCTGGCCCTTGTCATCGACCACCCGCACGATGCGCTCGCCATCGCGCGACTTCGGCCCGAGTGCTACGGCCGGTACCATCAGCACGCCCTTGGCCTGCTTGAGCAGCACAGATACCTGTGCGGTCATGTCGATGCGCAGGGTGCCATCGGGGTTTTCGACGTCGAACAACGCATTGTAGTAGACCGCGCTGCTGGAGCTGGAGCTGGAGGAGCTGCTGGAACTGGACGAGCTTTCGTTGGCGATCGACGCCGGTGCCGGATTGATCTGCCGCAGCGTGGCGTGGTACTTGCGGTCCGGGTCGCCCAGCGTGGTGAAGTACACCGGCATGCCAGCCTTGATCTTGACCACGTCGGCCTCGGACACCTCGGCATTGACGGTCACCACGTCCAGCCGTGCCAGCATCACGATGGTCGGCGCGGTCTGGTTGGCGTTCACCGTGCGGCCTTCCTCGGCCACCACCGCCACCACGGTGCCGTCCATCGGCGCGACGATGCGGGTATAGGCCAGGTTGGCACGGGCAGTGCCCAGTTCGGTTTCGCGGCCCTTGATCTGCGCCTCGTAGGACTGCAGCTGCGCACGCGCAGTCTTCAGCTGGGCCTCGGCGGCGTCGTATTCCTGACGCGAGGTGGCTTCGGCAGCCAGCATCTGCTGCTGGCGTGCGAACTCCAGTTCGGCTTGGCGCAGGGTGGCCTGCTGCACTGCGCGCTGCGCGGTCACCTGGTCCAGCGAGGCCTGCGCGTTGAGCACCTGGTTCTGCTGGGTGGTGGCGTCGATCTCCGCGATCAGGTCGCCTTCCTTCACCGTATCGCCCAGTTGTACCTTCAGCGATTTGATCTGGCCGGAAGCCTGCGCACCGACGCTGACCAGCTTGTAGGCGTCGATCACGCCGGTAGCTTCCACCGTCTGCTCGATGTCGCCGCGGCTGACCGCGGTGGTCGCCAGCGCCGGTGCGGCTGGCTTGCGCAGCAGCCACCAGGCCGATACAGCGGCGATCAGGACAATCAGGGCGATCAACATCAGGCGCCCCTTGCGGGTCGCGGGCAACAGGCGGGAGATCACGTGGCGGCTTCACTCTGGGGGCCGCAGCGGCGGCGTTGGTAGGCATTGTGAAGATCGAGCGACGCTGCGCTCAATCCTCAGGGTGTGTCTCTATGTAACACTGTCTCCGAGACTGCGTATCAGCAGGTATCCCGCACTGCGCGGGATACAGTGGTACGCATTGGCCTGGATGCGGTTCAGCTGCCGACACGGGATGATTCGCGACATGGAGACTGAAAACCCGATGCACCGTTTGCTGATCGTCGATGACGACAACGATATCCGCACCCTGCTGGCCGAGCAGCTCGGCCGTGCTGGCTACCAGGTCAGCACCGCCGCCGATGGCACCAGCATGCGCCAGCTGCTGGAACGCGAACACGTGGACCTGATCGTGCTCGACCTCAACCTGCCGCGCGAGGATGGCCTGACCCTGTGCCGTGACCTTCGCGCGCGCTCGAACACGCCGGTGATCATGCTCACCGCGCGCGCCGAACCGATCGACCGCGTACTCGGTCTGGAAATGGGCGCCGACGACTACCTGGCCAAGCCGTTCGAGCCGCGTGAGCTGCTGGCGCGCATCCGCAACGTGCTGCGCCGTACCGAAGCGCTGCCGGCCAACCTGGAACCGCTGGCGGTGCGCCGTGCGCGTTTTTCACGCTGGATCTTCGACCTGGAGCATCGCCACCTGGTCGATCCGGACGGGCGCGTGGTGGTGCTGTCCGGCGCCGAGTTCCGCCTGCTGCGGGTGTTCATCGCCCATGCCAACAAGGTGCTCTCGCGCGAGCAGCTGGTGGCCCTCAGCAGCGGCCGCAACTACGAAGCGCAGGACCGGGCGATCGACCTGCAGGTCAGCCGCCTGCGCAACAAGCTGGCCGATGACGGCGGCCCCGATGGCCTGATCAAGACCGTGCGCAATGAGGGCTATGTGCTGGCCTCGGCCGTCAACCTGGAATAAGCCGCGATGAAGCGCCTGCGCCACTTCCTGTCCTCGATGGTCGGACGGCTGTTCGTGATCCTGCTGCTGGGCATGAGCGTGGCCGCGATCGGCGCGACCATGCTGGCCAGTTCCAAGCGGCAGCAGGAGTTCGAGCGGCAGAACCTGAACCGCATCGCCGACCGGCTGCAGGGCTATATCAACCTGCTCGATGGCAATCCGGAGCTGCGCGAGCGGCTGCTGGAGATCGGTGGCCCCAGCGTGCGGGCACTGCAGCCCGGCGCGCGCATCGGGCGGGCCGACAAGGCGCTGATGGAGGTACTGGAGGACCGCCCGGGCCCGGTGTCGCGGGCGCATGTGCACTTCGCCTCCTTCCGTTCTTGCATTCCCAAGCTGCAGGACCTGCTGCCGCCACCGCCGCCGGGCCACCGCAAGCCGCCACACGAACGCGACCCCACTTTCATCCCGCCCAAGTGCCGGGCGGTGGACGTGGTGCTCAATGACGGCACGTTGCTGAAGCTTGCCCTGGATTCGCCGGCGATCGCGCACAACGGCATCCTCGCTGTGGACCCGCTGTTCCTGACCCTGCTGGTGCTGGCCATTGCCGTGCTGGCCTACGTGGTTGCACGCATGGCCAGTGCGCCGCTGCAGGAGCTGGCGGCCGCCGCCGAGGACCTGGGCGATGACCTGCAACGGGCACCCTTGCCGTTGCGCGGGCCGCGTGAAGTGCAGCGCGCCGCCGAAGCCTTCAATGCCATGCAGCATCGGTTGCAGCGCCACCTGGCCGAACGTACGCAGATGCTGGCGGCGATCACCCACGACCTGCAGACGCCGCTGACCCGGCTGCGACTGCGCCTGGAAAACGTGACCGACGAGACGCTGCGCGAGCGCCTGATCGGCGACCTGGCTGCGATGCAGGCACTGGTACGCGAGGGGCTGGAGCTGGCCCGGAGTGCGGAGAGTGCTGAACAGCGCGCCGCGCTGGATCTGGATTCACTGCTGGAGAGCATCGTCGAGGACACCGCCGAGGACGGCGCCGACGTCGTCTTTGAAGGCCGCAGCGGCGCGGTGCTGATGCTGCGCCCGCTGGCGATGCATCGCCTGTTCTCCAACCTGGTGGACAACGCGGTGATGTATGCGCAACGCGCCCGGGTACGTGTCGAGCGTGGCGAGGGCACGATCACGGTGGTCATCGCCGATGATGGCCCCGGGCTGGCCGATGACCAGCTGGAAGCGGTCTTCGACCCGTTCGTGCGGGTGGAGACATCCCGTTCGCGCGAGACCGGCGGTGCCGGCCTGGGCCTGACCATCGCCCGCGCGCTGGCCGAGAAGGACGGGGGGCGCCTGTGGTTGCGCAACCGCCCCGAAGGTGGACTGGAAGCGGTGGTGCAGTGGTCGACCAGCGCCGAGGCGCGCTAGCAGCATCGATCCCGGACCCGGCCCGGTCGCGCCGGGCTGCCGGGGCGCGGTGACGCCGGTGACGGGGTTTGCCCTATCATCTGCGTACTTCCCCATTCTTCGTCCGATGAGCCTGCCTGTTCCTGCCGGCATGCCGCCCCGCGCGGTGCGGCTGTCCCTGTTCGCGTCTGCTGCCGCCCCCGGCATCCGCAGCTGGCCGCCGCCGCTGCGCTGATGGGCGGGCAGGGGGCGGGCAGGCGCCGGGCGGGGCGCCACGCGGAGAACATCGGTCGCCTGCTGCGGCTGGCTGTGCTATGCCTGCTGCTGGCGATTGCCACGCCACTGGCCGCGCAGAGTGGCGCGCCGCCGCTTCGCGACTACGCCATCGACGTGTGGACCTCGCGCAATGGTCTGCCGCACAACTCGCTGCGCGACATCGCACAGACCCCGGAAGGCCACCTGTGGTTCGCCACCTGGGAAGGCCTGGTGCGCTACAACGGCCTGGATTTCACCGTGTTCGACCGCAGCACCCGGCCGGGGCTGCGCGACAACGGCATCGGCGCGCTGCTGGTCGATCCGCAGGGCGGTCTGTGGATCAGCGATTCGCGCGGCAATGTCAGCCACCGCGGCAGCGACGGCCGGTGGCGGGTCTGGGAACATCAACCGGACACGCCGCAGGTGCTGATCCAGTCCATGCAGATGGACAGCCAAGGGCGCCTGTGGCTGCTGTACGAGGGCAAGGGCATCGGCTATCTGACCCCGGACAAGGGCATCGTCTACCAGCGCCCGCCGCCGGACCTGCCGTTGGCGATGAGTTTCACCAAAATGGCGGTCGATGCGCAGGACCGGGTCTGGATCGGCACGCTTGACGGCCTGGTGCTGCGCGACAACGACGGCGTACTGAAGCGCGCGCCGGCGGCGTGGGGGGTGGACAAGGGCCTGTCGTGGCCCTATCGCGCACCCGATGGTGCGCTGTGGATCGTCGCGGGCGAGCGCCTGTACCGGGTGGAGGATGATCGCCTGCTGCTGGTGCACCGGCTGCCCGGCCAGCTGCACTTGACCGCGATGTTGCAGGACCGCCATGGCGACCTGTGGCTGGGCACCGAGAACCAAGGGCTGCTGCGCATCTCGGCGCACGGCCTGGAGCGCCTGCCGGCGGGTCTGAACCTGCCCGGCGGGCGTGTAGTCAGCCTGCGCGAGGACGCCGAAGGCAGTATCTGGGTAGGCGCCAACGGCGGCCTGTATCGCCTGCGCGAAACCTTGTTCAGCAGTTACACCGAACGCGACGGCCTCAGCGGCGACTACGTGCGCACGGTGTTCGAAGACCGTGACCACCATCTGTGGGTGGGCAGTGCCAGCGGCCTGGACCTGCAGACCGCCGACGGTCGATTCCGTGCGATGCCGCTGCACAACCGCGGTGGCAAGGCGCCCTCGGTACTGAGCCTGGCCCAGGATGCCGGCGGCGATCTGTGGGTGGGCACCTTCGGCGACGGCATCTACCGGCTGCGCGCCGATGGACGGCTGCGCCACAACTACGCGGCGGCCGATGGCCTGCCCGGAGGCAACATCCGTGCGATCAGCATCGCGCCTGATGGCGGGGTCTGGGCGGGGACGCAGAAGGGCGTGGTCCGTATCGAAGGTGACAAGGTAACCGTGCCCACGGTTCCCGGCATGCCGGCAGGCCTGACCACCGCGCTGGAACACGATCACCAGGGAAACCTGTGGATCGGCACCATCGAAGGCGTCCGCGTGCTGCACGGTGACCGGGTGCAGTCGATCGACCTGGCGCCGCTGGGCGGGGGCCGCAGCGTGTTCGGCTTCCACCAGATCGGCGATGCGATGTGGATCAGCAGTGACCGTGGGCTGTACCGCTGGCAGGCGGGGACGCTGGCACGGGTGGGCCTGGAGCAGGGCATGCCGGTGGATGCGGTGTTCCAGCTGGTGCCCGACCGACTGGGCAACGTGTGGATCAGCAGCAACCGCGGTGTGCTGCGCACCGACATGGCCACGCTCAACGCGGTGGCCGATGGGCGAGCGCCGCGGGTCACGGTGGAGCGTTACAACGAGATCGACGGGATGGCCAATGCGCAGGCCAATGGCAGCTCCGGCCCCTCGGCGATCCTGCGCCAGGACGGCACGTTCTGGGTGGTGACTGCCGGCGGCCTGAGCATGGTCGACCCGCAGCGGCTGCAGCGTTTCCGTGAACGCCCGGCACCGCCTGCGGCAATCGAGAACGTACAAGTGGACGGTGCGCCGGTGCACTGGGAAGGCGCCGAGCGCAACCTGATACCCGGCGGGCGTCGGCTTGCGGTGAGCTACGTGGGCCTGAGTTACCTGATGTCCGACCGCATCCGCTACCGCACGCGGCTGGAGGGGCTGGACAACGGCTGGGTGGAACGCGGCCCGCAGCGCAGTGTGGAATTCGTCGGTCTGCCGCCGGGGGATTACACGCTGCACGTGGCCGCCGCGCATCCAGGTGGCAGCTGGGGTCATCAGGAAGCGGTGTGGAGCTTCACCGTCGAGCCGTTCTGGTGGCAACGGCACGTTGTGCAGGCGCTGATCGGGCTGGTGCTGCTGTCCGCGCTGGTGGCGCTGTATCGCTTCCTGCTGCAGCAGTACAAGGCCAGCAACCTGCGCCTGGCACGGCGCGTGGACGAGGCGACCTTCGACCTGCAGGCGCAGACCGTGCACCTGCAGGCGCTGAACCAGGAGAAGACCGAACTGGCCGAGCGCCTGGCGCGGCAGGCCGAGGCGTTCGAGCGGCAGGCCCGCGAAGACGCGCTGACCCGGCTGGCGAACCGTCGCGGCTTTGACGAGGCGCTGGCCCGCGACTTCGCCCGCGCCCAGCGCAGCGGCCATCCGCTGTGCCTGGTGGTGCTGGACATCGACCACTTCAAGGACGTCAACGACCAGCACAGCCACAGCATCGGTGATGCGGTACTGGTGGAAGTGGCGCAGGTCATCGCCGCCGCCAGCCGCGATTCGGACCTGCCGGCACGCACCGGCGGCGAAGAATTCGCGCTGCTGCTCAATGACACCCGGCTGGAGGAGGCGGCGCAGCTGTGCGCGCGCCTGCGTGGCTTGTTCCATGACCACCCGGACTGGGCCGGCATCCCTGGCCTGCGGGTGACCTTCAGCGCCGGCCTGGTGGAGCTGGACGGCGACGACCGCACCCCGGCACTGCTGTACCAGCGCGCCGACCGCGCGTTGTACCGCGCGAAGAGTGACGGCAGGGATCGCACGAGCATCGGTTGATCCAATGCAAAGCATCCACGCATGGCGTGGATCTACTGGAATTGTCGGCACCCACCGAGCGCAGCGACCCGCTGTTGCTCCCGCTTTTCTGATCTTTCCGCGCCATGGATGGCGCGGCTAAGCCCCCAAGGATGCGTTTACGGCGTCCCCCGCGAATCCATCCTGCCCGGCCTCACCCGCAATGCCGATTCGCCACGAGGGGCTTCGCCGTTGGCCGCTTCACCGCGGCCAAGCGTTGGCGATCGTGCAGAACAACCGCGCCGTCTGCTCGGTGTCATACACCGCGCTATGGGCCTCATTGGCATCCCAACCCAGCCCCGCCGCGTTGGCCGCGCGTGCCAGCACCGTCTGGCCATAGGCGATGCCCGCCAGGGTGACCGTGTCGAACACGCTGAAGGGGTGGAACGGGTTGCGCTTGTGCCCGGTACGGGCCACCGCAGCGTTGACGAAGCCCAGGTCGAAATGCGCGTTGTGGCCGACCAGGATCGCGCGCTGGCAGCCGTACTTCTTCATCGCTGCACGGACCGGGGTGAAGATGTGGTCCAGCGCAGCCTTCTCTTCCTTGGCCAGCCGGAACGGATGGTCGAGGATGATACCGGTCACTTCCAGCGACTTCGGGTCGATCTCCAGGCCCTCGGCCGGCACCACGTGGGCGCTGGCGGTCTGGCCCGGGTAGAGCAGGCCGTTCTCGTCCATCTCGATCGGCACGGCGGCGATTTCCAGCAGCGCGTTGCGCTGGCTGTCGAAGCCGCCGGTTTCAACATCCACCACCACCGGCAGGAAGCCGCGGAAGCGTTGTGACATCGCGCGCTGCGCCTGGGGTACGTCGGGAACAGGGGCGGGGGCAGGTGCGGAAGTGGGGTCAGTCATGTGCGAATTCTAGCAGAGCGACTCTGAGCGCCCGGGATCCCGGCAGGTGCCAACCTTGGTTGGCACACTGCGCGCCGACCGAGGACGGCATCTACCGGAGCGCAGGCCGCGCCGTGGGGGCCGACGGATACCAGCGCGCCAGCACTGCATCCATGCTCAGGCGCCCGGCACCGGTGAACAGCAGCGGCAACAGCATTGCCATGAACAGCAGCGGCAGTTTGAAGTTGCCAAAGCCCTGATCGCTGATCGCATAGCCCATCGCCAGATCGGCCAGCGAGTTCCATTCGGCCGGCCAGTGCACCGCGTACGTTGCCACAGCCGTCAGCACCAGCAGGCTGGCGGCGGCAAAGCGGGTGGCAACGCCGAACAGCAGGCACGCTGCGCCCACCAGTTCGAACCAGGTGGCCAATTGCCAGTTCAGCGCAGCGGGCAGCTGGTCGAACGGAAACGGGAAGGCATCCTGCAGATCGGCGAACCAGTTCTGCCCGTGCAGCTTCTCGCGCCCGGATTCGAAGAATTCCCAGGCAAGCAGCAGGCGCAGGCCAAGCGGGGCCAACCACGGGGCGAAACGGTCCAGCTGGCCGCGTGCGGCGGCCAAGGTCGGGGTCTGCATTGGTGTATCTCCTGGAAGGGTGTCAGGGGGAAGCGGGGAGTGGACCGATCACGCCAGCACGCAGGAACTGCTGCAGCAGGTGCGCGCCTTGGGTGGCCAATGTGCCGGGATCAAGGTGGTGCAGGGCGGCCAGTTGCTGCAGCTGCTGTTGGCCGGTGGCCCCGGGGGACTCGCCGATCAGGGTCAGCAGATGCACTGCGAGGCTGGTCAGGGTGGCAAATCGCACCGCGCCATCCGCATCGCGCCGCACCAGCAGGCCGGTGGGCTCTGCCGGTGGTTGCGACGGTGCATCTTCGCTACCCAGCTGATGCACCGGCCAGCGGTACAGCAGTGGCCAGGCCAGCGGTGAGCGGCGCAGCGGCACCTGCAGCGGATCGATGTCGCCCGGTTCCGGCAGCGGATCGGCCTGCAGCTGGTACAGCGCGGTCTCCACCCACTCGTAGTGGGCCAGTTCGGCAAGCGCCGGATGCGGCAGCTCCGGTTGGACCTGCAGCCACTGCACGAACTCGGCAGCCAATCCGGTGAACAACGGGGTGTGGCAATGGTGGCTGGCGAAATAGTGGCGCACCAGTGCACTCCAGTCCGGTTCGCCCAGCAGCCGCACGCAGACCGGGAATCCATTGCTCAACAATTCCAGCAGATTGTTGAACAACAGGCGTTCGTACACGGCCACCCGGCGCGGGTCCATGCCGGGCGGCGCTGGTACCTGCGCCGGGTCGCGCAGGTGCGCGGTGAACGCGTGCTGCTGCGCACGCAGGCGTTCGGGGGCGTCAGCCATGGGCGGCTCCGGCATGCGCGGCCTGCAGGCGCTGGATGGTCTGCAGTTCGCCCCGCAGCTCGGCATAGGGCGGGAAGTTGAAGTCGCGTTCGAGCAGGGTAGGGCGCGGGCCGATGCGGGCGTAGGTGCGTGCCAGCAGGTCCCACACCGGGTCGATCACCGGGCTGCCGTGGGTATCGATCTTCAGGTCCGGCGCCTCGTCCAGGTGCCCGGCCACGTGCAGGCAGACGATGCGCTGTGCGGGCAGGCCGGCGATGAAGGCATCGGCGTCGTAGCCGTGGTTGCAGGCATTGACGTAGACGTTGTTGACGTCCAGCAGCAGATCGCAGTCGGCCTCGGCCAGCACGGCAGTGGTGAAGGCCAGTTCGTCCATCGTCGGGTCCGGCGCCAGGTAGTACGACACGTTTTCCACGGCGATGCGGCGGCCGAGAATGTCCTGCACCCGGGCGATGCGGGCAGCGGTGTGGCGTACCGCTTCATCGGTGAATGGAATCGGCAGCAGGTCGTACAGGTGGCCCTCGTCGCTGCAGTAGCTCAGGTGTTCGCTGTACAGCGGCACTTGATGCTGTTGCAGAAACGCACCCACCTGCGCCAGCAGCTGGGTATCCAGGGGGGCACTGCCGCCCAGTGACAACGACAGGCCATGGCAACTCAATGGATGGCGCACCGCCAGTTCGGCCAGCGCATCACCTGCGGGGCCACCGACACCGATCCAGTTCTCCGGCGCGCATTCGAGGAAATCGAAATCGCCGGCAGGTGCATCGCGCAGGTCCTGCAGCAGGGCACGGCGCAGGCCCAGGCCCACGGCCGCCGCAGGAAGCGGCGACCGTGGGTGGACGACGCCGGCGTGGACGTCAGTGCTTGCCACCGCACTTGCCTTCGCCGCACTTGCCTTCGGCCGACTTCTTGTCGCCGCCGGTCTTGGCCTTGGTATCGGCACCGGCCGCTGCCTTGCCCTTGTCGCCGCCGCACTTGCCTTCAGCACTCTTGCCGTCGGCGCCACACTTGCCTTCGGCATGCTTGGCCGCGTCGGCGGATTTTGCATCGGTCGCCTTCGCGTCGGTGGCCTTGGCCGCCTGGCCGGCCACCAGATAGCCCTGGGCGAGGTCGGTCATGCTCAGGGCCGAGGCGGAGGCGGTCATGCCGAGGCCTGCGGCCAGGGCGGTGGCGGTCAGCAGGGACAGCGTCTTGTTGGAGGTGCTCATCGGTCGTGCTCCTGGGTGGTGGGCGGGTGCCCGTGGTGAAACGATGGTGCAGCGATCCTACTCAACGAATCCTCGCCGGGGATTCAAATTTTCGTGAGAAGTATTACAGCGCCAACAAAAAGGCCGCTGTCGCGAGGACAGCGGCCACCCTGGAGTCGAATCCGGTGTTGCAGTGCAGTATCAGATATCGCCCGCGCTGGAAGTCTCATCGCGCTTCTGGCGCGGCGGCAGCGGCTGTTCACCGTGTACCAGGAACCACACGTTCTCGGCGATATTGGTGGCGTGGTCACCCACGCGCTCCAGGTTCTTGGCCATGAACAGCAGGTGGGTGCACGGGGTGATGTTGCGCGGGTCTTCCATCATGTAGGTCAGAAGCTCGCGGAACAGCGCGGTGTACTGCGCATCCAGGCGGGCATCGTCCTCGCGCAGTTCCAGCGCGGCATCGGCGTCGTTGTCGCGGTAGGCGGCGATGGCACGGCGGACCTGCTGCGCAGCCAGGCGGCCGAGGGCGCGCAGGCCCTGGATCTGCGGCAGCGGCGGCACCTTGCCCAGCGCGATCGAGCGTTTGGCAACGTTGGCCGCGTAGTCGCCGATGCGTTCGATATCGGCTGGAATGCGCAGGCCGGCGAGGATCTCGCGCAGGTCGCGGGCCATCGGGCCACGCAGCGCCAGGCGCATCACGTCGTGGCTGATCTGCTGTTCCAGCGTATCGATCGCTTCGTCGTTGGCGATGATGCGATGGGCGGCGTTCTCATCGCGTTTCTCGATGACGTCCATCGACGCCTCCAGCTGGGCGACGGCCATCTCGCCCATGCGCACGATCTCGGCCACCAGGCGCTGCTGCTCTTCGTCGTAGCTTTTGACGATGTGGTCGTTGGGAAGGTTCATGTTCTGCAATCCAGGTAAAGCCAGGCGCGCCTGGCTGGGACAGGTGGCGAAGCGTCAGCGCCGATCAGCCGAACCGGCCGGTGATGTAATCCTCGGTCTGCTGCTTGGACGGCTGCGAGAAGATCACTTCGGTGCGGTCGTGCTCGATCAGGTCGCCCAGGTACATGAAGGCGGTGTAATCGGACACGCGCGCGGCCTGCTGCATGTTGTG
>Ga0308171_1001484_pt1 | contig 30918 bp, 30 predicted proteins | sample PhyGR1_FD_202135 | JGI IMG/M metagenome (GOLD analysis project Ga0308171, IMG submission 202135) | Phyllosphere microbial communities from UC Gill Tract Community Farm, Albany, California, United States - DLSLSG.R1 | ecosystem: Host-associated > Plants > Phyllosphere > Unclassified | place: USA...
ATGTGCTATAGCATATGAGATGATCACATCTTCCTTTGGATTGACAGTCTAAAAAATCTAAAATCATTTCAATATAAGAAAACAAAAAAAACCTGCCCGATAGCAGGTTCTATATTTTAATATTCAAAAGAGTCTTACTTTTCGTTGTGAGCCACTCTCCAGACAATCCCACTCACATCATCCGCTACCAGCAAAGAGCCGTCAGCGATCTGAAGCACACCAACCGGTCTTCCGTAAACATCACCTTTGGCTTCATTGGCAATGAATCCGGTAAGGAATGGCTGATAAGAACCCGAAGCTTTCCCATTTTTGAAAGGCACAAACGCCACCTGATAACCTACCAGAGAAGAGCGATTCCAAGAACCATGCTGTCCGATGAAAGCGCCATTCTTGTACTGCTCCGGAAACTGAGTTCCTGTATAGAATGTCAAGCCAAGAGAAGCCGTATGACTTCCCAAAGGCACATCCGGTACAATGGTTTTGGCTACTAGATCCGGCTTTTCGCCTTTCCTTCTTGGGTCTTCATTCTTTCCGAAATAGGCGTAAGGCCAGCCATAGAACGCATCACGTTTTACACTGGTCAGATAATCGGGAACCAGCTCATCGCCCAATTCGTCACGCTCATTCACGACGGTCCAGAGTTGTCCCGTTGTGGGATTCCAGCTCATACCAACGGGGTTTCTAAGTCCAGCTGCATAGATCTTCTCTCCGCTACCGTCGGGATTGACTTCCAGGATGTTGGCTCTTCGCACTTCGTACTCCATCCCGTTTTCGCCAACGTTGCTGCCAGACCCTACGGAAATGTAGATCTTCGACTGGTCTTTGTTGGCGATCAGGTTTCTTGTCCAGTGGTTATTGTAACCACCCGCTGGTAGATTCACGATCTTTTTCCCGGGTTGTGTGATCTTGGTATCGCCTGCTTTGTACGGATAAACATAGAGTCCATCGGTATTGGCAACATAGAATTTATCTTTGATGATCAGCATCCCATAAGGCTGATTCAGATTGGCAAGGAATACGGAAGATGTTTCCGGAATGCCGTCTTTGTTGGCATCACGATAAAGGATAATGCGGTTGGCCGATTTGCCACCCACCTCAGCATCGCTTTTTCCGCTGATGTCATTTTTGATTTTGTCTGCGGTCGAACGTTCCGAGTTGGAAAGCACTACGAAGATATCGCCGTTCTCTCCCTGGATCATATTCCTTGGGCTTTTGATACCCTCGGCAAAACGCGTCACCGTGAAACCTTGCGGCGCAGTGGGCGCTTTATCCTTTGGCCAACCAATCACATTACTGAATTTGTTCTTGGCACTTTTCTCATCCGGTGGCGGCAGTTTCAGGGTATCGGTTTGGGTCACGGCTTCTTCGCTAGGTCCGGAACCGTCGGTCTTTTTGGTTTCTTTGCAACTGAAAAACAGCACGGCAACGGCTGGTAAAAGATAATTTTTCATAATATTCTGAGGTTTGGTATTTAAGAATTCTAAAGCCTCAAAAATTACAAAAACCGTTCCCTAAAGGAAAACCGGCTGTTAATAGTAGTTTAAGAAAAAGCAATGGGCAAAAAAAAACCTGCTTTGGAGCAGGTTGATATTTAAGATGATTGCAATTACGGTTGAGGATCATTATCCTTGTTCACAACAGGTTGCTGGTCTGAGTTCTTGGCCGCTTTTACCAGTTCGTTCACATCGTTGTAGAAGAGTTTCCAGTCTGTGACGTCTTTCATTGCCGTCAACAATCCGAAGAACGATTTCAGGGTTTTCTCCAGATCTTTTCTGATGCCCGAGGCACTTTTCTGGTTTCGAAGGTCAGCATTGGCACCAGCCTGCTCTGCAAAGATCGTTTCGAAAGCCATCTGTCTGTCTTTCATCTCATCAAAAGCGGTTGTAAGAGAAAGTGCTGTGAGGTTCTGTCTATTCTCCGGTTTTTCCAGTTCCTCGATGAGTTTTTTCATCTGGGCGGTTTGGGAGGAATAGCTCATTCTGTCCAGATTGAGACCAAACTGTCTGAAGATTTGATACAGGTCTTCTGCGGATTGATAGCCTGATAAGGTCAGCATTTTGCGGTAGCTGTTGAGAAAGGTTTTCAGAGTTGTGAAAGCAAGGTCTCTTTCATTATCGCTGTTTGCAACATCATTTCCTTTTCCGCTGAATGTCATTTTTGTATAGACGGCATCGTAATCTGCATACTTCAGCTTAAGTTCTGCCAAAAGCGGATGACCAGCGATTACGGGATAATTGCCTGACTCAGATGTGTTGATTGTTCTCTGCGCGAGCGTAGCTAAGTCTTTTGTGCTTAGTTTTCTTAATGTGATTTTCATAAATCAAATGTGTTTTTGTTAATAATTTATTTAATGAATTCCGTTTTTAAATATATTATTTTTTTGATTTCTGGCAAAACAATCTGTTTAGACTAAAAATATTTTGTGTTTTAGTTTAATTGAGTTGCTTAGAGAAAAAACAAGTTGTGGTTTTGTTTAATCGAGTTGTTTTGGCAAAAAACACTTTGTGTTTTAGTTTAATTGAGTTGTTTGGAGAAAATGACAGTTGTGGTTTGGTTTAATTGGGGTGTTTGAGGTTTGAGCATTTTTTGTTATTAATTGCAGTAGAAATACGGAATCACATAATAAGGTTATTAAGTAGCTTGCAGATAATTATTCCCATTGGAAACAAATGTTTTTCAGTAATTTACGGTTTTCCGTAAAATATTGACTGAGATATTATTACATTTGAATTCTACTAATAACTACAGATATTAATTTTAAAATCACAACAATATGACTGACCGGACAGCAATAGATACAATTAGGGGATATTTCTATCAATTTGATTACTCAATAATTTCTCTCTTAAATTTGTTAAACGGTACTGATTCAATATTGATTGAGGGAATAGAGGATGTTGATATAAGCACTGCAACAGAAACAACAGCTGTTCAATGTAAATACTATGAAAGTACTGAATACAACCATTCAATTATTAAGAAGCCCATTATGTTGATGCTTGACCATTTTAAACAAGTGAAAAATGGAGCACAATCAAAAATAAATTATAAACTTAAAGGTCACTATAAATCAGGACATTCAAAGCTAACATTCCCTATAAGTGTTCAAAATCTAAAAGACAACTTTTTAACTTATACTCGAACTGAAAAGATTGGAGGAGTTGATACTAAAGTGAAACATTATCATCACGAAGAAATTATTTTAAATGATGATGAATTACAAGAGTTTATTAGCTTATTAGAAATCGACATAAATGCCGTTGAATTTGAAATTCAGTTTCAAAATATTATTAGTTTATTAAAAACTACTTTTAATTGTAGTGATTTTTCTGCAGAGTTTCATTTTTACAACAATGCATTAAGAGTAATAAGGGATATTTCTAAAGATCCAAATCCATCAAATAGAAACATCACCAAAGCCGATTTTTTAGAGCGAATAAATAATTCGAAGATATTATTTAATGAATGGTATGTTTCAATAAAGGGAGAAAAATCACATTATGCGAAATTGAGGAAACAGTATTTTGAAAATATAAATATCTTATCTAAAGATAGATATTTTATATTCGAAGTAGATCAAAGATCATACTCAAGAAATGATATAAAAACCTTATTATATTTGATTATAAAGAATTATGCAAAAATAAAAAATCAGCCTAGCCCATTCTGTCCTTACATTTATATTCACGATATTACCGAAGCTGAATTAATTGAATTAAAAAAAGATTTAATTGAAGACGATATTGTAATTTCTGATGGTTACGATTTTCAAGGAGCTGATTTCAATGCTCAATCTATATTAAAAAAACCCACATTATCACATCAAATTAAATTAAAATTCCTAAATAAAATAGAGCATTTGAATCAAATTATAGATTTAACTTCTAGACGATCAGAAATCTATCAATTTTATCTTAACGATATATTTTTTGATTATACTTCGGACTCTATTAAACACTTGAAAATTCAACTAAATAATCTTGATAAAATTAAACACATAATATAATGAGTACAGAAGAATTGACCGATCAAAATGCTCAGGTGATAGCAGTATTTCCTGACAAGGTAAAAATTTCAGTTAAAGATTTGGAGATCTTTAAAAACGTGGATGAAACACTAAAAGTAGGTTCTTATCTAAAAATTGAAGATAGTGAAAATGCCAGTCTAATAGCAATAATAGAAAATTTTCAAATTTTAATAAGAGATGTTAAAGACGAAAATGGAGAAATCAAACATATTAGAGAACATATTATAGAAGCATTTCCTCTTGGAATTCTAAGAGAGGGAAAATTTGAAAGAGGTGGAGATTCACTCGCAATACCACCAAAAGATGTTTTTCCTGCAACTATAGAGGATATAAGAACAATATATGAAGAGTCAATAAATACTGATGAAAGTTTTTGTTTTTCTTCTCTTTCCACAAACCCTTCTGTAAAAGTACCTGTTAACGGAAATAAATTTTTCAACAAACATATTGCAATAGTCGGATCGACAGGTTCTGGTAAATCTCACACATTATCTTCCATTATACAAAAAGCTGTATCAGCAAAAGATGGTGAATTTTCACTTAACAATTCACATGTCATTATTTTTGATATTCACTCAGAATATAAATCAGCATTTCCTGACGCAAATTTTATAGATATTACTAATTTAAAATTACCATACTGGTTATTAAATAGTGAAGAACTTGAAGAAATATTATTAGATACAGGTGAACGAGATAACTATAATCAATCTTCTGTTTTCAGAAAATTGGTTACAGAAAATAAAAAGAAACATAATCCTGAACTCAGTAAAGTATTTTATGACACACCTCTATTTTTTGATATTACAGAGGTTCAAAATGCTTTATATAATTTAAAACATGAAACTAAAAATTCAAAATCTTCAAGCCGATTTATGATTATTGATGATTCTTATGTTTGTACTGACAGTAGTACTACAGTAGGGACAGGATTGTTATTAAATGAAGAACAAAAAATATCAAAATATTTTGAAAAAGAATTTGATTTTCATCCAACAAAAAGCCAAAACATAACAAAAGGAGATTATGCAGAAGGAACATTAGATAAGTTTTTTGTAAGATTTCAAGAAAAAATTAACCAAGATAGGCTTTCGTTTCTATTTGGTTCTGATGCAAAAGAAATTTCGTTTGAGAATACACTGAAAAGTTTATTAGGTTATGAAACAGAAAATACATCAAATATAACTGTAATTGATTTAAGCGGTGTTCCGTTCGAAGTTTTAAGTATAACTGTTTCGTTGATTTCAAGATTAATTTTTGAACACGGCTATTTTTATAAAAGATTAAGATGTACTAGCGATCCAACTGAAAAAATAAATAATGATGTTCCAATCTTACTAGTTTATGAGGAGGCTCATAAATATGTTCCGAATAGTGAACTTGTAAAATTTAGGTCTTCCAAAAAGTCAATTGAAAGAATTGCTAAAGAAGGCAGAAAATATGGAGTAACATTATTGTTAGCAAGCCAAAGACCTTCTGAAATTTCAGAAACAATCTTTTCACAATGTAATAACTTTATTGCAATGAGATTAACTAATCCTGTGGATCAAAATTATGTCAAAAAATTATTACCAGATTCTTTAGGTTCACTAATTGATAAAATGACCTCTTTAAAGCAAGGTGATGCATTACTAGTAGGAGAATCTATAGTTTTACCATCAATAGTCAGCATAGACAGATGTAACCCACAACCATCCTCCAACGATATTCCTTATTGGGAATTATGGAAGAAGGAATGGAAACACTTAGATTTCGAAGCCCTAAAAGACGAATGGTATAAATAATATGATTATAATAACAAAAAAAACCTGCTTCAAAGCAGGTTTTCATATTTATAAAGCAAAAATCTTAATGCCCAGATTTAGCCTCAGCATCCTGTTTCACATGACCCAGATATTTGGTGCAATACGCCCCGAAGATCAGAATAAACAAGTAACAGAACACAGGAATCACAAAGGAGTGCTGAACGCCAAAATGATCGGCCAGGAAGCCCTGGAAAATCGGAACGATCGCGCCTCCTAAGATGGCCATTACGACCAAAGAAGAACCTTGGCTTGTGTATTTTCCTAAGCCGGAAATTGCCAACGTGTAGATATTAGAGAACATAATCGAGTTGAAGATCCCAATTCCTAAAATGCTGTACATTGCCAATTCGCCGTGGTTCAGCATCGCTGAGATCAATAGCAGAACGTTGATCCCTGCAAAGATAGAAAGGGTTCTTGCCGGAGCAGATTTCCCGATGAAGAATGCAACGAAATTAAGTGCAATAAACCCAAGGAAGAAGCTGATCTGTGCAAACGTCAGATCCACAATACTGAAGATCACCAAGAAAACAGCAATCGCTGCGCCCAACATATAGATAGCCTTCTTGCCTTGGCTGATGGAATGATTCAGAGAGATTGCCCCTAGGAAACGCCCGATCATCGCACCGCCCCAATACAAAGCTAAATAGTTTTTGCTCACGACCTCGGAAAGATTCATGACCTGTGGCTGCTCCAAAAAGCTGATGATGAAACTTCCAACCGCTACTTCCCCACCTACATAGCAGAACATGGCGAAAACACCGAACTTCAGGTGGTTGTATTTCAAAGCACCGTAACCTTTGACAATCTCCTCGCCTTTGACCTGAAAGTCAGGAAGCTTCACTCTTGAGATCAACAAAGCGACCAACAATAGGATTCCGGCAAATATCAAATAAGGAATCTTAGTGGCTGCTGCAGAGAAAGAACCGTCCGCCTCAGAGAACAATTCGAATATCAAATGGCCACCCAAAACAGGAGCAATCGTAGTTCCAAATGCGTTGAAAGCCTGAGTCATGTTCAATCTACTAGATGCGGAATCTTCCGGACCCAACAACGAAACGTAAGCATTTGCCGTGATCTGCAACACCGTAAATCCTAAACCTAAGATAAACAAAGCGCCTAAGAACAATGGATACGAAGACAAACTCGCTGCAGGATAAAACAAGACGCAACCAAAAGCTGCAAGGAAGATCCCGAAAAGGATTCCTTTTTTGTAACCCACTTTATCGATCGGGTCGCCTTGTGAGCTAGAGATCAAAAAGTAGATCAGGGAACCAATAAAATAAGCGCCAAAAAAACAGAACTGCACCAACATCGATTGGAAAAAGGTGAGTTGGAAAAGCTGTTTCAGGTAAGGGATGAGAATGTCATTCATACACGTGATGAATCCCCACATAAAGAACAAAAGGGTAATTGTGATCAGAGGAACGGTATAATTCCTTTTGGATCCAACTTCATTACTTATCATATATTTTAATTTAAAAAGAGGCTAAAGATAGCCTCTTTTGTTGATATTTACTTATTTTGAGACAATAAATTTGTCATTAAAAAGGCTTTAATAATCTATCTCAAAAGTCTTCGACTCCGCTCAGACTGACATCGCTAAAAAAATTAGCACTTTAGATGTCACACTGATCGGAGTCGAAGTGTTATATTTTTAAGGTTTCAAATCTTCAAACTGTTTGTCAGCCGGGAAAACGTGCTGTACTTTTTCAACCACCAATTCTTTCGGAAGCGAAAAATCTGCAGTTTGTTTGATGTCCAATGAAGATGCACCGACAGACACTTTGTAATTTCCTGCTTCTGCAACCCACGCGGATTTTGCAGTGATGTAGGAAGCTAAGTCTTTCGGATTCAAAGTCAAAGTGATGGTTTGAGATTCTCCCGGTTTCAAATCTTTTGTTTTGGCGTAAGCTTTCAACTCAGATTTTGGTTTGTCGATGGATTGGTTGGGTGCAGAAAGGTATAATTCAATAACCTCTTTTCCCGCTACTTTTCCGGTGTTCTTCACCTCAACCGTTACTTCTAGCTTATCATTGAAAGTTTTAGAATTCAGTTTTAAATTGCTGTAAGCAAAGTCGGTGTAAGACTTTCCGAAACCAAATTCGTAAGAAGGTTTCACATTGAAGGTATTAAAATAACGGTAACCCACATAAACACCTTCCTCATACGTCACCTCTTTCGGATTATCCGCAGGAATTCCAGGGAAATTCTTAGCAGAAGCGTGGTCTGCATAATTCACTGGGAAAGTCATCGTCAGCTTTCCTGAAGGATTTACTTTTCCAGAAACTACGTCGGCAACTGAATGTCCGCCTTCCTGACCAGGTTGCCAAGCCAATAAAATAGCATCAGCTTTATCTTTCCAGGAAGCCGTTTCAATCACGCCACCGATATTTAAAATCACCACCACTTTTTTCCCTTTTGCGTGGAACGCTTTTGAGATTTTGTCCAGCATTTCGATTTCTTCTGTCGCTAGATTGAAATCTTCTTTCACTACTCTATCGCCACCTTCTCCGGAGTTTCTTCCTAAAGTCACAAACGCAATTTCAGAAGTTTCTGCTTTTTTAGCAAGGAAAGCATCATCCATTTTCATTTCAGCCAGTCTTCCCGGAAGTGCCAAAACACCTTTTCCTTTTCTTTTTTCTTTCTCGGCTGCAGCTTCTTTTTCAGCGTGTGGTTTGTACAAATCAACCAGTTCTTTGTCTAATTTGTAGCCTGCAGCATTAAGACCTTCCAACAGAGAAACCGTGTGTTTGTTATTCACACTTCCACTTCCCGTTCCGCCAGTAATCCAGGCATAAGAAGTCACTCCGAATAAGGAAACTTCTTTTTGTTTATCGGCAAATGGCAAAGCATTTTTTTCATTTTTCAGCAAAACCATTCCTTCTGCTGCGGCGTTTCTCGTCACTTCTGCATTTTGGCTCAGATTCGGTTTGTTGCTGTATTTGTACTGTGCAAAAGTTGGTGTTTTGAAAATATATTCCAGAATTCTTTTTGCATTTAAATTCGCCACTTCCTGAGACAATTTCCCTGAATCCAAAGCGGCCAACAATACTTTTTTCTGAGCCGGAATTCCTGGCATTAGCAAGTCATTTCCTGCGTTCATTTGTTTTACAACATCCGAGATTCCGCCGTCTTTAATGGATTCAAATCCTGGGAAACCTCCGAACCAGTCGGTCATTACGATGCCTTTGAAGCCCCACTCGTTTCTCAAAACCTGAGTCAACAAATCTTTAGAATCTGATGTATAAATACCATTCAGTTTGTTGTAAGAAGACATTACCGTCCAAGGCTGAGATTCTTTCACCGTAATTTCAAAATTTCTCAGATACAGTTCCCTCATTGCTCTTTCAGAAACGTGTGCATTGATGGTCAAACGGTTGGTTTCCTCATTGTTTGCAGCGAAATGTTTGATAGAAGTTCCCACGCCTTGAGACTGAATTCCGTTCACAATCGCGGCCGCAGTTTTTCCTGAAATTAATGGGTCTTCGGAATAATATTCGAAGTTTCTTCCGTTCAATGGGTTTCTCTGGATGTTCAAGGCCGGAGCTAAAAGTACATCTACTCCATATTCTTTTACCTCATTACCCATTGCTTTTCCAACCTGCTCCAGTAAGGTTTTATTCCAAGTCGAAGCCAAAGCTGTCCCCACCGGAAATGCTGTTGCATAATAGGTTTTTGAATCATTATCTCTTGTAGGCTGAATTCTCAAGCCAGCCGGACCATCCGCAACAATTGTCGCAGGAATTCCGAAGCGGTCGAAAGAATCCGTTCCACCAGCCGCTCCGGGAACCAAACCTTGTTTTGAATCTCCAACAGGACCTGTCAGCACTTCAATTCCGGGCATTCCGGTTCCGATAAGAAGATTTACTTTTTCTTCGTTGGTCATCTGTTTGATGATGGCATCAATTCTTTTGTCCACCGAAAGACGCGTGTCTTCCCAGACATCCAATTTTCCATTTTTGTTGGAATCTTTAAATGTTTTTCCGTCAACCGTTACCGATGCATTTTTAGTCTGAGCATTCGCAAACGGCGATGCAGCCAATAAAGCCAGGAATAATCCTGAGTATTTTGCTTTCTGAGAAAGTCCTATCAGCGTTGATATATTCTTTTTCATATGTAGAAATTTATTATTTTTTAGTATTGAATAATTTTAATTTTGAGTAGAAATCTTCGAACATCAGTCGATTGTCCAATTGTGTGTAGACTCTGATATTTCTGCCTTTCGGATTATCTTCGTAAAGTCCGCTATCATTGATTTTCGGCACTTTTTTGACGACGTAAGAACTTGAAGATGGGTCGGCTTCAAATGAAGACTGTAAAGCCGTCAGCAACACCAAAGGCGAATCTCCCATAATATAAGTTTCACCGATTTTCAGATTGAATCTCTGAACCATTTCCATCAGGTCTTCAATCTTTTTCGTTAAATAAGCTCCAGTTTTTCCTTCCGATTTTACTTTGGATACAAGTTCTGCATAAGACATCAAAGTCTGTCGGTAGGCATTCCTCGGAATTTGCCAGATATTTAAATTGGATTCGTTGAAAACAACCTTCGCTGCTTTGATATCGATTCCGAGATTGTATTCCAAAGGCGTGTAACCCGGAGGCGGCGTTGCCAAATCCTGATATTCAGGGCCACCAATCCAGACAACCACAATTTTGTCTGCGATTTTGGGTTCCATTAAATAAGCACTTGCCACTTCCGTCAAACCTGCGCCACAAACCACGAACAAAGGATTTTTTCCATCTGCTTTCATTGCTTCGGAAACAATTGCTTTTGCACCTTCAGAAACATTGGGTGTTTTCAAATCTTTCAATGGGTCATTGGAACCTTGCAGAACGTTGAACTTGTTTTTCAAATTCATTACTTCTAAAGTTTCGTTGACTTTCTTCACCGCATTTTCGGCGGTAATTTTTGATGCATCAAACGGGTCGCCTGGTTTCAAGTGTGAACCGATAATTCCTTTGATTTCTGTCGAAGGCGAAAGAATCTGATGAACGAGTTGAAACAATCCGTCCGTGTCGCCGCCGAAATCATTGTCAACAATAACTCTGTATCTTGGCTCTACCAATTTGTCCATTTGCGGAAGTACGGACGTCGTCTGAGCCGTCAAAGTGACTGTGGCAAACAATGATAAAACTGTGGTAAATAAAGATTTCATAATGATATTTCACTTAAATAACTGTGGCACAAAGTCATTCAGATACATTCTCCAATTGCTCCATGTGTGACCGCCTTCAGATTCTACATATTTGTATTTGAAATTCATTTTATCTAGTTTCTGACGGTATTCTTCTACATCTTTGTACAGGAAATCGGTCTTTCCGATGGCTATCCAATAGAGTTTGTAAGCATTGGCCTGCTGTATTTTCAGCTTCGCATCCAAATCCTGATAAACGGGACTCTTATTTTCGCCCGGAGGAAGAATGGCCGGTGAAAACAAGCCTACATAATCAAAGGTTTTCGGCTGATTGGCAGAGATGTACAACGAATGAAAACCACCCATCGAAAGTCCGGCAACTGCGCGGTTTTTGGCATCACTTTTTGTCCGGTAATTCGATTCTGTGAAGTCCATCATTTCCTTAAAATAGGTTTCCATCTCGCCAGAGAAAATATCGGGTGTTTTCATTTCGATTTGATACAGACCTTTTGAAGACTCACCTGGTGCAGCGGAATTGCTGGTATGTCCGTTTGGCATTACGACAATCATTGGTTTTGCTTTTCCCTGAGCAATCAGGTTGTCCAAAATCTGAGATGCTCTTCCCAAAGTCATCCACGCTTCTTCGTCGCCACCCATCCCGTGAAGTAGGTACAAAACAGGAAATTTTTCCTTTGAAGTTTCATAACCCGGCGGCGTGTAAACCGTCATTCTGCGGTCTTCTTTCAAACCTTTTGAAGCGTACCATCTTTTGGACACCGTTCCGTGCGGTACATTCTGAACTTTATAATTTTCGGATTGTTTACCATCCACCAAAATCATACTCATCACAGACGAGACATCACGAACCTGATACGCGTTGTTTGGGTCATTGGCTTTTACGCCATCTACAACGAATGAGTACGTGTAAATATCCGGCGACAAGCCTGATTCAGAAAGGCTCCACACGCCGTCTGTTCCTTTTTGCAAATCCAGACTTCCCGGCTCAGTTCCTTTTGCCGGCATCCAGTTGCCCTGAATTTTTACGCTGCTTGCTTTGGGAGCCAACAGACGAAAGGTGACAGTCTTGCCATTGACTTCCGGTGACAATAAGTTTTTCCTGCCACTGAAATCCAGGTTTTCCTGAGCATTCATCAGCAATGAACCAATAACTAGCGTGTATAAAGTGTATCTGATTTTCATAAGCTATTTTTATACTAAGTAAACCCTTTATTTTGATTTAGAAATTAAAGCTTACAGAAAACAGACCTGTCAAGGGCATAATGTAAGTTCCCGTCAAAAGTGTTCCGTAATATGGGCTTGCATCGGTAATCAATTCGGCACCGTTGATGGTTCCGCTCGCCCCTCTTTGGTTCAGGAAGTTGATAACTGTAGCACCCACATTGATATTTTTATTGATGGTGTAACTTACACCACCGAAAGTTTCCCATCTTGGGGCAAAATATAAAGCATTGGTCAGGTTGGCATATTGTTTTGAGAAATATCTGAAACTTGCCCAGAATCTCCATTTATCAACCGTATAACTTGGGTCAATTTCCATCAAAGTTTTTGCAACACCCAACACATTGTTGTCACTGTAGTTATAAGCCGTTCCGAAAGCATCAAAATTAAATTTCTTGTAAACCGGATTTTGGAATGTTATTAAATAATGGAGGTTGAAACCTTTAAAAGGCGTTAAAACAAAATCCGTTGTCCAACCCAAGGTCTGGATATCGTAATAAACCGTTGTATTCTGTGCCTGTGAAGTATTGGCTGGATTTACAAGGTTGAATCTTTCAAGATTGTTGTTCTTTTTGAGATAGGTTGCCTGAGAAATCAACTGGATAAAATTGGTATTCCAGAAAATCCCGAATGCGCCCAATGGACTTTTGATTTTATTGGTATTCGGTTCAAAAGCCTGAGAATAACTTTCCAGTCTTCTGTTTTCTTCAGTATATAAGAAGTTGGCGATCACACCAAAATTCTTGCTGATGTTGTAAGTTGCGTTCAAACTTCCTGCAATCTGGTAAAAACTTTTGTTGATGTGGTCGAACTGGCTTGCGTCTGTAAAATTGAAGCCAACCGTTCTAGGTGTTAAAGAAAACTCGCCGTTTACAGTATGATTTCTTAAATGAAGACCATAGCTCAAATTGAAGTTATCGGAAACTTTCCATTCATCAGTTCCATATACCGAAATCTTGTTTTCCGTTCCGCTGTGAAATTCTCCGCCAGCGTTGTAGTTGTAAAATCCGTCAGAATCTGTTCCCGGGCCAATCAATCTTTGCGGTTGAGGCTCAACAGTCTGGAAATAAAATGACCTGTTGGATTTGAAATCATTGACCTTGTAAAATTGTTCCAAAACACCGAACGTCACATTATGATTACCGACCTGTTTGCTCAATGAAAAACGTCCTGCGATGTTTGTAATGGGTGTGCTGGGTGTATGCAAAGCAAGCTGCGTTCCTACATTGCCGGTATAAGCCTGACCATTGGAAGCCAAAGTGTATCCGTCGCCTGCCTCCGCATTGAAAATACTCAATGGAATTACATTGGTGGATTTGGCGATTGCAAAGTGTGCTCTGGTAGAGAATTTGAAATCCCAGCCATTATTCAGCAAATAATTTCCGACGATGTCAATATTATGAGATGTATTTCTGCTGTCGTTTCCACTCAAACCTGCCCAATAGGTTTCTCCGGAAAGAATATCTTTCATTTTCACCTGTCCGTCTCGCAAGACATAAGAATCTCTACCAATTCTGAAGTTGTCAAGCTCGGTTACTTTTCCGTTTTCTCCGTATTGGAAGACCGCGTAATTGGTGATGCTGTAAGAGTCTGCGTATTTATATAGGATGGAGATTTTACCTTTATCATCATTGAAATATTTGGTAACACCAGCACGGAAAATCTTTGTTTCGTCTACATTTCTCGTGAATCCTAATTTGTAAGTACTCGGGTCATAGTTTGCAAAAGCACCAACAGTGTACGTCCAGCCATTTTTAGAAATAGGTCCGGAAACATTCACGTCGCCTTGTAGCCAACCAAAATTACTGGTGGTAAATTTCCCTTTTAATTTAAAATCTTTGGTTCCTGTTTGAGAATAAGAATTCACTGCAAAACCAAGGTCACCCATTGTGTTGGCCAACTGGTCCATTTTCAACAATCCTGTTTTTTCTAAGCTTACACTTTGTCTCCAGGTTTTGTTGGGAAGTTCTGGCCAGAAGAAATATACAGCAGGCAAGTCGTTTTCCAGAATGGTGATTCCGCCCACGTTCGAAGGCAGACCAATATTCACATCTCTCGGACTTGTGTTGTTGGCTGCATTCAACATGACGTTTCTGTTGTTGTCTTCTTTAGATGAAGCCGTCACCGTTTTTACGCCTTCTTCTGTTTTGGCTGCTTTGACTGCATTTTTCACCGCAAGACTGTCTGTGGTTTCCTGCCCATAAACGGACGCAAAAGAAAGCACCAATCCTAGAGCTGAAATTTTTAGTACCGATTTTCTCATTTCAAGTTATATATATATTTATTTTCTTTAGTTTCAAAGAGCTCTATCGCATCAAAATCACAGACCACATTTATTTTTATTCAGGATAATTTTGTTGTTGTTATTGACAAGATTCGACTTGTTTATTAGATATCCCATTGCACTAAAAAAACAAAATCAAGACAAAATTCATTGCTTCAAATAGAAGCATTACAATAGTACATTGTTTATTTTAATTGGACAAATAAATATTAATAAAAATTAATATTGAACACAACCAATTATATATCAATTATTTATAATCATAAAACTCACAGTCAAATCATTGCTTGATATAGAAACAATGGAAATATCATTTCAGATAATTGCCAAAAACTGACTCGAATTCCTAATTTTTGTTTTTCTTCAATTTTTTTATTAATATTTTTGTAACATTGACACCAGAAACTAATGAAATGGACTCAAAAGAATTAATTTCACAACGATCGAACGAAGCAAAAGACATCTATATCCCTCACCTTTCGGCAGATCCTGTAATTTTTGGATTTGATCAAAACGAATTGAAAGTTCTCCTCCTGAAAATGAATTACAGAAAACTATGGTTTTTACCTGGTGGCTATGTAAAAAAGGACGAAGATCTGGACGACGCCGTATTGAGGATCCTAAAAGATAGAGCTGGCGTGAATGCTGTTTCCTATCTAGAGGAATTTGGAGTTTTCGGAAAGAAGAACAGAAGCGAGGACTACTTTGAAGACTTCGATGAAACGCTTTTTCACAAACAAAGATTTGTAACCATTGGCTATTACGCCTTATACAATCCTTCAAAAATAGATCTCACCATTGATGAATACAGTGAAAGCTGCGAGTGGATCTACCTGAGCCAACTTCCTGATATAGAAATGGCTATGGACCATAAGGAAATAGTGGAAAAGGCATTGTTGACATTACGAGAAAAAATATCGATCAAACCAATCGGTATCAATCTTTTACCAGAGAAATTCACACTATCCGAACTTCAAAAGTTATACGAAGCAATTCTTGGAAAGGAACTTAACAGAGGAAATTTCTACCGAAAAATAAAGAATCTTGGAATCCTGAAAAAACTGGACGAGCAAAGAAAAGGTGGAGCACACAAAGCGCCAGACCTTTATTCTTTTGATGAGGAAATTTATAGAAAGGCTTTGGAAAATGGTTTGATCAGCTGGTAATCCAATGATTTAATTCAGGTTACTTTCAGGTTTCATATCATATTCAGATTCCCACTTTTCCAGAAGGTCAAGAATAGGTAAAAGCGCCAAACCCTTCTCAGTGAGGCAATACTCTACTCTAGGAGGAATCTCTTTAAACTCTTGCCTCGTCAAAAGATGGTCAGTTTCCATTTCTCTCAATTGATCGGTCAATACCTTTCTGGAAATCACAGAGATGCGTGCAGCAATCTCTCCAAATCGCAGTTTTCTATTATTGATCACCAAAACGATAATAGGTTTCCATTTGCTCCCCAAAGCTGACATTGCCTTGCCTAATGGGCAACTGCACCCAAGTGTTTTTTGCTGTCTCATATCTTTTTTTGTGTATTTATCACCAATTGTTACCGCCAAGTTACCACTTTTTTCCATTCATAAGATACAAATACGAACTATTATTAGTTACTTTGTGTAACAATAAATCAAATAACAAAATTAAAAATGAGTTTAGACGCATTATTCAAGCCTTTTACATACAAAAATCTTCAACTTAAAAATAGGATCGTCATGGCTCCAATGACGAGAGCTTTTTCAGATAATGGCGTACCAACACAACAGATTGCAGATTATTACGCGAGAAGAGCTGCTTCAGAAGTTGGACTGATCCTTTCTGAAGGCACTGTGATCAACAGACCAGCCTCAAAAAACATACAGAACATCCCGGATTTTTACGGAACCGAAGCTTTGAACGGATGGAAAAATGTCATCGACGCTGTTCACGAAAATGGCGGAAAAATGGGACCTCAAATCTGGCACGTTGGCGACACGAGAAGTTCTCCAGAGTATCCAACCGTTGAGATGGAAAAGGCGGCTACTATGACCCTGGAAGATATCCAGGATACGATCGCTCAATTTGCAGCTTCCGCCAAATCAGCAAAAGATCTGGGATTTGATGTTTTGGAAATCCATGGCGCACACGGCTATCTGATCGACCAATTTTTCTGGGAAGTGACCAACACAAGAACAGATGAATATGGTGGAAAAACTTTGAAGGAAAGAAGCAAATTTGCTGTCGATATCATCAAAGCAATCAGAGCTGCAGTGGGAGCAGATTTCATGATCATCATCCGACTTTCCCAATGGAAACAGCAGGATTACAAAAGCAGATTGGCAACAACTCCAGAAGAAATGGAAGAATGGCTTCTGCCAATGAAGGAAGCAGGTGTAGATATTTTCCATTGTTCACAACGCAGATTCTGGGAGCCGGAATTTGAAGGTTCTGACCTTAATTTTGCAGGTTGGGCAAAGAAATTGACAGGACAACCCACCATCACAGTTGGGTCAGTCGGTTTAAATGGTGATTTTATGAGTGCATTTGCCGGACAAGGTTCTGAGAAAAGTGACCTATCAGAATTATTGAAGAGACTTGACCGTCAGGATTTTGACCTAGTAGCAGTAGGAAGGGCAATTCTAAGCGACTTCGAATGGGCTAAAAAAGTGAAAGAAGCAAGACTGGATGAGATCTCAGATTTCGCGGGAGAGAGTTTAGGTGTCCTTTATTAATTATAAAAATTGATCAATAAAAGCGACTTATTTTTATGATAAGTCGCTTTTTATTTTAATTTGATCACCATTTATTTAGCATGACCCTTTTTAAATAATAATATTCAAAGACCATTATACAACTTTGAAAACCCACTTAAGAGCGACAATACCCTTTTTCACTACTTGATTAAACAAAAAAATCCCCAAATAAATTGGGGATAAAAACTAATAACCATGAAAACCTTTAAAAGAATTTCCGCTACAAAAGTATGAAAAGTATCCGTAGTTCTTGCTAATAAAAGATGTTAATTGTATGGTAAAAAAACAGACTTATATCATAAATTTATCGTAATATTTATTTTTTCTGGTGAAATGTAAACCATGAACACATTTTTTTTAAAATCAATGTGGAAATTTAACTTGAAAGTGATCTAAATCATAAACTATGCTGAATTTAATAAATAAGTTTGTAGTCTCCGTGAAAGAGGAGTTTCATCATTTGTGTTTTTTAGCTTCCCATTTTTGGGAAGCTTTTTTGTTGAAAATGATTCGCAAATAATCCAGTTGTCAAATTTTATTTGTTCAAAAAAATGGTGTAAACTTTCAGTACTTCTACACTGCAATTTGGTTGTAAATTTGGATGTAAAATGTATTTGATTATCATCAAAACATTAAAGAATTATCTGTCTGAAATTTAATCAAAATCGAAAAAAATAATGGTGCACTGTTGAAACTTCTGGAATTTGAGGATAGAAAATATCTCTAGCTGAATTTTGATGGGACAAAGTTTATTGGATTATAATCACTATTTTTAATAAAAAACACAATGAAAAAAAACACGCTCACTTTCCTATTTTTGCTCATCCAAATCTTTACTTTCGGTCAAGAAAAACTACTCAAAGACCTAGATAATGATGGTATCGAAGACATTATTCACATGGATTCTATTAAATCTACGATTGTTTGTAAATTATCGACACAAAAATTCAGAGCTATATCCAGCAAATCAATCGAAATATTAAATACTATGTCAGGCTTAGTTCTTACAAAAAACGGTTTTGAGTTTTTTAACGATTGGATGCGGGCGGGCAACAAAAACCAATTCCGCTACGATACCAAAACCAAGAATATCCAGCTTATCGGGATGAGTCGCTACGAATTCGGGGTACATGGTGATGGTGAAGGAGAATCCAGCATTAACTTATTAACCAGCGATTATATAGGAAATTGGAGCTACTACGATTTCTTAGCCAATAATGAAAATGGCCAAATCGTGAAAATGCCAACTATTAAAACCAGAATGAAATTTAAAGAAACCAATCTGGAAGATTTTGGGGAAGATACTTACTTTGAGTTTTCCGAAAGATGCTCGAAGCTTTTCTACAAACAAAAAGAAAAAATGAAAAGAAAGTAATTGCAGCCACTAAAACAGTCATTCAAAAATTTGTGGATGATGACGAAGAATTATAAATTTAAAATAATAATGAAACCAAAAATATTTTTCTATCTCATCATCGCAATTCTCGCTACCATTGCCGCCATCTCATATTTTGTAAAAATCGATACGGGAATGACTTGTGGAGAATCTCCGGTGGTACGTTGGAAATTCGCTATTTACATAGGAGAGTGCGACGATGAAACAAGTTGCCATTTCTCAAAAATGGAAGAAAATGGAATTTTAGAATATTTCGGGTTAAAAAAAATATCCTGTTACGGAGGCGACATTTATGCCCTCGACAAGACCAGTTTAAGCGAAAACAATTCAGGCGACCAAGATACCTTACCCAAAATATCAAAACCAATGGCAAACGGATTTGTAAGAGAATATTCTGCCGATAGCTCAGAAATTTATGACAGCAAATACGAGAACATCAACGGCTGTAAAAAAGTAATCGAATGGAAATCTTACGACAAAAATTTGAAGGTAAAATCTGAGTGGATAAAAAAATACAAAATTGACAGCACCCAAACCTGCGATTTTTCAGCTTATACAGTTGTGAAAAAAGAATATCAAAACGAAAAATTAATTGCAATAGAAGAATATTTTGCACTTTCAGAAGCATCAGAAGAAGAACCTTGTGGAATTTGGAAATATTACGATTCAAACGGAAAATTAATTAAAACCGAGAATTTTAACTTGAAAAATAAAAAGCAATAAAACATCATAAACACAAACAATGAAACTCAAATTAATCCTATTTCTTCTCCTACTACCCTTTTTCAGCAATGCGCAAACCCTTGCAAAAACTAATTCTGGGGTAAAAATTTATAGCTATCAATCTTCCGTCTTTGAAAGTAAATTCTGGTTGACAATGTATAAAATTGATTGGGACTCAAAAACAATTCAATATGCTCAAATTCATTTTAATGAAGGAGAAAAAATATCTGATTTAAAAAGTGTCACACAAATATTTAGAAATGCAGTTTCCGCAGATAAATTTATCTTTATAAGCCCCGATAAAATAAAAGTGGAGAGGATTCGTAGAAATAGAAGCTGGCTCAATTTTGCAACACCAAGAGTCAAAAGTTTGTCGGCAGAAAGATATTTCATTAATGGAGACACACTTACTTTTGGTAAAGGAAAAAAGGCCGGCGAATATGTTTTTGATAAAGAATTAACACTTCGGTATCAACAAGAAAAAAAACAACAAGCTATAAAATTAATTTAGGTAAAAAATCAAATGAAAAAATCAATTTTAATCTTAACAACCCGCACAGATTGCGCTTGCTACGCAAAAGACAAAAACGGTTTTTATTTTTGGGACAGCAAGATTGATTTAAAAGAAATTGATGATGAAGAAACTTCTAAAATCATTGAAAAATTAAAGATACTGTAACAAACAAAAATTGAAAATGAAAAACATCAAACACAAACTTCTTCTCACTTTGGCGTTAATTTTCACGATAAATTTTGCTTTTTCTCAGGAAAAAAAGAGCAATTACAATACAATTGTCTATAAAATTTCTGGAGATTTGAATAAAGATAATATTCCGGATTTGGTAGTCGTGAAAGAAGATAATACCAGTAAACACAATCCTTATTTGCTTAAAATATTCTTTCAAAATAAAAATGGAAAATACGAAACCGTGCTCACTTCGACAAAAGCGGTGATGGAAAAATATCCTTATGGTGACCAACGAACCGAATTGATACTAGAAAATTTGCAAATAAAAAACGGAATTTTAATCTTTAGAAACGGCATGATTAGAGGAAGTATGATTCATACATTCAGGTTTCAAAACGGGGAATTCGAGTTGATTGGATATACGTACACCAATGCAAGCGCAGGATACATCGAACATACGGATTACAATTTATCAACAGGCGAAAAGGTTGATAAACACACCGATTATCAAACAGACAAGATATTAAAGTTCACAAAAACGAAACAAAAAATGCAAAAATTTCCCAAGCTAAAAGATTTTACGCCATTTGATTTTACTTATTAAAGAAAGTTGAAGGCATTTTACAAGCAAAATATATTTTCTTGATTGGTGTTGCTTGTTTTAAGGTAGAACCGACAGAATTGGAAGCAAAAAAATAATATGGCTTTGAAAAATTGGTAAAAAGCTATATCCAAACTATAAAAATTATTCATTAAAATAAAACACACAATGAGCAAAAGCAATCTTTACTATTACATAGGAATACTCACTCAAACCTTAGGATGCATCATACTTTACATCGTATTTTTTATGTCATTTCCATATTTTTGGCTATTTTCATTACTGGTTTTAGCAGGCATTTTTCTCATCCTAAAATCCGGCAAAAGAACGGCGACAAAAGCGATTACAATAATCGCAGTTCCGATTATAATTGCAATTTTACCTGCTGTATCCTTGCTTACTCAACGCAATGCACCAAAAACAGAGGGCATATTATTTGAAGAATTTTTTTTCAGTGATGAAGACCAAAACAAATGGTTAGAAAATGCAAATGACGAGCTCCAGGTCTTAAAAAATGTTGAGAATTTTACCCAGTTTGAAAACAAAGCTGACATTGATAAATTGGACGCTTTTTATAAACACAAAGCAAAATATATTTTCGTGATTGGTGGTGGCTGTTTTGTAGCAGAAACAACCGAAATGGAAGCCAAAATAACCAATGATTCCTTATTTATTATTTGGCACGAACCCAATTTCCCTTGTGCATCAGTAGGAAAACATCCTAGAACCAATATGGCCTTGGAAATTGATAAAAAGCTATATCCAAACTATAAAAATTTCAAAGTAATCATCAAAAACGAATAAAAATTTTATATAAAAAACACAATGAACAAAAGCAACATATATTACTCTCTCGGAACACTTTCTCTAGCAGTAGCAAGTATCAGTTTCTATGTTATTCTTAATTATTGGATTTTCGGATTTCTCCTTATATCTGGACTTTTTCTTATCCTAAAATCAAATAAAAAATCTTGGTTAAAGATATTGACCATTATTCTTGTACCTATTATTTCGATTTTCCTATTCTTCATCATCCTTTTTGGGCTTAGTGATGAAGCTAATTTAATCTAAAATTTATGAAATGAAAAATATAACCACTTCTCTCCTATTATTTATGATTTTACTTGGATTGCAATCTTGCGAGAAGAAAAACCTGAAAAATTCCAATTTAGTTTTAACAAATTCAGCTCAAAAAGACAGTTCTGCAATTCATCAAAACTTGACTGAGAATTATGATTATCAAGATTTCCCGGAGTTTTATGAACAACTAAGAAAATCTTTGTCCAATAAATCTGAATTAATGAATTTTTGCGATTTTCCCCTCAATGAAAATATCTCAAAAGAAGAATTCTTACAAAACGATCTTATTTCCGAAGAAGCAAAAAATTTAATTCTACAAGTATTTCCGGAAAAATCTGGTGAAAAATACATTATTGATAACGACAGCTTTTACATTCAATTTGAAAAAAATAAAAAAGGTAATTGGAAACTAAAAAACATTGAAACAAGTTATTAACTAATAATAGCAATAAATTTTTCAGCTTACAAAACATGGGAATTACAATACTATTTTTAATCGTCTTATGCGTGTTGATAATAATTCTATCCAACATTTCTAAATTGACATTGATGAAAAAGATTCTTATCATTGTTTCCGTTTTATTCGTGTTTTTCAGTGTTTTGACTTATATTTTCATCACAGGTTGGGAACGTGGAAGAGAACCAAAAAGAGCAGATTTTGAAATGTGTGAAAATCAAAAAATAGAAGACAGTATAAAATCTATTACAACGAAAAAAACAAAAAGCACTATTTCTGAAAAAAAAATTATCGAAATACAAAACCAAAGTTTTGTAATAAGTTGCGGAAGTGGTTGTGCGATGACTTACAAAGTGAAAGAAATCAATCAAATTAACCAAGTGTCAATTGAAGTGACATTCGAAGTAGATATGTACATTGATGAGGAAATAACCGAAACATTTGACGAGACTTACGTTTTCAGTTATGGCAATATCAACACTATCAGAAATAAAAAATCTGATGAATACATCGAAAAAATTTTCACAGAAAGTGCACAACAATCTTTTACTGATTTTGGAGCGAAATTGATACGGTCAGGCATTTTAACAGATTAACATTTAAGAATATCTAAAGTAAACACAAGATGAAAAACAACTTCACTCCTGCTCTCTTTTTTTTAATGATTTCCTTTGTTTTCTGTTTACAATCTTGTAAAAAAGAAAAGAAATACGAATTAGAAAATATTCCCAAATCCGAAATTCAAAAAACGGAAGACAGCGTAAATTCAATAACAGTTTCAGTTGAGAAGCCTGAAAAAACACTGCAATATTCCATTACCGTTGAAAAAATTGATTCTTTGCAATATTATTCTGTGAAGAAAAAAACAGCTCCGAAAAAGAAAATTATTGCAAAAATTACAGACATTAATGAAGCAAAAAAACTACTGAAAGGAATTGTAGAATTTGATGAAAACAAAGACCTTGGCGCAAATCCAGGTGTTAAAAAAATACATTTCAGAAACGGAAAAAAATATGAAAACAATGGAGATTTTGATTATTTTTCCTTCATCGCGTTCTATCCAGAAGAAGATATTTTACTTTGCGAAGACGAAGCTTCATCTGATATTAGTTTTAATCTTAAAAACGGAAAAGGAACTGAGGAAACAGGAAATCCTGAACGCATGAATTTTTCGCCGAAGGAAACTTTCCGAATTAATGGAAGTTACGATGGGCAGGAATGTATGGAATATTTTATTCAGAAAAAAATCGACGGAGAATATCAAAAAATTATCAATTTTGAAGATGAATTTAAAAAGAAAACGACTATTACCTTATGCAATATTCGAGATGGTTTTTGGATTGATGAATACACTTTTTTTCTAGAAAAATATGATTTCGATTATGAAACCAGAAAGTATAAATTCTTTAAAGTGAAAATTATAGAAAAGTAAAAAACGCAAAATGAGAAATCAATTTAATATCATTCTATCATTGATAATTTTTTTCGCTTTTACAATGCATTCGTGTCAAAGTAAAACTGAAACTGAAAAAATAGCCACCAAACGAGGAATCATTGTTCCCAAAATTGACAGTTTGAAATATTCGGAAAAATATTGTTGCATTCTTTCGCCCGAACAAGGTTTTTCAGTGTATGACAACCCAAAAGGAAAAATCATCGGAACTCTTAAAAGGATGGGTAACATCAAAGAAGACAACCAGGTTCCTTATAAAATTTATTTGGTTACAGGCGACAAAAAAGTAAAAATAGAAAATTTTCGGGAGATCAGTTCTGAAATTTTTGCCATCAATTATACGGATTCTGCCGAAGGCTTTGTAAAAGTTCTTGATTCTTCAAAAAGCTATTGGCTGAGCGTTGCTGAAATTGAAAAGAACGGTTTTAAAACGGTAAACTGGCGTGACCAAATGATTGAGCAAAGCAATGATGCTTTAGGTTATTATGCCAACGAGCCTGGATTGAGACTGCGAAAAGAACCCAACTCAGAAAGTGAAATAATTGGCTCGGTGCGAGGAGATTTATTTGAAATTAAACTTACAAAAACCACTTTCGGACAATGGTGCAAAGTAAAAATCACAAAATACAAAGAGCATCCTTGCAACACCGATTTGGAAGAAGCAGAAAATATAGAATCAAAAACCGAAGGCTGGCTAAAAATCATTGATGACAACGGAGAGCCCAATCTCTGGAGTTACACAAGAGGTTGCTAAAAATTTAAAAGTAAACAAATGAAAAATATATTCACCGCTCTCCTGTTAATAATGATTTCCCTTGGTTTCGGAGTGCAATCTTGCGAGAAGAAAACTGAAAATCCATCAAAAGAAAATTCAACCCAGAAAAAAACAGAAGTAGAAAAAATTCCCAGAAAATTCAAAAGTAAGATAAGGCCCAACGAAAATATTGAGCTCGGAAAAATCTATACCGATACCGTGAAATTTATACAGTTTATAGATTATACAGACGATTGGCAATTTCTGGTGAAAAAAAACAAGGATACGATTCATTTGATTTATAATCATGAAGACCTGCAATTTTTGAGAGGAAATGAGCTAGAAATTAAATGGAAAATGGATAGCATGAGAGCTGCAGGAGATTCGGATTTCTTGTATTATCGGGAGTTTTTGGTTTCTGCAAAAAAAATAAAACCTTTTAAACTTACTGATAAAAAAACAAAATTTTTATGGCGTGAAACTCAATATGATAAGGATTTAAAAACCAATATCAACCATATTATTCTCAACGAAAATTATATAAAAACAATTTCCGAACAAGAAAAAGTAGCCTTGGCTTATGTTGCAACTTTCATCGGAAACGAATGCCGTTGGGACGGAGATGCAAATGAAAATAGAAGCAATATGAAATGTAAAATCCTTGGTGCATTAGATTTGGGTTACCAATGCTCGCAAAAACATTTGAGTCTTCTTCGGTTTTGGTTTAGAAATGATAAAGAAATTTTGAAAGAACTTGAAAATTGCCCAACAACACCTGATGGAGCAACGATTCAGGAAACCTTTGATGAAATAAATTTAGAAACTTCGGGCAACAAAATCATCGTTTCTTTCAAAGCAAGCGGAATTAATATGCGTGAAGAAACATCTTGGAATTGGTCTGAAAAACATATTTTCGAACTCAAAGAAAACGAACTTATTTTGCTAAAAAAAGAAATTTCCCCAATCCATCACAGCACATTTTAGGTACAAGGAAATCAACAAATATTAAAAAAAAGCACAAAAATCAATATGAAAAACATATTCACCTCTCTCCTATTAATAATAATTTCACTGGGCTTCGGAGTGCAATCTTGCGAGAAGAAAACTGAAAAACCTACAGAGAAAACATCCATAAAAAACAATGAACCCAATTCTGAGATTGATACCATAAAGAATAAAATCGAGATTGGATTTGTTGCTACTTTTGAGAAACTTCCGAATTTCGTGATAGATTCTACCTCGGAAGCTGAATTTAATGCGCAAGCGGAAAACAAAGATTTTGTTGTGGATAAAATTGAAAAAAGTAACAACTATTTTTATATTCAAACCTCTAAGCAAAAACTAAAATTCAAAGAATACGGCGAAAATGAGCACAATGGAAGCGAATATTTAGGATTCAATAAAGATTTGGATCTGTTTGCCGTGCAAAATAATTCTGTTACCGAAGGATTAGGATTTGCAGAAATGACTTTGATTCAACGCTCTACCAATTTTGTTTACGAAATAATTTCTTTGGGAGATTGGAGTGTCTCTCTCCCGAAAATGTCGATGAATAATAAGTTTATGGTATATTTTCAAAACCCGGAATACGAATCTAAAACATTGAGTATCGCCGTTTTGAAAATTGATAAAACACAGCCTCCAAAACATTTTTTTAAAGAATATTCGAGTTGTTTTGTAGATAATGGCTTATCAATAGAAGAAATCCGCTGGAAGAATGATGACGAGATTTATTTTAAAATGTACAAATCTCGTCTGGATGAAAACGGAAATGAATTTAAAACTTACAAATATTATTTTGCGAAGATCAATTAAATTGATATACATTCGAAAACCCATGAAAAAACTAATTCTATTTTTAATCCTAATTATTTCCCTAAGCTGTAATTCAGAAAAAGAGAAAAAGAATTTGGAAAATACCACTTGGAAATTTTGCGAAGATAATGGTGCTTTTCTTCCTGATGTTTTGGTTTTTAACGAAAAATATTGCTCTGTAAAAAACGACAGCATCTTTTGGAATAATAAAGATTCATTAATCGGAATCGTTGACACCATAATTTCACATTACGGAGAAAGAAGATTGTATGTGAAGGATTTGAGTGGAAATGTTGGGAGATATTGCGAACAATAAATGATTTATAAATGGTTACAGATACAATTTGAGTATCAAACCAAAAAGGGCGACCAAAAAAATATGGTCAATTGATAAAGGCTATGTCAATCGCCTCGATAAAAAAGAAATAGAATAATATGAAAAACATCTCGGTAATAAATATTTTATGTTTGATCGTCTCAATAGGAATATTATTTTCTATTGACCCTGTTGTAAATTGGGTATTCCAGCATCATTTTGAAAAAAATGTTTTACCATCCCGTCCTGATGCCCAGTTTGAAATGTATTTTTCAGAGTCTAGAATTTCTTTTGACAAAAATTTCATGTACGGAATATGGATCTTCATTACAAGTATATTTTTATCACTTATTTTTCTCGACCTCAGACTTATTTCTATAAATAAGTCCGACTCTCCAGATAGAAAAAAGCAGCTAAGTATCTTTATGCTTAGAGCTTTTGCATATATTTTTATCTTTGTCGCATTTCCAATGAATCTGCTTATTTTCGATAAAGGTTCTTCCGCGGAGATGCTTTCATTTTCAGATAAAATGATCCTTTCTTCGTTTATATTAGTAATGCTCAATGCCTTATCACTTATCCCTTATCTATCACAAAGAAACATTGCCCAATTTTTGAAACTCAAAGATGTTCTTATCTACAATATAGGAATGATCGTCTGTATGTTGGTATTGCTTTACCTTGGTGTCAGTCAATCTATAGCACCTGCAATTGCTGGACTTTTGTCAAGTATTGGATTTTTAAAGAAAATGTTGGACGCCTGGAATCACATCGACGAATATTTTGATATCAAGGGTAAACGTATTCATGAAATGTTTTGAAAATTCTGGCAAAAAATGGAAATCTAAAACTGGTTACGATCATCCCGAAAACCATAATAATTCAATGAAGAGAGATATTATTAAAAATCAAAAGATTAAACTAAAAACTGTACATCATTGTTTGGAGCGACTTAAAAATTGTGTTAAAAACAATGTAATGGTAAACAAAAACCTCCGATAGAAATTCTATCGGAGGTTTGTTTTGCAGAGAGGAAGGGATTCGAACCCTCGGTACAGTTACCCGCACACTAGCTTTCCAGGCTAGCTCCTTCAACCACTCGGACACCTCTCTATTTGAGGTTGCAAATATAATGAAATATCTGAATTCTCAAAAGAATATTAAAACTCTTCTGTAATTTCTCCCGAAATATTTTCGATAAACAGCTCTGCAAAGCTCTTTTTGTATTTTGGATTGTTCAAAGTATGCATTGCTTTTGTGATGGCGGACTCTGCGGTCATATCTTTTCCACTGATGGCACCGATCTTTGTGAAGATGTTACTGTTGCTGTATTTCCCAAAACTAATTCCGCCCGAAATACATTGACTGATAACGACGACCTCAACGCCTCTATTCCTAAGTTCCTGAAGAACATTCTGAGTTTTCTCATTGTTAAATATGGTTCCAGAACCGAAAACCTGTAAGATAATAGCTTCAGCGGTTTTGATCTCCAACAAAGATTCGAAGTTCATTCCAGGGAAGATTCTGCAAAACAAGATATTTTCATTAAGATAATCATCGAGTTCGAATTTGCCTTTTGGCTTCCACAATACATTCTTATCGACATTCAGATGAACGCCAGATTGACCAAGGATCGGATAATTTGGACTTTGGTAAGCATCGAAGAACTCCGCTGAATATTTCAGACTTCGGTTTCCGCGCAGTAATTTATATTCGAAATAGACCGCGACTTCTTTGATGACCGCTTCGTCATTTTCATAAAGACTGGCGTAATACAGACTTGTCAAAAGGTTTTCCTTCGCATCGGTTCTTAAATCTCCAATTGGTAGTTGTGATCCTGTAAGAATGACTGGTTTCCCAAGATTCTTCAACATAAAACTGAGAGCTGATGCCGTGTAAGACATTGTATCTGTTCCGTGGAGGATCAGGAAGCCATCAAAATTGTCATAGTTCTTGTAGATCCAGTCAGCGATCATTCGCCATTCCTGCGGACCCATATCAGAAGAATCTACGGGATTCTCAAACGGATGGACGGAAACCTCACATTCCAGGAGATTCATTTCCGGAATTCTCTTGAAGATCGTGGAAAAATCAAATGGAACCAGACTTCCTGTTTCGTAATCTTTTTCCATCCCGATCGTGCCGCCGGTGTAGATGAGAAGTACTTTTCTATTCATAGTTGAACGCCAAATCTCTGGCAATAGTTTGTTTCGAGGTTGAAAACTGCAGCCCGGCTTGAGCGGAAATCCTTTTTTGTGGCTGGAAAAGCACTGGCAAAAAGATTGGGAGCGGAAGACGGATCAAGCTGCCATAAAATCCCAACAAAAGTAAAATTTTAATCTGAATGGTGAAAATAAAAAATGCCCGTTAAAAAACGAGCATTTAATTTATTTTTAGGTTAAATTATTTAACCAAAAGGATACTTGCGATCTGATTCGCCAACTCTGTTCCGATTCTGTCCTGAGCTTCCTCCGTCGCAGCACCTGTGTGAGGCGTCAAAGAAATCTTCGGGTGGTTCAATATTTTATCGGAAGGTGTAGGCTCGTTCTCGAAAACATCAAGACCTGCAAATGCTAATTTTCCAGAGTCCAAAGCCTCGATCAAAGCATTTTCATCGATCACACCACCTCTCGCACAGTTGACGATAGCTGCGCCAGGTTTCATTTTATTCAACTCTGCAGCGCCAATGATCGGGCCATCCTGAGCAGGAACGTGAAGCGTGATGAAATCTGAATGCTGGATCAATTGCTCCAATGGCTCAGTCTCTATCTCCACATTGATGTATTGGCTGTTGTAAAAATCTACTCTTACGCTCGCTTTCCCGATCCTTGTATCAGAAGCGATCACTTTCATTCCCAGTCCAAGTGCGATTCTTGCAACCTCTTGTCCAATTCTTCCGATGCCTACGATCCCGATGGTTTTACCTCTCAGTTCGATTCCGGCTTCGTATTTTTTCTTAAGTTTTGCAAACTCGGTGTTTCCTTTGACAGGCATTTGTCTGTTCGCATCCTGCAAGAATCTACAGCCTGAGAAAAGGTGTGCAAAAACCAATTCCGCCACAGATTCCGATGAAGCTGCCGGCGTGTTGATCACGTGTTTTCCTTTTTCTCTCGCGTAAGCCACCTCGATGTTGTCCATCCCAACGCCACCTCTACCGATGATCTGCATACTTGGGCAGTTATCTACCATTTCTTTGGTCACTTTCGTCGCACTTCTTACAAGCAGCACCGTCACCTGATTTTCGTTGATATAAGTGATCAGATCTTCCTGAGCCACTTTATCAGTGATCACCTCGAATCCGTTTTCTAATAGCGCATTGATTCCAGACTGCGTCAATCCGTCATTTGCAAGTACTTTCATTATAAATTAATATTTTTAGGGAGAACATTTCTGTTCATTATTGATTTTTTTTAGGAGCCATTTCCTGCTATCCGCTATATCTTTTTTGTTTTTTCATATTTGCTATCCTAATCAGACTTAGGACAAAAACAAAAAAGGATGCCGCTGCTATCAGGGCTATGGGTTTTGTCATCAAATCAAAAATTCCCGAGAATTGAACGCGGGAATTTTTTGATTTGAAATATTTTTAGTCACGGAAAACTTCTATGGTCACTTGTCTTTCAACCATATCTGTGAATTTCCCTTTGTATCTAGTCGCTTTTACAAGGTGGTTATCGATCCAGTGGTAATTTCCGCCTCTTGGTTTTCCCAGTAGAACGCTGTGGTATTTGAAACCGTGTTTGTTCAACCAAGTTTCTGTCACCTCTCTCAGGTCTTCTGTTCTGGAAGTGAAAAAACAGATCTGGTGACCTTCGTCATACCATTTGTTGATCGTTTCCAAAGCATCCGGAAAAGGCTCGCAAGTCACCATTCTTTCGGGCTCTTCATTGGGAACATCTTCGGTGATCGTTCCGTCGATATCGATCAGATAATTCTTGATATCGCCTTTCAGCATTGGGCTCAGATGTTCTACGTATTCTAATTCCATATTGTGGTAAAATTGAAGTTGCAAAATTAGGCTTTTCTCTGTGAACTAACAAACTATTATCGAATGCTTAATAGAATCTTAATTTTATAGAATATTTTAAAGAGAAATTTCCTTTTAGTTTTATCCAAAATAGGAAGTGAGAGAATATTTTTAAGTTAAAAAAACAGATCTGCATTTTCAATTTCTTTCGATCACAAACCTTCGATTGGATGACCTCTGAACAATTTTAGAAGCTCTTCACGATTCATTTTACGGATAGAATCATACATATTGTAGAATTTTTGTGTCCCGTCTTTCATTTGATAATGGATCTCAAACCAACCATTTTTTTTATTGGTATGCAACACAAAAGCAATTTTCTTGTTTTTATCCGCTTGGTAAAGAGAATCAATCTTTTTTTTAGAAAATCTTACAATAGGAACTTCGGA
>Ga0308171_1001485_pt1 | contig 30906 bp, 25 predicted proteins | sample PhyGR1_FD_202135 | JGI IMG/M metagenome (GOLD analysis project Ga0308171, IMG submission 202135) | Phyllosphere microbial communities from UC Gill Tract Community Farm, Albany, California, United States - DLSLSG.R1 | ecosystem: Host-associated > Plants > Phyllosphere > Unclassified | place: USA...
TTTCCCTTTCAGGGTTTCTGCGTGGTAGTCGTCCGGGAATTTCACGTCGATAGTGAAAGTCTCGCCCGCTTTGTGACCCACAACGCCTTCTTCAAAGCCTGGGATCATGCGGCCCTGGCCCATGGCCAGAACGAAATCAGCGGCTTTGCCGCCTTCGAACTCTTCACCGTCAACTGAACCGTTGAAATCGATAGTGGCGCGATCTTCCGGACCTGCAGCAGCGTCGCTTTCGATCCAGTTGGCCTGCTGCTTACGCAGGGTGTCCAGCATGGTATCAACATCAGCATCAGTCACTTCAACCACAGGTTTTTCGACTTCGATGTTTTCCAGGCCTTTCAGCTCAACTTCCGGATAAACTTCGAATTCAACCGCGTAGGTGAAATCCTGGCCTTCTTTGTACTCGCCCGGCACGTAGTTTGGTGCGCCAGCCGGATTAATTTTTTCTTTGATGATGGCGTCAACGAAGTTGCGCGTCATCAGCTCGCCCAGCACGTCCTGACGGACAGAAGCGCCGTAACGCTGCGCAACGATGTTCATCGGCACTTTGCCTTTACGGAAACCATCGATACGGACTTTCCTGGCAACGTCAACCAGTTCTTTTTTTACTGCGCTTTCGATGCTGTCAGCTGCAACAGTAATCGTAATGCGACGGCCCAGGCCCTGAGTGGTTTCTACAGAAACTTGCATCTTGTTACCTCAAAAAAATCACGTGCTCGGTCAACTTCAGACACCACACATAGTGAAATGCGCCGTATCCAACAACCGGGACGGCTTCCGTGAAGAGAACCTGATCCCTGTTACCAGAAGCGTCCCGAAGACATTCAGGAAAAATAGACGCAGCATTATAGCGGCAACGCTGGAATGAGTCGAGGATGCTAACTCACCACGTGTCTGATCTCACGTACCTGATTGCGTTGATGAACCTGACATCCTTTTCAAAACGAATACGGTTTGCGGATGCCTGATAAAAACGGGAGCTCAGGAACGCCCGTTTTTATTCTTCTTAGCCCCCCATCGACCGGCCAGGCGGCCTTGATCTTAATAGCGGGAATCATCTGCCAGATATCATTTACATGCGCCGTGCATTTGACTGGAACCGACCATTCGCCAGACACCCCATTGGCCATCTGAACCCGGTGTTACCCCCCGTGTCCACCAGCCATTTTTCCACACGCTGCCCTTCCATAAGACAGGGGTACAAGGAGCGCTGTATGTTGTTCCTGCATTCCACTCGGGTGCCTGAGGTTGTGGTGCGGGTGCGGGTAACTCAGAAGGCTTTACCTCAAAGTCATGAACAGACACTGCACGACGTAATCCTAAATGGCTGGTGGCTGTGACCTCCGCGCTATAAAGCCCTGCTGCCAGCCCCGCTTTTATCTGGCCTGAAGTATCGATCCCCTTTTCAACAATCTTGTTATTCTTACGCAGAATCCACTGGTAAGCCGCTTCCCGGAAGTTAGCCGCCGCTTTCAGCTGCTGAGGCTTATCACGAGAAATGCTGACCGGGCCAGTAATGGTCACTTCCGGTGAGACGCTGGTGATATCGACAAATCGGGTCGTAGCGCCGTGGCTGTTGCTGGCCATGACCTGGAAACGCGCCGTGACATTTTGCACCTCTTTCGGGATAACGAGCTCTGCCGTCGCAGCATTGCTGTTTCTGACATAAATACGCTGTTCTCCCGAAATATGCGACCAGTTGTAAATAACATCATCACGATTGCTTTTCGCTGTCACACTGTAGGCAAAACCGTGATTAAACGTGGCAACGGCAACAATGTTGTCCCGGCTCACGCTAAGCTCAGGCGCCAGATTCGACGTTTCATCCGATTTCTCGCCAGGCTGGGGTAAATGCATTTCCGCGACCTTTTGTCCCGCCGCTTCGCTGAAATGCATCCCCCATTGCAGGAAATAATTCCGCAGATCGTATCCTGCGGCCTGGCTGTAAGCCACTACACTGAAATCGTAGACCTTTTGATTTCCATGCATGACATATTGCTTCTTAGCAGCCATATCCTCACCGGGCGCCGCGTAAATAGCACGCAGTCGCGCCTGATTCACTTTTGGGAAGAAGTCTTCACCATAGCTGAAACGCAGAAAGTTAAAGAAGGCCAGCTTACGGAACACATTTGTTATTTTCGTATAATCGGCATAATGAGGACCAGACTGGAGGAATTTCACAACGGCATCCTTGTCCCAGCTCCCCTCTTCCTCGGTAATACCGCTATGACACTTGTTGAGAGGATAGTGCTTTCCTCTTATCAGCTGACAGGCTTCTGAGGAATAGCGATTGACCTGGATTTCCGAAAACGGTCCCCATACATACTCATGCATGGGTTCATGTAAATGCCCTACTTCATGCCACCGCCCCCAATCATCCGCATTCATTCTTGAGGAACTGAAACCGACACCGGTAAACCCTCGCCGGTAAGCGGCATAGCAACATGTGTCATAATTATAAAAAAGTGATCCCAGCCCTGATTTGAATATCTCTTCAGAACCATCCATTCCATTTAATTTTTCATACAACGCAGAGACCTTCAAATTTTCGCCAAGCACAGTGTTGATATTTTCGGGGGTAACATCGACAATCTTTTTGGGAACCAGCGTATTGGCTCTGCCATCAAATAAATAAGAAAAACCAAAATGACTGGCCGTTATTTTACTGTTTTCCCAGTCATCCTGAACATTTTGACCCAGAATGAATAAATGATTATCTTTTCCGCCCGTGACCGTGAGGGGAACCGTAACGTCGCGTTGTGTTTTAACCGGATCGCCACAACCTACTAATAACACCCCGCGCTCGCTGAATGTATATTGGGTAGTTTTTCCCGCAGCCAGCTCAACCTGGTTTTTAAACATGATATCTGAATCTTTAAAACCATTCCCGGTAACGGCATAGCAGGTCGCGCCTGCGGGAATGGCACCCGCTGAAATCGTCACTGTCTGACCCGCATCTGCAGCAGTTCGCGTAAAGAAGAAGATCCCTCTGCCCATGGTGGCCTGCAGACTGTTCGTCCAGTCCCGGGTTTCATGGTGAACGATCGGCAGATTATAGTGGTTAGGCGTGGCTGGCGGGTACATCTCCATTGAACGCTTCAGCCAGAATAGCGGGGTACGGCTGTCGCCGGAATCTTTTATCACCTGGCTGCTGTTTTTTTCGAACTGATCATAATTATAGCCAATCGCGGACAGGCCTTCTTTAAAACCAGGCTGATTATCATACTGCTGCCACCAGTGTGGTTCGGCAGCACTGGCCTGCCATACACAAGCACCCAATGACATTGCAAGGGCGACACATAATGTTATTTTGTTTATTTTCATAGTGCTTTAATGAGACCTTTAGATGAGTCACTGCCATAAAAAATGACTTTAATTAAATATATTGAATTACAGGTCATTACATCCACCGCACGGCCTTTTAGTATAGTGCTGCTATAGCAGCATACCCACCGGGAATATATCAGGCTAAAAAACGCCCGCTGAGACAGCGGGAAGTACAGGCTGGCCGTTCTGATTCAGCGAAAGAACAATGGCTGATCACGTCTTCCTGAACACCTCTTTTAATAAACTGTTGCACTAAGGTTTATATTAACGCACTGCGAATCAAAGGTAATACCCGGCCATATATCATTTTAAGCATTGGCTTAGCTGAATAAATAGAGGTAATAACAGATAAAACCGGACCACCTCAGAAAAAAGCACTGGAATATTTCACCGCACGTTTTCCGATAATTTTTCCGGAGGCCTCTGCACTCAGGCAGAGGCCTGGCCTGTAGTTAAATCGTTAGCGAATAACCTGCCAGAGAGATTGCGTTGCTTCTGGCGTCCAGTGTGCCATTGATGGGTGTCCCTGCAGACAGCGATACTCTTTGCCTTTGTAGGTCACAATATCGCCCGGTTTATAGTTCACACCGGTTTTCCAGGCTGCTGACGGCGAAGGTGCTGGAGCGGGTTCTGGAGTTGGTGCTGGAGCCGGTGCTGGAGTCGGTGCTGGAGCTGGTGCCGGCGCAACTGCGCTGGCCTGCGTTTTAACCTTCAATGCAGCACTCGCCAGTGACGTTTGTCCTTTAGCATTTTCAGCCACTACGGTGTAGCTATAGGTTGTCGCGGCTTTCAGACCCGTATCGGTAAATTGGGTTCCCGCCAGCGTGCCGACCCGGATGCCATCACGCAGGACCTGATATTTTACCGCACCGGAAACACCTTTCCATTTAATACTCAGGTTTGTTTCTCCGGCAGAGATCAGGCTCAGGCTGGCTGGGGCCGCGGGGGCCACAGACCCGGCCTCAGGAGCCGGAGCCGTTTTCACTTCCACCTGATTACTGGCTTCAGAGAGATTGCCTGCCGCATCGCGTGCTTTGACGGTATAGCGATACGTCACGCCACCCAGCTCTGTGTTGGTGTCGGTCCAGCGGGTATCTGTTGTTGAGCCTACCGCCACGCCGTTGCGCAGAATCGAATAACTCATCACGCCCACGTTGTCGGTTGAAGGCTGCCACACCAGCATGATGGTTTTATCGTTTGCCATCACTCTGAGGCCGGTCGGGGCCGTTGGGGCGGTCACATCCGGAACTGCCTGATCGCCGGACATCAGGTCAGCCCGCTCTTTCATCTCGTTGAAGTAATCTACCTGCTGGGCAAGGGACGTCTGCTGATCATTTGCACCCAGCGTCCAGATGAAGAAACCACCATAACCGTTTTCTGCCTGCCATCCCGCACGGTTAACGTTAGTCTGACGATTTTCTACAAAGCGCCCTTCTGGTCCCCACTGAGAGTTAATCGTCTGACCGAGGACAATTTTACGCTTATCACCCACAGCGCGAGCGTAGTTGGCCATCGCTACGTCATATTTAAAGTTTCGACCTGCGTCATAAGCCATCACGTTAAAGAAGTCGAAAACATCCTTGCCTTTGGTCAGCAGCGGCAGGACTTCACCGTGATGACTGGAGCGCGATGATTCGGTGAATGAGCAGTTTTCAGTGACCGTGCTGGACTGGCACGCTACCGGGTCAGCGCCAACGTGATAGGTCGTCAGGCTGATCAGTTTTTTACTGCCAGAAGCGTTGAGCAGCTCGCGCACACGCTTTGCTACCGCCAGCACGTTGTCATTCTCTTCTGGCGTCAGACGCGCCACTTTTTCAAAGTCAAAATCAATCCCATCGAGCTGTACGGTTCCCGCCAGCTGATTGACGCCCATATCGCACGCCCCTGACCAGTTGGTGTGCAGACACTGGCCGGTCATCTCTTCAGGCTTCAGGTTCTTCTGGTAAACCGGGTAATTGGTTTGCAGCATTTTGACCAGATTCTGTGCCAGATTTTCGCGCGTTTGTGGGGAAGCCAGATACGCCCACATGGACTCATAGGTTTCACCGCCGAAGGCGACCATCATTTTAATACCTGGACGGGCCAGCTTCAGTCCGCTCCAACCGCTGTAAGCGGAGGCCTGGATGTACCATGGATCGTAGGTCGGCATGCTAACGATATTATCAGAGCTGGAAATGTTACCGTTCGCATCCCAGCCTCCGAATGAAAGCAGCAGCGTGTTGGCTTTAACATCTTTAAGGGTCTCAACAGACCCTGCACCGATCCCCCCCCAGGAAGTCAGATAAGAAACTGCGTAGTGCTCCTGCGCAGCAAAAGCCGACTGTGCCAGGAGGGCACTGCCGATTAAAAGAGGTAACGTTAGTTTTTTCATGACATATCCTGTGTTTTTATTGAATACAATATTTGTTACTGCATTCAGTATCACGCCCTCCTTTAAAAAAATCTCTGGGGATATTTTCTTTTACTTTCAGAAATGAGGTAAACCAGACAAGAGATATCTTAAAAAAGATGATAAGAAATTCCTTACCCCCTCCACGCCTATTCTCAAATAATAAAAGAAGCCGTACCTTCTCCCCTGGCGCTATTTAATTAAAAATCCTTCCTCACTTAACAGCATCTCTGATAAAGAGGTATTTAAATGAATATTCAAACCCGGATGCTACACAAGCAAGGGGGGTTCACCCTGCTTGAACTGCTGGTCGTCCTGATGATCATTGCGCTTCTGGCTGGCTTTGTCGGACCCAAGGTCTTTTCTAATGTTGACTCGGCAAAAGATAAAACTGCCCAGCGGCAGATGCGCGCAATTGCAGACGCGATGGTGCAATATCGTCTTGACGTGGGACATTATCCTGATGAATCAGAAGGATTGCGTGCGCTAACGGAAAAACCCGCTTCGGCTCAAAACTGGAAAGGACCTTACCTAAGCCATCAGGTGCCACTTGATCCGTGGGGTCAGGCTTATCAGTGGCATAACCCGACCAGAGAACAAGGTTCTATTAATGACGTCGATATTACTTCTATGGGTAAAGGCGATAAAGCCATTACGTATGGATTCTGATGATGTTACGCGCTGGATTATTATTAGTGCTATTACTCCCGTTATTTTCCGTCCGGGCTAACTGCTGGGTAGATGCGGGAGCACGCTACGGAATCGAACCTGAACTATTACAGGCTATCGCGATTGTCGAGTCGAATGGAAACACCAAAGCAATCAATAAAAATCGTGATGGATCATTTGACGTTGGTCTGATGCAAATAAATAGCAGCCACTTTAATACGCTGTGGAAATTTCGTATTAGTCAGAAAGATTTGCTCAATGATCCCTGCCAGAGTGTGATGACCGGAGCATGGATTCTGGCCGGTCAGATTCAACGGTTCGGGTATACCTGGGACGCTGTCGGCGCCTATAACGCTGGCACGGCGAATACACCTAAACGCCGGGCGCTCCGTCAACAATATATAAAAAAAGTAGCTCCGCATTATGCCCGTCTTAAGAGGCAACGGGGCCACTCATAACTGGCAGAATGAAATCTTATACTGTTATCACCCTCACCGAGGGTAAACGCGTTAGTCAGTCAGTGCTTGCGACTTCAGCCGACGATGCCGCTCTTCGCGTCACCTCGAAAGGCGGCATCGTACTGCAGGTACATGCACGCCCTGCACGTCGGGATAAACGCTTTCCGCTGAGTTTATTTTTGCAGGAACTTATCGCCCTGCTTGAAGCCGGACTTGTCGTGGTTGAAGCCATTGAAGCGCTGCGCGAAAGCAGCCGGGATAGCACGGCAACGCTGGTGCTCGATACGCTGGTGAACAGACTCTATGAGGGCGCCCAGCTTTCACAGGCCATGTCGACACTGCCTGCGCTATTTCCGACGCTGCTGATTAATACCGTGGCCTCCTCAGAACAAACCGGCCATCTTCCGATCGCGCTGACCCGCTTCCAGCATTATGAAACCCGGATGGAAATACTGCGCAAACGCATTAAAGCCACGCTGCTTTACCCCACTATCGTTATCTCCGCCGGAGTAGCGATACTGATATTCCTGCTTGGCTTTATTATTCCGCGCTTCTCCGTCGTGTTTGACGGCATAAAAGATCCCTCATCCAGCGCCCAATTAATCCTCTGGTGGGGCAAGCTGACGCAAAACCACAGCACCCTGCTGATTGCCGGCTGTGCCGCCACTGTTGCCGGAATTGTGATGGCGGTAAGAAGCCCTCGCCTGCGCAAGCGTTTACTCGACATGCTGCTGCAGATTCCTCAGCTACGCCAGAAACACCAGTTAGCCATACTGGTTCGCTTTTACCGCACCCTCGGACTGCTGCTGCAGGGCGGGCTACCCGTGCCGCAGGCGCTGACGCTTAGCCGGGACGTCCTGCCTGAGAGCCACCGCCCGCAAATTGAGCAGGTCATTCGCGATGTCGGCGCGGGCGAATCGCTCTCCCGCATGCTGGAAGCGCAGAATCTGACCACGCCCGTCGCCACCCGTTTAATGCAGGTCGGCGAGCGCAGTGGTGAACTGCCCGCCATGTGCGAACGAATCGCCGCGTTCTACGACGAGTCGCTGGAACGTGCAATTGAAACCTTCAGCAAAGTTTTCGAACCGGTTCTGATGATCGTGGTGGGCGGCATCGTCGGCCTGGTCGTTTTTTTACTCTATATGCCCATCTTCGAGCTGGCAGGAGGATTGCAATAATGACCGATTTATCCACGCCTATCGGCAGCATCGACGCGCTCATGAAGCTCTCTGACGAGGAACGTTGTCAGACGCTGGCGACACTCCTGGAGCATTTCCCTGAGCGTCTGCACGATACAGCCGAGGCATTAGGGATGATCCCTCTTTCGGCGGCCGACGTCACCGAAGAAAATGAGGATTTTAGCCGCCTTGCGTTGACCGAGGCCCTAAGCTATCGCGCGCTTCCGCTGCTGATTGACAAAACATTCTACGTTGCACTGACCGACCCGTTCTCCCTGACGCAGCGTCAGTGGGCCTATAGCATGAACGCAAAGCCTGCCCTGCTCTCGCTCTCCTGGCTGAACACCCGGCTGAACGAGCTTGGCAAACAGCAGAGAACGCTCGATCAGCTTGAACAGCAGAGCAGTGACGAAAGCAGCGACATGCAGTGGCTGGAGATTACACCCGCAGCCATTGCCAGCGAGCCTCATGCGGTCATCAAACTGGTCAATGCCACCTTGTTTGACGCACTGCAAAGCCGTGCCAGCGACATCCACCTTAGCGCCGTTGCCGATGGCATCGTGGTGAAATATCGCATTGATGGCGTGCTCCACGCCATCCGGCATTGCGCCGGTATTCAACAAGCCGAACAGGTTATATCCCGAATCAAAGTTCTGAGCTGTATGGATATTTCGGAGCGACGCATTCCGCAGGACGGTCGTTTTAAAGCCTTAATACTTCAGCGGCCGGTCGATTTCCGCGTCTCTATCGTGCCCGGTATTCACGGCGAAGATGCGGTGCTGCGCGTACTGGATAAATCTCATGATCAGAATATCCAGCTCGAAACTCTGGGCTTTGATGAACACACACTCAGAGCGATTCGGCAGCTGACTCATCTTCCCCATGGCATGGTGCTGGTAACCGGCCCGACGGGAAGTGGCAAATCCACCACCCTCTATTCTGCGCTCAGCGAACTGAACAGTGGGGAAAGCAAAATCATCACTATTGAAGATCCCGTCGAGTATCAGCTCAATGGCGTGCTGCAGATCCCGGTTAATGACAAAAAGGGGCTGACCTTTGCCCGTGGCCTGAGAGCCATTCTGCGTCACGACCCGGATATTATTCTGGTCGGTGAAATACGTGATGGCGAAACGGCAGGCATTGCCGTTCAGGCTTCTCTGACCGGGCACGTCGTGCTTTCGTCAGTCCACGCTAACGATGTCTTCAGCGTGCTCGAGCGTTTTCTTTATATGCAGGTCGAACCCGCCAGCCTGATCGCCGCCCTGAACGGTGTCGTCGCCCAGCGCCTGGTCCGTCAGATTTGTCCTGAATGCGGTGAAGATGCCCCACAGCCAGAGGCGATGCCTGATGCCTGGCAGTCTGAACGGTTAGGCTCGCTGACACCCCGCTGGCGACGAGGACGTGGCTGCGAGGCATGCCGACACAGCGGTTACCGCGGCAGGCTGGCGCTGGCTGAAGTCCTGCATTTCAGCGATGCAATAAAAGAAGCCATGCTGGTCAGAGCGTCGGTTCGTCAACTTCGACAGGTCGCGCTGGACGATGGCTTTGTCCCGCTGACCACTATCGCACTCCGTGCTGTTGCGGAAGGCAAAACCACCCTCGAGGAGGTCAATCGTGTTATCGCTCACTAAGGCATGGGAGTGTGATATCTGGCCCCATGCGCTGCGCCTGCGCCTGGGCAAAAAAGTGATTGCAAGGCACGAACGCGTGGCCGGTGAAACGCTGGATACCGCCCTCAGCATGCTCTTTCGCCTGCGTTCACCGTCGTTTCCGTGGCGCGATAGTGTGGCATTTAACGTTGATACTGACGATCTGATGCTAATGGTTGTGCCCTGGCAACCCGGTGTGGCAACACCGCAGGAGCTTCTGCAGCTGGCACAGCTTCAGGTCATGCAACATGACAGCGCCGCGCTGCACAAAGGGGGCTGGATGATGCGTTTTGAGTCAGCGTGCTGGCAGCAACCTGCCCTGGTTTCAGGGGTACAGCATGCCTGCTGGGAGCGGCTTCAGACGCTGGCCCGCCGGGAGAAACTGCGCTTTCGGGGTATCGAAACCCCCTTTCAACGCCTGCTGAAATACAGTCGACGAACGTTTCCGGAGAAAGCGCTGTTTATCACGATCAGCGCGCATCAATGCCGCATCGCCAGCCGGATTAATCGGGCCTGGCATGAGGTCAGCACGATCTCACTGCCTCAACAGGAGACGGTTACCCAGCTGCGCGTCATTGCACAACTCAGCGGTATGACCGACTGCCCTCACTACCTTTTAAACACTGAAGAAGGCGAGCCACAGATTATTACGCCTCAGGAGAAGGGGGTATGACACCACTGTTTTCACCGGCTCCACCGTGGGCGGGACGGACACTGTTGCTCACTGGCCTGCTTTGTCTGCCGGTCGCCGGATTAGTCATGCGGGAAACGTTACACCAGCAGCATCTTGAGTATCAACTCACGCAGGCAGAACAGCAACTTGCCGCTCATCAACGCATACAGCAACAACTTCAGGCTACGCAACTGCGTCGCCAGCGTCAGTCTCATCAGTTAACGGCGATACCGCCAGCTATCCGCATGATGGATAGAGTTGGCAGCGAGCTGTCGTCTGAGATCGCCCTGCTAAGCATCAACATCGTCCCTGAAAAACGCGATGTTCATCTGACAGTGAAAGCCACCAGCCTGAATGCCCTGATGGCTTTCAGCCAGCGCCTGCAACAGCTTCCTGCGCAGGTTGCGTTGCAAAACCACCGTCCTACAGAAAACACTGAAACCGGCTGGGCTGTAAGCGCCACGCTTGACGTCAGTTTCAGCGCGGAGGATCACCATGCTCCTGAAAGATAGAGGCGCGGCCTTGCGCTGGCGCGCAGCGATCCTCTCCGGGCGAACAGGACGTCTCCCACTGCTGCTGAGCACACTGCCATGCGGACTGCTGGCCTTTTGGCTGGGCGTTCAGATACCGCATACCACCGCTCAGCAGGAGAGCCTGGCGAAAATCCAGTCCCAGCTGCGCGTTCAGGTGCCACTGGATAGCCAACAGCCGGCCCTGGAGAGCCATATAACACCCAGTGAATATCAGCTGGTCGGGTTGGTGTTCGACAGGCTCAGTCAGGGTGGCCTGCGCGTGGAAGCCAGCCGATATCAGCTGGATGAGAACGCGGCCAGACCCGCTCTGCTACTGGATATTCCCCTGCAAGGCGAGTATCTGCCGCTGGTTGAGTCGCTGGAAGCGCTGGCACGAACGCTGCCGCTGGAGATCGAGCAAATAACCCTGAAGCGTGCCTCACCGCTGGAAAGCCAGCTCAGCGTAACGGTCCGCCTTCGCCTGCTGAAGGTGACGCCATGAAGCTTCCCCGTTACCTTCAGGTTGCGCTCCTGGCCACCGCCGTCGCCGTGGTATGGAGTCATTTCAATGATGATGACTCTGCGCCGGTGACACCCCAGACAATGCGGCCCGTCACGTCGCACCAGATAAAACAGACTGCAGAACCGGCCTCCACGCTCAGGCCAGAACGAATCGATCTCTTTCCGTCGCCAAAGGCTGACGCCGTAGCCGAGCAGGCAATGCCGGTTGAGCAGGCGAAGGCTGAACCGACCACGCCCGACCTGCCGCTTCATGCGCTGGGCGCATGGTGGAGCGACCACCAGCGCATCATTGTCCTGACCGATGGCGTCGACACCTGGCCCGTCTGCAGACAGTGCAAAGCGGCGGGAAAAATCTGGCTCGGCAGCGAGCCGGTTAAGGGATGGAAATTAACAGCGGTGAAGCAAGACCACCTTCTATTTGAATGGCAGTCAACCCATGCGCAGCACAGGCTGGAGCTTGGAGAGCTGCAATCGGAGCCTAAACAATAATGATGAAAGTCACGCCCATTACTGCGTCCATTTTATTCTGCTTTCTGCTAAGCGGCTGTGCGAAAAATGAAATACCTGCAGCTCACTCATCCGCTATTGAGCAGCCTGAGGCATTGATGCAGCGACTCAGGGAGCTTGACCAGCAACGTATCACCGCACCTCAGGACGTCAATCTGCGGGCAGAAAAAGCGAACATTTCGAGAAAGCTGGCTGCCAGCTACCTTAAAAACGCAGACCTCGCTATCCGTAAAAACAACTACCTGCTGGCTTCACAGCAGTGGCAGAACGCGTTGAAATATGAGCCAGGAAACGTTATGGCTCTTCAGGGGCTGCGGAAAATCAATAGTCGTCGTGTGCTGGACACACTTTATAAAGATGCGGTGAATAATACCCACAGCAACCCGGAACGGGCCTTGCAGACTATTCAAAAGGTTCTGGAAGAAGATCCCAGCTGGCCCCAGGCGAGGGAGCTTCGCGACCATCTGCTGCGCGAGATTGCCCGTATTAACCAGCCGGAAAATCGCCTTAACAAAGAGCTGCAAAAGCGTATTTCTCTCAATTTTCGCGAGCATAGCCTGGTGGCCATCTGTAACACAATTAGCCAGATGACAGGCGTAAACATTATCTTTGATAAGGATGTCCCATCGACTACGACGGCGACGCTGATTGCCAAAAACACGACCGCAGAAGATGCCATTAACCTGATGCTGCTGACTAACCACCTGCGCAGGAAAGTGCTGAACAACAACACATTGCTGATTTACCCGGCCACCCAGCAAAAAGAGAAGATGTATCAGGACATCGTAGTGAAAACCGTATTTCTGGGATACGCCAAAGCTAAGGATGTCAATGTCGCCCTGCGCAACATGGTGAAACTGAAGGATATCCACGTTGATGAACGCACTAATTCCGTCAGTCTGCGTGGTCCAAAAGAGACCGTTGAGAAGGCCGAGCGACTGCTGGTGACTCTTGACCGTCCAGAGGCGGAAGTGACGCTTGCCGTTCAGGTGCTGGAAGTGAACTCCAGCGATATCGAAGCGCTGGGCATTAACCTGCCGCAAAAAATCAGTGCCGGTTTCGTTAGCGGCGCAGAGGATGAAGGCAGCGGGATACCGCTTAAGGGCTTCAACAGCAGTAACGTGCGGGTCAATATCGAAAACATGTCCGTTGATCTGAGAAAAGTACTGGGGAATGCCCGGGTATTAGCTAATCCCCGTATTCGCGTTAAAAACAACAAAAAAGCGCAGATTGATATCGGCGAAACGATTCCGGTTCTGACCAGTAATGTGCAGGACGGTTTCTCTCAGCAAAAAGTCGAGTATCAGGATGTCGGGCTTAAGCTTGAGGTCACGCCGGACATCAGCGTGGATAACAATATCCTGATGGACGTGAAATTTACGCTCAGCAGCCTGGGCACGGCAGAGAGGGGCGAGCACGGTACCGTCTACTACCGCACCAACAAGCGCGAGGCGAATACGACGTTAAGCAGCCTGAACGGCGAGACACAAATGCTGGCTGGTCTGATTAAACAGGAAGAAAGCGTCATTGATAGCGGTACCCCGGTACTGAGCAGTATTCCTGTTATCGGCAGGCTGTTTGGCAGCAAATCACACAATAAGCAGCGAACCGAAGTTGTGCTGTTGATCACGCCGACCATCGACCAAAACCTCGATCTGCCGGGCAGCCATATCAGTACCATTGATATGGGTACTGACGATCTTACTGGCGACAGCATTCAGCTTCGCAGCTTGCCGCAGTCAGATACCGGACAGCGTTACACTGCGCCAGAGCTTGCGCCTCCTGCACAATTTCCGGCACGCACCAGCACCCTGCCCCCCCCCGTACTGGATGACAATTTCGCGCGGAACGGATCGCATTAATGAACAGCCAGCGCGGTTTTACGTTGATAGAAATGATGGTGACACTGGCAATCCTCGCCACCTTAGCGGCGGCTGCCACACCGCTGATACATCGCTTTCACCAGCAGAAGCAGGAGGCAGAATTGCGGGAGTCTCTCCGTACCCTGCGTACCGCAATCGACGCCTGGTATCAGGCTGGTAAGGACGGGAAGATTGAGAAGAAAGCCAGCGAATCGGGCTATCCCCCTGCGCTTAAACAGCTGACTGAAGGCGCAATCGATATTACTAACCCCAACGGGAATCGGCTTTATTTTCTGCGACGAATACCCAGAGATCCGATGTGTGACTGTCCGGGTCGACGGGCAGAGGATACCTGGCGACTACGGGCATCAACGCAGCTACCGGGTGACTTCAGCGGTGGCGGTAAAGATGTGTTTGACGTCAGTAGCAGCAGTACTGGCAGCGGCCTGAATGGAGTGCCCTATGCACAATGGTGAAAAAGGATTCACCCTGATTGAACTGCTCGTCGTCATGGCGATCATCGCAACATTGCTGACGCTGGTCGCGCCGCGTTTCTTCCAGCAGGCAGACCAGGCCAAAGTGGTGGTGCAGGCGCACAATCTGAATACCCTGCGCAACGCTATCGATCATTTCCGTCGCGATCGCATTGTGGGGCCTTATAGCATGGACGAATTGATTGAAGCGGGCTATCTGCGGGAAATGCCGCTGGATCCGGTAACTAATCGGCGGGATAGCTGGGAAGTCAAAACCGACAATAATGGACAGATACTCGATGTTACAGCACCTGTCGGCGCATCCAGAGGGTCTTAATATGGCCTACAGTAAACGGCAAGGCGGTTTCACCTATTTGTTACTGCTGGTTGCCCTGTCGGCATTGGCGTTATCGCTGCTGAAAAGTCAGGAGGACGTACAGATGCGCCACACGGAACAGCAGGAAGCAGAACTGCTGTTTCGCGGTGATCAATATCGTGCGGCGATTGCCGCCTACCGCGCAGCAGGCAACGGCTGTTTTCCCGTGCGCGCTGAACAGCTGTTAATCGACAAACGTGGACCCGCGCCGCGCTATCACCTTCGTCAGGTTTGGGTCGATCCCTTAACAAACGATAAAACATGGGGGGCTATTTACGACGCTCAGGGACGCTGGGTTGGTGTACGCAGCCTGGGCAGCGGTAAACCGCGCCGTAAAGCGGGATTCCGTCACGATGCCGAAACGTTTTCAAAGGCCAGTAGTTATTATGATTGGGCATTTAAGGTCGATACCGATCCCAGGGCTCCTCTGCCTGCAGCCTGCGGGCGGTGAATAAACACATCTGTGCAGGCTATTCCGATGCTCAATGCTCGCGGACACCCGCTTCAGCCCCGTATAAAATCAATCAGGCCAGAGAGTTTTGTGCAATTTGACAATATTTTTCTTCAAATTAGTCAATATATAGAAATTACTTAATGCACAGCCCGATCATCTCATACCTTTCTTTCTTCTGGGTCGTTACCGTTACTCCGTTATTTTTGATTCAATCTGAATAAGGAGTAAGCGATTATGCTTTCTACAAAGAAAAAAGTTCTGGCTGTCGTGATGGGTGGCCTGGCAGTATCCGCCCTGTCGGGCCCGGCATTTGGCCATGGCGCAATGGAAAATCCCAGAGCCCGTCAATGGGAATGCAATAACCAGGGCGGCATGTGGAACCCGGGCTCGATGAAGAGCGCCGCCTGCAGAGCCGCGCTTGAAAACAGTCCTGCAGGCCCAAATGCGTTCGTCAACTGGAATGGTTTTACGGGTTTTGCCAAACCCCCGCACGCGGTCTCTCTGACTGATGTTCGCGATGGTATGCTTTGCAGCGGCAGTAACCCGGGCTACGCGGGCTTTAATCTGCCGCGTGCAGACTGGACTGCCACGACCATCCAGCCTGACAGTCATGGTCAGGTCGGCATGACTTACTACTATACCGCGCGACACACGCCGTCTTTCATTGAGTTTTATATCAACAAGAAAGATGTCGACATCACGAAAAAAGCGCTGGGCTGGGATGACGTAGAACTGCTGAAGAAATTTGATATTGCCGCTGGTGATCCCAGCGTTCGTCATACTGTAAACGTCACCATTCCGGCAGACCGCCAGGGCAAAGCGATCATTTTTACCCGCTGGCAGCGAATTGACCCTGTAGGGGAAGGTTTCTATAACTGCAGCGATGTGAATATCAAAGCCCGTGACGGCTCAGAAGCGCCGGCTGGTGGGGGTGAAGAAGAGGAAACTATCCAGAGCAGCTGGACGGAAAAAGGCGACTTCATTACCCAGGCTCATAAGCCAGCCGTGGGTGAAAAAGTCCGTTTTCGCCTGATGGGGGGAACCCGTGGCGACAACCTGATTGACGTTACTCTGCCGATCACCGCACAGAACATCAGTAACAACCAGTGGGTTGTTGAGCTGGGTCAGCTACTGAATCGCGATCACAGCAATGAGCTACAGATTGGTCAAAAACAGTCTGATGGTACCCTTCGCTTCAACGAACAGCTTCCGCTGAGCAACCAGGTCTTCGTCAGCAATAGCATTTATGGTTATGCCATTGAAATTGTGAGTAATGCGCAGACACCGGTGATTACACTTAACCGCTACACTATTTCTCCGGTTGCCACCACCAGTGCCACTTACAACTATGCCGTGACCGGTAGCAGCGACAAAGCCGGTGTGAGCTGGAAGTGGAAGCATGTCGCAGGCGATACACAGATCACCGCAAATCCGGCAAATCAGGCAACAACGCAGATCAGCGTTGCCGGTGGCGTGAAAGGCGGCGCAACGGCCACCTTCGAACTGATCGGCACCAGCGCCAATGGCCATGCAGGTAAAGCCACGCTGAAAGTCAATGTGATTGCACCAGACGTCTCTCCAGCCGGTCCGGCGAACATCGCTTCGGATAAAGACGGAAAGTTCACGGCAAAAGCCAACTTTGATTACGATCAGGGTCGCGTGAGCTACCGATGGTCGCTGCTCAAAGATGGCCGCGAAGTCTCCGGTATCGATCAGAATGGTAATGTCATTACCGGTCTGCAGGCAGGCGATTATAAGGTAAAAGTGACCGCTGAGCTGGATAACGGCCAGCGCACCGCGACCGGAACCACTAACCTGAAAGTCACCGCAAAAGAAGAGCCAGCTACCAGCGGCTATGCGACCTGGGTTTCCGGCAACACATACACCGCCGGAAACACAGTAAGCTGGAAGGGCATTAACTACATTGCCCGTAACTGGACGAGGTCTGAACCGGGCAAAGGCAGCGACTGGAAATTGTACGAAAATGCTAAACCGGTCGCGTGGATGTCTACGATGGTTTACGAAAGCGGTAACCTGGTTACCCATGCTGGCAAAACCTGGAGAGCCAGTCAGTGGATTGCTCAGAACAATGCGCCAGGCACAGCCCCTGCATGGATACAGCAATAAACAAATAAAACCGCCCGCGTGACGGGCGGAACATAATATTTTAATGCCCTCGTTTGACACCGACAGCGCGCTGCCGGTGTCTTTTTTATTTGATATTTCAGCGTACTATCAGCAACCAGCCCATTGCCGCGATAACAGGATAAGGCCCAAAGGGAAAGGGTAAACCGGGTTTCACCCGCAGTAAAACCACGCCTGACAGCAGAGCCAGTAAGCTGGAAGCCGTCACAATGTCCAGCAGCGGCAGGGGACCCACCCACGCACCTAATCCCGCCAGTAACTTCATATCTCCTCGCCCCATCCCCTCATGCCCGCGTAACAGACGGAATAACAGAGAGAGCAGCCAGGGGATACCAAATCCCAGACCGGCGGCAATAAGCGCCTGGGGAAGTGTCACGGCGCCGTATCCGCTGGCCGCAAACAGCAGGGTAACAACAAGCAACGGCAGTGTGAGCCTGTCCGGCAGCAGCATGGTCTGCAAATCAATAAAGAAAAGCGGCACCAGCAGCGTAACCACAAAGAGGTCAACAATGCTTTGCGGCGTCACGCCTTGCTGCCAGATGATCGTGCCGTATAAAATTGCCATCACGGCCTCAACCAGAGGGTAGCGCAGTGAAATGGCCTGCCCGCATCCGGCACAGCGGCCACGCAGCAACAACCAGCCCAGCAGCGGAATATTGTGATAAACCTTTACCGGTTGTTTACAGCCCGGGCAATGTGAGCAAGGCCAGGATAACGACATCGCCTCACCGTTAAGTATTCGCGGAAGACGGTAAATAATAACGTTACTGAAGCTGCCAAATATGGCACCGGTTAAAATAAAGAAAATAATTTGCATAGATTCCTTTTTTACGCACCATTCTGGAATGGTTAAATCGCATTTGCAGACCACAACCGCGAGAAGCCGGGTATCCTAAGAATATTGCTCGATTTAATGAACGATATGATAACGGCAGGGGCAAAACATCAATGACCCGCACTATCTTTAGCTGGGTGCTTTTTTCAGGCCTCTATAGCCTGCTGGCGCTGTTAAGCCTGCGCAGCCAGGACGCCTGGAGTTTTTCTACAACCTGCTGGTTCCCCGCCTCGCTGCTGTTTGCTGTCCTTTGGTTAACCTCTGTTCGTGACTGGCCGGTGTGGCTTGTCACAACCGCGTTCCTGCATCTTTTTATCGACATCTGGATTGGTCACTCACTGGCACTTGCCAGCCTGTTCACCCTGTTCGAAATCACTGTCTACCCCCTGACCATACTCGTTTTTCGTTACAGCGCTCCCCTGTTGTGGCATCCCCTGAGCCATCGCCCCATTGCGCGCGAGCTGGTATGGGTAATGCTGCTTCTCCTGTTTACCTTATGCGGTAGCGCGGTACTCAGCCTCTGTCTGCTCATGGCCGGATACCCCATTTCGACACAGCATTTACTCTACTGGTCGCTCTCTACCCTCACCGGTGTATTGGCCATACTCCCCTTCCTGCACGAACAGGATGAGTCTCCCCTCTCACTTCGGCAGTCGGTGGGGAATGTTCAGACATGGATAGTGATTGGTGCGAATACGCTACTGCAGCTTGGGCTGTTTTTCTCTCCGCTTGAGCCTCTGCAACAGGGGCTTAACCTGCTCTTTTTACAGCTTATGCTGTTGCTGTTAAGTGTGTTCATGCTGTCAGGACGCGGCATAGGCCTGTTACTGTTAGTGCAATACCTGATCGTGGTACTGGCTACCCATCAGAGTAAGGGGATCTTTTTTGAGTTGATGCCAGTGCGACTGCCTGCGATATGGCAGGCTTACTGTTACCTCGTCTTTTCGTCGATACTTGCTGGTTGCCTGCACCAGTATCAGCGCCGGACACAGCAGCAGCAGCAGCAGGCGAAAAACACGGAGACGCTACTTTCCCGCTTTGCGCTTACCGGCAGCAGTCTTTTTTTCCGGCTGGATGTGCCAGAACGTACGCTGCACTGGCAGGGTAATACTGAGACGTTTTTCCCCGGTGAACATCAGAGCATCAGTACTCTCGATCTGCTTGAGGCCCATTGCGATGCACCCTTTATGCCAGCATTTATTGACTGGTACACCCGCGGTGAAGAACCGCTGTTCGAAAAAAGATTGACGATACAACGACTCAATGGTCAACAGTCGTGCTGCCTGTTAACCATGATGCGACGTCCCGGCGACCCTTCACTCACCGGCGGGATAAGCACGTTCAATCCCTCTCATGATCGCCCGTAATAAGCCGGGGGCTTACAACATACGCCGCAGGATCTCCGGCTTACCGGTAACGGTATATTTCAGTACGGCGGCTACGTGCATCACCAGAATGATGCCTAACACCATGCAGCTATAGCGATGAGCCGTGAAAAAGAACTGATTGATAACCGGAACGTCTACAGGACGCGTGACATGCAGAAGACCAAAAAGGTGATAATCCTTATGCAGCATCAGAAAACCGCTCACCAGCACGGCAAAAATGGTCAGATAAAACACCTCGTGCACCAAAGCCACCATCTGCTTTTTACGCAAGGATATACCTGCAGGCCGTTCGATCGACGGACGGAAAAAACGCCAGATAAAACGCACCAGCATGACAGGCGTAGCAATAGTGGCCAGCGACATATTTAATTCTGAGAAGAAGTAAAACCATCTTGTTCCTTCCAGCGCATGCAGAATGTATCCCACGCACATCGCATAAATGATGATCACCGCCACAACCCAATGAAGAATGCGCGTGAAGCGATCATAGCGCGCAACATTTAAAGAACTGGATATCATAACATTTACCTATAAAATTCAGTGTTATCTAAAACAAACCCTGCCAGCGGAGCCAGAAATAAATTAATAATTAATTAGCAGAAAGCAGGTTAAGCGCTGCATCCGGTGCCCGATGGCTGTCTGAGGTATGTACGTTCAGTAAGCGGTAAACGTGGCCGCCGTAACAGGCATTCCCGGAATGGCAACATTATTGGCTGTATCGCTGGCGATAATCGCTTTGTAATAGTGCAGTGAACATTCAGCTTTTAAGAGTATGTAATTCATTTTTAATAAAACAGTGGAATGACTGAACAGTTCATCAGATATTAAGCGGCATAACCTGGAAAATTCTCAATCAGCTTGCGGTTAACCGTTTATTAGCATTCCTGCCTCTCAACCAGACAGCTCCTGACGAATGTCGATTATCAACGCATGTCTTGTATCTCATGTTTATCAGGAGATTACCAAAATAATGAATGCTAAAAGAGACTGAATTAATTTATTCTGCGCCATTCTCGCTCAGCCGCAGAAATAGTATTCTTCTTAAAATCATCTGGTGTTACAGGCAAACAGGCGACTTGTGCAGAGGAATCTACTTTGATTTACACTCTACTTAATACGCCGTTAAACCCGGCTCCTGCTGACGTTTTTCCTCTCAGAACCCATTCCCTTTCCATGACTGAAATGTGATGAAAAAAACCGTCCTGATTGCTGATGATCACCCCGTCTATTTATTAGGGTTACGTACCCTCCTGCAAACACGCCATGATCGCTATCATATTGTTCATGAAGCGCTGAGCGCTGACGAGGTCATGGACAAGCTTGCACACTCGCCTGTGGATATCATCATTACTGACTTAAGTATGCCCGGCGAGCGCTTCCCGGATGGATTGACCATGATCCAGACGCTGACCCGACGTTATCCGGAAAGTATGGTGGTCGTTGTCACTATGATCACCAACCCCGAACTCCTCGCCTCGCTGCGCCGCTGCGGCGTTCACGCCGTGCTGAATAAAACGAGCCTGTCGACAAATCTGATCCAGAGTTTACACAGTACGAGCCAGGGGCATATGGCTCCCGTAAAAACGGAGGTTCATCTTACACAGCGAGAAACTGAAGTCCTGCGCCTGCTGCTTCGTGGCTTAACCGTGAACCAGATTAGTGGTCAGCTTAAGCGCACTAAGCAAACCATCAGCACACAAAAAATCAGCGCTATGCGCAAGCTCGGCGCCTCAAGCGACTTTGAGTTGTTCCAGTTTGCTCAGAGTCTTGGGCTAGGCACGTAACATGCGCCAGGGCGGGTGGATTCTTCTTCTGCTACTGATACTGATCAACACGCCATCCGCGACGGCTGAGCTGAAGATCGGTTTGATTATTGCGCCCCCGTTCGTCTCACAAAATAAAGCCAGCAGTCTGCTGGATGATGAACTTGAAATTTTGTTCATTCATAACCCCAGGCCGGAGGTTCACCGTTTTGTCTCTGCGGATGAGAGTGTGAAAGCCCTGCAGCAGGGCATCGTTGATGTCGTCATTGCCAGCCAGCCGCCAGAGAGCGCTTTGCAAGCCAGTGACCCTATTGTCACTTTTTCTCTGGCTTCTGTGACGCTGCAAAATGGTACCGGTGGCACTCTGTGCTTTCACAGCCTTCCGGTTAACATCACAGCCTCCTGCTCGGTGTCAGCGACTACCGCCTCAACGGAAGAGAATATTCAGCGACTGGTTCGTGGCGAAGCCAGCCGCTTTATCGCTCCGGAATTTATTCTGCGCAGCTGGATGGCTCACGCGCCAGCAACCACGTTGTCACTCGATACAGAGGAGGGGCTGCCCGCACTGCATTTTTATGCCTGGGCAATGTCCGATCGCACCGATGCGCTGGAAGAGATCAATGCGCATATTCGGACCATGGCTCCTGAAGATGCGCACTGGCTTGAGGAAAAATGGTTCCTCCCGAACGGCACCGTATTCAGTGCAAGAAACTCGCCAGCCAGCGAAAAGGCCCCTCGCCTGATGCTACAGGTGGTCCTTCCCTTGTCTCCCGCCCCGTTTGTACAGCTCTCGGCCGATGGGCAGATTCGCGGCGTCTGGTACGATCTCATTTCGAAATTGTTCCCCGCCACCCACTTCAGCCTTACGTTTGGGATGAACCCGGCATCACTCCCCCCGCTTATGCAGAGTGAGCACGTTCGCATAAAGATCGTGGCCAGCCAGACGTCGCCAGCGCCAGACGCGATTCATTTTGACGAACTCGCCTGGGGTCTGGTCAGCCCCATTCAGCATGCGCTGCCTGCCGTTTTGCCCGGGCTGAAACATCGGCGCATCGCGGTGCTCCAGGATTCCCCTCTCCTTCCTCTATTGCGACATAAGCTACCGTCGGAAAACCTTGTACGGGTGAAGACGCTTTCTCAGGGGTTTGAATTAATGAATGCGGGAGGAGCCAGCGGACTGGCGGGAGATGCTTATGCGCTGAACTATGCTCTGCGGCAACGTGAAGATACCTCACTGCAGCTTATGCCGCTCGATCTGCCGGGTACGCCGTTATGGTTTATCGCAGAGAGTTCAGACCCGGTTAAAGAAGAACGGATCAACGCCATACTGGCATCCGTAACCCGCGCCAGCGTCTTTCGCGAGCGGGCCAGGCCGCTGGCTGTCCTTAACAAACAGCAACCTTCTTTAAACCGCACGTTGTGGACTGCATTGCTGGCTGCGATCTTCTTTTGTGTCGCGATTCTGGTGCTGGTCATCTGGAAGATTGCACAACGCCGGCGCAGTCAGCGGGAACAGGATACTTTCGCATTGCATAATGCCCTGTCCTTGTGGCAAACACTCATGAACAATGTCCCGGTGCCGCTGTTTGTCTGCGATCCCTCTGGTCGCCTGACTCGCTATAACGACGCGTTTGTAAACTCCCCGCTTTTGGCGAACGAGCCGGAAGAAGGCAGTCTTTTTGTCAACCTGCCGCTGGGTGAACTCGCAGAGCAATTCGCTCTCCCCAGACGCCTGATGCTACTTAACGCACCCGATCCCCTGACTGGAGAAACGCGTATCGCCCAGGCAGGCGCCACACTCTATTGGTGGTTGTGCAGCTATACCGATAATGTTGGACGACCTCAGGGCATTATTGGCGGTTGGGTTGATATCAGTGAAAAAGCCGAACTGACCGCCGCGCTGAATATTGCGCTTAGTCAGGCCGAACGCGCAAGCCTGGAAAAATCAAACTTTCTCGCCCGTATGAGCCATGACATCCGCACACCGCTTAATGCCCTGCTTGGGCTGCTGGAGCTGGAAAAAGAGCGTAGCAATAGCCTCATGGTGGCATGGCAGAGCGCAGGCTCATTGCGTGACGTGATTGGCGATATTCTTGACCTCTCTCGCATCGAAGCGGGAGAGTTGCGACTGGAGCTGGCGCAACACTCTCTCTGGCAACTCCTCCATACCAACGAGGAGATCTTCGCTCATAGCGCCTCAGCTAAAATGCTGCAGTGGGAGGCCGCGCTGGATGTTCCGCGCCATCAACTGTTTTATATTGATAAGTCCCGGCTTAGCCAGGTAATTGCTAACCTGCTCAGTAACGCCATCAAATATACCCCTGAGGGAAAGGTGACGTTTAGCGCCAGGCTTGAGGGTCAAAAACTTGAATTACGTATCACGGATACCGGAATAGGCATCCCGCCAGATGCCATGCCATCAATCGGTACGCCGTGGTTCCAGTGTGACTCTGCCATGCCGCAAAGCAGCGGACTTGGGCTTGCGATTTGCTATCAGTTAATTGAGCTGATGGCCGGTAAACTCACCCTGAGTAGTGTGCCAGCTCAGGGCACTGAAGTGACGGTTTCGTTGCCTCTGCAGCCTGTCGATGAACAGACCAGAGTGATCACTGAATCAGCGTTCGCACCGCTTCCGCGCCGCCGCATCATGATTGTCGATGATTTCCCCGCTAACTTAACCGTGCTGAGACTGCAGCTGGAAAAACTGGGACAGGAAGTGATTGGCTGTACCAATGCCCGCGATGCCCTTGCCCGGCTGGCTACCGATCCGGTAGAGGTACTGATTACTGACTGCCAGATGCCAGAAATAGATGGCTATCAACTCGCAACATTGCTGCTGGTAAGAGATATCGCGGGGTTGGCCCCTGCGCCGGCTATCCTGCTTGGCTGTACGGCCAATGCGCTGCTGGAAGAGAATGACAGGGCACGCCATGCCGGCATGGACGGTCTGTTGCGCAAACCTCTCACCCTGGATGAACTGCAGCAGGCACTGGCGCAGCATGCCAGTCCCCTCGTCGAGACCTGTGATCTTACAGGCCTTTATCAACTTGCAGAGGGACAACATGATGTGATCACCCTGATGCGCGATCAGATGCGGGAAGCGCTTGAGCAGGACCTGCGGCAGCTCCGGTGTTCCAGCCACTCGGCCGAAGCGCTGAGTAAGCTGGCGCACCGTCTCAAGGCATCATGGAGCTTGCTTTCCATGCGGGAAGCAACCCGTTTCTGCCAGGCAATGGAGGCTCTCCCTGAACTCCTCCGGGCGGGTCTTGTCGATGAGTTACAACTTTCACCGCTCGCAGAACGTTTCGTGGCATTAATGCAAGAGAGCCTGCTACGCCTGGACAGCGCGCAAGCGGAATTATCTGACAAGTACTAAAGAATACTCTCTGTGGGATCAGTATATTTCTTCACATCAGGTGACGTCATCCAGAGCGCCATCATCATTTCGGAGAAACCACTATGAGTATTAATATTGCTATCGCCCATGAGCATACGATTATTCGTCGCGGCGTTATGTCGATGATTATGAATGCGCCGGCTCTGCCCAGTGACAGCTTTTCCCGCCCCGAACTTAAAGTCACAGGGGATACAGCCTCGCCTTCCGGCCTCATGTCACTGCTGACTGAGCAGACTGTTGATATTCTTTTTCTTGGCTTCTCGCTGGCTACCACTCCAGGCCCAAATCCCATTAGTGGCATGGATGGCGTGCTGCTGATTAAGTGGCTCAACCGCAAGTATCCAAAGTTAAAAATGATCGTCCTTTCTCCTTATAAAAATACCCAGCTCATCCGTATGACGCTGGAAGCTGGGGCAAAAGCCTATATCAGCCGGGATACCTGCGAGAAAACACTGAGCCGGACGCTGAGTTCAGTCATCAACGATGAGGTTTACATTGAACGCGAACTCATGAACGCCCTTTTTCAGAACAATAATCAAGCCAGCAGGGAGCTATCTCCGCGCGAAATTGACGTGCTGCGTATGATGTGTCAGGGGCTTAATCTGACGCAGATCGCTCAGCAGATGAACCTGAGTAATAAGACCGTCAGCGCCCATAAGCTGAGAGCCATGGAGAAACTCAACGTCAGTAACGATTGTCAGCTCTATTGTGTGCTGGCAAAAACACAGGCGTTCGATATTGCTATTTGAACCTCACTATTAATAAATCTCTTACGGCGTGACCGGCCGACACTTATTTACCCTTAAGAGACGGCTGCATGGCAGAATGACTTTTGCTCTAAGGAACGGCTGCTATATTATTTGCCCTGCGTTGATCGGGGGAGATCATCAAACGATCCTGGCGCAGGCGGCGCGGAAAACACCTCCCCAGATCACGTCCGGATAAATTAAAGCATCAGCGTTGCCTGTCGCCATCTAGAAAACATATTCCATTTCCAGCCACCACGTGCGACCGGGTTCAGTGATCTGCTGATGAGTGGAATAACCGAATTCGCTGACACCAGCCATATTAAGGTGTTCGCTGTAAGCTTTGTTCAGCAGGTTATCAATACCCGCACTCATCTTTAGCTGCTGACTGAACGTATAATCTGCATTCCAGGCCAGGGTACCAAACCCTGCGCTGCTGCTCAGGTCCTGCCCGGTTACGTTTCCTTTTTGGTTAGCGGTGCGATGCTGAGGAGCGACGGCTCGCCACATCACGCCTGTGCTCCAGTCTTCCTGATAGTAATTAAGCATGACGCGCCCTTCCAGTGGCGGCATCTGCGGCAGCGGCTGGCTGTCGGAGCGATTTTCTCCCCAGGCGTAATTAAGGCTACTTTCCAGCAACCAGTTCGGTGCAATCTTCCAGCGCGCTCCGGTTTCCCCTCCCATAATGACAGCGTTGGTGTTGCTTGCCTGCGACGGCGTCTGGCTGTAATCGAACAGGATATAGTCGGAAATCCGTCCCACATAAGCGGAGAGCCACGCGCTGACGTTCTCGCCATTAAAGCTCAGACCATTATCCCACTGGAGCGTTTTTTCGCTTTTCAGTGTTTTGAAACTGGCCTGTCCGGCTTTGCCGGAAAAAAATTCCCAGTAGTCCGGGAAACGCTCGGTATAACCTACGCCACTGTAGAGTGTAAGCGGGGCATCCGGCAGCGTATGCTCAACGCGCATAAAGGCACCGGGCAGTACGTCACTGCGTGATGCGAAATCTGGTGAGCGCTTGTCGTCAACCCTGACATGATCCAGACGTGCGCCGGTGATGAACTTATTGTCGCTGTTTAATTCAGTCTGGAGCTCACTGAAAATGCCTGCCTGAATGAACTGCGCGTCATCGCGCCAGCCTGCCGCATTCTTTCTACGGTGAGTCTTACGCATCATGTCGGTGCCGGTCGTCAGCTGATTAGCGTCAGACTCCCAGACAGTACTCAGCCGGGTTCCCATCGTAACCCCACCGACTTCACTTTTGCGTTTTGGCCCAGCGGTCTGGCGCAGACTGTAGTTGTCCATGATGTGGTCGGTGTCGTTGTAGTAACTTTGCCAGCTGACTTTTCTCAGACGATCGCTTAACGCATATTTTTCCAGCTTCAATGCGGCACTTTTGCGCGCAAAACGGCTGCCGTCCATCATGCGTCCCGCATAGCGGGCTTCGCCGTCACTGGCCCCCATGCTCAGTTCCGCCAGCGTATCGTCATCCGGCGTCAGCCCCAGAGTGACGCCGCTGTTCCATTTACGCCACTTGCCTGGCACCCGATTGCTGTCGCCATCCCGGTAATCCTCCGCTTCCGAACGGTTGCCGTCTAAACGGATATAGCCCGAACGATTACCCAACACAGTATTGACGTTCTGATCTGAGCGACCATTCGCCCCCTGAAGAAGGTTAACCGAGCCTTTAATCCCCGGCTCGCTGAACAGTTCGGGCTGACGCTCAAACAGCAGCGTGCCCGCCGAGGCCATCGGCCCGTGGGTAACGCTTTGTGGCCCTTTGACAACCGTCAGCGTGTCGTAACTTTTGGGGGTGATGTAGGCAGTCGGGGTATCCATTCTGGAGCCACACCCCCCCTGCGTACTGGCACCATCGCTCAGAATATTCAGCCGGGAACCGAACATGCCGCGCAATACAGGATCGCCATTGCTGCCCCCGCTACGCAGTATCGAGAAGCCCGGGATTGTTTTCAGTAAATCTGCACCATCACTGGCCGGAACAGGCTGGCGCGGCGTTTGAGTAGAGGTCACCAGATGGCCCGGATTATTTACCGGGGCGGTTACGGTCATTACCTGCTCTGCCGTTGCCGGACATGCTGCAGCACATGAGAGAGCCAATATCAGCGGGCGCAGCGTTACCCTGGTGCATTTATTATGCAAAGGGGTCGTAGACATAATTATATTCCGTTGTAATCAGGATGAAATTAAGTCCACTATTGTTGTTGATAGAGTGAAAAGAATACACGCCAGTCACCTGGGAATACGCTTTTCCTGAAAGAGAAATATCTCTGACTAAGTAAGGAATTTATTCTAAATAAGCCGTACGGTTTCTACTATAAGGAGGGACTTAAATACAGAGAGGTCTTACCACGCCAGAGATAAATAGAGTAAGACCCATTATCAGAGTGAATTAACATCGGCAGAGGCATAAAAAAGCAACATAACCTGGTCAGCCGCTGAACAAAAAACCTGAGGGCTGAAGAGTGCTTTTTTGATTAATCGGAATATATATAGGTTGTTACCGATAGCGAACTCCGCTTTATTCCCTCTTATTTTAATAGATGTCATGTGCAGGTAAAGACCTATTTATTGCGCCTTCACTGCTTACGCGTTTTTAATGTCACGTCACGCCGCAATCGAATAAAACGGCCCGCAGGCCGTTTCACAGAAGGCAGTTCAGGCGAGTGTTCCGGCACCGCGGCAGTTAGGCGAAGCCAGTACGGTATCCTGCAACCCTTCCCACTCTTTCAGGGTGTACGTATGCAGGGCTAAAGCATGAACACTGCCCGCGAGTTCTGCCGCCAGTTCGCCATAAATCAGGCGGTGACGCGCCAGAAAACGCTGGCCCGCAAAGCAGTCGCTGACAATCACCACTTTGAAGTGACTTTCGGATCCGGCAGGCACGTTGTGCCGGTAGCTCTCGTCATGTACTTCCAGATGAGCTGGCTGAAACGCCACACGCAGCTTTTCTTCTATTTGTTCGCGGATCATGGCTATTACTCCTCAATGGCGAGCGCGGTGCCCCATCTTATTCAATCTTAGTCGCTTTTAGTGCGCTTACCTGTCAGCGGACGCTAAATATTGCATTTTATGTCAGCCCGACTCTGGCGCGTATAATAACGCAGCTGAAACCAACATCAAACCAGCCTGTCAGAGAAGAGGCTTAAAACGGTTTCAGACACAATTTCCCCGGCAACAGGGCTTTTTTCACTGCCGGGCAATGCTATGATGACCGCAGTTTTTGCAAACCAACCCCCTGACACCAACGAGAAAAAGTATGTTGAAAAAACTGTTATTCCCACTGTTGGCTGCGTTCATTTTAGCCGGCTGTGCAACCAGCACGAATACCCTTACCATCCAGCCTAAAATTCAGTTGCCACAGCAGGATCCAGGCCTGATGGGCGTGACCGTCAGCATCAACGGTGCCGACCAGCGTAAAGATCAGGCGCTGGCAAAAGTAAACCGTGATGGTCAGTTAGTGACCCTGACGCCATCGCGCGATCTGCGTTTCCTGCTGCAGGAAGTGCTGGAGAAGCAGATGACCGCACGTGGCTATATGGTGGGTCCTAATGGCGCGGTTGATCTGCAGATTGTGGTTAACAACCTCTATGCCGACGTGACACAGGGCAATGTGCGCTACAGCATCACCACAAAAGCCGACATCTCTATCATCGCGACAGCGAAAAACGGCAACAAACAGGTTAAAAACTACCGCCAGACTTACAGCGTAGAAGGCGCGTTCAACGCCAATAACCAGAAGATTACCAACGCGGTGAACGCCACCATGAGCGATGTAATCGCGGACATGGCGCAGGACACGAGCGTGAACGACTTCATCAAACAGAACGCCCGTTAATATCCTCTCTTCTCTGCCCTGCCTCGTGCAGGGCTTTTTGTTATCTGCAGGATCCGCATGAACCACTACCTTCGCCTCTTCAGCCAGAAAAACGCCGCCGTCTTACTGCTCCTCGGTTTTGCTTCCGGATTACCGCTGGCACTGACATCGGGCACGTTGCAGGCGTGGATGACAGTGGAAAATGTCGATCTGAAAACTATCGGCTTCTTTTCGCTGGTCGGCCAGGCTTACGTCTTTAAATTTCTCTGGTCGCCGATGATGGACCGCTATACGCCACCTTTTCTGGGACGGCGTCGCGGTTGGTTGCTGCTCAGTCAGCTGGCGCTGGTGGGCGGAATCTTCGCGATGGGATTTCTGCAACCCGGGCGCGATCTGACCCTGATGGCCGCGCTGGCGGTGCTGATTGCCTTCTGCTCTGCCTCGCAGGATATCGTCTTTGATGCCTGGAAAACGGATATCCTGCCGCCTGAAGAGCGTGGCAGCGGTGCGGCAATCACCGTGCTGGGTTATCGACTGGCGATGCTCATTTCCGGCGGGCTGGCGTTGTGGCTGGCTGACCGCTATCTGGGCTGGCAGGCAACCTACTGGCTGATGGCATTGATGATGGTGCCAGGCATTATCGCGACGCTGATGGCAAACGAGCCGGACACGCGTATCTCCACTCCTCATTCGCTGCGTCAGGCGGTGGTCGATCCGCTAAAAGATTTCTTTCAGCGCAACAACGCCTGGCTGCTGATTACCCTGATTATCCTTTACAAGCTGGGCGATGCCTTTGCTGCCTCGCTGACTACTACCTTTCTGATTCGCGGCGTGGGTTTCAATGCAGGCGATGTCGGCCTGGTTAATAAGACGCTGGGCCTGCTGGCAACCATTATCGGGGCGCTCTATGGCGGCGTGCTGATGCAGCGCCTGAGTCTGTTCAGGGCGCTGATGATTTTCGGCGTGCTGCAGGCGGTCTCGAACTTTGGTTACTGGCTGCTGGCAGTGACAGACAAACAGTTGTGGAGCATGGCCAGCGCGGTCTTTGTGGAAAACCTCTGCGGCGGCATGGGCACCGCAGCCTTTGTGGCGCTGTTAATGACACTCTGCAACAAATCATTCTCAGCCACCCAGTTCGCCCTGCTGTCGGCACTGTCAGCCGTTGGCCGGGTCTATGTTGGCCCGGCGGCGGGCTGGCTGGTAGAACTCTGGGGCTGGCCGACCTTTTATGCTTTCACTGTGGTAGCAGGCCTGCCGGGCCTGGTGCTGCTGGCTTTTTGCCGTCAAACGCTTAATCAGGTCGAGCAAAGTGGCAATTTCCTCACACGAAGCTACTATCCTCATGGTTATCGCTGGACTAATCGTCTGTTTGCAACCGGATGCGGCGTGCTGGCTCTGTGGCTTGTTGCGCTGGCACTGAATGCACTGGGGCTGACTGCGCTGGCACCGCTGCTTACCCGCCTGTTTGAGCTGGGCATGGCCCTCTCGCTACTGGCGGTGCTTGCCGGGGTGTTGCTGGACTACCGGGCGCTGAAGAAAACGCCGGTGTTGCCCGCATCAGACGCTTAAGCGAAATCGATAGGTTAACGCGCTGCGACTTATTTTTTAAGCAGTGGATAAGTCGCCGTCATTTATCATCGCGTGTTATTTTTAAAAAATAACAATATGACCTGAGGAGGCGTAGCGGAAATACTAAAAACCGGTGAGCAATTACTTTAGTTAAATTTCATCGCGCAAATGATGCAGACTTG
>Ga0308171_1001486_pt1 | contig 30855 bp, 25 predicted proteins | sample PhyGR1_FD_202135 | JGI IMG/M metagenome (GOLD analysis project Ga0308171, IMG submission 202135) | Phyllosphere microbial communities from UC Gill Tract Community Farm, Albany, California, United States - DLSLSG.R1 | ecosystem: Host-associated > Plants > Phyllosphere > Unclassified | place: USA...
GCAGCTGCCAGCTTGGCTCGACCACTATAATGAGGTGCATCCACACCGCGCCCTCGGCTACAGGTCACCCCGCGAGTTCATCGCGACAACACGCGAGGCCCTGTCAGCCATTTAGGGGGCAACAACAATCTCAGCGCCGCATTGATCCCGATACGGTGAATATCGATCGGGGCTGATGGTCATCGATCCAATATCATCAAAATTGGGATAGGACGCCGTCTGTCATCCAGCCGAAGGACAAGATCGGCCCGCCCCGGCATCTCTTCGAGGATGTGGCGGGTCAGACGTTCATAGTGGCTGATGAAGCGGAGCACCTGCGCGTCGTCCATCACCCCCGGCCCGCTCGCCCCGGATTGGCGGAGCGCGTCTTCCTGCTGCATTCGCCAGGTGGCGACGACATCCCAGCCCGGCGCGGCGAGCAGGACCAGCATATCGATACGGCCGAACAAGGCCTGATAGGGCCCCGCCAGCGCCGCGTTGGCGAAGGATCGCCAACGGCCCGATGCGTCTTCGCTCGCCTCCAGCCTGTTGACGGGGCTTTGCAGCGCGGCTTCGGCTTCGGGTTTCGCGCCGACGCACCATCCCTCGAACAGCACGACCCGCGTGTCCGCCGGGGCGACCGGCCATGCCTCGACCGGGGCTCGGTCGTCGCGCGCCTTGTCGAAGCGTGGAAGCGCCACCGCTTCCCCCGCTCCGATCGCGTCGAGCACGGCCAGGCCCAGCGGGATATCGTGTGTGCCGGGAACGCCGCGCGTCCGCAGCAGGGGGTGGACATCGCGCGCCAGCGCCTCGCGATCGCGGCGCATCAGATAGAGATCGTCGAGCGACAGCGTCACCGCGCGCTCCAGCCGCGCGCACAAGGCGGCGGCCAGCGTCGACTTGCCGCTGCCCTGCGCGCCGCAGAGGCCGACGACGATGGGGCGACCGGGTATCTCCGCCGCCCGCCGGGCGATGGCCTGCGCGACGACTGCCTCAAGCGACACGGTTGGGCAGGTCCGTTCCGGTCAGGAAGGCGTCGATGTTCGCGATCGCCTGAAGCCCCATCGCGGTGCGCGCTTCGATGGTCGCACTGCCGAGATGCGGCAACAGCACCGCGCGCGCATGGCCGAGCAGCCCCGGATGCACCGCCGGTTCGCGCTCATAGACGTCGAGCGCCGCCGCCCCGATCCGGCCGCCGTCCAGCGCCTCGACCAGCGCCGCCTCATCGACGACCGACCCGCGCGCGGTGTTGACCAGGATCGCGTCGCGCCGCATCCCCGACAGGAAGGCGGCATCGACCATGTGCCGCGTGGCATCACCGCCGGGGACGTGCAGCGACACCACATCGGCCACCGCCGCCAGTTCGGCCAGCGTCTCGCAGCGTTCGGCCCCCAGCGCGGCGGCAGTCGCAGGATCGGCGGCGGTGCGGCTGAAATAGCGGATCGTCATGCCCAGCCCTTTGGCACGGGCGGCGGTGGCCTGCGCGATCCGCCCGAACCCGACCAGTCCCAGGACCGCGCCGGTCAGCCCCCTGCCGACCAGATGGGTCGGCCGCCATCCGGTCCAGTCGCCCGCGCGCAACTCGCGCTCGCCCTCCCCCGCCCGGCGCGCGGCCATCAGCATCAGCAGGATGGCGAGTTCGGCGGTCGCGTCGGTCAGCGCATCCGGCGTGTTGGTCACCGCGATCCCCGCCGCGGCGGCGGCCGCCAGGTCGATATGATCCACGCCCGCGCCGAAATTGGCGATCAGCCTCACCCGGCGTCCCTCGGTGGCGATCAGGTCGGCGTCGATCCGGTCGGTGATGGTGGGCAGCAGGATATCGCTATCGCGCATCGCCGCGACCAGTGCCGCCCGGTCGAGCGGGCGATCCTGCGCGTTCAGCCGGGCGTCGAAGCGCTGCGTCAACACCGTCTCGACCGGCTCGGGGAGCCGCCGCGTCACGGTGATGACGGGATAGGTGGTGGTCATGCGATGGTCCTTGCATCTTCGGCGAAGGCGTCCGCCCGGATCAGCCCCTCCGCGATCAGCGTTTGCCAGAAGGCCGGGGGTATCGGCGTCCGGTACAGGTCGAGCGTCTGCGTCAGGCGGCGCGGGTTGGCGATGCCGGGCAACACGCTGGCGACGCAGGGATGGGTGAGCGGGAATTGCAGCGCCGCCGCCGCCAGCGGAATGCCCCAGGCCTCCGCCACCGCCTCGATCCGACGCACACGCGCGACGATGTCGGCGGGCGCTGGCGCATAGTCGTAGAAGGGAGTCCCCGGCCCCTGCGTACCGCTCGCCAGGATGCCGCTATTATACGGCGCGCCCGCGATCACCGCGATGCCGCGCGCGGCACAGGCGGGGAACAGGGCATCGAGCGGCGTCTGCTCCAGCAGGGTATAGCGATTGGCCAGCAGCAGCACGTCGAGCGGGGCGGCCTCGATCGCCTCCAGGCATATCTCCACTTCGTTGACGCCCAGGCCGAAGGCCTGGATCGCGCCCTGCTCGCGCAACGACACCAGCGCGTCGAAGCCCCCGCCGCGCGTCAGTTGCGCCCAGCCCGCGTCATGCGCCTCGCCACGGCTCCATCGCCCGATATCGTGGACGAAGAGCATGTCGATCCGGTCGAGCCCCAGCCGGTGCAGGCTGGCCTCGAACGACCGGAATATCCCGTCGCGGCTATAGTCATAGGCAACACGGAACGGCATCGGTGAGACGAAGCCATCGACCTCCCCGCCCCGGCCCGACGCGGCATCGGGCACGAGCAGCCGGCCCACCTTGGTGGAGAGGACCAGCGCGCCATCGTCCCGCCCGCGAAGCGCATCGCCGAGGCGGCGCTCGCTCAGGCCGCGTCCGTAGAAGGGGGCGGTGTCGAAATAACGGATACCCGCCGCCCGCGCCGCCGAGACGGCATCGCGGGCGGCCTCATCCGCGACCGCGCGATGGGCATTGCCGAGCGAGGCGGCCCCGAAGCCGAGTTCGGTGACGTGCAACCCGGTGTCGCCGAGCGCGCGGACGGGCAGAGGAGGAGAGGCATTCATCGGTCGAACCCTTTCGCTAACGGGGACCGTGGCCCGTGCCGAGCCACGGTCCGGTGTCACGGTCAGCGCGCGGGCGAGGCCGCGACGAAACGCTGGCGCTGCTCGCCCAGCCCGGCGATGCCGAGCGCGACCTCGTCGCCGGGCTTCAGGAACCAGGGCTCGGGCTTCTGGCCCAAGCCGACGCCGGGGGGCGTGCCGGTGGTGATGATGTCCCCGGCCTCCAGCGCCATGAATTGCGAGCAATAGGACACGATCTGCGCGACCGTGAAGATCATGGTGGCGGTGTTGCCGTCCTGCATCCGCTTGCCATTGACGTCGAGCCACATGGACAGCGCCTGGGGATCGCCCACCTCGTCCGCCGTCACCAGCCAGGGGCCGACCGGGCCGAAGGTCGGAAAGCCCTTGCCCTTGTCCCAGGTCGCGCCGCGCTCGGCCTGCCACTGGCGCTCGGACACGTCGTTGATGACGCAATAGCCCGCGACATGGGCCAGCGCATCGGCCTCGGCGATGTCATGGCCGCCGGTGCCGATCACCACGCCCAGTTCGACCTCCCAATCGGTCTTCACCGAGTCGCGCGGAATGGTGACGGGGTCGTTCGGCCCCTGGATGCAGTTGACCCATTTGTTGAAGACCACCGGCTCCTCGGGGATCGGCAGGTTGGATTCGGCGGCATGGTCGGCATAGTTCAACCCGATCGCGATGAACTTGCGCGTGCCGCTGACCGGCGGGCCATAGCGCACCGGCCCTTCGACCAGCGGCAGGTCGTCGAGCGCGAGCGCGGACAGGCGGCGAAGCGCCTCCGGGCCGATCGCGTCGGGCCCGAAATCGACGACATGCGCCGACACGTCGCGGATGCGACCGGCATCGTCGATCAGGCCCGGCTTTTCCTGGCCCGCTTCGCCGTAACGACAGAGTTTCATGATGATCCCTTCAAGCTATCGGATGGATGGAGATTGGACGAGAATGTCGTCGGTGATCGCACGCACCGAGGCCGCGCCGGTCAGCGTCATCGCCACGCGCATCTCCTGCGCGAGCATGGTCAGCATCCGGTCGACGCCCGCCTCGCCTTGCGCCGCGAGCGCCCAGAGCCAGGCCCGACCCAGGAGTACGCCTCGCGCGCCCAAAGCCAGCAAACGCACGACGTCGAGGCCCGAGCGGACGCCGGAATCGGCCAGCACGGTCAGGCGATCACCCACCGCCGCCGCAATTCCGGGCAGCGCCGCCGCCGTGGACAGCACCCCGTCGAGTTGCCGCCCGCCATGGTTGGAAACGATGATCGCCTCCGCGCCATAATCGGCGGCGGCGCGGGCATCCTCGACGTCGAGCACGCCCTTTATCAGCAGCGGGCCGTCCCATTCGGCGCGCAGCCATTCGAGATCGCGCCAGATGATGCCCGGATCGAAATTCGCGCCCAGCCAGCCCATATAATCGTTCATGCCGCTGTCACGGCCGAGCACGGGCTCCAGATTGCCCAGCCGGTGCGGCCGCCCGCGCAGGCCCACGTCCCAGGCCCAGCCGGGCTTGCCGAGCGCCTGCATGACGCGACGCGCCGGGCCGAACCGCCCCGACATGCCCGAATGCGCGTCGCGGTAGCGGATGCCGGGGATCGGCATGTCGACCGTGAACACCAGCGCTTCCGCCCGCGCCGCCCTGGCCCGCGCGATCAGTTCGCGCATGAAGCCCCGGTCGCGAATGACATAAAGCTGGAACCACAAGGGCCCCTCGGGCAGCGCGGTCCGCACCTCGTCCATCGCGCAGATGGCGACCGTCGACAAAGTGAAGGGGACGCCGTGCCGATGCGCCGCACGCGCCGCCTGCACCTCGCCGCGCCGCCGGAACATGCCACCGATGCCGACCGGGCCGAGCACGACCGGCAAGGGCATGTCACGGCCGAGGATCGTCGTGCCGAGGTCCACATTCGCGACATCGCGCAGCACCCGCTGGCGCAACGTCACCCCGCGCAAGTCCTCGACATTGCGACGAAGCGTCTCCTCCGCAAAGGCCCCGCCATCGGCATAGTCGAACAGGAAGCGCGGCAGCCTGCGCCGCGCCGCCGTCCGGAAATCCTCGACGGATGAGATCATCGCCATGCGGTCAGGCCATGGTCCAGCCGCCATCGACCGCCATCAGGCAGCCGGTGGTATAGCCGCTTTCGTCACTCGCCAGGTGCAGCGCCAGCGCCGCGATCTCGCTCGCCGTACCGATCCGGCCCATCGGCTGGCGAGCGACGAAGGCGGCGCGCGCCGCTTCGGCATTCCCCGTGGCGGCCAGCCGCTCGTCGAGCGAGGGCGACTGCACCGTGCCCGGACAGATGGCGTTGCATCGTATGCCAAGGCCGACATAATCCACCGCGACCGACCGGGTCAGGCCCGCCAGCGCCCCCTTGGACGCGCAATAGGCCATGCGGTTGGGCACGCCGATCATCGCCCCCGCCACCGACGCGATATTGACGATCGACCCCCGGCCCGCCGCCACCATCGCGGGCAGCACCGCGCGGATCACGCGCATCGTCGCATGGACGTTGAGATCGAACGACAGCGCATAGCCGCGCTCGTCGGTGTTCAGGATATCCCCCGCATCGACATAGCCCGCGCAGTTGACCAATATGTCGAGCGTCCCCACCCGCTCCGCCAGCGCATCGACCGCCACCGTGTCGAGCAGGTCGGCGACGACCGGCGTGCATCCGGCCAGTCCCGCCAGCGCGTCCCCGTTCCGGTCGAGCGCAAAGACCGTCGCGCCCTCGCGAACGAACATCTCCGCCGTCGCCCGGCCTATCCCCTGCGCCGCGCCGGTGACCAGCGCGCGCTTTCCTTCCAATCGCTTCATGCCTGTTCCGTTTCTTTGCTATGATCCGACTGCCGAAAGACGCGCACCGCCTCCGGCCATGCTTCGCCATCGGCGAAGGGCGGTCGTTGCAACGCTCCCATCCGCACATGCCATTGGTCGATCGCCGCCTGCACATGGCGCTCGGCATCGAGCGCCTCGGGATCGAAATCGGGCGTCACGTCCATCAGCATCACCAGCCGACAGCCCGCCCGGTAGATTTGCAGTTCGGCGATCCCATGGCGAAGCTGCGCCGCGATCACCTCCGGCGGCGTGTTGCCCGGCGCATGGGCCTGGTCATAGGCGGCGAGCGTCACGGGATCGTCGGCCAGGTCCATGATCCGGACGATACGGCGCGTCGCCATGCCAGCGGACGCGTCGCTCACTTTTCGGGCTCCACACCGGCGCGGTCCATGATCGCACGGGCGGCGGCGGGCCATGCGCCGCCCTTCACCAGCATATTGTCGACCGCGCGATTGTTCAGATAGTCGGTCCATGCGCCGGTCTGGCGGCCGGAATCATACCAGTTCTTCTCGGCGACATTGTCCATCGCGGTACGCAGCGGCAGCATGTCGCCCTGCGAATTCAGGTTCAGCCAGACACCGACATTGCTGACGACATTGTTCCGCATCGTGACGTAGCGCGATCCCTCGTCCAGATAGAGCGCGATCCCGCCCGGCACGTCATAGACGTAATTCTCCGCGATCAGCGCGCCGGGGTCCGCCGACAGGTGATAGATGGCGCCGCCGTCCGGGAACCAGCTTTTCACATTGTGCACGCGATTGCCCAGGATGACCGTGTCGCGAAGGATGGTCGGGGTGTCGTAGACGCGATTGTCGGGGTGATCGTAATAGCCCCGGCTCGCCACCCGGTAAGCGGGGCTGCCGCCCGGATCGTTGGTGCCCCAGCCCCAGCCGACATCGATCCCGTCATAGGGCGCGTCCGACACGTCGTTGTGCAGGATGACCGCGCCGGTCGCGTAGGTGACCAGGATGCCCGCCTGCTCGTGATAATCCTGCGACACGCCCTTCACGATATTGTTGCGGATCAGGATGTCGCGGACGCCCGCTTCCGGCACGGCGGGGTGATGCGCGTCGGGCGTGATCCCGCCGACCATGATCGCGCCGCCCGCCAGATCGAGGAAGCGGTTGCGCTCGATCGTGATCGCGGTCGTGCCCATGCCGATGCCGCGCTCATTGGCGTCGGCATTGTTGCCGACCCCCAGCGCGATCTGGCCGAGATGGGTGAAATCATCGCGCTCGAACCGGATGCGGGTGGCCGCCGCGACCTGGACGGCGGCGGGCTGCTGATGCCAGCGGTTGCGCGTCGTCTCGAAGGCGCGGCACCCCCAGCTACAATCGCGGATCGGCTGGTCGGGATAGTCGGGCACCCGCCCCGACAGGAACGCGCCGCTCTGCTGGCTGGCATAGCCGTCCGGGCCAGAAGGGGCGAGCCAACTGGTATGCTGGAACGACAGCCCGACAAAGGCGAGGTCGCGGACCGGAACGTCATAGGTGCCGCCGATCGCGACCAGCGATTGCAGCGTCGGCATCACCACCTCCGCCCTCGCCATGTCCTCGCCCGCGCGCGGCTTGTAGTAAAGCTGCCCCTTGGCGGGATCGGCATAGAATTCGCCGCCCTTCTTCAGAAAGGCGAGCGCGTTCACCAGGAAGAAGCGCGCCTTCTCCCCTGACAGCGGCTGGGCGATTGTGTCATAGCCGATGATGCTGTTCTGCCAGCCCGGCTGCTTCATCACGATGCGGTTGCCGTCGATATGGTCGACCACGGCATGGCGGTGCGTGAACCAGCTCGTCCCCTCCACCTCCATGCGGCCCTGGTCGGGCAGGTCGGCCAGGAACCGCCATGCCGGATCGACGATCTCGATCCCCCAGTCGTGGAAGGCGAAGGCGCGGCGCGACGCCTCGACGGTGGCGCGCTTGGCCATCCGCCCCTCGACCCAGATCTGGCGCGGGGCCGAGCCCATCGGGATCGACGCGACCCAGATGCCGCGCTGGGCATCGGCCAGTCGCCAGCCCGTCACGCTGGTGCCGCCGGACAGGACGGGTCGGGCATTGGGGGCCGCTTCCCAGCGGACGACATGGCCGTTCTGCCCGCCGTCCGCCGCGCCGAACTGGAGCGGCGCGGGCAGGCGATAGACGCCGTCCATCAGTCGGACGGTGACGTCGCTCCCGCGATTGAGCTGCCGGACCGCCGCCTGCGCCCGCGTCAACGTCGCGAACGGTCGCTCGGGCGAGCCATCCCCGGCATCGTCGCCGCGCGGCGACACGGTGACGACCACCGGCACACCGGCGGGTCGCCGCAGGATATGAGGGGTTTCGAGCATCTCCTCGGCGGTCGCAGGGATCGGTTCGGGGGGAATGGACGGCGCGGGCAGGGTCTGCGCCGCCCCCGGTGCGGCCATGATGGCGGCGGTCATCCCGGTCGTGAGCAACCCAAGCAGCTTCCGCATCGCCTTCTCTCCTATGGTATGAAAGTCTTGCCCCGCATTCCGGACGCCGGTCTGCGGAGAATGCACGACGTCGGTCGCGACCGACGGGTCGGCCGACGCTATCGTCACGGGATCACCCCTCGATGCGCTACGGTGTCGAGCGCCCCCTTATGGCGGGCGTCGATCACGCGCATGTCGTCACTCCATACCGAGGATCCGCTGCAACGCCTGTTTGAAATGCATCGCCAGCGCCGCCTCCGCCGCGTCCGCGTCGCGCCGGGCGCAGGCCTCCAGGATTTCGAGATGCTCGCGTAGCGTCCGAAGCGCCAGCGGCGTGGTCACCAGCCGGTCGAGCCGGACAAGCGTGACGTAATTCTTCAACCGCCGGGCGGTGATCTCGATCAGCGGATTGCGGAGCGCGGTGATCAGCGCGCCGTGCAGCCGCTCCTCCATCTCCTTCAGCCGCGCCTCCTGCTCGGCATGAAGGCCGTTCTCCTCCAAATCGGCGATCAGCGCGCGGTGATCGGCCAGCATCGCCTCGATATCGCTGGCCTCTCCCGTCTCGGCCAGCGCGCGGGCGCCCGGCCGCTCGAGCAGCGAGCGGAACTGATAGGTCGAGCGCGATAGCTCCAGATCGGCCTTGATGAAGCGGATGCAGGATCGCGAATGGATCGAGACCAGCCCCTCCGCCTCCATCGTGCGCAGCGCGTCGCGGAGCGGCTGCACCGTGATGCCCAGCCGCTTCATCAACAGGCTCTGCGACAATTCCGCGCCCGATGGGATGGTCCGGTCGAACAGCCCCTGAAGGATGGCGCGATACGCCTGCTCGGCCAGGCCCTTGGTCTCCTTGGGCGGGGGCGAAGCCGCGGTTTCGGTTTCGGAATGCGATATCTTGGTGCGTGCCATGGCAACCTGAATAGGGTGGATCGGCACGACGGATCAACATCGCGCGCGCGCGAAAGGAAATTGATATGTCAGCCATCACCGCACACTGCGGATCGGCAGGACGAAACAGGCCCCGATCAGGACGAATGCGCCCGCGACCATGAAGAGCAGCGGATAGTCGTTGCCCGTCATCCCCAGCAGCATCGCGGCGAGCACCGGGCTGAGGATCTGGGGCACGTTGACGGCGGTGGTCAGTATGCCCAGGTCCTTGCCGGTATCCTCCGCCGATCCGGTTCCGGCGGGCAGGACCTGCGTCATCAGCGCCAAGTCCACCGACATGAACGCGCCATAACCCAGCCCGATCAGCACGGCATAGGCGAACATGCCGCTGGCATTGGGCTGGATCAGCGGTGCGCTCACCGCCACCGCCATGATGATGCCCGCCGCGAAGACCAGCGGCTTGCGACGACGCAGGCGATCCGACAGCCAGCCCGAGACCAGCCCCGACACGACCAGCGCGACGAAGGTGACCGAGGACAGCCGCGCGATCATCCCATTGGCATCCCCCTGCGACAGCCCGACATAATCCTGAAGGATATAGAGCAGGTAGGTGACGATCGCCTGGTAGCCCATATAGATGGTGAAGCGGCCGAGGAACGCCCAGGCGAAATCGGGGTGCTGGCGCGGATCGATCCAGAAGGATTTCAGGAACGCGCCGAGATGGAAGGGCGGTGCCGGGGGCAGCGCCTCGCGCGGTTCCCGGTTGAGCGCGACGAACCCCAGGCAGGCGACGATGATGGCAACCCCCAAGATCAGATAGGCGCGCGGCAGGTCGTGTGCGAGCAGGCCGCCGAAGATGGTGCCCGCCGACACGCCCGCCGTCATCGCCGCGCCGACCACGCCGGACACGAAGCCGCGCTGCTCCTCGACGAAGCGATCCGCCACGATGGTGGTGATGGCGGGTTGCATCGAATTGAGGCTGACCGTCGCCACGATCCAGAAGGCGGTCACCGACACGATGCCGGAGCCATGGGGAACCAGGATGATGGCCCCGCCCCCGACCACGCCGCCGATCACGATCCACGGCGTCCGCCGCCCGAAGCGGCTGCGCGTCCGGTCCGACAGCGCTCCCGCCAGCGGCGTCACCAGCGTACTGAACACGGAGGTGATCGCGAAGACGATGCCCAATGTCCGGGTCTTGGTCGCGGGGTCGATATCCTGGATCTGGTTGGGCAGCAGGACGCCCAGCACGCTGGCATAGAGGGTCAGCAGCACGAAGAAGACGATGCCGAGGCTGACGATCAGCCGCCAATGCTGCGCCGGACGGGGCATCGCCCCTCCCGCCGCCGCCAATGAGGGACGCGACATCGTCATGCCGGGACCGACGGGCTGGCGCTGGACAGTTCGGGCCGGCTGTGGTGACGCCGCGCCGCGTCGCTCAGCCGCAAGCCGTGGCCCGGCTGGTCGCTGCCGTAGATCTTGCCATCGCGCATACGGAAAGGCTGCTCAACCAGATGGTCGAAATTCTGGAAGCTATATTCCAGCCACCGCACGCCGGGCAGCGCCAGCGCCATGTTGACCCCGATTTCCAGGAAGCTGTTGCCCAGCGTCACCTCGACATTATGCTCCCCCGCCAGCCACGCGGCGCGCATCACGTCGCCGACCTGGCCATGGACGTTGAGCATGTCGCAGGCCTGCGCCTCCAGCAACCGCCGCTTGCCCGTCAAATCCAGATACTCGCCCGAATTGACATAGGTCACGCCCTGCTGGCGGATGAGCCGCAGCCCGTCGATATCGTCACGCGGGACCGGGTCCTCGACCCAGTATATCTCATGCCCCGCGCGGCTGAAGCAGCGCAGCGCCTCGATCGTGCGCTGCGCAGTCCAGGCTTCGTTGGCGTCGACCATGACCTTGCGCCCCGCGCCCACCGCCTGGCGCAACAGGTCGAGACGGTGCAGGTCGCGCTCCAGATCGAGATGGCCAACCTTGATCTTGAACGCGTCATAACCCTGCTCGGCCGCGTTGCCGAACAGCTCGGTGAAATCCGCGTCCGACAGGTGGAAGTCCAGCCCGCTGGCATAGACCGGCACCGACTCCCGGTCGCCACCCAACATGCGCCACAGCGGCATGTCCTGTTGTTGCGCGAGCAGATCCCAGACCGCGTGCTGGATCGCCTCCTCGAACGGTAGCGTCATCCGCCGGGCATTGCCGCCGCGCGCATGGCGCACCGCCATCGCCAGTTCAATCGGCCGCTTGCCCTCCAGATTCGGCCAGGCCTGCTCGGCGAAGATTCGCGTGATCTCGTCCGCATCGGGCAGGACGGTGAACAGCGCCTGGACGAAGCCCAGGCCCACACGCCCCTCGCCGTCGATCAGTTCCAGCGTCGCGACATTGACCTCTTCGCTTCGCACCTGCGAGTCGCCGACGGGGCGGATGCGCGGATACTGAAATCGCGTGATACGGAATTCCGTCAGCGTCGATCGCTGCCCCATCACACCTCTCCTATTCTGATATATCAAAATACATATTCAATTAGATTCATCGTGCAAGCGATTTTTGGATGCGCGTGAAGACATTCCGGTCATTGTCTTCTGTCGCACCCCGCCCTCCTCTTTGTGAGCCATCCCACAACACACTACTTGCACAAATCAAATTTCCCGATATTGATATATCAGAATAACGTAAAGATGATTTCAAAAGGAGGGGCAAATGGCTGTTAAAATGGCGTTATTGTGTGGCGTGGCCTTGGTTGCGGTATCGGCACCGGCTTTCGCCCAAACTCAGGATGGTTTGTCGCCGAGCACCGCCTCTCCGGGGGCGCGTGGCACCGACCAATCGGCAACGCCCGCCGACGCGGATGCGCCGTCCGCCGCCGACATCATCGTCACGGGCCTGCGCGCCAGTCAGCAGGCATCGATCGACCTCAAGCGTGCGGCGATCAATCAGGTCGACTCGATCACCACGCAGGACATCGGCAAATTGCCGGAGCAGAATGTCGCGGAATCGCTCCAGCGCATCCCCGGCGTGACCATCACTCGCAATGGCGGCGACGGGCAGTTCGTCTCCGTTCGTGGCCTGGGTCCGCAGTTCAACGTCGTGACGCTGAACGGACGTACGCTGGCGACCGACAATATCGGTCGCGAGTTCAGCTTCGACATTCTGCCGTCCGAACTGATCGCGGGCGCGGACGTGTTCAAGAGCCCGATGGCCAGGCTGAACGGCGCCAGCATCGGCGCCACAGTCGACATCCGCACGCTTCGCCCGCTGACGCAGAAGTCGTTCGTCCTCGCCGGGTCGTTCGACATGCAGTATGACGACCTGTCCGCCAAGTGGAACCCGCGCGCGTCCGCCGTGGTGAGCTGGCACAATGCGGACGAGACGATCGGCGCATCGCTGGTGGCGTCCTATCAGAAGCGCAACGTCCGGGTCGACTCGTTCGACATCGGTGCAGGCTGGGTCCGCCACAGCAATAATGACGATTATTATAAAGGTCGCGTCGCGTCGTCGGTCGGCACCTTCAACAACGTCATCATGCCGTCCAACATCTCGCCCTCCATGTCCTTTTCGGACCGTGAGCGGATCGGCCTGAGCGGCACCATACAGGCCAAGGCGACCGAGGAACTGACCTTCACCGGCGATGCCTTCTACTCGCGCCTCGACCAGCTCGATACCGGGAGCGGCCTGGCCTATGACTTCAGCGGCGGCACCCTGTCGAAGATGGTGGTCGGGTCGAACAACCGCGCGGTTTACCAGCAGTTCACTGGTGGCACGATGGACCAGATCGTGACGCGGACGCCACGAAAGGCCGACACGCTGCTCATCGGCGGCAACCTGACATGGGATCACGGCCCGCTCAAGATCAGCGGCGATCTGTCGGCATCGCGTGCGACGCGACGCGGCAATGACGATCAGTATTTTTCGACGATCCGGCGCACGAATACGACGATGGAGTGGGATAGCCGAACCGGGTCGCCCATCTTCAACCTCGCCTTCAGCAATCCAGGCTATGCCAACGCGCCTACCGATCTATCGCACATCGGCGCCCATTACGAATTCGCGGGAGGAACGAACACCACCGACAAGACGCTGGAAGCCCATATCGATGGCGAGTGGAGCCCGACGGACGACGTCAAAATTTCGATCGGCGCGGCGCGGGAGAATCGCGACAAGCTCGCGAGCACAATCGCACAACCCGGTGCCTCGCAATGCGCCTTTTGCGGCGGCCAGGTCTATTATCCGCTTCCGTCCTCGCTCTTCTCCGTCACCCCATCCAACTGGTTTCCCGGCTATGACGGCAACACGATCCGCCAGTGGGTGACCTATGACCCGCGCGAAATGGCGCGAACGCTGGCCGGCTTCAAGAGCACGGCACCGGGCTTCGTCGGCTATCAGCGGCCCGTCTACGATCCGGCGCAAAGCTCCGTGGTCAAGGAGCGGGTGTGGATCGGCTATCTGATGTTCGACGTGAAGACCGAACTCGGCACCATGCCGCTGGCGATCAACACCGGCGTTCGGTTCGAGGATACCAACTTCAGTTCGGACGGCGCGGCCCAGACCATCATCAGCGCGGTGTCGAACGGCACCGGACAGAATACGATCGTACTGTCGCCAGTGGTGCCGGTCGGCTTCAAGGGGCATTACACCGACCTGCTGCCGTCGTTCAACGCGCGCCTCGACCTGACCGACAAGCTGGTCATCCGCGCCGATGCGTCGCGCGTCATGAGCCGTCCGACCCTGACCGATCTGTCGCCCGCGCAGTCGATCCTGTCCAACCCCGGCAACGAACAGATCACGCGCGGCAATCCCAACCTGCTGCCGTTCCGGGCGTCGCAGGTCGGCGCGGCGGTCGAATGGTATATCGATCGCTACTCGCTGCTGTCGGGCGCGGTGTTCTACAAGAGCATCGACAGCTTCGTTTCGCGTTCGACCTCCCCGCAGAAGGTCGATCAGATCACCTTCCAGGTGAACACGCCCACCAATGGCAAGGGCGCGGTGGTCAAGGGCTTCGAGCTGAACTACCGGCAGGCGTTCCGCAACCTGCCCTCCCCGCTCGATGGCCTGGGCGTGCAGGCCAACTACACCTACACCGCAAGCGACGCGAATTACGAGAATCAGGTCACCGGAACCAGCTATGGTCTGGAGGGCCTGTCGAAGAACTCGTACAGCCTTGTCGGCTTCTACGAGAAATACGGGCTCCAGGCGCGCGTCGCCTATAGCTGGCGCGACAAATATCTCGCCCAAGCCAATGGGCGTAATGGTTTGCCGCTATACTTCGCCAGCTATGGCCAGATCGACGCCAGCCTGATGTACGACATCAATTCGCATCTGACGCTGAGCGCCAACGCCCTGAACCTGAACAATGCCAAGGAGTTCACCTATTCCGAAGTTCCGGAGCAGGTCTTTGGCTACCGGTTGACCGGCCGACGCTACCTGATCGGTCTGCGGGCGAAGTTCTGACGCGCGATCCGTGATTCAAGGGGGCAGCCAGCCCTGATCTCCGGCTGCCCCCGAACATCATTGACTGCATCGATAATAGCGTAAAGCTACATATCGAAATCACGGCTCCTCCGGCCTTGCGGAGAATGGGCTGACGACAGTTCGACTCGGGGAGTTCGATGGACCATTTCGCATTTTCCCGCCGCGCGATGCTCCAGAGCGCAACGGCCATGGGTGCCATCACGACCCTGCCATTTCGGGCCAGGGCGGCGGTCCCGCGTGCGGATCTCTCGATCCCCGTCGATGGCGGAACGCTCGAACTGACGGCCTTGACCGAACGGGCCGTGCGGGTGCGTTTCACCCGCCGACCGCCGACCCAGATCCTGACGATGCCGGACATCCTGGCCGATCCCGGCCAGCATTTCCCGGCGGCGGTGGTTGCGAAGGGGGCGGCCCCTTCCCTCCGTCTGCCGGCGTTGCACTGCACCTTTGACCGCTCGTCGGGGGTGTTGAGCTTTCATGACGCGGGTGGCCGGTTGCTGCTGCGCGAGACGCCGGGCACGCGCTCGCTGGTCGATGCCAAGGTCCGCGACCATGCGACGATGGCCGCGACGCAAGGATTCGACTCCGCGCCGGACGAGCGCCTTTATGGCACCGGCTGCTTCCAGGATGGCGCGCTGAACCTGCGCGGACTGCCGCGACGGCTGACCCAGGTGAACACGCAGATCAGCCTGCCCTTCGTCCTGTCCAGCCATGGCTATGGCCTGCTGTGGCACAATACGGGCCTCAGCGAACTCAACCCACCCGAAGGGCTCGTCGATCTGGCCCTGGTCGGTTATGATGGCGGAGCGAGCAACGTCGACGTCACCACGACCAACGGCAACGCGACCGTGGCGCGACGGCCCGCGATTTTCGAGGGCCGCTTCACGGTCGCAACGGCGGGCGATCATGCGCTGCTGCTCGACCTGGGGCGCAAGATGACGTCGCGCTATTATATGGAGATCGACGGCCAGCCCCTGTTCGACTTCGCCAATCGTTGGCTGCCGCCGACGACCAGTACGATCGCTCCGCTGAGCGCGGGCGAGCATCTTGTCCGGGTGCGGGCGGAGAGCGACGAGGCGCCGGTCCTGCATTTCGGTCCCGTCCGCCCGATGACCCAGTGGCAGTCGCCGGTCGCCGAGGCGATCGATTATGTCGTGATCGCGGGCCCATCGGCGGACGAAGTGATGCGCGGCTATCGCGACCTGCTGGGGGCGGTCCCGATCATGCCGCGCTGGGCCTATGGCTTCATCCAGTGCCGCGAGCGCTACAACTCGCAGGCCGAGATCCTGGAAAATGCCCGCGAGTTCCGGAAGCGGCGCCTGCCCGTCGACGTCATCGTCCAGGACTGGCAATATTGGGGCAAATATGGCTGGAGCGCGATGCGCTTCGACGAGACCGACTATCCGGACCCGGCGGCGATGGTGAAGGATCTGCACGCGCTCGACATGCGGTTCATGCTGTCGGTCTGGGCGGCGATCGGCCGGGATTCGGAACTGGGGAAACAGGTCGCTGGCCTGGGCTATTATATCGAGGACACCAACTGGGTCGACATGTTCAACCCGGAGGCCGCGCAATTCTACGCCAGGAACCAGTCGCGTCGGCTTTCGACCCTAGGCATCGACGCGTGGTGGCAGGATGCGACCGAGCCGGAGAATGACGACTTGGCGGGTCGTGAGATGTTCGGCGGGCCGGGCGAACGCGTCCGGCTGACCTATCCGCTCCAGGTATCGCGGACCGTCTATAACGGACAACGCTCCTTCGATCCGGGCAAGCGGGTCATGATCCTGACCCGCTCGGCCTTTCTGGGGCAACAGCGCTATGCCTCCGCGACATGGTCGGGTGATATCGGCAGCGACTGGGACACGCTGAGCCGCCAAGTGCCCGCTGGCCTGAACATGGCGGCGGCCGGTTTCCCCTATTGGACGGTCGATGCGGGCGGCTTCTTCCGTCCGGGCAAGGGGCAATATACCGACCCCGCCTATCACGAATGCTTCCTGCGCTGGCTGCAATATGCCACCTTCCTGCCGCTCCAGCGCGTGCATGGATACCAGACCGACACCGAACTCTGGCGCTTCGGCGAGACGGTCGAGCGGGTCGGACGGCAATATCTCGAACTCCGCTATCGCCTGATGCCCTATCTTTATTCGATGGGAGCGGATTGCTGGCGGACCGGCGCGCCGTTGATGCGGCCGCTGGTCTTCGACTTCCCGAACGACGCCAAAGCGCTCGACCAGACACACAGCTATATGTTCGGCCGGGCGCTTCACGTCGCGCCGGTGCTGAAGGGCGGGGTCGACCGATGGCCGGTTTATCTGCCGTCGACGCCGGGCGGCTGGTATGATTACTGGACCGGCGAGCGACGCCAGGGCGGACAGGTCCATGACGTCCCGGCCCCGCTCGATCGCATCCCGGTCCATGTCCGCGCCGGCAGCATCGTCGTGCATGGCCCGGTGACCCAGTCGACCGCCGAAAGCATCCGCGACCGCATCGTGCTACACGTCTATCCGGGTGCCGACGGCATTTGCGAGGTCTATGAGGATAGCGGGCTGGACTATGCCTATGAGAAGGGCGATCATGCTATCGTAACCTGCCGCTGGAACGACGCGACGCGCACCCTGACCCTTCGCCGCACCGCAGGGAAGCCGGTCGCTTCCTATGCATCGAACCGTTTCGCCATCGTCGTGCACGGACCGGGCGGCGACGTGATGGAACCGGTCGATATGACGTTGAGCGCCAAGGGAGCCTCCTATCGCTTCCGGTAGCAAATTCAGTGCTTAGATATTTGATCCCACAGTTTGATATCGCCGGTGGGGACTCGACCTACCCGGCTCCAGACTGGAGCGCGTCCCAGTGGAATGACGGCGCCGCCGTCTGCCGCCGGTAGACGAGGCGAACCCGCCCTCGGCGGCACCGCCGAACTTGAGAACGCGGCCCTGCTGCTGAAGAAGGGTTTCCAGCACGAACGGGCGCGACTGCATCGCCTGCGGAGGAGGAGGCCGAACCTTACCCCCGCCGATACCAGAGCTGGGAATGCGGATTTATGTTGCCCCAATATTGCCATCGCCTACCGAGAGCCGTTCTATGAGTCGGTCCCTTGGAATCAAAACACGAACAGCTGGTGCGAGGACGGATGGCACCGGCAACAACAGCCAGTCAAATAACGCTTCGCGAACGAACGACGGAAGTTCTTCCTCCGTTTGCGCCAGCCTCCCCTTAAGATAGTATGCCCAAGCGGATACGAGACAGTCACGTCCGCCAACTTCGGAAATCTCCAAGTAATCTTTCAGGGCAGCCAGCAACATGCCCCACGGCCGCCATGCATCCCATAGAGCTGTATCGAAAATAACGTTGCTGTCGACGGGGTACGTCCACTCGAGCAGTTCCCGGTCCCGCTTCCTGCCGGACACTGCCAGTTCGTCAGAATTCTTTCTGTCCAGTTCCACGCGGTAGCCGTCGAGCATTCGGAAATGGCGATCTGACCGCTGGTACGCGGCCCTAAATTCCTCATCGAACCGGATCATTGCATCCAGTGTCGCAAAGGGGGGGGTCGGTTCCTCGTGCTCTTCCAACGCACACGGTCGGTAGAACGCGATATTCTCCACCTCTGCAATCTCTCTCACGAACGACCTATAGAACGGCTCATCTGGCATAGCGTCCCAAAGCACTGGGTGCATCTCGACGTTGCTGTCAGGCGTCCAAGCTCGCGGAAGGTCCGGAGGATCCATAGCCACCGAAATAGGCAAGATTGATTGGCATCTTAAAGAGTTGAAGTACGGATCAGGGGCCGATTCCGGAAGGGAGGAGCCTTGGGCAGCATCCTGCTGCCAATGACGGGCGGCATACTTGACGTACCAAACCTCACCAGTTGTCACGTTCCAACCCACCGGAACGCTGACGTGTTGCATCAGGCCCGCCTGGGAGAGCTCCCGGATCGACGTCACGGTATCACACCATCGATTTTCACACTCTCGCTTGATGATTCGGCCGAACTGGAGCACCGTCTTCTTCGACACCCTCGCCGCGTCCCGGTCCGACACCCTTGCCTGATCGCGTATCAGATCGAGAAGCCGCATATACCCCGGCTCCAAGACGCCCGGCTCGTCCGTGTTCCGACACCGCCCGGCCAACCGCTCTCGGTCCAAATAATATTCTCGCTGCTTCTCAAGACGCTCCTTACGTAGGGCCGCAGCCAGAGTCCTCGGACCGACATTTTCTAGAATGTCTCGAGTTTGGTCCAACTGCGTCTCGATTTCGCGGACGCGCCGCGACGGCGGCACACTGCTGTTCCAAGGGTAGGCTAGCGTGTCCTTGGCCGCGCGGCTGCCCGCGAGGGCGTCTAGGTGAAGCGCATCAATTAGATCCTGACCATCCTTCTCCTGGTCATGCATCTGACTGAGCACGCTGGCGATAAGTTGCACCCATACGTCGGTTTTGCTCGACATCAGAAACCCACCTTTCTGACGAACGGCGGTTCCTGCGTAGCTAATGTCGCCATTTTCTGACAACGTTTTGATACGTCTATGACAGCCACTGAGTTTCGATGTACTCCAGTCAGCATTTGACTGTCACAAACTACGGCTCTTTTCGTCAATACCGCTGACTGGATCCACCGATTTGTCAGCCACGACAAATCTCGATCCTTTTTTACGTTGGCACGGAAAAGCAGTTTTTGAGGCGCAATACCTAGAAGTTTGTGCAAGCACGAAACTTCTATGCGCCCCCTAACGGGTGTTGGATCGACCTTGCGGTCGAGGTGTGGCCCGCTCACGCGGGCCGGCGCTAACGCGGGAGGGCGGCTACGCCGCACCACCAGGATCGACGACATCGTCGATTGAATTATCATCACCTTGCCCTCCGGCTTCGAGGACCATTAATGCGGGGATCATCGGGCGACCCCACATCGGCCTCGGCGTTGTCCGCCAAGATTAATGCAGCGATCTTTTCCGCAGTGGGTCGGGTCAGTGTCGACCAATGGCCCTCCCGAATGCCCAGGCGTCCCAGCGTAGCAACAGCCGCTCGGGCTTCCGGCATCATTCCCGTTAATTTGTATTCCGCGTCTTCCGCGTCCTTGCGAGCCTTCGCATCCTCACACCGCAACAGGTCAGCCTTGTAGAAGTCGACCTCCATCATCTTCCCGAGCGTAGCGACGAGTAACGGCCCCAGCTCCTCTTGCGCATCGGCAAGCGCCTTGATGATAGAGCGATGCTCGTTGATCAACGCCACTGCCTTCGTTCGGGGATGCTTCAGGCATTTGCCCGCCGTCTGGGATGTATCTGATGTCCCTCCCCGCGCAGCCCGCAGGCAGGCAATTCGGTGCGCCATCGCTGCGACCCCTTCATTGCAGCGGCATGCAATTGCCTGCACTAGGTCGCTGACCTCCGACAGCGAGCCGATAGTTACTGATCCGTCAGCATGCAGGCTGATCGCTAAATCCGGGCCGGCAGGCACGTCATAATCCGTCTCGCGCGTAAAAGTGCGCGCCAGCTCGCTTGAGCCGATCGTATCCTTCGTCATCAATAACCTCGTCGAATTGAAGCCTTTTTGAAAAGATCGACGATAGGTCTAGGGGGCGGCCCACATGGCGGCCGGATGCGCCTCAAACGCGGATCGCCGGGGCGGCAACGGATTCTTAAGCAAGCATTGGACCCAAGTGCGATCGTGCGCCCACGTCAGGGGCGAAGGAATCGCCCGCCGCAATGCGGCTAAAAGCATTCCGCGAATGGCGAAAATCAGTTCCGCCATCGCTACATCACCAAACGCGGGCAACGGCCGCAAGACGGTGAGTTCGTGATGGCGCACGTAGGATCCATCTATCCCCTTTTAGGAAGGAACGCATCGAGCTGGAATAGCTGCCGAGAAAATTTTCGGTGCCGAGTTAAAATCCATGAAAAATAGGCAAGCCGTTCGGCTTGAGCTCTTCGCCGTCGGTGGGCCTCGCGGGTCATTCCCATGATCTGTGTAATCCCACCTCGCCCACTTCGCCGAGTGTGGGCAAGGGGACGGGCGCTTGGAGCACGCCGCTTACGGCTCACATACCGATCATCACCAAGCTGAGCGGTATGCGAACCCTATTCAAGCTGGGACCATCACTGACTGATCCGCTTAGACGAAGAAATACGATACCCAAGCAGAGCGTGCGCCGATCACAGTCGATCCGCCAAGCTCCGGAATGTAATCAACCAGCGCGGGCGCGTCAGCGGAGCAATGCTGTGTTCCCAGTCGTGCCGGGCCGGCCCGCACATATGATACGCCGCGCGCGGATCGAGCGGCACTCAGACGCGATCGAACCCACCCGCACGCCGCTTCTGAAAACGCATGACGGCCGGTTCGGCAAGCGAAATGCCAAGGACATGACCATAGATCGGACGGTCGCGGTGCCAGCCAATCCCTGCACCAAGATCGTAGCGGATCAAAAGCGCCTGGATCAGGGCGGCGGGGTCGAGCCCTGCAAATCTAGCCGCCCGGTCACGAAAAGGCCGCAACCAGTCCGGGATCGGCGGGGCGTCCTTGGGCCGCCCCACTTTGTAATCGTAGCTCCATCCGAAGGATGTGGTCAGCCGCTTGCCGGTCCAGCCCTGAAACCGGAACGGTGTCAGATCGGTGGCATCGATACGATCGATCAGCATCCGCTCTTCTGCGAGGTTGATCAGATCAAGGCGGGTGGTGAGGCCAGGCAAAGCGGGCGCATCGAACAGGTCGAGCATCACGCCGCCGCCTCCACAAAGATCGGCAGTTCGTCGGCCGCCCCGGCCCTCGCCTCGGCAAAGTTGGATACCGTCACGCCGACCAGCCGAATGCCCTTCTGGGTCGGCAGGACCGATCGGATCAGGTTGAGCGCGGCCCGGTGCAGTGCCTCACGCGTGGCAACGACCATCGGCTGGCTGCGTCTGCGCGTGATCTGGTGGAAGTCACCATATTTGACCTTCACCGTCACCGTGCCCCGCGCGTGTGAGGCCAGTCTCGCGCGGCTCGGCACCGACCGGCTCGACCTCTACCTATTGCATTGGCGAGGCAAAGTGCCTCTGGGCGAGACCGTGGAAGCGATGGAGCGACTGGTCGACGCGGGCAAGATTCTCCGTTGGGGCGTCAGCAATCTCGATGCCGATGATATGGAAGAGCTGGTCGCCAGCGGTGGCGAGGCATGCGCAACCGACCAGATCCTTTACAATCTGACCCGGCGCGGTCCCGAGCACGACTTGCTGCCCTGGCTTGCCGAACATGCGATCCCGACGATGGCGTACAGCCCCGTCGAGCAGGGCCGCCTAGCCGGCCATGCCGGGTTATGCTCCCTTGCAGACGAACTCGGTGCGACACCAGCCCAGCTAGCGTTGGCTTGGCTGTTGGCGCGCGACAACGTCATCGCCATTCCGAAGGCTGGTCGAGTTGCGCATGTGCGCGACAATCGGGCCGCGGCTGACCTGACCCTCGATGCAGCCACCCTCGATCGTCTGGACAAGCTGTTCCCCCGCCCCAAGGGCCGCGTGCCGTTGGAGATGCTCTAGGCGAAGCGGTAAACACCGCCCGCTTCAGCCGCGACGAAGCGTTTGGGTGCGATACTCGCAGCACGCAGCGCCGTGGCCAATTCCTTAACGGGCTCTTCGCGTGCCTCGTCGGTCAGCTGAAACGTGCCCCAGTGAATACCTAGCGCTCGCCCCGCCCCCACATCGTTGAAGATCCTCACGGCGTCGGCCGGGTCGACATGCTGGTCGGCCATGAACCACCGCGGCGCATAGGCACCGATCGGGATGAGGGCGACGTCAGGTGATCCTTGGCGTTCGCGAACCTCGCCGAAGATGCGCCCGTCGCCATAGCCCGTATCGCCAGCAAACCAGATCGAGCCCGCTGGCGTGTCTAGATAATACCCGCTCCATAGCGTCATGCGCGTGTCGCTCGGCCAGCGGTTCGACCAGTGGTTGGCTGGGGTCAACGTCGTCGCGATGCTCCCGCCAAGGTCGAGCCGGTCCCACCAGTCGCCGGTCATACACCGCGCTGCCGGTACCGCCGCCCGGACGACCGCGTCGTTGCCGAGCGGCATCACCATCAGCGGATCGTGCGCGGCCTGAAGGCGCCGCAGCGTGTCGACGTCGAGATGGTCGTAATGGCCGTGGCTCAGCAGCACGACATCGATCGGCGGCAGATCCTCGAACCCGATCCCCGGCGCGGTCACCCGCTTCGGTCCGATGCGGCGGAACGGACTGGCACGCTCCGACCAGACCGGATCGGTGTGGATGTTCACCCCTGCCGCCTGGATCAGCAGCGACGCATGGCCGACCATCGTCACGCACAGGCCATCGACGCGCGCCTCAGGCCTGGTGGGCGTCACCGGCACCGAATTCGGCCATTTGGCAGCAGCCCCCGCCAGCTTCCAGCGCAGGATGGCGCCCAGACCCCGGTCGGTGCTGGGCTGGCCCGGATTGAAGAAACGGGTACCGTCGAAGTGATCGCTCGGCGGCCCGTCATAATAGCGGTTGCGGACCATGCTCAGGCGACGCTCATCAGCTGTGAAGGATAGGCCGCCAGCAAGCTGAGCGCTTCCTCGACCGGGGCGGTCAGCCAGCGTTCCTGATCTTCGGCCAGCAGGATGACCGGCATCGCCTTGGGGTGCTTGGGCGCGACCAGCGGATTGGGCTCGGTCGTGCAGAAGGCATAGACCCGGTCATGATCCTGATCGACCTTCCATAGCCCGGCGAAGCAGGGCACCGCCTGATCCTCGACGGTGAACCACCAGTTGGTGTCGGCTGGCGCCTTCCGATCGGATGCTGCCTTGGGTTCCGAGAAACGGGTGAAGGGCACGAGACAGCGATGCTCGGCCTTCATCAGCCAAGGCTTCCACATGTTGCTCTGCATGTTCCGGGCGTTGGTCCACCAGTCATAGAGGAAAGGCAGTTCCCCCTCGCGTGCTGGCCGCTTGCGCGGCTTGCGCGTTGGAAAGCCCCAGCGCATTGTGCTGAGCACCCGCCGCCCCTCCTCGATGCGGACGACATAGCCAGGCTTCCCTGGCGCTGCGTAATCCTTCTCGACCTCCAGCGTGTTGTTCGCATCGTCGACCGCGGCAAGCGCGTCGAAATAGGTCCGGGGATCGACCTTGATATTGTAAAGATTACACATTCGCCTGTTCGATCACGACCGGTAGCGCGAGACAAGCTTCTTCCACGTCGCGGAGTCCGGATAGGGCAGAGCGGCACCGGTGGGCTGGTCCCGGCCGATCACCACATGGGGACGCTGGATGCGTCCTTCCGCCTGGCATGCCGAGCAACATAGCCGTCGACCAACCACCCCCAGCGTGCCGTCCCAACCTCGCCGGTGAAACATCCACCAGAGCGCAACGCCATCGAAGACGCGCACGTGACCGCATTTTGGACAGGTGAGGCGCAGCGTTCGCTTGTGCAGGGCACAGTCCTCCAACGTGCGCAGACGCCGCCCGATATGATCGTGATTGGCCCCTGCCCTGCCTTCTTGGGCACCCCGTTCCCAGCCCTCATCTGCCAAGACCCTGTCCCGTTCCGATTATCGATCCGCTTCCGCAACGCCTTGACCCGCTTACAGAATCAACGGAACATATAGCGAACACATGAGTCGCAACAATGATGTCTTCCACCGCCCCACCCCTCGAAACACCGGCACGCCTGCGGGATGCCATAGGCGCTGTGCGCAGCGGTGAGGGTGCAGTCCTGCCTTTCGGCATCGAGGCGATAGACAAGCGATTGACGGGCGGCGGCCTTGCGCTCGGCGGTCTGCACGAGACGTCTTCGGCGACACCGACCCTTACCGACGATGCGGCTGCCACGCTGTTCGCGGTGGGGATTGCCGCGCGCGCGGCGGCGCAAAGCGGCCGCCGGGTGCTCTGGGCGCTCACCCGGTTCAACCTCTATGCGCCGGGTCTCGAACAGGCCGGACTCAGCCCTGCCACGCTGTTCTTCGCCGAGGTACGTGAGGACAAGGACGTTCTGGCCGTCATGGAGGATGGCTTGCGTCATGGCGGGCTTGCAGCGGTCGTCGGCGAGGTAAAGCGCGCCGACATGGTCGCAACCCGACGACTGCAGCTGGCGGCGATGACGGGAAATACCCCTGCCCTGCTTTCGCGCCGTTGGCGCCGACAGGGCACCTGCCCACTCACCGAGCTGTCGGCGGCGATGACACGGTGGCGGATCGCCTGCGCGCCCTCCGCGCCGCTCCTCGCCCCCGGGGTCGGCCGCGCGCGCTGGATGGTCGAGCTGGCGCGCCAGCGCGGTGGCCCGGGCTTCACGATGGACTTGGAGGCATGCGATGACACGGGTCGCCTCGCTCTACCTGCCGCATCTCGCGATCGAGCGACTGCGACGGCTGGAGCGGCCGCGCGCGCTGCCTGAGCCAAGGCCTGCGCTCATGCTTCCTATCGACGATGACCCTGGTGCCTGCTCGGTGCCACGGGGCGGCGCCTGGCGTCCCGGTGCGCGCTGGGCGCAGCAAGGCGATGCGCGTGCAACGGTGGAGGAGCAGGTGGCGGCACTGCCGCTGCACCAGCGACCGCCGATGCGCGAACTGGGTCGCCGGTCCGAGGCGGCGGACCATCCGTTCAAACACCCCATAGCGCCCGGCTTACGTCAAGCAGCGCCAGTACCCGCATCACACCTCGTGCCGCTGGTGTTGGCCGAGCAGATTGGCCAGCGACAGGTGATCTTCGCCGCTTGCCCGGCCGCCATGGCGCTCGGACTGACCCCGGGCATGGCGGTGACGCAAGCGCGGGCGCTGATCCCGGATCTCGACATCCGCCCCGCCGACCGGGCGGCAGATGCGGCGTTGCTGGCAGATCTGGCGCTGCACGCCGTGCGCCACTGGACACCGACCGCCGCGGTCAGCGGATCGGACGGGCTGTGGCTGGACCTGAGCGGCGTCGCGCATCTGCACGGCGGCGAGACCCGCTTCTGCCAGCGACTGGTTCGGTTCTATCGACGTTTCGGCCTGACCGCACGGGTCACGGTCGCCTCCACGCCGGGCGCGGCTCATGCGCTCGCCCGTTTCGGTCGCGATGCGATCCTGCTGGTTCCCGGCGGACAAGAGGCGCAGACACTGGCCCCCTTACCTCCTGCCGCACTCCGCCTGACCCCGGAAGCAACAGCGGCGGCGAACCGGTTTGGGCTCGACTGGATCGCCGATCTCCTGCCGCTGCCACGCGGGCCGCTCGCCCGGCGGCTAGGCATGGCGAGTGTCCGCCGCCTCGACGAGGCACTGGGGCGTGTCTCCGAACCGATCGTGCCGGTCGTGCCCGAGGAGACGCCGGTCGCAAAGCGCCGGCTGCTCGAGCCGATCGGCACCGCCGAGGCGATTGAGCAAGTGATCGCCGACCTGCTCGCCGACATGATGTTGCTGTTGCAGGCGCGCGGGCGCGGTGTGCGCACATTGGTGCTGCTGCTCGACCGGATCGACGGCAGCGAGCAGCGGCTCGCGATCGGCACCGCGCGCGCGACCCGCGATGTCGTGCATCTCGCCCGCCTCTTCCACCTGCGCATCGAGCGGATCGATCCGGGTGATGGGATCGAGACGATGCGCCTCGCCGCGACGCGGACCGATCCGCTGGGTGCGACCGCGGTGGCCGGCGACCTGACCGGAGAGGCGGCGGTGCCCGACGTCGCGACGCTTGTCGACCAGATCGCCGGCCGGGTCGGCGAGGCGGCGCTGTTCACCGCCGCGCCAGTCGAGAGCGACGTGCCCGAACGCGCGGTACGCCGCGCGCCGCCGCTCGCCGCGCCGACTGGCTGGCCGGCCTGGCGCCGGCCGGTACGGCTACTCAGCCGGCCCGAGCCGCTGACCGGCGTGCTCGCCCTCCTCCCCGACGCACCGCCGCGCCGCTTCACCTGGCGCGGGCAGGTCCATGCGGTGGTGGCCGGAGATGGTCCGGAGCGCATCCATGGCGAATGGTGGCGGCGCGACGGTGAGGTCTGGGCGGTGCGCGACTATTTTCGGGTCGAGGACGACACCGGCGCACGCTTCTGGCTGTTCCGCCGCGGCGACGGGGTCGATGCCGCAACCGGTGATCTCAGCTGGTACCTCCACGGGCTATTCGGCTGATGGCGGCCCCCACCACGACCTATGTCGAGCTTCAGGTGACGAGCCATTTCTCGTTCCTGCGCGGCGCCTCCAGCCCCGACGAACTCTTCGCCGCAGCCGCGCTGCAAGGCCAGACCGCTCTCGGCATCGTCGACCGGGGCAGTGTCGCCGGACTGGTGCGCGGGTGGGAGGCGCAGAAGGCCACTGCCGTGCGGATGATCGCAGGCGCGCGCGTCGATCTCGACGATGGCCGCGCGCTGCTGCTCTACCCGACCGATAAGACAGCCTGGTCGCGACTGACCCGGCTACTGACGCTCGGCAAATCCCGCGCAGGCAAGGGCGGCTGCTCGCTCGGCTGGAGTGATGTCGCTGCGTGGCAAGAGGGGTTGGTCGCGATCCTGCTGCCAGGCGAGGCGGATGCAGTGACCGCGACGCAGCTCGCCGAACTGCGCACCACATTCGGCGCGCGCGGCTATTGTGGCCTCGCCTTCCGCCGCCGGCCCGACGATGCACTGCGGCTGTACGATCTCGCCGCGCTCGCCGGCGAGGCAGGCGTCCGCGCCGTCGCACTCGGCGACATCCTCTACCATGCCCCGCAGGCTCGGTTGTTGCAGGACGTCGTCACCGCGATCCGCGAGAAGTGCACGGTCGACACGCTGGGCTACCGGCGCGAGCGGCATGCCGACAGGCACCTGAAATCCCCAGCCGAGATGGAGCGGCGCTTCGCCGCCTTCCCAGATGCGATCGCCGCCACCGCCGCGATCGCCCGTGCCTGTACCTTCGACCTTGGCGAACTGAGCTACCAATATCCGCATGAACGCGTGGTCGAGGGGCTGACCGCGCAGGGCGCGCTTGAACAGCTGACCGAGACCGCCGCGACACGGATGTTCCCCAACGGCCTGCCGCAAGCCTATCGCGACCAGATCGCGCACGAACTGCGGCTGATCGGCGAACTCGGTTACGCGCCGTACTTCCTCACCGTGAACAGCATCGTCGCGGAAAGCCGACGGCGGGGCATCCTGTGTCAGGGACGTGGCTCCGCCGCCAACAGCTGCGTCTGCTTCGTGCTCGGCATCACTAGCATCGACCCCATCAAGCACGAACTTCTCTTTGAGCGCTTCGTCTCCGGAGAACGCCGCGAACCGCCCGACATCGACGTCGATTTCGAGCATGAGCGGCGCGAGGAGATCATCCAGTGGATCTATGAGACCTATGGCCGCAACCATGCCGCGCTGACCGCCGTCGTCACCCGCTACCGCGCGCGCGGCGCGGTGCGCGAGGTCGGCAAGGCGCTGGGCCTGCCCGAGGATCTGACCAAGGCGCTCGCCGGCCTCATCTGGGGGTGGAGCCAGGAAGGCGTCGGCGAGAAACAGGTCACCCAGCTCGGCCTCAACATGAACGACCGGCGATTGCGCCTCGCGCTGGAACTGTCGCGCCAGCTCATCGGCGTGCCGCGTCACCTGTCACAACATCCCGGCGGCTTCGTCCTCACCCATGACCGGCTCGATGATCTTGTGCCCATCGAGCCCGCCGCGATGGTCGACCGGCAGGTGATCGAATGGGACAAGGATGATATCGACGCGCTGAAGTTCATGAAAGTCGACGTGCTCGGCCTCGGCATGCTCGGCTGCATGAACCGCGCCTTCAACCTGCTGGAGGAGGCCAAGGGCGTCCGCTTCGGCATGGCCGACCTGCAGGACGACGACCCGGACGTCTATGCGATGATCCAGAAGGCCGACACGCTCGGCACCTTCCAGATCGAGAGCCGCGCGCAGATGTCGATGCTGCCGCGGATGAAGCCCGCTCGCTTCTATGACCTCGTCATCGAGGTTGCGATCGTTCGGCCGGGACCGATCCAGGGCGACATGGTCCACCCCTATCTGCGCCGCCGCGAGGGGCGTGAGAAGCCCGACTATCCACGCCCCGAATTGCGCGCGGTGCTGGAGAAGACGCTCGGCGTGCCGCTGTTCCAGGAACAGGCGATGAAGGTCGCGATCGTCGGTGCAGGCTTTACCGCGGTCGAGGCCGACCAGCTCCGCCGCGCCATGGCGACGTTCAAGTTCACCGGCGGGGTCAGCCACTTCTACGACAAGCTGGTCGAGGGCATGGTGTCGCGCGGCTACCCCCGCGACTTCGCCGAACGGACCTTCAAGCAGATCGAGGGTTTCGGCTCCTACGGTTTCCCCGAGAGCCACGCCGCCTCTTTCGCCAAGATCGCCTATGCCAGTTGCTGGATGAAGCATCATCATCCCGACGTGTTTTGCGCGGCGCTGCTCAACGCCCAGCCGATGGGCTTCTACGCGCCCGCCCAGGTCGTCCGCGACGCGCGCGAGCACGGCGTCGAGGTACGGCCGGCCTGCATCAACGCCAGCCGCTGGGACTGTACGCTGGAACCGACACACGGCCGCTATCTCGCCGTGCGGCTCGGACTGCGCCAAGTGCGCGGCCTTGCCAATACGCATGGTGCGGCGATCGTCGCGGCGCGGGGGGACGCACCTTTCCAGTCGGTCGAAGAGGTGTGGCGGCGTGCGGGCGTGCCCCGTGCAGCGATCGAGCGACTGGCCGAAGCGGATGCCTTCCATGCGCTGGGCGAGGATCGCCGTCAGGGGTTATGGAAGGTGAAGGGCCTGGGCGAGGCCCCCCTCCCCCTGTTCGCCGCCGCCGATGCGCGCCAAGCCTCGTTCAGCCCGGAGGGGCTGGAGCCGGACGTGTCGCTCCGCCCGCTGACCGAGGGCCGCGAGGTAGTGGAGGATTACCGCGCGCTGCAATTGTCGCTGCGCGCCCACCCCCTAGCCTTCCTGCGGCAGGATCTCACCCGCCGCGGCATCGTCCGCTGCGCCGACCTTGCCCACATCAAGGACGGCCGCCACGTCGAGGTCGCCGGGATCATCCTTGTCCGCCAGAAGCCCGGCAGCGCCAAGGGCGTGCTATTCATCACCATCGAGGACGAGACCGGCATCGCCAACGGCATCCTCTGGCCCGATCGGTTCGAGGCGCAGCGCCGCACCGTCATGTCGGCGGCGATGATCGGAATGAAGGGCCGGGTCCAGCGCGAGGGGCTTGTCATCCATGTCATCTGCGACCGGATCATCGACTATGGCGGGCTGCTCGCCCAAGTCGGACGGATGGACTTCCCCCATGCCACCGGCCGGGGAGACGGTGCGCGCCATGCCGGGTCGCCCGACCGGGGCGATGCCGGCTGGCGACCGGGCCCGCGCGACAGCTACTGGCCACCGCACGCCAATGGCCAAGACCCCGAACAGGTGGTGCGGATCAAGTCGCGCGACTTTCATTGACCCGCCATGTCGCGCCATCAGCGGATCATCATAGACTTGTCGCTCCACATCCTGCGCGGGGCCGCCGCGCGGTCGGGCAAGGGCAAGGTCGACACCATCGGGGTGCGGCTCGCGCTGCGCTGCCTAATCGCGCATTGCCCGGAGCGCTGGCCGCTCGATATGTTCTGGAACTCCGCCGGAACCGATCACGACATTGGACGTGCCCAGGGATGCACCGCAGCGCTGAACGGCATCATCCGGCAGATCGGGGGCGATCCTCGCTAGGCGCTTGTCCAGCGCGCCGAAGCAAGCACGCTGGACTGCCCCCAGCCAGACATCCATTTTCGCATAGGCCGAGCATGCAACGTCGCGATTATCGGCTCGGAACGGGCGTGTGTAACCTCACATGGTAATGTACCACTTGCCGTCGACTTTTCGTACCTTGCCGGTGTCAGTCTGCGTCGATCCATCGCCAAAGCGGGTGACGGTGGTCACCACGGCGTGATCCGCCTCGGTATGATCGACCTTCTCGACCTCGACTGACGTGAGCCCGCCCTTCGCCTTGGCCTTCCTGGCCTTGTCCTGCAGTATTGGCGTGATGAAAATCCCGGCACTGGCCTTGATCTCCGGATCGATACGCTCGAGCGCCTCGGCGGTCTGACCGCGCCCGGCCGCCTCCATCGCGGCACGGGCAGCGTCACCAGGCCCCTGGCCGCAGGCGGTCAGCGCCAGAAGCGCGGCGGCTACGACCAGCGGACGGATGTGCATCGTCCCCTTCAGGATCGCGCCCATCACAGCACCGGCTTCTTAGCCCGAGCGGCGATGAAGGCGTCAGCGGCCTGCTCGACCAGCCGGCCGGGCTGCTGAGCCGAACCTTCCGGTGGCGCGATCATTACCGTTCCGCCCTGCGGGCCAACAT
>Ga0308171_1001490_pt1 | contig 30792 bp, 26 predicted proteins | sample PhyGR1_FD_202135 | JGI IMG/M metagenome (GOLD analysis project Ga0308171, IMG submission 202135) | Phyllosphere microbial communities from UC Gill Tract Community Farm, Albany, California, United States - DLSLSG.R1 | ecosystem: Host-associated > Plants > Phyllosphere > Unclassified | place: USA...
CCAAGCGCACCGGCGCCGCCGACGTGATGCAGTACAAGGACGCCGGCTACCTGCCCGATGCGCTGCTGAGCTATCTGGCCCGGCTGGGCTGGTCGCATGGCGACCAGGAGCTGTTCAGCCGCCAGGAGCTGATCGACCTGTTCGATGTCACCCACTGCAATTCCAAGGCCGCCCGCCTGGACATGGCCAAGCTGGGCTGGGTCAACCAGCATTTCCTGAAGACCGAAGAGCCGGCCAGCATTGCCCCGCACCTGGTCTACCAGCTGAACAAGCTGGGCCTGGATCTGAACGCCGGTCCCGCGCCGGCGGACGTGGTGGTGGCGCTGCGCGAGCGCGTGCAGACGCTCAAGGAAATGGCCGAGAAGGCGGTGGTCTGGTACCAGCCGCTGACCGACTACGACGAAGCCGCGGTGGCCAAGCACTTCAAGCCGGGCGCGGAACTGGCGCTGGGCAAGGCCCGCGAGCTGCTGGCCGGGCTGGCCGAGTGGACCGCCGAGACGGTCTCGGTGGCCCTGCACGACACCGCCACGGCGCTGGAGATCGGCATGGGCAAGGTCGCCCAGCCGCTGCGGGTGGCGATCACCGGCACCCAGGTCAGCCCCGACATCTCGCAGACGGTGTTCCTGGCCGGGCGTGAAGAGGCCTTGAAACGCATCGATGTCGCACTCACTAAAGTAGCGACGGCCTGACAACAGGAGACCGCGCATGTCCGCAACCACCGCTTGTACCGCTCCGCACCATCACGTTCACGACGCCTCGGACTTCGTGAAGGTGGTCGAACGCGTGTGCTCGGAACGCGGGCTGCGCCTGACCCCGATCCGCGCGAACGTGCTGCGCCTGATTGCCGAGGCCGGCAAGCCGGTCAAGGCCTATGAGCTGCTGGAGTGGGTGCGCAGTGGCAAGGGCGTCGGGGCCGACGCCCCGCCGACCGTGTACCGCGCGCTGGATTTCCTGATGGCCAATGGCTTCGTGCACAAGCTGGAGTCGGTGAATGCCTTCGTGGCCTGCCACCACCCGAGCAGTGCCCAGCATTCGGTGCCGTTCCTGATCTGCAACAGCTGCCACAGCGCGGTGGAGCTGGAGGATCGCGAAATCGTCAGCCAGCTGGAAAAACGTGCCAAGGAGCTGGGTTTCCAGCCGCAGGCGCAGACGCTGGAAGTGCATGGCTTGTGCGCGCGGTGCGCAGGCTGAGGGTGCTGCGGTAGGCACCGGCCGCGGGTCGGTGCGCTGTCGATGACGAAAAGCCGCGCATCTGCGCGGCTTTTTCGTTTGCCTGCCCACGGCAACCCTTCGATTTCTATAGGCGCATCACGGCGTGGCACCGGTGCGTTCGCCCCCTTCGGCCGCGGTGTCCACCTTGACGATCACCGACATGCCCGGGCGCAGGCGCGCGGCCAGCGGTTGGTCCGGGTCGATCGCGATGCGGATCGGCAGGCGCTGCACCACCTTGGTGAAGTTGCCGCTGGCGTTGTCCGGGCGCAGCACGCTGAACTCCGAGCCGGTGGCCGGGGCGATCTGCTCGATGTGGCCGTGCAGTCGTTCGCCGTCGAAGGCGTCCACTGAGAATGTCGCGGGCTGGCCGACGCGCATCTTCCAGGTCTGGCCTTCCTTGAAGTTGGCCACCACCCACAGCGTATCGGGCACCAGGAACAACAGCTGCGAACCGGCCGTCACGTACTGGCCCAGGCGCACCGTCGCTTCGCTGACCTGGCCATCGCGCGGGGCATGGATCACCGTGTTGTCCAGATCGATCCGGGCCAGGGCCAGCTGGGCCTGCGCGGTTTCCACCTGCGCTTCCAGTCCTTTGCGGGCCACCTGGGTGGAGGTCAGCGTCTCTTCGGCGATGCGGATCTGCGCCTGCGACTGCTGCACGCTGGCCTGGGCCGACTGCGTGGTGGTGCGGAACTTGTCGCGGTCGTTGAGCGCGACCAGCTGCTGCGCGGCCAGCTCTTCATACCGCTTGAGTTCATTGCGCGAACGCGACAGCTCGGATTGCCCGGCCGACAGGTTCGCGCGGGCGGCCTGGATCTGCGCGCGGTTCTGCGCCTGGGATTGATCGGAGTTGGCCAGCGTTGCGGTGGCACTGGCCAGCGCCGCCTCGGCCTGCACCACCTTTTCGCGGTAGATGCGGTCGTCGATGCGCAGCAGCGGCTCGCCCTGCTTCACGTGCTGGAAATCCTTGACCAGCACCTCGGTGACATAGCCGTTGACCTGCGGCGCGAGCACGGTGATCTGGCCGCGCACGTACGCGTTGTCGGTGGTCACGCGCGAGGTTTCGAACGGCCACAGCGACCAGGCCCGCAGGATCAGCGCGATGCCGATCAGCGCGATCACCACCATCACCACCACGCTGCGCGTGCTCGGCTTGAGGTACTTGGGCGCGCCCGAGGGCGCCGGTGCCGCGGCGGCCGCGGGCGGTACCGGTGCCGGGGCCGCGTCGGTCGGTGGCGGCGGGTTGACGTTCTCGGCGGGGGTTTCGTCTTGCGGGGGTCGGGTCGACATGGGCGGACTCATCAGGGCGCGACGCCTTCGGGCGTCTGCGTGGAAAGGGGAGCGGGGCGATGGCGCTTGCGCCATTGCTTGAGCACGGCCGTGCGCACGGCCAACAGCAGCAGCCAGCCGAGGAAGCCCAGCGCCACCCGGCCGCTGAGCGCGAACACATCATTGAACGCGCGCACGTTGGCTTCGCGGCGGGCGATCTGGGCCAGCTGCGCCGTGCCCTGCGCGCTGCGCTGGATGGGATCGGTGATCATCCCGGCGTAGATCTGCTGCTGCTGGCGCAGGCGTTGCGCGACCACGTTGTCGGCCGGGTCCAGCTGGCTGACCAGCGCGCTGGAATAGACCTGTTCGCGGTGCAGCTGGAAGGTGCCCAGCACCGCCGAGCCGGCCAGCCCGCCCAGCGTCTGCGTGATCGAGAGCGTCACCAGGAAGGTGATCATGTGGTCGGTGCCCTGGCGCAGCACCTGGGTGATGCCGAGCATGATCAGCGGGCCCATGAACATGCCGGCGCCGATCGAGGCCAGGAACTGGCTGGCGTAGAAATCCTGCGGGCGATCCAGGCTGGTGCGGCTCTGGTCGAGCAGGGCCGCGCTGCCCAGCAGCAGGATCGCCATCAGGATCTGCGGGATCAGCCGCTTCGGCCCGAAGGTCAGCGAGCTGGCCGCGATGCCGGTCACCACGCCGGCCAGGATGACCGCGAACAACGGCCGCATCTGGTCCGGGCCCATCCCCAGCGTGCGCATCAGGCCGACCACGCCATACGACTGTTCGGTGGTCAGGAACCGGATCAGGAACGCGCCGATGATGAAGTGGATCACCGGCAGGCTGGCCAGCCAGCGCGTCTGCAGCAGCGGGTTGCGGCGGTAATGCTCCAGGATGAAACCGGCGGTGGCCAGCGCGATCGAGGCGACCAGCGCCCAGCCCAGCCACGGCGTATCCAGCCACCAGCGGGTATAGCCCTGGGCCAGCACCACCACCAGCAGGCCCACGGCCGGGGCGAGCAGGGCGAAGGTAAGGAAATCCAGCGGTTCGAACGCCTTGATCTGCGCGCCCGGCGGCAGCTTCAACACCACCACGGCGGCAAACGCACACAGCGCCAGTCCCGCTTCGAACAGATACAGGTTGTGCCACTGCCCGGTATCGACCAGGCCCGGCGAGACCAGCCAGGCGATCGGCACCGCCAGTTGCGCGATGCCCACGCCGATCACCAGCAGGTTGCCGGTGTATTTGCGCGGCAGGGACTGCAGCATGTACAGCGTGCCCAGGGTGCTGCAGGCCGCGCCGGCGAAGCCACTGGCCGCGCGCATCAGCACGGTGGTTTCGAACGTGCCCACGAACAGATGCAGCACTGCCAGCGCGGCATACAGGCCCAGCCCGATCTCGGCGAACAGGCGGATGCCGTACTGCTGGCGGAACTTGAAGGCGAGCAGGTTGGCGGTGACGTTGACCATCGCATACGCGGCCACCAGCCAGCTGCCCTGCGCCGGGGTGAGCCCGAGCTGGCCCTGCAGGAACGGCAGGTTGGCGCTGACCAGCGCATTGCCCAGGCCCCCGGTGATGCCTACCAGCAGTGCGACCAGCGCGTAGGCCAGGCGCCGGTGCGGGGGATGCCACGGCATCGAGGCCGAACCCGGCAGGGTCGGCTTTTCGTGCTCCTCCCAGTCCGGGATCGGCTTGAGGTACTGCGGCATCAGCGCACCCCGTCGGCAGGCCCCTGCAGTCCGCCACGCAGCAACTGCAGGGCGCGCGCGGCCAGGCGGGCGCGTTCGTCCCGGGTCTTGCCACGCAGCGCGGCTCCCAGCATGCCTGAGATCAGTGAAATGTCCGTCACCTGCAGATCCGGCCGGCACAGGCCGGCGGCGATGGCGCGCGCAATCGGCGCTCGCAGCAGGTCCAGGATGGCGTCGCGCGCTGCCTTGACGGTGGGCTCGTCGGCATCCACCGCGCGCCAGTAATCAGAAAGCGCCGGTGACTGCACGATGCGCCCGGCCATGCCGTCGAGCACCTCGAACAGCGCATCGTCGCGCGTGCCCAAGCTGTCCACCTGCCGCGCGATGCGCGCCACCGTACGTTGCAGCAGGGCCTGCACCAGCGCCGCGCGGTCGGGGAAATTGCGGTACAGCGTGGCGCGGCCGACCTGTGCGCGCTCGACCACCAGGTCGAGCGGGGCGGTCACGCCGTGCTGCCCGAACACAGCATCGGCGGCATCGAGAATCTGGGCGCGGCGGGCCGCGGCGTCGGCACGTTGACTGGTCATGCGCCATGATCGGACAGAGCTGTCCGGTTGAACAGTGCCATTCCCGACAGGCTGGTCGCCCTGGTAGGGAAGTGCTCGGGAAGGTCGAGACGGCGTGAATCCGGCGAGGGACCCAAAAAAAGGGGGCCTTGCGGCCCCCTCGGGGTTGAAACAGCGACCCCCATGGAGAGATCAGAAGTAGGCGCGGATCCCGAAGGCGACGCCACGGCCCGGCAGCGGCGAGTAGTCGCGCAGCAGCGAGGTGTGCGGGCGCACTTCCTGGTTGGTCAGGTTGGTGCCGTCCAGGAACACTTCGTAGCTGTTGCTGTCGCTGCGGTCCCAGCGGTAGGCGAAGTGCGCATCGACCAGGGTGTACCCCTTGCTCTCGGCTTCGTTCTGCGCCACGTCCTTCTGGCTGCTGGAACGCACCGCGCCCACCGAGGCACGCCAGCCATCCTTCGACCAGCGCAGGTCGGCGCCGACGCGGCCCGGTGCGATGCGCGGCAGGTAGCCGGTGTTGGCCAGGTCCACGGTGTAGTTGTGGTTGTGGTCGCCATGCGGCACGGCGATGTCCACCGTGCGGCTGCCGCTGCCATCCAGCTCGGCCTTCACGTAATCGCCGAACACGCGCAGGTCCCAATCGCCGGCGGTGCCTTCGAACAGGTGGAACAGCGCTTCGGCTTCGGCGCCCTTGAACGTGGCGTCCTGCTGGGTCCACAGGCGGACCGGCAGCGATTCGACCACGCCGGTATCGGCCAGGTAGATGAAGTCCTTGAACCTGGTCTGGTAGATCGAGGCCGAGAAGTCCAGCAGGTCGCCGTGGGTATGGATGCCCAGTTCGATGCGCTGGCCGCGTTCGGTCTTCAGGTTCGCATCGCCGATTTCCAGCGAGCGGGTGGCGATGTGCGCACCGGCCGCGTAGAGCTCTTCATTGGTCGGCGCACGCTCGGAACTGTCGATGCCAAAGCGCAGGTCGACGGCATCGTTGAGGGTCCAGATTCCGGCCGCGGAGAGATTGGTCGCATCGAACTTGCGCGCGCGGTAGTCGCCGGTCGGATCGAGCTTGACCTGGTCATGGCGGCCACCGAGTTCCAGCTTGAAGGGACCGAACTTCTTTTCCTGCAGCACGAACAGGCCGATGCTGTCGGTGCCGGTGTCGGGCACGAACGCCTCTTCCCCCTGGGCGCCGAAATCACCGTTGGAGAACTGCAGGCCGAAGGCGCCATCCCATCCGCCGATCTGCTGCTGCACCGCTTCCAGGCGGCCTTCGATGCCGCGGTTGGTGAAGCGCGTGGCGGGCGTGCCGGCTTCCAGTTCGGTGTGTTCGTAATCGGTGTAGGCGGTGCGCAGGCTGATGTTCTTCAGGAACGAGACCGGGTCGTAGATGCCGCCCTTGGCCTCGAAACGGTTCTGCACCATGTCGATCCGGACATCGTGCTCGTCACCTTCTTCCTCTTCATCGCCATGGTCATGGTCATGATCGCCATGATCGTGGTCGTCCTCGGCATGCACGTGGGCGCCGTTGGGGATGCCGTAGTTGGTGCGATAGGTGCTGGCCGACGCGCCGAAGTAGCCGCCATCGCCCAGCCAGGTGGCGCCGACGCCGCCGGCGCGGGTGCGGATCGAGCTGTTGTCCAGGCGGCCGCGGCGCGGTTCGTCGGTGTCGCCTTCCTCGTGGTCGTGGCCGCTGTGGTCTTCCAGGCCATCGATCACGGCGTAGCCGGGGATGCGGTAGTCATCGCCATTGCGGACCAGGCCGTCGACATGCAGCACCACGTTGCCGCTGACACCGTCCAGGCGGAACATGCCGCTGCGCTCGTCGTTGACCGAGTTGCCGCGCAGCTCGGCGCGGCCGCTGAGCGGGCGATCGGGCAGCTCGCGGGCGATGCGGCCATCGACCACGTTGACCGCGCCGCCGATCGCGCCGCTGCCGAACAGCAGCGTGGCCGGGCCCTTCAGCACTTCGATCTGGTCGGCCAGGAACGGCTCGATGCTGGTGGCGTGATCGGCGCTGACGGTGGAGGCATCCATGTTGCCCATGCCGTTGGAGAGCACCGCCACGCGCGGGCCTTCCTGGCCGCGGATGATCGGGCGGCCGACGCCCGGGCCGAAGAAGGTGCTCTGCACGCCGGGCAGCTTGGCCACGGTGTCGCCGAGCGTGCCGGCCTTCTGTTCGTCCAGGCGCTCGCCCGAGAGCACATCGACCGGGCGGGCCAGCGATTCGGCATCGCCCTGCAGCGGCGAGGCGGTCACTTTCACGGTGGACAGTTCGGTCAGGTGGCGATCGCGGTGACCGTCGCCGTCATCGGCCAGGGCCACGGCGGGGAGGAGGGCAGCGGCCAACGCCAGGGACAGGGCGTGCGGCGTGAGCAGGGTGCGGGAAGAGCGCATAGGGGCAGGATCCGTCAGTCGAATTGTTACAATGTATCAATGGTGGGGCGCGCGAATCCCGTCGTGGGGCAGGGGTCGGACGGGGCGGTGGGGGAAGAGCAGGTGCGCGTCAGGATTGATGTTATATTATTCCATAACGCTTCGCCGACCCTGCTGAAAGTCATGTCCCTGTTCCCCCGTCTTCGCCATCTGCTGGATCGCTTCGGTGCCACCGGTTCGCTGCTGTGCGCGGTGCACTGCGCCGTGCTGCCGGTCCTGCTGGCCGCTGCCCCCTCGCTGGGGCTCTCTGTCTGGCTCGGTGACGGGGTGGAGCGGGCGATGGTCGGCTTTGTGACCCTGCTGGGGCTGTTCAGCCTGGTGTGGGGCTACCGCCGGCATGGCGCACTGCGCGCGCTGGGGTTCCTGGTGCCGGGCCTGGCCGCGCTGTGGGCCGGGCTGCTGTACGACCCGCTGCACCATTCGGCGGTGCCGCACGCGGTGGTGATGACGCTCGGCGGCGTGCTCGTGGGCGTTGCGCACCTGGTCAACCTGCGGCTCAACCATGGCCATGTGCATGACGCGAGCTGTGCGCACTAGGGCGCGCGTGGTAGGCTTCCAGATCGTGCGCGGGGGCGTCTGAGGGACGGCCCCGCCGAACCCGTGTCAGCACGGGGTAATCAGATTTCGCAGCATTCAGACTAAGGAGTTGATGACATGGGTAAGGGTGACCGCAAGACCGCCAAGGGCAAGCGCTACAACGCCAGCTACGGCAATTCGCGCTCGCACGCGGTGAGCAAGGTGGCCGTGGGCGCAGCTGCGCCGGTCGCCAAGAAGACCGTCACCAAGGCACCGGCCAAGAAGGCTGTTGCCAAGAAGGCGGTGGCCAAGGCCGGCTGATCCAGCCAGGCAGGGCCCATGAAAAACGCGGCGCTTGCGCCGCGTTTTTCTTTGTCCGTCCGCCGCGCAGGCGATCAGCGCATGGCCGGCAGCAGACGCTCCGGATCGCCGTCGTTGGGGGCCGCCGGAATCCCCAGCAGCCGGGTCAGCAGCGGATACACATCCACGTTGTCGAACGCCGGCAGGGTCTGGCCCTGCTTGAACGAGGGGCCGCGCGCGACGAACACCGCGCGCATGCTCGGCAGCGCGTTGTCATACCCGTGCGAGCCGCGATCGCCCGGGCCACGTTTGGCGATCCGTTCCCGGGTCAGCGCGTCCCAGCCTTCGTGCATCTGGCAGATGACCGGCGGAATGCGCGGGTTGCTGCCGTACTTCCAGCGCGCCGGCAAAGTCTGCCGGGTCCAGCAGTCGTACTGCGCATGCGCGCCGAGCAGGATCTTCTCGGCCTGCGCCTGCCGGCCGGGCAGGGGCGCGAAACCGATCGACTGACCGACCGACACCTCGCGCGCGATGGCCGGATCGATCATGTCTTCGGTCGCGAGCACCTGGCCGGCAGGCACGCTGGCCATGCCATGGTCGGACACCAGGACCACGTTGGTCGCCCCGGCCAGCCCGCGGGCCTGCAGGCCATCGAGGAGCTGGCCGATCGCACTGTCGGCCAGGGTCACCGCCGCGGCATATTCGGCCGAGTCCGGGCCGTGGTCATGGCCGGCCTTGTCGACCTGTTCCATGTACAGCGTCACCAGGCGCGGCGCCTGCTCGCCGGTGTCGGCCAGCCAGGCCAGCACCTGGTCCACCCGGTCGGGCAGCGCCACGCGTTCGTCGTAGCCGTGCACCTGGCTGGGGCGGATGCCCTGGATGGCCGCCTCGCTGCCCGGCCAGGACCACAGCGCGGTGCGCAGGCCGGCCTTCTCGGCACCGACCCAGATCGGCTCGCCACCCCACCAGCGCGCATCGGCCACCGATTCGCGCACGTGCAGCTGGAAGCGGCCGAGCGCGTCTTCCTGCATGCTGTTGTGGATGATGCCGTGCTGGTTCGGGCGCAGCCCGGTCACGATCGTGTAGTGGTTGGGGAAGGTCAGCGAGGGATACGACGGCGTCATCCACTGCGCGCGCACGCCCTCGCGCACGAGCCGCGCGATGTTCGGCGTGATGCCGCGATCAAGCATGTCCGCGCGCAGTCCATCGATCGAGACCAGCAGCAGTTTCGGTGCGGTGGCGGCAGCGGGGGCGGCGCGGGAAGCGGCGGCGGGGTGGGCCGGATCGGACGGCGGCGGTAGGGTGGTGCAGGCGGCGAGCGAAAGCGCAGCGGCCAGCACGAGCGCGGGGCGGGTCGAAATCATCGCGCCATGATAGGGCGCAGCGGTGACGCATCGAAGACAACTGATGGCACGGGTGGCCGCTGCGCGCGCGCCGGCTCAGCCGAACAAGCGGGTCCCGCGCGTTTCCAGCGCCAGCAATGCAGCCTTGGTCGGCAGGCCACCGCCGAAGCCGGTCAGCGCGCCGCTGCGGCCGATCACGCGATGGCACGGCAGCACGATCGGCAACGGATTGCGGCCGTTGGCCGCGCCGACCGCGCGGCTCGCGGTCGGGTGGCCGATGTGGCGCGCCAGATCGACATAGCTCCAGGTCTGGCCGAACGGAATATCCGCCAGCGCCTGCCACACGCGCAGCTGGAAGGGCGTGCCATGCGGGGCCAGCGGCAGTTCGAAGTGCTGGCGCTGGCCCTGCAGGAACTGCAGCAGCTGCGTGCGTGCATCGCGCAGCGCATGCGCGTCGTGCTGCCAGTGCTCGCGGCCCTTGGCGTCGTAGCGGTTGTTCTCGAACAGGATGTGGTGGATGCCCTGGCTGTCGCCGGCCACGGTGAGGGCGCCGATGGGACTGTCGAAGGTGTCGTAGAGCAGGGTCATGGGGTCGCTCCCGGGGAAGATGGGGCCAGATGCCACAGATGCAGCACGGCGTAGGCGCGCCACGGGCGCCAGGCCTGTGAGCGCGCTTCCGTGGCGCGTTCGCTGAGCCGTTCGCCGCCGCCGAGCACCTGCTGCAGCACCAGGTCGCCGGCTGGAAACGCATCGGGCAGCGCCAGTGCGCGCAGCGCCATGTAATGCGCGGTCCAGGGGCCGATGCCGGGCAATGCGACGCAGCGTGCAACGAAGTGCTCCAGCCGTTGCCCGGCGCTGAACGCCAGGCGGCCATCGCTGACCGCGGCGGCCACCGCGCGTACCGTGGCCGCACGGCTGCGCGGCAGGCCGATGCTTTCCAGCGGCGCATCGGCCAGCACCTGCGGCGTGGGGAACTGGCGGTCCAGGCCGTCGGGCATGCCCGGCAGGGTGTCGCCGAAGCGTTCGACCACGCGGCGTGCCAGCGTAGTCGCCGCGGCCACGCTGACCTGCTGGCCGAGCACCGCGCGCACGGCGACTTCAAAACCCTCCCAGCCGCCGGGTACGCGCAGCCCGGGGCGCTGCGCGATGCCCTGCGCAAGCAGCGGTTCGGCCGCCAGCGTGGCGTGCACCATGCGCAGGTCCGCATCCAGATCGAAAATGCGGCGGACGCGGCGGACGATGCCCGGGATCGCACGTGGATCGACCTGGCCCAGCTGCAGCAGCAGTTCCGGGCGACGCGGGTCGGCACTGACCCGGATCACCGAGGGGCGCTGCGGCGGCCCGATCACGCGCTGATAGCTGTCCGCATCGATGCGTTCGATGCCGGGGATCGCGCGCCGGCGCAGGAAGCCCAGCATGGCGGTGAAATCCAGCGGCGGGCGATAGGCCAGGCGCAGGCTCGGCCCACCTTCGGCCAGCGGCGGGCGCTGGCGGCGGATCGCGGTCGGCGGCATGCCGCAGCCGTCGAGAAACGCTGCATTGAAGCGGCGCAGGCTGTTGTAGCCCGCCGCCATCGCCACATCCGTCACCGGCAGCGCGGTTTCGGTCAGCAGCTGCTTGGCCAGCAGCAGCCGGCGGGTGCCGTGGATCTGCCCGGGCGTGGCACCGAGCCGGGCCACGAACAGCCGCTGCAGCTGGCGCGCGCTCAGTCCCACGTGCGCGGCCAGCGCGGCCACCGGCGCTTCCTGCAGATACCCCTCGTGGATCAGCGCAAGCGCGCGCTGCAGCGTTTCATCGTGCAGCGCATCCTGCGCATCCGGGGCCAGCTCCGGGCGGCAGCGCAGGCACGGCCGGAAGCCGGCCGCCGCCGCTGCGGCCGCGGTGGGGTAATAGGTCACGTTGCGCGGCTTCGGCGGCGGTGCGGGACAGACCGGCCGGCAGTAGATCCCGGTGCTGCGCACGGCCGTGAAGAACACGCCGTCGAACCGCGCATCGCGGGCGAGGCGGGCGCTTTCGCAGGCGGCGTGGTCCAGGGGCAGGGCGGTATCCATGGCGCTCAGTCTATGCCGCCCGGCGTGGCCGGGCTGGCCGTTTTCGGACAGCAATGCCGGGGCCGCTGCGGCCGGTTCAGGGCAGGTTGCCGCGTGGCCCCGCGTGCGCACTAGACTGTACGTTCCGCGCGGCGCAGCGCCTCTTTTTCCGGGATCCGGTTGTCCATGTTGTCCAAGTCGTGGTGGTTGCCGTTGTTGTGCCTGGGCCTGGCCGGCTGCAGCCAGCTGGAAAATCCGGGCAATGTCACCGCGGCCGACAAGGCGGCGCGGGTGCAGGCCGCCGATGGCGACCATATGGTCTCCATCAATGCCGCCGATGCCCCCGCTGTGCCGGCCCCGGTGCCCCAGCGCGGCGACCGCGGCTGGCCGGAGGCGGTGCTGGAGAACGGCAAGGCGTGGATCAGCTGCGAGACCGACTACGCCGGCGAGGCGGGCGATGGCGCCGCGCTGGGCGCGCTGGACCGGGCCACGCTCGATGCCGCGCTGGCACCGTGCGCCGAACGCGGCCTGGTGCGCCTGCGCTATGCCGGCAAGATCAACCCGGGCTTCTCCACGCTGGTGGCGCGGGTGGCGATCGTGGCGCAGGCCCACGACATTTCCCGCCGCATCCTGGACCTGGATTCCAGCGGCGGCCAGGTCGAGGCGGCGATCGTTGCCGGCGACAGCATCGGCGAATCGAACTGGACCATCTGGGTGCGCGAAGGCTCGGTATGCCACAGCGCGTGCGTGTTCGTGCTGGCCGCGGGCGACAACCGGCTGGTATCGGGCAAGGTCGGCATCCACCGGATGATGCGGATCAGCTCCAAGGCGACCTCGCGCGGGGAACTCAACCGGGAGCTGCAGCAGGTCTATGACAACGTGAAGGATTACCTGCAGCGCAATGGCGTGGCGGTGGGCGTGGCCGATCTGATGATGACCGTGCCCAACCGCAGCCTGCGCCTGCTCAGCGCCGAGGAACTGCGCCAGTTCGGCCTGGACGGTACCAACGCGGTGCAGGACGACCTGGAACGGATCAAGCAGATGCGTGCCTGCGGCGATGATTTCGTGCGGCGCAAGGACGCGTTCCTGATCGCGTTCGATCAGCAGTGCAAGCGCGAGGGCAGTGAGCTGGAGGCGGTGACGCGGTGTGGGCAGGCGCTCAAGCAGCGCTTCGGTTTCCCCGATGCGACCTGCCCGGATGAGAGCCCGCTGTCGGAGATCGATGTGACCACGCTGCTGCCGGCCGATGAGGCGCTGCCGGCCGCCGATGCCCCCGCGCAGAGCACCACCGGCGACGCCACGCCGCCTGCGGCCGAGGCCGCGGCCGGCAACTGACGGACTACTCACGGTGTTCCCGTAGACTGGGCTTCAGTGAATCCAGCCAACGGTGTCCTGATGCGTGTTCCGCTGCTGCTGTTGTCGACCCTGCTGCCGTTCGCCGCACTGGCGCAGACTCCGCCCCCGGCGACTCCCGCGCCTGCGCCGGTCCGTTCTGCGCCCGCCGCGACGCCTGCGCCCGCGCCGGGTCCTGCGTTGAGCCCGGCCCAGCAGGCGCAGGTGCAGAAACAGAATGCGGAGATGAGTGCCGCCGCCGTGCAGATCGCGCAGCTGGTGGACGCCAACCGCGCCGCCGAAGCGTGGCGGGGCGCCTCGGCCGTGGCCCGGAAGTCGGTCACCGAACAGGCCTTCGTCAGCCAGCTCAGCGCCGATCGCAACCGGCTCGGTGCGCTGGCCTCGCGCGGGCAGCCGGTGGTGACCCGGGTGAAGTACGCCGAAGGCGCGACCGTGCCCGAAGGGCTCTACATCAACGTGAGTTTCCCGACCCGTTTCGCCAACAGCGCCCAGCCGGTGCGCGAGCTGGTGTCGTTCCGTCTCGATGAAGACCGCGTCTGGCGCCTGGCCGGCTACAGCGTGCGTGCCGCAACCCCGTGATGGCTGCCTGGAGAATGCCGCGATGAGTATCGAGATCCAGATGCTGGTGTGGGCGATGCTGCTGGGCTTCGTGCACCTGTTCGCGACCTCCAGCGTGATCACCCGCGAGCGCGGCCTGCAGTGGAATGCCTCGGCGCGGGATGGCCAGGCAGCGCCCCCCTCCGCGCTGGCCGGACGGCTGCAGCGGGCGCAGGCCAATTTCATGGAGACCTTCCCGTTCTTCGCCGCGGCCGTGCTGGCCGTGGTGGTGACCCAGCAACAGGATGGCCGCACCGCACTGGCGGTGCAGCTGTACTTCTGGGCACGCGTGGTCTACCTGCCGCTGTACGCCGCCGGCGTGCCCTACCTGCGCAGCATGGTCTGGCTGGTCTCGCTGGTGGGCATCGGCCTGCTGCTTGGCGCGCTGCTGTGAACCGCTGCTGGCAGGGCTGATCCAGATCAAGGGCGGCCGCGCGCGGGACCGGTAAGCTGGTGCCGTGCACGCAACAGCAGGAAGACGTCATGCAGGCAGTGGATGTGGTGGTGGTGGGCGCCGGCCCGGCCGGGCTGTGTTTCGCGCGTTCGCTGGCCGGCAGTGGCCTGCGCGTGAGCATCGTTGAACAGCAGCCGCGCGCCGCGCTTGAAGCGCCGGGCGTGGACGGTCGCGAGATCGCGCTGACGCATGCCTCGCGGCAGATCCTGGAGCGCCTGGGCATCTGGGCCCGGCTCGATCCGGCCGAGATCTCCCCCCTGCGCGATGCCAAGGTGATGGACGGGCATTCGCCGTTCGCACTGACCTTCGCCGCGCATGAGCGCACCGGCGGGGACCTGGGCTGGCTGGTGCCCAACCATCTCATCCGCCGCGCGGCCTGGCAGAGCGTGCAGGCGCAGCCCGGGCTGGAGATTCTCGATGGGCTGAGCGTGCGTGCGGTCGCCCCCGCGCAGGCGCGCAGCGTGGTGACGTTGTCCGATGGACGCCGGCTGGCCGCCCGGCTGGTGGTGGCGGCCGACAGCCGGTTCTCCTCGACCCGGCGCATGCTCGGGATCGGTGCGCAGCTGCGCGACTTCGGCAAATCGATGCTGGTGTGCCGGATGCAGATCGAGGTGCCGCACCAGCACACCGCGTGGGAGTGGTTCGGCTATGGCCGCACCATGGCGCTGCTGCCGCTCAACGGCGACCAGGCCTCGGCGGTGATCACCCTGCCACCGCGCCAGATCGAGGCGTTGATGACCCAGGACGAGGTGACCTTCGGCCGCAGCATCAGCGCATTTTTCGCGCATCGGCTGGGCGCGATGCGGCCGGTCGCGGCACCGACCGCGTACCCGCTGGTGGGTGTCTATGCGCATGCCTTTGCCGGCGAGCGCAGCGCGCTGATCGGCGATGCCGCGGTGGGCATGCACCCGGTGACCGCGCATGGGTTCAATCTCGGCCTGCAGAGCCAGCACCGGCTGGCCACGATCATCGGCAAGGCCGCAGCGCAGGGGCGCGACATCGCCGCCCGGTCCGGTCTGGCGGCCTACGAACGTGGCCACCGGCTGGCCTCGCGGCCCCTGTACGAGGCCACCAACGCGATCACCGCGCTGTACACCGACGATCGGCTGCCGGCCCGCGTGCTGCGCCGGGCGGGGCTGCGGCTGGCGCACGGGGTGGCCCCGTTCCGCCAGTTGATCGCCGCGCACCTGACCCAGCGGTAGTCGTTGGCGCCTTGCTCAGGGTGCGTCGGAATCGGCGAGGATGTGGATCACGGTGTCGCCGAACTGGACCTGCTGGCCCGCGCGGATCTTGCAGGCCTTGCGCAGTTCCACCTCACCGTCGACCAGGACCTGGCCGTCGCCGATCACGGTCTTGGCTTCGCCGCCGCTGGTGACCAGATCGGCCAGTTTGAGCAGCTGCTTGAGCTCGACGTAGTCGCGGTCCAGTTCAAATTCGAGGGTCTGCATGGCGCGTGTATCCTGGGAAGGGGCGCGGACGGGTCCGGGCCGGGAAAGGGCGCGTATTGTGCGCCAGCAGGCCGCCGAGCGGCATCCGGATGGGAATCTGTACACGTTGTTCAGGATCGATGCGGTATCATCGCGCCCTGAGCGAGTGAATTCTCCTCCGACCGAGCAGCGCCAGGGCACGCGATAAGAAAGGGCGCCCAAAGCGCGGACCATCCCCTTTTTTATCTCACTGCCACGTAACTGGCGGTGATTCGGAGTTTCCCATGTCCCAAGAATCCCCCACGCCGCTGCTGTTTGCAGACCTCGGCCTGTCCGACGCTGTGATGCAGGCCGTCGCCACCGTCGGCTATGAAACCCCGTCGCCGATCCAGGCCGCCACCATCCCGGCGATGCTGGAAGGCCGCGACGTGCTGGGCCAGGCCCAGACCGGTACCGGCAAGACCGCCGCCTTCGCGCTGCCGGTGCTGTCCAACCTCGATTTCAACCAGACCAAGCCGCAGGTGCTGGTGCTGGCGCCGACCCGCGAACTGGCCATCCAGGTCGCCGAGGCGTTCCAGACCTATTCCTCCGGCATTCCCGGCTTCCGCGTGCTGCCGGTGTACGGCGGCCAGCCCTACGGCCAGCAGCTGTCGGCCCTGCGCCGTGGCGTGCACGTGATCGTCGGCACCCCGGGCCGCGTGATCGATCACCTCGAGCGCGGCACCCTGGACCTGTCCGAGCTGAAGACCCTGGTGCTCGACGAAGCCGATGAAATGCTGCGCATGGGCTTCATCGACGACGTCGAAGCCGTGCTGAAGAAGCTGCCGGAGACCCGCCAGGTCGCCCTGTTCTCGGCCACCATGCCCTCGCAGATCCGCCGGATCGCGCAGACCTACCTGAAGAATCCGGCCGAAGTCACCATCGTCAGCAAGACGACGACCTCGGCCAACATCCGCCAGCGCTACTGGTGGGTGAGCGGCATGCACAAGCTGGACGCGCTGACCCGCATCCTGGAAGTGGAACCGTACGATGCGATGATCATCTTCTCGCGGACCAAGGCCGCCACCGAGGAACTCGCCGAAAAGCTGCAGGCCCGTGGCCTTGCCGCCGCCGCCATCAACGGCGACATGCAGCAGGCCCAGCGCGAGCGCACCATCGGCCAGCTCAAGGAAGGCAAGCTGGACATCCTGGTCGCCACCGACGTGGCCGCCCGCGGCCTGGACGTGGAGCGCATCAGCCACGTGCTGAACTACGACATCCCCTACGACACCGAAAGCTACGTGCACCGCATCGGCCGTACCGGCCGTGCCGGCCGCACCGGTGATGCGATCCTGTTCGCCACCCCGCGCGAAAAGGGCATGCTGCGTGCGATCGAACGCGCCACCCGCCAGCCGATCGAAGAAATGCAGCTGCCGAGCGTGGACGCGGTCAACGACACCCGCATCACCAAGTTCATGAGCCGCATCAGCGATGTGCTCGACGCCGGTGGCACCGAGTTCTACCGCGACCTGCTGCAGCGCCTGGAAGGCGAGAAGAACGTGCCGGCGATCGACATCGCCGCCGCGCTGGCCAAGCTGCTGCAGGGGGATGCCCCGTTCCTGCTGACCCCGCCGGTGCGTGGCGCCCGTGAAGAGCGTGCCCCGCAGCAGCGCAACGAGCGCAGCAACGACCGTGGCGAGCGCCCGGCCCGTTTCGAGCCGCGTTTCGAGCGTGGCCCGCGTCGTGAAGACGACCGCGGCCCGCGTCCGCCGCGTCCGGAAGGTGATTTCGGCGGCAACGACGGCGGCTTCGAACGTGCGCCGCGCCGTGACATCGCCCCGCGCGGTCCGGCCGAGCAGGGCATGGAAACCTTCCGGATCGAAGTGGGCCACGTGCATGGCGTGAAGCCGGGCAACATCGTCGGTGCCATCGCCAACGAGGCGGGCCTGGAAAGCCGTTACATCGGCCGCATCGACATCCACGACGATTTCTCGGTGCTGGACCTGCCGGCGGAGATGCCGCAGGACCTGCTGACCCACCTGAAGAAGGTGTGGGTCTCCGGCCAGCAGCTTCAGATGCGCAAGGTCGAGCCGGGTGAAGACCTGACCCCGTCGGCGCGTCCGCCGTTCAAGCCGAAGTTCGGCCAGGGCAAGCCGCGTGGTCCGGGCGGCCCGGGTGGCCCGCGCAGCGGCCCGGGCGGCAACGACCGTCCGCCGCGCCGGGATGGCTTCAAGCCGCGCGGCCCGCGCAACTTCTGATTCCGTTTAGGCGGTAATCTCAACGCCAGCCTTCGGGCTGGCGTTTTCGTATGTGCCGCCCGGGAAGGACTGCCGGGTTTCGCATGCCCTCAACACCCTGCGGCCTAGCCTCGGGGCTTCAACGCACGACGGTAGACACCAGCACCCACACTCAGCGCCGGGGTTACGCGATGCTTGGACGTGACAGGGACGTACGCACGACCGTTGTACCCAATGCGACCCGGGGCCTGACCCTGCGGTTCGTGCTATTGACCGGCATGGCCATCGGGCTGGTCGGGGTATCGGCGGTGATCCAGGAACTCCAGGCGGCCTCCACCGCCTGGATCATGGGGCAGAGCCACTGGTCGCGGGGGCAGCAGCAGGCCAGCCATGCCCTGAGCCGCTACCTGCTGAGCGCCGATCCGGCCGACCTCGCCGCCGCCCAGCGCGCCCTGCAGGCGCCGCTGGGCGACCTGGCCGCCCGCAAGGCCATGGAACAGCCCGAGCCGGACCTGGCGGCCGCCCGCGCCGGCTTTGCCGACGGCCACAATGCCGCCGGCGACATCAACCGCCTGATCACCTCCTACCGCTATCTGGGCTGGCTGCCGTACTTCCGCGATGCGGTGCGGCTGTGGCGCGACACCGATGCGGACCTGCTGGAGTTGCAGGCGCTCGCCCTCCAGATCCGTGACCGGCATGCCTCCGACGAGATGGACGCCGCCCACCGCGCGGACCTGCTGTCGCGGATCCAGGCCGCCGACGAACGCATGCAGGCCAAGGCACAGGCGTTCTCAGATGCGTTGCGGCGCACCGCCACGGCGGTCCGGATCGCCACGCTGATCGCGGGCGGGCTCTCGGTGCTGGCCATCACGCTGGTGTCGGTGCTGCTGGCCCGCCGGGTCCGCAACGATCTGGTCGAACAGCAGGGGCGGTTCCGGGCCGCGTTCTATCAGGCCACGGTGGGCATGCTGAAACTGGACCTGGGCGGCCGCATCATCGAGGTCAACCAGGCGATGGCCGACATCCTGGGCTACCCGCGCGAGACCCTGATGTCCCTGTCCCTGCCCGCATTGCTGGTGCCCGGCGAGCTGGTCCTGGATCCGCAGGGAGGGATCGACTGGGACCGGCAGGTGCGTCCGGCCGAACTGCGTTTCCAGCGTGCCGACGGCAGCCTGCTGTGGGGGCGCTGGAGTGGCACCCTGGTGCATACCCGCGGGCGCGAGGCCGCGGTGTTCGCCATCGTCGAAGATGTCTCGCAGAACCACGCGCTGGTGCGCGAGGTCGAGCACCACGCCAGCCATGATCCGCTGACCGGGCTGGTCAACCGCCGCGAGATCGAACGCCTGCTCGACCGCGCCCTGCTGGATGCGCGCAGCCACACGGCAACGCACTCGCTGTGCCATATCGACCTGGACTACTTCAAGCTGGTCAACGACGGGCTGGGGCACGCTGCAGGCGACCAGCTGCTGCGCAGTTTCGCCGATTACCTGGTGGGGTCGGTGCGCGAAGGCGACTGGGTGGGCCGGCTCGGTGGCGATGAGTTCGCGCTGTTGCTGGCCAATGCCACCCAGGACGAGGCCAAGCAGGTCCTGCAGCGCGTGATCCGTACCCTGAGCCAGGTCAACTTCCAGCCCGGGGATGGCACGCTGCGGGTCAGCTGCAGCATCGGCGTGGTGGAAATCACCGACGAGGCGGCCGACGTCAACTGGCTGATGAGCGCGGCCGACAGCGCCTGCTATGCCGCCAAGGAAGCGGGCCGCAACCGCGTGCACTGCTTCAATGAAAACCGCATGGCGCTGCACGAACGCCGGCTTGAAGCCGACCGGCTGGCCCAGGTCACCAGTGCGATCGCCGAGAACCGGATGCTGCTGTATGCCCAGCGCATCGAGCGGGTCGGTGATCCGGACTTCCTGCACTACGAAGTGCTGGTGCGCATGCGCGGCGCCGACGGCACGCTGCATTCGCCGGGCGAGTTCATGTCGGCGGTGGAACGCTACGGCATGGGCATGGCGCTGGACCGGCACGTGATCTCGCTGCTGTTCCGGCACCTGCAGGTCTGCCCGGCGCACGTGCAGCAGCTGGGCCTGTGCAATGTGAATGTCTCGGCGCAATCGATCGCCGAGCCGAGCTTCCTGGCCTTCGTCACGGATCTGCTCGAGCGCCATCGCGGGCTGGCCCGCAAGCTGTGTTTCGAGATCACCGAGACCGCGGCGGTCAGCAACCTGGCCCAGGCGCGTGCGTTCATCGATGCGGTCAAGGCGCGCGGCTGCCTGATGGCGCTGGACGATTTCGGTTCCGGGCTGTCCTCGTTCGCCTACCTGCGTCAGTTGCCGGCGGACATGCTCAAGATCGACGGCATGTTCGTGCGCGACATGAACGTGGATCCGGTCAACCGGGCGGCCGTGCGCGCGATCACCGAGGTGGGCCGCGAACTGGAAATGATGGTCGTTGCCGAATGGATCGAATCGCCGGAAGTCTCCGCGCAGCTGGCCGCGATGGGGGTTGAAGGCCTGCAGGGCTATGCGATCGAACGGCCGATCCCGTTGGAACGGATGACCCAGCCGGCGTTGCGCCTGGTGCGCGCCGGTGTCGCATCGGACGGGCGCAGCGGGCCGCCATGATCGCGCGCGGAAGGCTTCTTGCCATACTCTGCGCGTACGCTCGCCGCTATCGTGGCGGCTGGCCGACAGTGATGGGCGGGGCAGGGACGTGAGCGACAGGGGCGACAGGAAGGGAATCGTACGGCCGCGGCTGCAGTGGCCGCTGTGGCTGCTGCTGTGCCTGTTGCCGTGGGCGTGCATCGCATCCGCCGAGGGCCCGCGCGCCGGGCGCGATTTCATGCTGCTCGGTGCCCCGACCGATCTGGATACACCGCAGCGGGCCTGCTCGCAGGACATGCTCGCCCGCCATCTGGAGGAGATCGTGATCCCCGCGCCCGCCGCCGGCTGGTCGGGCAAGCCGCAGGCGGTGGATGTGTTCGGCGTGCTCACCGGCGAGGTCCGGATCCGCCACGGCAGCCGCGAGATCTGCGGCAGCATGCAGGACGCGCGGACCCGCGATTCGCGCTTCCGGGCCGGCGTGGGCATGGTGGTCGTGCCCAAGGCCGGCACCCGCGAGCCGATCGTGGTCTCCTGGTCGCAGCCGATCAAAGCGCGCTGGGTGCCGACCATCCAGCTCGGTGCGCCCAGCCCGGTGCAGCAGAACGATACGGCGCGGCTGCTGGTGCGCACCGCGTGCCTGGCCGTGGCGATCGCACTGGCGTTGTCGGCCCTGATCGGGTGGCTGACCACGCGTGACCGCTCGTTCCTGATCTATGTGGTGATGTGCCTGCTGACCCTGCTCTGGCAAGCGGTGCTGGGCGGCCTGAGCGGCTATCCCGAACCGTGGCTGCCGGTGTATGGCCGCGCCTCGTGGTGGTTGCTGGCGCTCAGCGCGTTCACCCAGGCCCTGCTGTTGCCGGTGCTGTGGCGGCTCAATGGCGGCGACCGGCGCTGGCCGCGCGCGCGGCCGGCGCAGTACCTCGTGCTGTGGGGGCTGATCGCGGCCGGTGCGGCGGTGCCGGTGATGGGCCTGGCCGGGCTGGCGCGGATGGCGGTGTTGCTGGAGGCGGCGTTCGTGGTCGGCTGCGTGCTGTGCCTGGGCGCCGGGCTGTGGTCGCTGTGGCGCCGGGACGCGCATGCCCTGACCGGTCTGGGTGCGCTGGCCCCCTGGGCGATCCTGATCGTGGCCGACGCGCTGCACGCGCCCTGGCGGGTGGCCTACCGCGTGGAAACGATGCAGCTGGCCATCACCTGGTTCCTGATGATGGCCGCCTTCGCCCTGAATCTGCGCCTCGGACGGCTGCGCCAGCAGCGCGATGAAATGCGCCAGCTGGCCGACACCGACATGCTGACCGGCCTGCCCAACCGCCGCGCCGGCCTGCGCCTGCTGGAACAGCAGCTCGCCAACGCCAACGCCAGCAGCGGCGCGCCGCCGCCGCTGGCGATCGGCTTTCTGGATATCGACCTGTTCAAGGACATCAACGACCAGTTCGGCCACGAGCTCGGCGACCAGGTGCTGGTCGCGGTCGCGCGGGCCCTGCGCGGCGCGGTCCGCAGCCACGACCACGTGATCCGGATGGGCGGCGAAGAATTCCTGGTGCTGTTGCCCGGTGCCGGCCACGCCACCGCCGTGGCCCGGCTGGAAACCGTGCGCAGGCAGGTGGCCGCGGTGACCGATGTGCTGGGCGTGCCCGGCCTGCAGGTCTCGGCCAGCATCGGCCTGGCGGTGCTGCGCCCCGGCAGCGACGACCTGGCCGGCCTGCTGCGGCGGGCCGACCATGCCATGTACGGTGCCAAGCGCGCCGGCCGCAACCGGGTGCATGATGGAGAGCGCAGTACGGCCAGCACGCCCCCCGTGCCGGCCTGAGCGGTGGGAGGCGCGTGGAAAATAGCCGACCGCACCGCGGCTTTTGCCGGATAATGGCGGCATGACAATCCGACTCAACAAGTACATCGCCGAAACCGGCTTCTCTTCCCGTCGCGAAGCCGATCGCCTGATCAGCGAACGCCGCGTGACCGTCAATGGCCGCCCGGCCGGCACCGGTGCGGTGGTGGGCGAGGGCGATGAGGTCCTGGTCGACGGCCAGCCGCTGCGCGCCCGTGAAGCCAAGAAGGCCGGTGGCCGCAAGCATGTCTACATCGCGCTGAACAAGCCGGTCGGCATCACCTGCACCACCGAAAGCTCGGTCAAGGGCAACATCGTGGAGTTCGTCGGCCACGAGCAGCGCATCTTCCCGATCGGCCGGCTGGACAAGGATTCCGAAGGCCTGATCCTGCTGACCAGCAACGGCAACATCGTCAACCAGATCCTGCGCGCCGAGAACGGCCACCAGAAGGAATACATGGTGGCGGTCAACAAAGCGGTCACCGATGAGTTCCTGCGCGGCATGGCCCGCGGCGTGCGCATCCGCGATGAAACCACGCTGCCGTGCCGGACCAGCCGGCTGGCCAAGTTCGGCTTCCGGATCACCCTGCAGCAGGGCCTGAACCGGCAGATCCGCCTGATGGCCGCCGCGTTCGATTACCGGGTCACCCAGCTGCGCCGGGTGCGGATCGACAACATCAAGCTCGGTGCGCTCAAGCCGGGGCAGTGGCGCAACCTCACCGATGCCGAGCTGCGCGGCCTGCTGCCCAAGCAGCTGGAGTGGTGATGCCCGCGTTTGCGCGGCGCTGAGCCAGTCGGGCTAGACTGCGCGGGACACGCTGATGCCTGCCCCGATGATCAAACCGTCAAAGCCGGACAATGAAGCACAGCGCCTGTTGGCGCTGCAGCGCTACCAGATCCTGGATACCCCGGGCGAACGGTCGTTCGACGATCTGGTGACGATCGCCACCGCCCTGTGCGGCACGCGGATGGGCGCGGTCACCCTGATCGATCGCGACCGCCAGTGGTTCAAGGCGCGGCAGGCGCTGGAGGTCTGCGAGACCAGCCGCGACATCTCCTTCTGCAGCCACGCCATCCTGCGCCCGGACGAGGTGATGGTGGTCGAGGACGCGCGCGCCGACCCCCGGTTTTCCGACAACCCGATCGTGGTCGACGACCCGCACATCCGCTTCTATGCCGGCGCGCCGCTGCTGAGCCTGGACGGCCTGCCGCTGGGCACCCTGTGCGTGTTCGACGTCGCTCCGGGCCATCTCAGCGACGGCCAGAAAAAGGCGCTGGAAGCGCTGTCGCGCCAGGTCTCGCTGGTGATGGAGCTGCGCCGCTACGCGCAGGACATCCAGCAGCACATGACCGACCGCGCCTGGTACGAACAGCGGCTGGCCGAATACAGCACGCTGCTGGAACAGCGCAACGCCGACCTGACCGAACAGAGCCGTACCGACCCGCTGACCGGCCTGCCCAACCGGCGCGCGATGAGCAGCGCGCTGGAGGCTTCGCTGGTCGACGCCGACGGCCAGCCGCGGCAGACCGCCGTGGCGCTGCTGGATATCGACCACTTCAAGAACGTCAACGATCTGTACGGGCATGCCACCGGCGATCACGTGCTGGCCGAACTGTCGCGGCTGCTGCGCGCGCATTTCGCCGGGGCCGGGTTGGCCGCGCGCTATGGCGGAGAGGAGTTCGTGGTGCTGATGCCCGATACCGACCTGCACAGCGCGGAACTGCAGTGCGACTTCCTGCGGCTGGCGGTGGCCGACCTGCCGCTGGGCATTCCGCTGACGATCAGCATCGGGGTGGCCGCGCACCGCCAGGGCGACAGCATCGAGCAGACCCTGGCGCGCGCGGACGCCGCGCTGTACCGCGCCAAGGGCGAGGGCCGCAACCGGGTCGTGCGCGCCGCCTGAGGGCGGGTTCGCAGCGGTGGCGACGGCGCCGCGCATACCGGCGGGCCTTCCAGCGCGGGCACCGCCATGGATCTCAGTCGGCGATGTTGCGCGCCTCGGAGGTGGCCAGGATTTCCGGATGCTGGACCTTCCTGCGGCGGTTGAGCAGCGGGTGCAGGAACACTGCGCCGACAATGATCGCCACGCCGGCGTAGAACAACGGGGTCAGCTCACGCTGCTCGCTGAGCAGCACCATCGCCAGCAGGATCGCGTACACCGGCTCCAGGTTGGTCACCAGCTGTGAGGTGTAGGCACTGATGTGGCGCAGCGCGACCAGCGCCAGCGCGAACGGCAGCAGCGTGCACAGGCCGGCCAGGGCCAGCAGCAACAGGCCATCGTGCAGGTCCGGGATCACCCACAGCGGGCTGGCCAGCGCCGGCAGCAGGAACGGCAGCACCGGGGCCAGCAGGGTCAGGGTGATGGTGCCGGCGCCCAGCTCCAGCGCGGTCACGGTCAGCGGGTCGGCATGGCTGACCAGGCGCTTGTTGAGCGAGCCGAAGATCGCCACCAGCAGCGCCGACAGCGCGCCGATCAGCACGCCCAGGCGCATGCCGTCGGGCACGCCCCCCACGACCAGCGCCACGCCCGGCAGCACCAGGATGCCGAAGGCCAGTTCGCGCAGCTGGAACGGCCGCTTGGCCACCCAGGGCTCGATCACGGCGGTGAACACCGGTGCCAGCGCGATGCAGGTGGCGGCCACCGAGGCGTTGGCGAGCTTCACCGCGCCATAGAAGGTCAGCCAGTGCAGCGCAACCAGGGCGCCCACCCCGCAGTAGCCGGCCACCAGGCGCGGTGACAGCTGGCGCAGGCCGCGCCAGACCCGCGGCACCAGCGCCAGCATCGCCACCACCAGCAGCATGCGCCACCACACCAGCGGCAGCGCGGGCAGCGTGATCAGCTTGCCGAGGATGGCAGTGATGCCCCACAGCAGGACACAGAAATGGATTTGCAGCAGTGCTCTGCGGGTATCGGTCATCGGCATCTGCATATTGTGGCGCAACCGGCGGTGCGCCGGATGCCCTGCACGCGGATTGCCGCCTGCCGTGGCATTGTGCGCACATGCCCGACCGTCACTCCGTTGCCGCCGTACCGCTGCTGTCGCCTGCCGCAATGCGCGGCTGGGCGATGCTCACGGCCGCCGTCGCGCTGGCCTCGCTGGTGCTGCAGTACATCCTGCTGCTGCGCGCGCCCGGGCTCGGCGCCGGTGCCGTCACGCTGCGCTACCTGGGCTACTTCACCATCCTCAGCAACATCGGCGTGGCCGCGGTCTGCGCCGCGCGTGCCGGCGGCCGACGCACCGGCATCGCCGGCCCGCTGCCCGCGGCGGCGGTGGCGGTGTACATCGGCATCACCGGGCTGATCTACAGCACGGTGCTGCACGGCCTGTGGCATCCGCAGGGCTGGCAGTGGTGGGCCGACACCGGCCTGCACTACGCAGTGCCCCTGCTGTACGTGCTTGGCTGGCTCGCCGGCCCGCACGGGGGGCTGCGCGGGCGCGGGCTGTTCGGGGCACTGCTGTTCCCGGCGCTGTACCTGGGCTGGGCGCTGCTGGTCGGGCGTCTCTCCGGGCAGTACCCCTATCCGTTCCTGGACCTGCCTGCGTTGGGGGCGGCAGCGCTGGCGGGCAATGTGGCCTGGGTGGCGCTGGCCTTCGCGGTGGCCGCATGCGGCATCTGGGCGCTGGACGCCGCGCTTGCCCGCCGCCAGCGTCGCCCGCCACGCGCCTGATCAGTCCGCGCCGACCTCGGCCAGCTGCGCGCGCAGTGCCACCGCGGCGCCGGGATTGCGCTGTTTGGCCGCGCCGATGAACAGCACATACACATCGCGTGCCGCCTGCGCCGGGGCCTCGCCGCCCAGGTGCGGCAGATCCGGATTGTCTTCGCCACGGGCCCAGCGCATCGCACGCAGGCACCACTGCTCCAGGGCACGGGCCGGATAGCCGGCGCGCAGGTTGGCCCGGGCCCGCATCAGCCGGGCGTACACGAAGTCCGCGGTGGGGTCGGCGAAGCTGGGATAGTCGTCCGAACCGCTGAACACCAGCGCGACACGATGCGCGCGCGCCGTGGCCAGCAGCTCGGGCGACCACGCCTGCGGGTTGCGCACTTCCAGCGCGTGCTGCAACGCGCGTCCGTCGGCTTTCTCCGGCAGCAGCGCCAGGAAGCGATCGAACTCTTCGGCGCGGGCCGGGTGGCGCTCGCCGAACTGCCAGATCAGCGGGCCCAGGCGGTCCTGCAGCGCGCTGATGCCCTCCACGAAGGCCTCCACGCGGCTGCCGACCGCGGTCAGGTCATGGGTCTGGGTGATGGTGCGCGGGGCCTTGGCGGAAAAGCGGAACCCGGCCGGGGTCTGGTCGCGCCACTGCGCATAGACGGCCGGTTTCTGCGCGCGATAGAACGTGCTGTTGATCTCGATGCAGCCGAGCTGGCGGCTGGCATGCGCCAGCTCCTCTCGCTGGGGCAGGCCCTGCGGATAGAACAGGCCGCCGCGCCAGGCCGGGAAGACCCAGCCGCCGATGCCGGTACGGATGCTGCCTGCGTGCGCGCTCATGCTGCCGGCTGCGGCTGCCACGGATCGTAGCTGCCGAACCACCAGAGGTAGCCTTCCGGATCCCGGCAGGCGTAACCACGGCCACCGTAGTCCTGGTCGGCGATGTCGATCACCAGTTCGGCACCGGCAGCGACCGCGCGCGCGTAGTGCGCATCGGGATCTGCCACGATCACGCAGGCGCTCTGGGTCTGGCGGCCGCGGGTCTGGTCCGGGTGCACGCTCTGCCGGCCCCAGGCGCTGTCGTTGTCGACCGAGGCCAGCATGACCATGCCGTGCCCATAGACCAGCTGGGCGTGATGGACGACCGCACCTTCGGCATGCACCGCCTGCGGTTCGAAGCCGAACGCGCGCTGCAGCCAGTCGATGGCCGCGCGGGCGTCGCGATAGCGCAGGCACGGAATGATGGTCGAGACGGTCTGCGCGGGCGCGGTCATGGTGGGCCTCCTTCTGGCACAGGCGAGCGTGATCGGGCCCGCGTTACCATCGTGCGAAACCCGCAACCGGAGACACTGGCTTGAACACATCCTGGATCGGAGGCGCCGTGCTGCTGGCGTGTGCACCCCTGGCGAGCGCGGCGGTGCCGCCCGAACTGCAGCAGCTGGACGCCACCGTCGAGCGCGTGCGCAGCACCTTCGATGTACCCGGTATCGCGGTGGCGGTGGTCAAGGATGGCCAGATCGTGCTGGAACGCGGTTACGGCGTGCGCGAGCTGGGCAAGCAGGGGGCGGTCCAGGCCGACACGCTGTTCGCGATCGCGTCCAACACCAAGGCGTTCACCGCGACCTCGCTGAACCTGCTGGCCGAGCAGGGCAAGCTGAAGATGGACGACCGGGTGATCGATCATCTGCCGGGCTTCCGCATGTCCGATCCGTATGTGACCGGCGAGATGCGCCTCCGCGATCTGCTCTCGCACCGCAGCGGCCTGAGCCTGGGCGCGGGCGATCTGTTGTTCTGGCCGACCACCTCCTACAGCAACCAGGAGGTCGTGCAGCGGCTGGCCAAGGTGCCGTTGAAGGCCGGCTTCCGCGATCGCTACGCCTACGACAACATCCTGTACGCGGTGGCCCAGCAGGTGATCGAGCAGGTGTCCGGGCAGACCTATGCGGAGTTCCTGCAGCAGCACATCTTCACCCCGGTGGGGATGCGCGGCACCCGCTACAACGCCGACCATCTGCAGCCCGGCGACACCGCCGCGGTCGGTCACGCCAAGTACGATTTCAGCCAGCTGCGCACCGTCGCGCCGCTGACCTGGTCCAACAACGCCGGCGCCGGCGGTATCTATTCCAGCGTGCATGACATGGCGCGCTGGATGAACGTGCAGCTTGCGCACGGCGCGCTGGAAGACGGCACGCCACTGTTCAGCGCCAAGAGCCAGCAGGCGATGTGGCAGATGATCACCCCGCAGGTGGTGCCCGAGCCGAGCGTGCCAGCACTGGCCGCCGCACGCCCGAATTTCGCCGGCTACGGCGAGGGCTGGAGCCTGAGCGACTACCGCGGCCAGAAGCTGGTCTGGCATACCGGTGGCTGGCCGGGCATGGTCTCGCGGGTCACGCTGGTGCCCGGGCAGAACCTTGGCATCGTCGTGCTGACCAACCAGGAGGTGGGCGCGGCGTTCAACGCGGTCACCATGGCGGTGCTGGATGCCTACCTGAAGGCGCCGGAGACCGACTGGGTCGCCGCCTACGCCGCCGCCGTCGCCACCGCGCAGGAGAAAGCGGACGAGGGATGGGCCAGGCACCAGGCCGCACGGGATCCCGGGTCCAGGCCGTCGTTGCCCCTGGCGCGCTATGCCGGCGGCTACCGCGATGCGTGGTATGGCGATGTGTTCGTCGAGCAGCAGCGCGGAACGCTGCGCCTGCGTTTCGGCCGGACCGCGCAGTTGGTCGGCACGCTGGAGCACTGGCAGCACGACACCTTCCTGGTGCGCTGGGACGACCGCTCGCTCAATGCCGATGCGTTCGTGACCTTCAGCCTGGATCCGGATGGCAAGGTGCGCGAGGTGCGGATGCAGGCGGTCTCCTCGCTGACCGATTTCAGCTTCGATTTCCAGGACCTGCTGTTGCTGCCCATCGCGCCTGCACAGGCCGATTGAGTGATTGCCGTCAGGCCGTGACGGAAATGCAAAAACAAACGCAGGCTGCGGTGGGATAATCGTGGTCTGCTTTGTTTCTGGATGCTGCGATGTTCCGCTGGTTCGAGTCGTTGATCCCGGTGTTCCCACCGGTTGATGGCCGCATGCCGCCCCGCAAGGTCGCAGCGTTCTATGTGTACTACCTGCGGCCGGTCTGGCCGGTGCTGCTGGCCACCCTGGTCGCCGGGCTGCTGCTGGCGTTGGTCGAAGTGGCCATGTTCGACTTCCTCGGCCGCATCGTGGACATGGTCGCCGAACAGCCCGGCAGCGATTTCTTTGCCCGCCATGCCGACACGCTGTTGTGGATGGCCGGCATCACCCTGATCGCGCGGCCGCTGCTGGTCTCGCTGCACAGCCTGCTGGTCAACCAGGCGATCGTGCCGGGGCTGAGCAACCGCTCGCGCTGGCTGATGCACAACTACGTGGTGCGGCAGAGCCTGAGCTTCTTCCAGAACGATTTCGCCGGCAGCATGGCCAACCGCGTCATGCAGACCGGTACGTCGCTGCGCGAATCGGCCGTGCAGATGGTCGATTCGCTGTGGTACATCCTGGTCTACACCGGCACCGCGCTGTATCTGTTCGCGCAGGCCGACTGGCGCCTGATGATCCCGCTGGGGCTGTGGATGGCCGCGTATGCGGTGATCATGTGGTACTTCGTACCGCGCGCGAAGGAGCGCGCCTGGATCGCATCGGAAGCGCGTTCCAAGGCGATGGGCCGGATCGTGGACGGCTACACCAACATCCCCACGCTCAAGCTGTTCGCCCACGGCGGGCGCGAGCAGGCCTACGTGGCCGAGGCGATCCAGGAGCTGGCGACCAAGCACCGCGGCCAGACGCGGGTCACCACCGGGCTGGAAATGAGCCTGGCCACCGTCAACGGGTTCCTGATCGTCGGCACGTGCGCGCTGGCGCTGTGGCTGTGGAGCGGCGGGCACATCACCGTCGGTGCGATCACCCTGGCCACCGGCCTGGTGATCCGCATCCACAACATGTCCGGCTGGATCATGTGGACCATCAACGGCATCTTCGAAGACATCGGCACGGTGCAGGATGGCATCACCACCATCTCCCAGCCGTTGACCGTGCAGGACCGCGCCGAGGCGGCGCCGCTGCAGGTTGAGCAGGGCGGGGTGCGTTTCGATCACATCCACTTCCATTACGGCAAGGCCGGTGGCGTGATCGCCGGGCTCGACCTGGACGTGAAGCCCGGCGAGAAGATCGGCCTGGTCGGGCCCTCCGGCGCGGGCAAGTCGACCCTGGTCAACGTGCTGCTGCGCCTGTACGACCTGGAGAGCGGGCAGATCCGCATTGACGGCCAGGACATCGCCGGGGTCACCCAGGAAAGCCTGCGCCGGCAGATCGGCGTGGTCACCCAGGATACCTCGCTGCTGCACCGCTCGATCCGCGACAACCTGCTGTACGGGCGTCCTGATGCGACCGAGGCGCAGCTGCACGCGGCGGTGGCCAAGGCGCGCGCTTCGGCCTTCATCGATACGCTGGTTGATGGGGAAGGGCGCCGGGGTTACGACGCGCATGTCGGCGAACGCGGGGTGAAGCTGTCCGGTGGCCAGCGCCAGCGCATCGCGATCGCGCGGGTGCTGCTCAAGGACGCGCCGATCCTGGTACTGGATGAAGCCACCTCCGCGCTGGACTCGGAAGTGGAAGCAGCGATCCAGGACAACCTGGACGAGCTGATGGCGGGCAAGACGGTGATCGCGATCGCGCACCGCCTGTCCACCATCGCGCGCATGGACCGGCTGGTGGTGATGGATCAGGGCCGCATCGTGGAGACCGGCACGCACGCCGAGCTGATCGCGGCCGGCGGGTTGTATGCGCGGCTGTGGGCGCGGCAGACCGGCGGCTTCGTGGCTGCCGACGCGTAAGTCGCGTCATGCCCACCACGCAGAAAAGAGAACGGCCCGGGTCACCCCGGGCCGTTTGCCTGTCTGACGAGGAACCAGGCAGTCCTTACTCGATCGGCTGATCCAGCATCAGCTGGCGCGCGAAGCGCACCGGCGGGGCGCCGTAGGACAGCATCTGGTCGTGGTACGCCTTCAGGTTGAACTTCGCGCCCTGCTTGTCCTGCACGGCCTTGCGGGTGTCGAAGTGTTCCTGCGCACCGACGAAGTAAGTCGGCAGCTGCGCGGAGGTCAGCTGCGCGCGCACCCACTTGCCCGAGGCTTCGCTTTCCTGCTGGAAGGCATCGTGGGTCATCAGCTGCATCGCCTGCTCACGCGTCCAGTTGTCCACGTGCACGCCCTGGTCCAGGATCGCGTTGGAGATGGTGCGCAGGTAGAACTTCAGCTGCACCAGGTGGAACAGCGGATCGTTGTCCAGGTAACCCT
>Ga0308171_1001496_pt1 | contig 30680 bp, 24 predicted proteins | sample PhyGR1_FD_202135 | JGI IMG/M metagenome (GOLD analysis project Ga0308171, IMG submission 202135) | Phyllosphere microbial communities from UC Gill Tract Community Farm, Albany, California, United States - DLSLSG.R1 | ecosystem: Host-associated > Plants > Phyllosphere > Unclassified | place: USA...
TTGGCGCGCCTCGCTCCGATGGAGTGACACCCCGGAAGGGTGGCCGAGTGGTTAAAGGCAGCAGACTGTAAATCTGCCCGCGTGAGCGTACACTGGTTCGAATCCAGTCCCTTCCACCATCCCCGCCGATCGGCTAGGGTCGATAGCGGCGCCGGATCCGAGCGGGTATAGCACAATGGTAGTGCAGCAGCCTTCCAAGCTGAATACACGGGTTCGATTCCCGTTACCCGCTCCATTCCCCCTGACCGTGCACCAGCCTAACATTCTGAATAATTTGCCGCTCGCTGCTTGACGTTCACGTAAAGCGCCGCCACTCCGCCCGTTCACTGGGACGAGAGGATTTGCGCCATGGCATCGGTCAATTTCGACATCCCCCACGAGCTGGGCCATGCCGAGGCGCGCCGCCGGATCGAGCAGGGCCTGCCCAAGCTGGAATCCAAGATTCCCGGCGGCGGACAGGTTTCCTCGGAATGGATCGCCGACGACCGGCTGATGCTGACCATCATCGCGATGGGACAGACGGTGAAGGCCGACATGGCGGTCGCCGACCGCGCGATCACCGGCACCGTGACCATCCCGATGATGCTGTCGATGATGGCGGGCCCGATCGGCGAGTTCGTGAAGACCAGCGCCGAAAAGATGCTGGCCAAGGGCTGATCGCCCGAAAGGTTCCTCCGCGAATTCGGTGACGGCCAGCCCCGTGGCGGGGCAGCACTTCCCCCTTGCCCGACCGCGCACGACACGCCACCATTTCGCGGACATGCCTACCCTTCCCGCCGTCGCCACCATCGCCCAGACCATCCAGCTGTCGCTGGCCCCCGTCTTCCTGCTCGCCGCCATCGGACAGTTGCTGAACGTGCTTGCCGGGCGGCTGGCGCGGGTGATCGACCGGGCGCGCGGGCTGGAGATGATGATCCACAAGATCGATCACGGCCCCGACCTGCTGCGCCACAAATGGGAGTTGCGGCTGCTCGACCGGCGCATGTCGATCATCAACGCCGCGCTGTTCCTGGCGGTATCGAGCGCGGTCATGGCCTGCATCGTGATCGCGGTGCTGTTCATCGCCAATCTGGGCAAATTCCATATCGGCACCTGGATCGCGCTGGCCTTCATCCTGTCGGTCAGCCTGCTGACGCTGTGCCTGATCGCCTTCATGGTCGAGGTGCGCATCTCACTGCGCGCGATCCATGTCCGCAAGGAAATCCTGGATTGATCGCCGAGCGTCGCGCGCTGCAGGCGGTGGTTGCGATCGCCTGTCTGGTGCCGCTGTCGATCGGGGGGATCAGCGTCGTCAGGGGCCCCGGCTGGCTGGGCCATGCGCCGTCGATCCCGACCGATCTCGACAGCCAGTTCCGCTATGTTTCGGGCATCTTCCTGGGCCTGGGCCTCGCCTTCGTCACCTGCGTCCCCGCGATCGAGCGCAAGGGCGCACGCTTCCGCCTGCTGGGCGCGCTGGTGATCGCGGGCGGCATGGCGCGGGCGCTGTCCTGGGCGATGGTCGGCGCGCCCTCGACCGGCCATCGGCTGGGGCTGGCGATGGAACTGGGCGTCGTCCCGCTGCTGATGCTGTGGCAGGCCCGCGTCGCACGCCGCCGTCGCTGATCCAGCCGCAGCGTCGCGATACGGGCCGGCGGCCGCGCGACGACCGCCCCGTTCCACGCCGACGGGTCAGAGCGACGCCGTCGCCCCCGGCTTCAACAGATCGAGGATCGCCGCCGTCGTCGCCACCGCGCCGGTCACGATCGAGGGCTCGGGCGCGATCCTGAACTGGGGCGAATGGTGCGAGGCGATGGCCGGCCCGCCCGCCTTCGCCGCCGCCAGCGCCGCGGCGGGCGTGCCGCCGACCGACAGATAATAGCCGCGCACCCCGCTGTCCGGCTGGACCAGATAGGCGAAGTCCTCCGCCCCCATCCCCTTCTGCTCGAACGGCGTGACATGATCCGCCCCGAAGGTCGCCGCCATCACCGCGTTCAGCCTTTTGGCCAGCGCGGCGTCGTTGATCGTGGTCGGCGTTCCCTCGGTCACGGTCACGACCGGCATCTTGTCCTCGGGCATGCCGTTCATCTCGCCCACCCCGCGCGCGACCCGCTTGATGCCCGCCAGCAGCCGCGCCCGCTCCGCCTCGTCATTGGCGCGCACCGTCACCTGGAGCTTGGCTTGGTCGGAGATGATGTTGTGCTTCAACCCTGCATGGAAGGAGCCGACCGTGATGACGCCGGGCTTGAGCGGCTGCTGTTCGCGGCTGATCAGCCCCTGGAGCGCCACGACCAGTTGCGAGGCCATATAGACCGGGTCCTTGCCCATATGCGGGCTCGCCCCGTGCGCGCCGATGCCCGGCACCGTGATGTCGACCGAATCGGACGAGCTGTATTGAATCCCCTCCGACGCCGACACGGTGCCCGCCGCGCGCTCGGCATCGACATGGAAGGCGACCGCGTAATCGGGCTTGGGAAAGCGGCTATAGAGCCCGTCCGCCACCATCGCCTTGGCCCCGCCGACGCGTTCCTCGGCGGGCTGGACGATGAAGACCACCGTGCCCCGCCAACGATCCTTGAGCGCCGCCAGCCGCCGCGCGGTCGCCACCATCGCGGTGATGTGCGTGTCATGGCCACAGGCGTGCATCACCGGCGCCTCCACCCCGTCCACGCCCACCTGTCGCACGGTCGAGGCATTGGCGAGCCCCGACTTCTCCTCGACCGGCAGCCCGTCCATGTCGGCACGCAGCAGCACGACCGGCCCCGCGCCGTTCTTCAACACCCCGACCACGCCGGTCCCGCCGACCTTCTCGGTCACGACCATGCCCGGCACCGCGCGCAGCTCGGCGGCCATGCGCGCGCCGGTCTTCACCTCGCGAAAGGACAGTTCGGGGTTGCGGTGGAACCAGTCCCAGAGCTTGCCCAGGTCGCGGTCGTAATCCGCCTTCACCGCGGCGGCATAATCGGGCTCGGCAAAGGCCGGTGCGGCGGTCAGCAGAAGCGCGGCGGCGATGACGTGGCGCATGGATTCCCCTTTTTCGCGATTTTGGCCGATGCTAACCCAGATCGACGGGTGACGAAACGGGAACAGATACCCATATTCGCCCCCATGGCGATCCAGATCCGCACCACCCTCGACGAGCCCGAAACCGGGGTCAGCTTCATCCCCCACCGCCCGTCGCGCCCCGAAAAGGCCGAAGGCGGCAAGCGGTTCGAGCTGGTGACGGACTATACGCCGAACGGCGACCAGCCCGCCGCGATCCGGGAACTGACCGCGGCGGCGCGCGCTGGCGACAAGGACCAGGTGCTGCTGGGCGTCACCGGATCGGGCAAGACCTTCACCATGGCGAAGGTCATCGAGGAGTTGCAGCGCCCCGCGCTGATCCTGGCACCCAACAAGATCCTGGCGGCGCAGCTCTATGGGGAGTTCAAGAACTTCTTCCCCAACAACGCGGTCGAATATTTCGTCAGCTATTACGACTATTACCAGCCCGAAGCCTATGTGCCCCGGTCGGACACGTACATCGAGAAGGAAAGCTCGATCAACGAGTCGATCGACCGGATGCGCCACTCGGCCACGCGCGCGCTGCTGGAGCGGGACGACGTCATCATCGTCGCCTCGGTGTCGTGCCTCTACGGTATCGGCTCGGTCGAGACCTATTCGGCGATGATCTTCGACCTGAAGAAAGGCCAGAGCGTCGACCAGCGCGAGATCATCCGCAAGCTGGTCGCGCTCCAATACAAGCGCAACGATGCCGCTTTCATGCGCGGCAATTTCCGGGTAAAGGGCGACAATCTCGAAATCTTCCCGTCGCACTATGAGGATTCGGCCTGGCGCATCTCGTTCTTCGGGGACGAGATCGAGGAGATTGTCGAGTTCGACCCGCTGACCGGCAAGAAGGTCGCGAGCCTCAACTCGGTGCGAATCTACGCCAACAGCCACTATGTGACGCCCGGCCCGACGATGAAGCAGGCGGTCGAGGCGATCAAGTTCGAGCTGGCCGAGCGGCTGAAGGAGCTGGAGATCGAGGGCAAGCTGCTGGAACGCCAGCGGCTGGAGCAGCGCACCAATTTCGACCTGGAGATGATCGCCGCCACCGGCAGCTGCAACGGCATCGAGAATTACAGCCGCTTCCTGACCGGCCGCCTGCCCGGCGAGCCGCCGCCCACCCTGTTCGAATATCTGCCCGAAAACGCCGTGCTGTTCGTCGACGAGAGCCATGTCACCATCGGCCAGATCAACGGCATGTCGCGTGGCGACCATCGGCGCAAGATCACGCTGGCGGAGTACGGCTTCCGCCTGCCCTCCGCGATCGACAACCGGCCGCTGCGCTTCAACGAATGGGACGCGATGCGCCCGCAGACGGTCAGCGTCTCGGCCACGCCCGGCAATTGGGAGATGGAGCAGACCGGCGGCGTCTTCGTCGAACAGGTCATCCGCCCCACCGGCCTCATCGACCCGCCGGTCGAGATCAAGCCGGTCGAGGAACAGGTCCAGGACCTGATCATCGAGGCGCGCAAGACGACCGAACTCGGCTATCGCACCCTCGTCACCACGCTGACCAAGCGGATGGCGGAGGACCTGACGGAGTATATGCATGAGGCGGGGATCAAGGTCCGCTACATGCACTCCGACGTCGAGACGCTGGAGCGTATCGAGCTGATCCGCGACCTGCGCCTGGGCGTGTATGACGTGCTGATCGGCATCAACCTGCTACGCGAGGGGCTGGACATTCCCGAATGCGGGCTGGTCGCGATCCTCGACGCGGACAAGGAAGGGTTCCTGCGCTCCGAAACCTCGCTGATCCAGACGATCGGCCGCGCGGCGCGCAACGTCGATGGCCGCGTGATCCTCTATGCCGACCGGATCACCGGATCGATGGAACGCGCCATGTCCGAGACGTCACGGCGTCGCGAGAAACAGATGGCCTATAATGCCGAACACGGCATCACGCCGCAGACGATCCGCCGCCAGATCGGCGACATCATCGCGCATGTGGCGTCGGGCGATCAGGTGACGGTGCCGATCGACGAGGACCGTCCGCACATGGTTGGCCATAACCTGCGCGCCTATATCGAGGAGCTCGAGAAGAAGATGCGCAAGGCCGCCGCCGACCTCGAATTCGAGGAAGCGGGCCGGTTGCGCGACGAGATCCGGCAGCTGGAGAATGAGGAACTGGGCCTGCCCGTCCATGAGCAGAAGGCCCCGATCATGGGCCGCTCCAACGAGGGCAAGCCGGGAACCCGCAAGACGCGGTTCGGCAAGAGCAAGAAGTTCGCCAGCGGGCGCAAGGCGAATTGACCGAAGGGGCAACCGCCCTATGTGAAACTCCCATGGGGCGCGCATCCCGCTTCCCCAAACCCGCCCCTCCCGCAAGCGAGAGGGGATGGGGGAGGGCCCGCGCCGCAAGGGCCCAATGTCAACGCTGTTCGTGACCCCAACGCGGTTACCGCAGGGCCCCCACGTCGCGTCAAGGCCGAGCGACATTCCACGGTGCCTCTCCTCCCCTCGCCCCTCGCAGAGGGGAGAGGGTTGCGCAGACTTGGCCTTTGCGAATGCAAAGGCTTAGTCGGAGCTGGGTGAGGGGTGGGCGCTCGCTCGGCGAGCGCGCGAGCCTCTGGGCTCGCTCGCCCCCTCACCCAAGCTGGACCTGTTTGGCCTGAGCCCCTCCCCAACCCCTCCCCCTGCCAGGAGAGGGGCTATCGGGTCACGCGGGGCGAAAGGCGTCGGGGCGTATCGATGGCCATTATTCAGGCATTCGGACAAGGCGAACGCCTGCGGGAACCCCCGCAAACCGCGCCTCCGCCCCCTCACCCCAGGTCAAGATTCTCCGTCGTCACGCCATAATAGCCCGCCACCCGGTCGGCATAGGCCTGGTCGAAGATCGGCGCGTTATTGGCCCAGCTCGGGCCGCCTTCCAGCAGGCGGCGGTCGACGGTGATGACATATTGGTCGTTCACCGGATCGAACTGCAACAGGCTGAACGGCACCGGGTAGAAGCTCTTGCCCATGCCCAGGAACCCGCCCAGCGCCAGCACCGCATGCGTCGCGCGGCCCGATCGCTTGTGGACCATGAAGGAATAGACGCTGCCGATCGTGTCGCCGTCGCGGCTCTCCAGCTTCAGCGTGCCCGCGACATTGGACTGGACCAGGATCAGGGTCGGCGTATCGTGATCGGCCATTCTTAACCTCCGTTTATCGCCCTTCAAACCCGCCAGGGCGAGGCCGGGTTCCGGTGCCCGCCGCAACGGCACGGCCTGCCGCAGCACGGGGTTGAGCGATAGTTGATGCTCGCCCATAGGCTGGGGGCGATGCGTCGCTTGTCCCTTGCCCCTCTCGCCACGACGATGGTCGCGGCGGCCGCCCTGTCGGGCTGTATCCCCGCCACCCGCCCCGAGGCCGCTCCGCCGGTCCGTCATACGCCCCGCCCCGCCCCGCAGTCGCCCGCCCCGCGTCCCGTGCTGGGCGCGGACTGGCGCGACTGGCCGCTGACGCCCGGCGACTGGCGCTATCGGCGCACCGCGCAAGGGTCGACCGCGGTGTTCGGTACGGCGGGGGTCACGCGGCTGACGCTGACCTGCGATCCGCGTACCCGCCAGATCAGGCTGGACCGCCCCGCCTCGGTCGCCGGGAGCATCACCATCCGCACCTCCAGCACGACCAAGGTATTGACCGCCCGCGCCGTCGCGACGGGGGCGGAAATCCTGCTGCCCGCCGCCGACCCGCTGCTCGATGCCATGGCGTTCAGCCGGGGGCGGTTCACGATGGAACAGGCGGGCCAGGTGCCGCTCGTCATCCCCGCCTATGCCGAGATCGGACGCGTGATCGAGGATTGTCGGGGCTGAGTCCCGGCCATTTGGCGGGCGCAAGATGCTCGGCCAAACATCGTTGCATTACAAGTCTTGTTTATCGACTTTCGACTACGCACATTGCGGTTGCGCACTTTGAAAGGGCGCGTTGGCTATCCACTAGCGAAAGGAGGTGATCCGATGTCTCATGGTTCAGCAAGGGGGTCGGTTCAGTTCGTTCGGGGGGCCGGTCTCTGACATCGACGGATGCGGTCCGGGGGGTATTCTCCCCCAATCAACGGCCGCGTCTGATGTCATGAGGCCCGCATGGTCTCCCGGGCTGGAGCTCTCCGGCCGCTGACCATGTTTAGGGGTTGCCGGGGCCGTCGCGATGACGTCCCGGCAGCCTCTTTTCATTTCTGGAGCGGATGGGACGGCGGCGTCCGCGTCACGGCCTTGCCGGGGCCGGGTCCTGCATCACCAGCCGCAATGGCCTGTCACCGGGCACCATCAGCGACGGCACATCCTCGCCCGCCCGCACCAGCACCTGATCGACCGGAATCGCATCGTCGCTCTCGCCCGCGATGAACGCCTGCACCAGCCGCTCGCCCCTTTGCGGCACGAAGCCCGGCGGGATCGCCAGAGGCCGCCGGTTCATCGCCGCCAGCCAGTCCGGACGCCCCTTCACCCTGCGGGCGGCGGGATGATAGACCTGCAGGTCGACCGCACCGGCATATTGGCCGACGGTGACGGGATGGTCGTTGTCGAACAGGATCGTCGATCGATCATAACCCTTCGCCGCCAGGGCCTGGCGGGCAAGCCCGGTGTCACGCCCCATTTGCGGCCCCAGGGTCACCTGATCGACGGTCAGCGGATCGATGCCAGTCTTCGCCTTCAACCGGGTAGCCATCCAGCTATACGTCCCTTCGTCCCAGCCTTGGATCGGCCGCTCCGTGACATGGCTGAAACCGACATAGACGAAGAATTTGGCCTTGGGATCGGCCGCCAGCGCCTGGACCAAGTGATTGGCCTGCGCCTCTTCCCGCCGGGCGATGCTCTCGGTGCGACTCGTGCCGCCGCCACGCTCCGCCTGGGTGATCTCATAGGCCAGCGGGCGATAGCCGAGCGACAGCGACTGGCGGACGAAATCGGCGAACACGGGGTCGCGCGTATAATAGCCCGTACCGTTGAGCGTCGGATAACCGCTTTTCGCCAGGCGGGTCATGGCGGTCTGCGTCCCGTCGCTGACGAAGGTTTCGGCCGCCAGCACCGAATAGCCCAGCGGCCGAAGCGCCCGCGCCACCTCTAGCGCAAAGGCCCGATGCCGGGGAACGCCGTGATTCTCGTTGAGGATGACCACGCGCGTCCGGGCCGCCCGCGCGACGATCTCGGCAATGGCGTCACGCGGGGTCGCGGCGGCGACCCGCTCCGCCATCGCCCGAGCCTCCGCGTCCTCGGCTGGTGCGGGCTCGGCCTCTACGGGTTCGGCCGTCATCAGCGTCCGCATTTCCAGCCACTGGCCGTGGACGAAACCCGGCTTCGCCTTGCCGGCCGGATCGAAAGCCAGCGGCCGTAGCCGCTCGGCGGCATCGAGATAGCGTCCGTTCCCCAGCAGCTGCGACGCCGCGTTAGCCGCCTCCAGATCCGCCTGCGTCGCGCCATCCTGTGCCATCGCGGCGGTGGAGAATGCCATCAGGACCACCGCCGCGCGCCGGATCATTCCGCCCTTTCCTCGCGATATTTCATTTCCAGGAAGCGCCCGCGCGTCGACAGGCTGTCGAGATCGGCCTGGGCCAGACGCTGGGTCATGTCGCCAATCTCCTGTTCGATCAGCTTCAATCCGTCGACCAGCTGCGCATCCGGCGTCCGCCCGTTGCGCTCGACCCGGCGGAGCGGCTCGGGCACGCGTTCATAATCGCGCAGAAAGGCGGGCAGTTGCTCGCCGATCAGGCGGCGGACCTCCATCGCCTCGGCGGTGTCGTTGTCGACTCCGGCCAGCTGCGGCGACAGCGTGTCGAGCCGCTGGCCGATCCGGTCGACCAGTTGCACAGCGGGCGCGGGCAGCAAGGGGCGCTGCGCCTCCAGCCAGCGTTCGGTCTGGGCGGGCAGCGCCTTGATATCCACCTGCGCCAGCCTGGCCGGGCTGGGCGCGCGCGCGGCCGGAGCCAGGGCGATCGCCAGCGTCACCGCGATCATCAGCATCATCGCCGCCAGCGCCCCGAAAATGCCGATCCCGCCGGGCAGGATCAGCCCGGTCACCATCGCCGCGATCAGGATGACCGCATTGGCGACCGCGATCAGGATCACGCGTTGCAGGGCCGAGCGCGCGCGGCGGCGCACCCGCTTGACGGTCTGCTGCGCGGACCCGCGATAATCCTGCGAGATGCGCGCCATCACTTCGCGCGCACGCTCGATCTGGGCATCGACCTCGTTCGAGCGGGGGGTAGTCACGACCTTACAGCGCCTCCAGCTTGAACGACGACGATGCGCCGCCGGTCAGTTGCGGGTTCTGTGCCCCCTCGGCCCGCGCGATATAGCCCTTCGACTTCTCGACCTCGTTGCCCAGCGTCGTCACGGTGGTCTTCATCGAATCGAGCGCCTTCAGCTTGAAGCTGTCGATCGCGTCCATCGTGTCGTAGATATTCTGGAAGGCGCGTTGCAGCGTCTCCAGCGGAATGGTCGAGGCCGCCGCCTGCTCATGAATCTGCGCGGTCTGGCTGCGCAGCAGCTTGCCGGTCGAATCAATGATGTTGGTGGTGGTCGAGTTGAGCGCGGTGATCTGGTCGAGCACCAGCTTCTGGTTGGCCAGCGCCTGCGCCACGGTGACCGCGGTGCGCAAAGCCGAGACGGTGGTGGTCGAGGCGCGGTCGACGCCCTTCACCAGCTCGACATTGTTCTTCTTGACCAGATCGAGCGCCAGATAGCCCTGCACCGTGACCGCCATCTGGGTCAGCAGGTCCTGGGTCCGCTGGCGCGTGTAGAACAAAGCGGTCTCGCGGATCGCCTTGGCCTTGGCGGGATCGGTGTGATCCAGCTCGTTGGCCGTATCCTCCAGCTTGGCGTCCATCGTCTTGGACAGATGGATCATCTGCTCCAGCCGCCCCATCGCCGACCACAGGTTCGCCCGCTCGGTGTCGATCGCGGCATTGTCCATCAGCAGTTCGTCGCGGCCAGAGGACAGGCTCTTCAGGATCGCGGCGATATGCGTCTGCGACGAGCGATAGCCGTCGAAATAGTCGCGCATCTTGTTGCCGAAGGGCAGGATGCCCAGCAGCTTGCGCGGCGCCGAGAGATTGCCCTGGCGACCGGGATCGAGGCTTTCGACCACGCGACGCAGTTCGGTCAGGTCCTTGCCGACGCCGGTCTCGCCGTCCATCGCCTTGACCGGTCGGTCGAGGAAGCGGTTGGACTGGCTGGCGGCCTCGCGGATTTCCTTCTGCCCCATGGCGGTGATCGCATCGACGCGGCGGCCGAATTCGGGGCTGTTGACGTCCTGCGCGATCAGTTCGGCGACGAAGCCGTCGACCTTCTGCTCCAGCTGGCTGCGGGTCTTGTCGTCGACCGGTACCAGCCCCGCGGCCTGGGACGGCGCCACCGTCGGCACGGGATCGGGCGGCGTCAGGGTCAGCCCCTTTTCCCCGGTCACAGTCTCGGCGGTCGTGGCCATTACGCGTCTCCAAATACCTCGCCGCCTAGTGTGGAGGGGATGGCCGCGCGGTTCAAGTGTATTAACCGCATAATACTATGTCAGGCGTTTTCCATCTGTTCGACGGGATCAACGAAACCGATGCGGCAAGGCTTCGTTGGATGGCGGCGGCCCGGCTTCTCCGGATGGCCTGCCGATCATGCAGGATGGCGACGACACTCCCGCCCGGTCCAGCCGACCGAGGGCCGAGCCGAGTTATACCCTGCCTGGCCCCTGCCGGTCGTCCGACCGGCGGGGGTCCTTTTCGGAAGGCCCCGCCCGCCCCTCAGGCGTCGAACAACCCGTCCTGCGACCCCACCGGCGGGTTCAGCCCCAGATGCTTCCACCCGCCCGCATTCAGGATACGCCCCCGCGCCGTCCGCGCCAGCAGGCCGAGCTGGATCAGATAGGGCTCAATCACCTCCTCGATCGTGTCGCGCGGCTCGGACAGACCGGCGGCCAGCGTCTCCACCCCCACCGGGCCGCCGCGATAGACATCGGCGATCATCGTCAGATAGCGCCGGTCCATCGCGTCCAGCCCCAGCGAATCGACCTCCAGCCGGTTGAGCGCCTGGTCGGCGGCGGCGGCATGGACGATCTCATGTCCCGCCACCGTCGCGAAGTCGCGCACCCGGCGCAGCAGCCGCCCCGCGATACGCGGCGTCCCGCGCGACCGGCGCGCGACCTCGACCGCGCCGTCCTCGGCGATCGGCAGGTCGAGCAGCCGCGCGGCGCGGGTCACGACGCGGGTCAGCTCGGCGACCGTATAGAATTGCAGGCGGACCGGGATGCCGAAGCGATCGCGCAAGGGCGTGGTCAGCAGCCCCTGGCGCGTCGTCGCCCCAACCAGCGTGAAGCGCGGCAGGTCGATCCGAACCGAGCGCGCCGACGGCCCCTCGCCGATCATCAGGTCGAGGACGCGGTCCTCCATCGCGGGGTAGAGGACTTCCTCGACCGCGGGTTGCAGGCGGTGGATCTCGTCGATGAACAGGACGTCGCCATCCTCGAGATTGGTCAGCAGCGCGGCGAGATCGCCCGACTTGGCGATGACCGGGCCCGAGGTCGCGCGGAACCCCACCCCCATTTCGCGCGCGATGATCTGCGCCAGCGTCGTCTTGCCCAGCCCCGGCGGGCCGAAGAACAGCACATGGTCCAGCGCGTCGCCGCGCCCCTTCGCCGCCTGGATGAAGACGCGCAGATTGTCGCGCGCGGCCTGCTGGCCGACAAACTCGTCCAGGCTCTTGGGGCGGAGCGCGGCGTCGACATCCTCGGGACGGCGGCTGGCGGACAAAAGACGGTCTTGGTCGGTCACGACACGCGCCCTAGCGGCTGGACGGCGTGGCTGTCGAGCAGCGGGAGAAAGGCAGAAACGGCGAACATTGCACGAACATAGCAGCCTGTGGCCGACAGGGACAGCCATGGCGTCACCGGCCGTGCGGCCCGGCCCGTTGCGCTTGCCTCATGTGGCGGACTTTCGCCGCAAATCGCGCTAGACTGGCGGGCATGCCGCACGACCTCTTCCTGGCCACGTCCATTCCGCCCGCGCTGGAACTGGCGCTTGCCGAGCGTTTCCAGCTTCATCGCGACGACGCCCCGCCCTCGACCCGCGCGATCGTCGGCGGCGGGATGATGACGGTCGACCAGGCGCTGCTCGACCGGCTGCCCGCGCTGGAGATCATCGCGGTGCACGGCGTCGGCCATGACCGGATCGACCGAGAGGCGGTGGCCGCGCGCGGCATCCGCATCGCGATCACCCCCGATGCGCTGACCGAGGATGTCGCCGACCAGGCGATCGCGCTGTGGCTGGCGGTCGAGCGCCGGGTCGCCGCCAACGACCGCGCGATGCGGATGGGCAACTGGACGGTGCCGCTGGGCCGACGCGCGAGCGGGCGGCGGATCGGTATCTTCGGGTTGGGCCGGATCGGCCAGGCGATCGCCCGGCGCGCCGAGCCCTTCGCCAGCGAGATCCTCTACACCGCCCACTCGGCCAAGCCCGTGCCATGGCGCTTCGTTCCCGACCCGGCGACGCTGGCGGCGGAGAGCGACGTGCTGATCCTCGCCGCGCCGGGCGGGGCGGACACGCACCATCTGGTCGATGCGGCGATGCTCGACCGGCTGGGGCCGGAGGGGGTGATCGTCAATATCGCGCGCGGCAGCCTGATCGACGAGGAGGCGCTGATCGCCGCGCTGGAGGCGCACCGGATCGCGGGTGCGGGGCTGGACGTGTTCGCCGAGGAACCCGACGTGCCCTATGCGTTGCGCCGGATGAACCATGTCGTGCTCGCCCCGCATCAGGGCAGCGCCACGCGCGAGGCGCGGGCCGAGATGGCGGCGATGGTGGTCGCCAATCTGGAGGCGCATTTCGCGGGACGCGAGCCGCCGGGGTTGCTGGGTTAAGGGGCGCCCCCCGCCCCTATTTGGCCGCCTTGCGCAGCGCCAGGCGCACCAGCGCGTCGAGGGTCGCGCCCGCCCCCAGTTCCTCCTCGGCCGAAGCCACCGCCGCACTCGCCTCGGCGGGACGGAAGCCCAGGTTGAGCAGCGCCGACACCGCATCCGCGCCCGCCCCGACCGGCGTCGCCGCACCGCCGCCCGATCCGGGCGCCAGGACGATGCCGCCGACCTTGTCCTTCAACTCCATCACGATCCGCTGCGCCAGCTTCGGCCCGACGCCATTGGCGCGCGCAACCATCGCCTTGTCGCCGCTGGCGATCGCGCGCATCAGGTCGGCGGGCTCCAGCGCCGACAGGATGGCCAGCGCCACCCGCGACCCCACGCCCTGCACCCCGGTCAGCAACCGGAACCAGTCCCGCTCGTCCGCGCTGGCGAAACCGACGAGGCGGATCGAATCCTCCGACACCAGCATCTCGGTATGCAGCATCGCCGCCTCACCCACCGGGCCGATCGAGGATAGCGTGCGCGCCGAGGCGCCGACCAGATAGCCGACCCCCCCGACATCGATCACCGCATGGTCGATGCCGGTGGAGTCCAAACGTCCCTTGAGATGCGCGATCATGGCGACGGATTAGAACAAAACGGGGGTTTCGTCACGCCCCTCGCCGATGTTGCTAGTGGGACGGATTCACGCGAAGCCGCGATGGCGCGAAGAAGGTTTGTTCGCGCGGAGGCGCAGAGAACGCGGAGGCGGCGTCCTGTTGGGCGAAGCCCAGGCTATATCCACCAACGGCAGAGATGACAGGGCCGCTGGCGCGGCATACCAACCATCTCTGCGTCCTCTGCGCCTCTGCGCGAACAAACCTTCTCTTCTTCGCGCCATCGCGACTTCGCGCGAATCACACCCCTTAAAAAGCAGAAGTCCGCCGCTGCATCGCCCGCGCGCTCGCCAAATGGTGGGCATGGGTGATCGCCACCGCCAGCGCGTCCGCCGCGTCCGGCCCCGCCAGCTTCACGCCGGGGAGCAGGTGGCCGACCATCGCCTGCACCTGTTTCTTGTCCGCGCCGCCGGTGCCGACCGTTGCCTTCTTGACGATGCTCGGGTGATATTCGCCGACGATCAGCCCCGCCTGCGCCGCCGACAGCAGGACGATGCCACGCGCCTGGCCCAGTTTCAGCGTGGATTGCGCGTTGCTGTTGCCCAGCACCTCTTCCACCGCCGCGCCGTCGGGCTGTTGCTGGCGGATCACGTCGTAGAGCGCGGCGTGCAGGTTCGCCAGGCGGCGCGGCAGCGGCATCGACGGCTCGGTCTTGATCTGGCCGTTGGCGACATGGCGCAGGCGGTTGCCCTCCGCCGCGATCACCCCCCAGCCGGTGGTGCCGAGACCGGGGTCGAGGCCGAGGATGATGGCGGGGGGTGGGGTCATGACGGGCTTTCGGGAGGGGTTATCTTGCGCGTGGCTTGCCCCTCCACCACGCGGCCATGCCGCGCGGTCCCCCTCCCCAAGCCGAGCTTGGGGAGGAATAGGGGTTAGCCGAGCTTTTCCATCACTTCGTCGGAGACTTCGTAATTGCCCCAGACGGTCTGGACGTCGTCGTCATCGTCCAGCGTGTCGATCAGCTTGAACAGGGTCGCCGCCGCCGCTTCGTCGACCGCGACCATGGTCTGCGGACGCCAGGCGAGCTTGGCGCCTTCCGCCTCGCCCAGCACGGGCTCCAGCGCCTTGGCGACTTCGTGCAGATCGGCCTGCGCGGTCCAGATTTCATGGCCGTCCTCGGTCGAGGTCACGTCCTCGGCCCCGGCTTCCAGCGCCGCCTCGAACACCTTTTCGGCGTCGCCCGCGCTGGCGGGATAGTTGATCAGGCCCATCCGGTCGAAGCCGTGGCTGACCGAGCCGGCGGTACCCAGATTGCCGCCGTTCTTCGACACCGCGGTGCGCACATTGGTCGCGGTGCGGTTGCGATTGTCGGTCAGCGCCTCGATGATCAGGCTGACGCCGCCGGGGCCGAAGCCCTCATAGCGGACCTCTTCGTAATTCTCCCCGTCGCCGCGCGAGGCCTTGTCGATGGCGCGGGCGATATTGTCCTTGGGCATCGAGGCCGCCTTGGCCGCGTTGACGGCGGCGCGCAGACGCGGATTCATGTCCGGATCGGGGGTGCCCATCTTGGCCGCGACGGTGATTTCGCGGGAGAGCTTGGAAAATGCCGCCGAGCGCTTCTTATCCTGCGCGCCCTTGCGGTGCATGATGTTCTTGAATTTGCTGTGGCCTGCCATCGGTGCCTCGTAAAATGATCGCGCTCTCTACGACCGCGCAAGGGCTTTTGCCAACCCGTCGATCTTCGCCTCCAGCGAGTCGAGTCGTTCGACGACCGTGCTGTCCAGCTTGTGATGCAGCCGCAATATGTCGATCTCGGCGCGCAAATTGGTGCGATAGTCGAGGCTGGCGGCCAGCCGATCCTTGGCCGATTGTCGGTTCTGGCTCATCATGATGACCGGCGCCTGGATCGCGGCCAGCGTCGAGAGCATCAGGTTGAGGAAGATATAGGGGTAAGGGTCGAAGACCAGCCCGAAATGGCCGAGCACGTCCGAATTCAGCAGCATCCACCCCAGCAGGATCACCGAAAAGGTGATGATGAAGCCCCAGCTGCCGCCGACCGCCGCCACCCGATCGGCCAGTTTCTCGCCCCAGGTCGAGCTTTCGTCCGCGACGTCGGCGGCGTCGCGGGTGCTCAGCTGGCCCGACTCGATGTCGGCGATGACCTGGCGTTCTTCCTCGTCCAGTTCGTGCGCGGGCTTGCCCAGCGTACGGCGGGCGATTTCGGCGGCGGTCGACAGGGCCATGTTCGGTCGCTCCCTCGGGGAATCAAATGCCTTGCTCCTTGGGGCGTTGATCGGCCAAACGCCAGAGTCATGACGGTACGCGTGGATATGGGAACCGATGAGCGTGGCTCGTCGGTGCCGATCGATCTTGAGGAACTGCTGGCGACCCGCCTGCTGGTGCAGGGCAATTCGGGGTCGGGAAAGTCGCATCTGCTGCGCCGCTTGCTCGAGAAATCGGCGGGCCAGGTGCAACAGGTGGTGATCGACCCCGAGGGCGATTTCGTCACGCTGTCCAAGGCCTATGGCCATGTCGTGATCGAGGCGGGCGACTATGCCGAGCGCGAAGTCGGGCGGTTCGGCGCGCGGATTCGCGAACACCGCGCCTCGGTGGTCCTCAGCCTGGAGGGGCTGGAGATCGAGGGACAGATGCGCTGCGCCGCGACGTTCCTGAACGCGCTGTTCGATGCGCCGCGCGAGCATTGGTATCCCGCGCTGGTCGTGGTCGACGAGGCGCAGCTCTTCGCCCCCACCACCGGCGGCGAAGTGTCGGAAGAGGTCCGCCGCGCCTCGCTGTCCGCCATGACCAACCTCATGTGTCGTGGGCGCAAGCGTGGCTTGGCGGGGGTGATCGCGACGCAGCGACTCGCCAAGCTGGCCAAGAACGTCGCCGCCGAGGCGTCCAACTTCCTGATGGGCCGCACCTTCCTCGACATCGACATGGCGCGCGCCGCCGACCTGCTGGGCATGGAGCGGCGGCAGGCCGACTCGATCCGCGACCTGGCGCGCGGCACCTTCCTGGCGCTGGGGCCTGCGGTGTCGCGGCGGCCGATCACGGTGAAGATCGGTGCGGTCGAGACCTCGGCCCGTTCGGGCAGCCCCAAGCTGACCCCCCTGCCCGACGCGCCGCCGCCCGATTTGCAGGAGCTGCTCTTCGCGCCGGTCGAGGAAGCGCCGACCCTGCCCATGACCTTCGACCCGCGCCCGCGCCGGGTGCCCGCCGAGGAACTGATGGCCGATCTCGGCCGCCCGCCCTTGCCCACCACCGCCGCGCCGCCCGCGCCGGAAATGGACGAGGGCGAAGTCGAGGCGATCTACGAACAGGTGCTGCGCGCGATCGTCGAGGACCCCGAATCGACCTTCCGCCCCGCCTCGGTGCTGTTCCAGGATTTCCAGGTGCGCTGCCGGATGGCGGGGCTCGCGCGGCCGCCGCTCGACCTGAACGGCTTTGCCCGGCGGCTCTCCTGCGCGCGGGCGGGGATTTTCGACGTCAACGATCCCGACTGGCAGGAGGCGCTGGCGCTGGCCGGCATGCTGCCCGACGACATGCTGGGCGCGTTCCTGCTGGTCGCGCGCGCGGCGCGGGAGGGCTTGCCCTGCCCGCCGGATACCAAGATCGCCGAGACCTATGGCACCAGTTCGCTCGGCCGGGTGAAGCGGCTGATCGCCTATATCGAGAGTCGCGACCTGTTCGTGTGCCGCACCGACCTGACTGGGAAACGGTCGATCACGATTCCCAGATTAGGCTGGACGACCCAGGCGGCGGAGATGGGGTGAGGGTTTGCCCTTGGCCTTCGACTTCGCTCAGGCTGGACGGAGGTTGGAGTCAAGCCTTGCTAAACACCTGCCCACCCCCCGTTCAGCCTGAGCGAAGTCGAAGGCCACGCTCCACCACCGCCCACAAACAAAAAGGGCGGCGGAGCACCAGCCCCGCCACCCTTCGCATCCTGAAACCGGAAAACCGGGATCAGATCATGCCCAGCGCCTTCATATACACTTCGAGGATGGCTTCCTCTTCCTGATATTCCTCGCGCTTCTTCTTGCGGATCTGCATGATCTTCTTGATCGCCTTCGGATCGTAACCGCGCGCCTTGGCTTCGGCGAAGACGTCCTTGATGTCGTCCGAAATGCCCTTCTTCTCTTCTTCCAGCCGCTCGGCCCGCTCGATCAGCAGGCGCAGCTCGTCGGCCGTCACATTGCCGCTGCTGTCGTAATTGTCGTCCGCCATCGTCTTAACCCTCTGAATACCGATAGGCCCGCATGACCGAATCCATGTCGCGGCCCGTACCTGCCCCCTCAATCAAGCGAAGGTCGGTCTGGCGCGGCCGGATCAGGCCCCATGTCGGGATCGGCGGCGGGTCTAGGCGCTTAACGCGACATGCTCAAGCGGGCATGTTCGTCAGGCGTTCTTCTTCACGCTTTCGGCCATGCGCGCCAGCTGTTCGGGCGTCGCTTCGCCCTGATGCTGCGCCTTCCACTGGTCATAGGGCATGCCGTAGATCGCTTCGCGCGCGGTCGCCTTGTCGACCCCTGCGGCTTCGCCCACCCAGTCGGACAGGCAGTTGCGGCAAAAGCCCGCCAGCCCCATCAGGTCGACATTCTGCGCATCGGTCCGGTGGCGCAGATGCAGGACCAGCCGCCGAAAGGCCGCCGCCGCCGCATTGTCATCGATTGCATTCAACGCATCCACTGCATCGGCCATATTCGTCTCTCCAAGGTTGATCGCGCCGCATTAGGCTTTAGGACGCACCCAGAAAAGAAGCAGGATGTAAGATGACCCAGGCCCTCCCCCCGCGTTCGCGAAAAGTCCGCGTTCTTGCCACGCTTGGCCCGGCCAGCAGCGATCCCGAAATGATCGCCACCCTGTTTCAGGCAGGGGCCGACGCCTTCCGAATCAATATGAGCCATGGCGACCAGCAGTCCAAGGTTCCGCTGATCCAGGCGATCCGCGCGCTCGAGGAGCGGTTCGGTCGCCCGACCACGATCCTCGCCGATCTTCAGGGGCCCAAGCTGCGCGTCGGCAAGTTCGCCGAGGGCAAGGTGATGCTGGAAACCGGCAGCACCTTCGTGCTCGACCGCGATCCGACGCCGGGCGACGCCACCCGTGTCGAACTCCCCCACAAGGAGATCTTCGCCGCGATCGAGCCGGGCGCGCGCCTGCTGCTCGACGACGGCAAGCTGGTGCTGCGCGTCGCCTTCCATGACGAGCAGAAGATCACGACGCTGGTCGAAGTCGGCGGCGCGCTGTCGAACAACAAGGGGCTGAACGTTCCCGACGTGGTGCTGCCCATGGCCGCGCTGACCGAGAAGGACCGTTCGGACCTGGCCTTCGCGGTCGAGCAGGGCGTGGACTGGATCGCGCTGTCTTTCGTCCAGCGGCCCGAGGATCTGATGGAGGCGCGCGGCCTGATCAAGGGCCGCGCCGCGCTGCTCGCCAAGATCGAGAAGCCGCAGGCGATCGACCGGCTGGAGGAAATCGTCGAGCAGTGCGACGGCGTGATGGTCGCGCGCGGCGACCTGGGCGTCGAACTGCCGCCCCAGGCCGTCCCGCCGCTCCAGAAGCGCATCGTCGAGGTGTCGCGCCGCATGGGCCGCCCGGTCGTCGTGGCGACGCAGATGCTCGAATCGATGATCCAGAGCCCCTCGCCCACCCGCGCCGAGGTGTCGGACGTGGCGACCGCCATCTATGACGGCGCCGATGCGATCATGCTGTCGGCCGAGTCGGCGGCGGGCGCCTGGCCGGTCGAATCGGTCGCGATGATGAACGCGATCGGCGTGTCGGTGGAAAACGACCCCGGTCATGGCGACCGCGTCCACTTCACCGCGATGACCCCCGACCCGACCACCGCCGACGCGCTGGCGGCGGCGGCGGCGGGCATCTCGCGCACCGTGTCGTCCAAGGCGATCATCTGCTTCACCTCCAGCGGCTCGACCGCGCGCCGCGTCGCGCGCGAGCGGCCCTCGGTGCCGATCCTGGTCCTGACGCCGCAGCTGGAAACGGCGCGCCGCCTGGGCCTGCTCTGGGGAACGCATGCGGTCCATACCCGCGACGTCGAGTCGTTCGAGGAGATGGTCGCCAAGTCCAAGCGCATGGCGCTGCGCCACGGCATCGCCGAGGCGGGCAACCAGGTCGTGCTGATGGCGGGCGTCCCCTTCCGCACGCCGGGATCGACCAACGTCCTGCACGTCACCCGCATCATGGGCGACGAGCTGGCCAATTATGGCGACCAGGCGGAAGCGTAAGTTTCCGCGCCTGTACGCATGAACAGTCAAGGGCGGCGGGGCGAATGCTCCGTCGCCCTTTTCCATGCGACATCGCCAACGCCGGACAAGAAAAAAGCCAGCGCCGTAGCGCTGGCCTTATCTGGTGCAGACATGACTGCTTGTTAGCCGCCAGTACCGCAATCTCTGAGGCCCACAGTCTTTGCGATTTCATGGCGTCGGTCAAGTGCGATTTACCGCCGGAACGAACCATCTTCCGGTTTCCGCCCAAGGACTTTCCTCCCAAGGTAAACGCGTCCATCATTCGGCCGAACGAAGAAATGGGCGGGGGAGCAGATGGGCTGGCGACTGGGACTGGATCTGGGCGCGAATTCGCTGGGCTGGGCCGCGCTGCACCTGGACGGCGCGGGCGATCCCGACGGCATCCTCGCCATGGGATCGCGAATCTTCAGCGACGGGCGCGATCCCAAGTCGGGCGCCTCGCTGGCCGTCGACCGCCGCGCCGCCCGCGCGATGCGGCGGCGGCGCGACCGATTCAAGCAGCGTCAGGCCGCGCTCATCAAATATCTGATTCGCGACGGGCTTTTCCCCGCCGACCAGGCCGAGCGGCAGAGGCTGGCGGTCGAGGACCCCTATGCCCTGCGGGCCCGCGCGCTGGATGAAGCGCTGTCGCCGTTCGAGTTGGGCCGCGCGCTGTTCCACCTCAACCAGCGACGCGGTTTCCAGTCCAATCGCAAGACCGATCGCGGCCAGGATGACGAGGCGGGCAAGATCGCGGTCGGCGTCGACCGGCTGACCCGGCAGATGCGGGAAAGCGATGCCCGGACGCTGGGCGAATTTCTCCATCGACGGCGTCAGGCGGCGGCGGATGCCAACCATATCCCCTCGGTCCGCACCCGGCTGCGCCCCGAAACCGGCGAGGGGGCCAAGGGCGACGGCTATGACTTCTACCCCTCGCGCGCGCTGATCGCCGAGGAGTTCGCGGAAATCTGGGCGGCACAGGCGCCGCATCATCCGACCGTGCTGACGCGCGAGGTCCATGACCGGCTGTACGAGATCATCTTTCACCAGCGCCCGCTCAAGGCCCCGCCGGTCGGGCAATGCACGCTGGTCCCCGGCGAGACGCGGCTGGCCAAGGCGCATCCGCTGTTCCAGAAGCGCCGCCTGCTCGAGGAGATCAACGCACTGACGATCGTCCGGGCGGGCGAGATCGCGCAGCGGCTGACGCCCGAGCAGCGCGATATCCTGTTCCTGGCGCTCAAGACGCGCGCGAAGATGAGCTTCGCCGCCCTGCGCAAGCAGCTGAAGCTCGACCCCGCCGACCGTTTCAACAAGGAGAGCGAGAACCGCACCGAATTGAAGGGCGACGAGGTCGCCGCCGAACTGGGCGCCAGGAAGCGGTTCGGGACGCGCTGGGCGCATTTGTCGACCGAGGCGCAATGCGAGGTGGTGCAGCGGCTGACGGCGGTCGAGAGCGAACGCGACGAGGCGGCGTTCGCGGACTGGCTGCGGCAGACCCATGGGCTTTCGGAGGACGAGGCCCGGGCGGTGCTGGGCGCGCGCTTGCCGGACGGGCATGGCCGCTTCGGGCCGACCGCGACGACGACGCTGATCGACTCGCTGCTCCACGACCGGACCGAGGATGGCCGGGTCCTGGTCTATAGCGAGGCGGTGCAGAGATCGGGCCTCGGCCATCACAGCGATTTCCGCCGCGACGACTCCGATAGGGAGGTCAGCGAACTGCCTTATTACGGCGTCGCGCTGGAACGGCATATCATGCCGGGCACCGCCGAGCCGACCGATCCCGACGAGATGCGGATCGGCCGCCTGACCAACCCCACGGTGCATATCGGGCTGAACCAGCTTCGCCATGTCGTGAACCGCCTGATCCGCGCCTATGGCCCGCCCGACGAAATCGCGGTCGAACTCGCGCGCGAGTTGAAGCTGACCGACGAGGAGAAGAAGCGGCGCAACCGCGAGAATAGCGAGAACCGCCTCGCTGCCGAGGGGCGGTCCCGCAAGCTGGAGGAGATCCGCCAGCGTGACAGCGGCGCGAACCGCGCGCTTCTAAAGCTGTGGGAGGAACTCAATCCGGGCAATGTGCTCGATCGCCGCTGCATCTATACCGGCGAACAGATTTCGATCGACATGCTGTTCTCCGCCCAGGTCGAGGTCGATCACATCCTGCCCTTTGCCGAGACGCTGGACGATTCGAACGGCAACAAGCTGCTCTGCCTGCGCGAGGCCAATCGCGAGAAGCGGCGCCGCTCCCCCTTTGAGGCCTGGGGCCACACCGATCGCTGGCCGGGGATCGCCGAACGCGCCTCTCGGCTGCCCAAGGCCAAACGCTGGCGGTTCGAACCCGATGCGATGCAGCGTTTCGCGCAGGATGACGGTTTCCTGGCGCGGCATCTGGTCGACACCCAGTATCTCGGGCGGCTGGCGCGCGAATATCTGACCTCGCTCTATCCCGGACGCGGGGAGGGATCGAACCCCGTCTGGGTATCGCCCGGCCGCCTGACAGAGATGGTCCGGCGCAAGCTGGGGCTGAACGATCTGCTGCCCGATCATAATTTCGGCGGCGGCGCGGACCAGCCCAAGAACCGGCTCGACCATCGCCATCACGCCATCGACGCGGTCGTGGTCGCGATCATCGACAGGGGCATGCTGAACGCCATCGCCCGCGCTTCGGGTCAGGAGGGCAGCGAGGGGCGCGAGCGCATCCATGTCCCCGCGCCATGGGACGGCTTTCGCGACGATCTGCGCGCGGCGGTCAACCGCATCATCGTGTCGCACCGCCCCGATCACGGCACGGTGTCCAAGGCGGGCCTGCGCCCCGGTCGCGACCAGACCGCCGGGCGGCTGCACAACGACACCGCCTATGGCCTGACGGGCGAGACGGATGCCAAGGGCAACAGCATCGTCGTCCGGCGCGTGCCGCTGGGCGCGATCAGGAAGCCAGCCGATATCGTCCGGGTCCGCGATCCGCTGCTGCGAACCGCGCTGGCCGAATTCACCCTGGGGCATGACGGCAAGGCATTCGAGGACCGGATGGCGCGCTTCGGCGAACTGGGCCCCCTGCTCTACCGCGGCATCCGCCGGGTGCGCGTGACCGAGCCCCTGACCATCATCCCGATCCGCGACCGCGATGGCCGCGCGTACAAGGGCTATAAGGGCGACAGCAATTACCGGTACGATGTGTGGGAGATGCCCGACGGGAAGTGGCGGTGCCAGGTGATCTCGATGTTCGATGCCCACCAGACCTCCGAACAGCCACGCCCCCATCCGGCGGCGCGAAAAATCCTGAGCCTTCAGCGCAACGATATGCTCGCGGTCGAGCGGACCGACGGCAACCGCGAGCTGGTTCGCGTCGTGAAATTCTCCGAGAAGCAATTCGCCGTCGCGGCACCGTATGAAGGCGGAGCCCTGAAAGCCCGCGATGCCGATGGGGACGATCCCTTCCGCTATCTCTATCCGTCACCCAACACGCTCAAGGGCTGGCGGGCCCGGCAGGTGCGAATCGACGAACTCGGCCGCGTGCTCGACCCCGGCTTTCCCGCCCGCAAGACCGTACGGCGCACCCGCCCCCGCGCCGCACCGGCCGACTGAGGGACGCGCCGCGATGGGGCTGGAACGGATCGTCGATATCGCCACCGACAACCGGCATCTGTCCGCCCATCGCGGCTTCCTGATCGTCTCGGAGGATCGGGTCGAGGTCGGCCGCGTGCCGCTCGACGATGTCGGCGCGGTCATCGTCCATGCGCATGGCATCACCTGGTCGACCAACCTGATCGTCGCGCTGGCCGAGCGGGGCGCGGTCCTGCTGCTATGCGGCGCCAATCACAGCCCCGCCGCCATCTGCCTGCCGATCGACGGCCATCATGCGCAGAACGGCCGGATGCGCGCGCAATGGGAGGCCGGCCGGCCGCTGTCGAAGCAGCTGTGGCGCGCGCTGGTCGTCGCCAAGATCCGCTGGCAGGGCGCGGTGCTGGCCGCCAACGGGCATTCCGCCACCGCCTTCGACCATCTGGCGCGCAAGGTCGGGTCGGGCGACCCCGAAAATGTCGAGGCACAGGCGGCGCGGCGATACTGGCCGCTGCTGATGGGCGAGACCTTTCGTCGCGACCGGGATGCGGACGGCACCAACGCACTGCTCAACTATGGCTATGCGGTCATGCGCGCGACCTGTGCCCGCGCGGTGGTCGCGGCGGGGCTGCATCCGTCGATCGGGGTGCATCATGCGCATCGCGGCAATCCGCTGGCGCTGGCCGACGATGTGATCGAGCCGTTTCGCGCGCTGGTCGATGCGCTGACCCTGAGGCTGATCGCGCGCGACATCACCCGCGTCACGCCCGAGGCCAAGCGCGCCTATGCCGGGCTGATCGCGGTCGACCTGATGCTGGACGACGGGATCACCACCGTCTGGCTCGCCATCCAGCGCGTCGCCCAGACGTTGGCGCGCAGCTTTCAGACCGGGCGAGCCGCGGACCTGATCCTGCCCCTGCCGACCTCCGCGCTGGAGCTGGCCGGGCTGGACGGCTTGGTCCGATGACCATGGGATCGCCAGGCATCGGGCAATTGTCGGGATATCGGCTGATGTGGATCTTCGTGATGTTCGACCTGCCGGTGACCACCAAGTCGGAGGCCCGCGCGGCGACCAAGTTCCGCGAATATCTGCTCGACGAAGGATTCGAGAAAAGCCAGTTTTCGGTCTATGCCCGCTTTTGCAGCGGCAAGGAACAGATGGAGGCCTATCTGCGTCGTATCGAGGCCCATCTGCCCGACAAGGGAGAGGTCCACATCTTGAGCTTTACCGACCGCCAATATGAAAACATCATCCGCTTCGCGGGCCAGTCCCGCCGACAGCCGCGAAAAAACCCCGATCAGCTGGCGCTGTTCTGATGATTCGCAGACGGTTTGACTATGCCGGATGGAGGATTTCGTCGTTGCAGATCAACACGATACCCCACCATCCAGCATAGCCGCTCAGAGATTGCGGTCCAGCGGCAACTCGCTGGCGTTCCGGTTCCACCACTGGTCGAGCATAGCCGCTCAGAGATTGCGGTCCAGCGGCAACGATCAACCGTCTGCACCAGCAATCGTGCAAGCATAGCCGCTCAGAGATTGCGGTCCAGCGGCAACCGCTTTCGGCACCACAATGAGGTAGGATATAGCATAGCCGCTCAGAGATTGCGGTCCAGCGGCAACGCGCTCGATGGCGTCCCGACGGTGGCGCTGAGCATAGCCGCTCAGAGATTGCGGTCCAGCGGCAACCTCTATCTCCGCCTGAGCGAAGCTTCGGTCAGCATAGCCGCTCAGAGATTGCGGTCCAGCGGCAACTGGCGGGCACCATCATCGGTTGAGCCAACCAGCATAGCCGCTCAGAGATTGCGGTCCAGCGGCAACTCAGGACTATGAGACGAAAGCGATCCCGCCAGCATAGCCGCTCAGAGATTGCGGTCCAGCGGCAACCGCCCGTCGCTTCGCCAAGCATTACGGCTAGCATAGCCGCTCAGAGATTGCGGTCCAGCGGCAACCTTTTATGTGATGCCCCAAAGCGCTGCGCGAGCATAGCCGCTCAGAGATTGCGGTCCAGCGGCAACGGCACCGGAGATTTCTTGAACAACCCTCCGAGCATAGCCGCTCAGAGATTGCGGTCCAGCGGCAACAGCGGGGGGACCCGGTGCGTGGCAAAGCGTAGCATAGCCGCTCAGAGATTGCGGTCCAGCGGCAACCTGTTACCAAGGCTGATGTTGATTACGCCGAGCATAGCCGCTCAGAGATTGCGGTCCAGCGGCAACACCACCTGCATCGCAGAGACAGTAGTCCAGAGCATAGCCGCTCAGAGATTGCGGTCCAGCGGCAACGTGTAGTTGTCCTTGCCCTCAAGCGGGGCGAGCATAGCCGCTCAGAGATTGCGGTCCAGCGGCAACGCAGGCGTGACCGTGACGTTCGTCGCGATGAGCATAGCCGCTCAGAGATTGCGGTCCAGCGGCAACCCTTCGAGGCGGCGTTGCGTCGGGCACTTGAGCATAGCCGCTCAGAGATTGCGGTCCAGCGGCAACGCGCGTGATGGGCGACCCTGGAGCGTGGCAGCATAGCCGCTCAGAGATTGCGGTCCAGCGGCAACAAACTGGCCGTGCTGCCGACAACGATATCCAGCATAGCCGCTCAGAGATTGCGGTCCAGCGGCAACGGCACTTCTCACCTCTTAATACACTGCTGGAGCATAGCCGCTCAGAGATTGCGGTCCAGCGGCAACCGCCGACCGCTTGTTCCATCCCTCGGTGCGAGCATAGCCGCTCAGAGATTGCGGTCCAGCGGCAACCATGACCGCCTCCAGTTTCGTGATAAGCAAAGCATAGACCCTCAGAGACTACCGTCCAGCAACAACCTCCCCATACGAGAGCACGGCGAGATGCGCCGCCGTAACCGTCGCCCCCGACCCACGAAACAAGAAAGGGGCAAGCATCCCGCGATGCCTGCCCCCTTTTGCGGACAGCCCGGCCGTGACGGGTCAGATGTGGATCGGCTTGCCCTGCACCGCCATGGCGGCTTCCTTGAGCGCCTCGGCATGGGTTGGGTGTGCGTGGCAGGTGTACGCGATGTCCTCGGACGTCGCGCCGAACTCCATCGCCTGCGCGGCCTGCGCGATCATCGTGCCTGCGAGGCTCGAGATGATCCACACGCCCAGCACGCGGTCGGTCTTGGCGTCCGCAATGACCTTCACGAAGCCGTCGGTGTCGCGGTTGGTCTTGGCGCGGCTGTTCGCCATGAAGGGGAACTTGCCGACCTTGACCTCGCCACGCTCCTTGGCGGCTTCTTCCGACAGGCCGACACCGGCGATTTCGGGCATGGTGTAGACGACGCTGGGGATGACGTCGTGGTTCACGATGCCGGTCTGGCCGGCGATGTTCTCGGCCACCGCGACGCCTTCGTCCTCGGCCTTGTGCGCCAGCATCAGGCCCGGCGCGACGTCACCGATCGCCCAGATGCCGTCGACATTGGTCGCGAAGTCATGGTCGATCTCGACCTGGCCACGACTGTTCAGCTTCACGCCGGCGGCTTCCAGGTTCAGCCCGTCGGTGTTGGGCTTGCGGCCGATCGCGACCAGCACGGCGTCGGCCGACAGCGTTTCCGCCGCACCGCCAGCCGCCGGTTCGACCGACACGGTCGCGCGGTCGCCCTCGACGGTGACGCCGGTCACCTTGGTCGAGGTCTTCAGCTCCATGCCCTGCTTCTTGAACAGCTTGGCCGATTCCTTGCGGACCTCGCCGTCGAAGCCGGGCAGGATCTGGTCGAGATATTCGACGACCGTGACCTTAGCCCCCAGACGACGCCAGACCGAGCCCAGCTCCAGTCCGATCACGCCGCCGCCGATGACGACCAGATGCTCGGGCACCTTGGGCAGCGCCAGCGCGCCGGTCGAGTCGACCACGACCTTCTGGTCGATCTCGACGCCCGGCAGCGGGGTGACGACCGAGCCGGTCGCGATCACGATGTCGCGCGCGGTGACGGTCTGGTCGCCGACCTTGACCGTGCTCGAATCCTGGAACGCGGCCTTGCCCTTCAGCCAGGTGACCTTGTTCTTCTTGAACAGATATTCGATGCCGCCGGTCAGCTCGCCGACCGCCTTGGCCTTTTCGGCGTGCATCTGGTCGAGGTTGAGCTTTGCGCCCTCGATCTCGACACCGAACTTGGCGAGGGCACCATGCGATGCTTCCTCGAACAGCTCGGAGGCATGAAGCAGCGCCTTGGACGGGATGCAGCCGACATTGAGGCAGGTGCCGCCCAGCGTCTCGCGCGACTCGGCGCAAGCGGTCTTCAGGCCCAGCTGCGCCGCGCGGATCGCCGCGACATAGCCGCCGGGGCCAGCGCCGATCACCAGGACGTCATAGTCATACTCAGCCATTTGTCTCTCCCGTTCCCCGGCTTTCGGGGTCCAGCCTGCGGGCGCACCCGCCTATCACAGCAATAACGGACCCTCGACCGTTCGAGGGTCCGTGTAGGTCACAAAACGATCAGAGGTCGATCAGGATGCGGGTCGGATCCTGGATCGCGTTCTTCAGCGCGACGAGGAAGGTCACCGCCTCGCGACCGTCGATGATGCGGTGGTCGTAGGACAGCGCCAGGTACATCATCGGGCGGATGACGATCTGGCCGTCGACGACGACCGGACGCTCCTCGATCCGGTGGAGGCCCAGCACCGCCGACTGGGGCGGGTTGATGATCGGGGTCGACATCAGCGAACCGAACACACCGCCGTTCGAGATGGTGAAGGTGCCGCCCTTCATCTCTTCCATCTTCAGCGTGCCGTCCTTGGCGCGCTTGCCGAAGTCGCCGATCGTCTTCTCGATGCCCGCGACCGTCAGGTCCTGCGCATCGCGGATGACCGGCACGACCAGGCCGTTCGGGGCCGAGACGGCGACCGAGATGTCGGCATAGTCGTGATAGACAATCTCATCGCCCTCGATCGAGGCGTTGACCGACGGAATGTCCTTCAGCGCCATCGTCGCGGCCTTCACGAAGAAGCCCATGAAACCCAGGCGGACGCCGTGCTTCTTCTCGAACAGGTCCTTATACTTGGCGCGCGCCTCGATCACCGCGGTCATGTCGACGTCGTTGAACGTCGTCAGCATCGCGGCGGTGTTCTGCGCTTCCTTCAGGCGCTTGGCGATCGTCTGACGCAGGCGCGTCATCTTCACGCGCTCTTCCTTGCGCGCCGAACCGGCGGGGGCGGCAGCAGCCGGAGCGGCGGCCGGGGCCGGAGCGCTCGACTTGTTGGCGGCGGCGGCGGCGACGTCTTCCTTGGTGATGCGGCCGTCCTTGCCGGTGCCCTTGATCGTCGCGGGGTCGAGGCCATGCTCAAGCACCGCACGGCGCACCGACGGCGAGAGCGCTGCGGGCGAGTCGCTCGACTCGTCAGCGGCAGGCGCTGCGGCAGGGGCAGGCGCGGCAGCGGCCGGAGCCGCGGTCACGGCAGGCGTCGCCGCTTCGGTCTTGGCCGGGGCCGAACCACCGGCATCGACGGTCGCCAGCAGCGCGCCGACCTGCACCGTGTCGCCGACCTTGACGGCATGCTGGCCCATGACACCCGCCACCGGCGAGGGCACTTCGACCGAGACCTTGTCGGTCTCCAGGCTCGCGATCGGCTCGTCGACCGCGACCGCGTCACCCGGCTGCTTCAGCCATTCGCCCAGCGTCGCCTCGGAGATCGATTCGCCCAGCACCGGCACCAGAACTTCAGTCGCCATTCCCATTTCCTCCGCCCGGTCCATCGACCGGGGCTCTTACGCGGGCGGGCAAAACGCCCGCGCCAGATTTCATCCCTCCCCGGCCCCTGAAGGACCGGGGAATTCGGTTAAGTGTCAGTCCGCCGCCGCCGTGGTCGGCTTGGCGGTGGTGTTGCTGCCCTCGGCGCGCGTCCGGCGGATTTCCTCGCGGACATTGTGGCCCAGCGCATCGGCGACCAGCGCGCCCTGCTCGGCGGTGTGGCGCTTCATCAGGCCGGTGGCGGGCGATGCCGCCGCCGCACGACCCGCATAGCGCGCCCGCTTCACCGACGCCCCGGCCTCGGCCAGCGCTTCCTCGATCAGCGGCTCGACGAAGAACCAGTAACCATTGTTCTTCGGCTCTTCCTGCGCCCAGACCACGTCCTGCAGGTTCGGCATCCGCGCGATCCGCTTGGCGAGCGCGTCGCTCGGGAACGGATAGAGCTGCTCGACGCGCACGATCTGGGTCGTGGTGTCGCCCGCCGCGTCGCGTGCCTCGATCAGGTCATAGGCGACCTTGCCGGTGCACAGGACCAGACGCGTCGTCGCCTCGTCGGCGGCACCGTTGGTGTCCGACAGCAGGCGGCGGAAGTGGCTCTCACCCTGGAAGTCCTCGGCCTTCGACACCGCCAGCTTGTGACGCAGCAGCGACTTCGGCGTGAAGACGATCAGCGGCTTGCGGAAATTGCGGTGCATCTGGCGGCGCAACAGGTGGAAATAGTTGGCCGGGGTGGTGCAGTTCGCAACCTGGATATTGTCGTTGGCGCACGACTGGAGGAAGCGCTCGGGACGTGCCGACGAGTGCTCCGGCCCCTGCCCTTCATAGCCATGCGGCAGCAGCATCACGAGGCCGTTGGCACGCAGCCACTTGGACTCGCCCGACGTGATGAACTGGTCGATCATGATCTGCGCGCCGTTGACGAAGTCGCCGAACTGCGCCTCCCACAGCACCAAAGTCTTCGGATCGGCCAGCGCATAGCCATACTCGAAGCCCAGCACGCCATACTCGGACAGCGGGCTGTCCAGCACCTCGAAGCTGCCATGCTCGACGGTCTTCAGCGGCACGTACTTGTGCTCGTCGGTCTGGTCGACCCAGACCGCGTGGCGCTGCGAGAAGGTCCCGCGACCCGAATCCTGGCCCGACAGACGCACGCCGTAACCTTCCGACAGCAGCGAGCCAAAGGCCAGCGCCTCGCCGGTCGCCCAGTCGAAATTCTCTCCGCTCGCGAACATCTGCCGCTTGGCGTCGAGCACACGGTTCAGCGTCTTGTGGACCTGAAGTCCCTCAGGGATCGTGGTCAGCGTGCGGCCGATCGCGTCGAACAGCTTCTTGTCGAGGCCGGTCTCCACGTTGCGGCGACCCTGATCGGTCTCCTTCGGCGCCGACAGACCCGACCAGCGACCGGCGAACCAGTCGGCCTTGTTGGGCTTGTAGCTCTGGCCCGCCTCGAACTCGCCTTCGCAGCGCGTGGTGTACTGCTTGATATTCTCGTCGACCCAAGCCTGATCGACCACGCCCTCGGACACGAGACGCTTCGAGTAGATCTCGCTGACACCGGGATGCGAGCGGATCTTGTTGTACATCAGCGGCTGGGTGAAGCCCGGCTCGTCGCCTTCGTTATGACCGAAGCGGCGATAGCACCACATGTCGATCACGATGTCGCGGTGGAACTTCTGGCGGAACTCGATCGCCATCTTGGTGGCGAAGGTCACCGCCTCGGGATCGTCGCCATTGACGTGGAAGACCG
>Ga0308171_1001498_pt1 | contig 30666 bp, 24 predicted proteins | sample PhyGR1_FD_202135 | JGI IMG/M metagenome (GOLD analysis project Ga0308171, IMG submission 202135) | Phyllosphere microbial communities from UC Gill Tract Community Farm, Albany, California, United States - DLSLSG.R1 | ecosystem: Host-associated > Plants > Phyllosphere > Unclassified | place: USA...
CACGCCGGCCTGGGCGGCTTCGATGCGGCCCAGCTGGGTCGCGCCCAGGTTGCCGCCCTCGCCCACCACCTTGCAGCGCAGCTCGCCGCCGTTCACGCGCAGCGCGTTGTTGGCGCGGTCGCCCACATCGCTGTGCTGTTCGGTGGCGGCCTTGACGTAGGTGCCGATGCCGCCGTTCCACAGCAGATCCACCGGCGCCTTCAGGATCGCGCTCATCAGGTCGTTCGGCGACATCGACTTGACGCCGTCCTCCAGGCCCAGTGCTTCACGCACCTGCGGGGTGATCTCGATCGACTTCAGGGTGCGCGGGTAGATGCCGCCGCCCTTGCTGATCAGCTTGGCGTCGTAGTCCGCCCAGCTCGAGCGCGGCACGGTGAACATGCGCTCGCGCTCGACGAAGGTCTTTTCCGCATCCGGATTGGGATCCAGGAAGATGTGGCGGTGGTCGAACGCCGCCAGCAGGCGGATGTGGCGCGACAGCAGCATGCCGTTGCCGAACACGTCGCCGGACATGTCGCCCACGCCGACCGCGGTGAAATCCTGGCTCTGGCTGTCACGGCCGAGCGCACGGAAATGGCGCTTGACCGATTCCCACGCGCCACGGGCCGTGATGCCCATGCCCTTGTGGTCGTAACCGACCGAACCACCGGAGGCGAACGCATCGCCCATCCAGAAGCCATGGTCGATGGCCAGGCCGTTGGCGATATCGGAGAAGGTTGCGGTGCCCTTGTCGGCTGCCACCACCAGGTACGGATCGTCCAGGTCATGACGCACCACATCCACCGGCGGCACGATCTTGTCGTTGACGATGTTGTCGGTGATGTCCAGCAGGCCCTGGATGAACAGCTTGTAGCAGGCCACGCCGTTGGCGAACACCGCATCGCGGTCGCCGTTGGCCGGCGGCGTCTTGGCGAAGAAACCGCCCTTCGCACCGACCGGCACGATCACGGTGTTCTTGACCATCTGCGCCTTGACCAGGCCCAGCACTTCGGTCCGGAAGTCTTCGCGACGGTCCGACCAGCGCAGGCCGCCACGGGCAACCGCGCCGAAGCGCAGGTGGGTACCTTCCACGCGCGGGCCATACACGAAGATTTCGCGGTACGGGCGCGGCTTGGGCAGGTCCGGCACCAGGGCCGAATCGAACTTGAAGCTGATGACGTGGCCCGGGCGGCCCTCGGCATCGGTCTGGTAGTAGCTGGTGCGCAGGGTCGCGTCGATCACGCCCATGAAGCTGCGCAGGATGCGGTCCTCATCCAGGCTGGAGACGCGGTCCATCAGCTTCAGCAGCGCATCGCGCGCGGCATCCATCTGCGTGGCGCGGTCGCCCTTGCGCGCATCCACCACGGTCTTGAGCACCTTGAGCGTGGCCTCGTCACCGCCGGCCAGCACCTCCAGGTGGGTGCGCAGCTGCTGCTGGCCCTGGGCGATGTCCTCTTTGCTTTCGTGCCCGGTGACGATGTCGAAGCGGGCTTCGAACAGTTCCACCAGCAGGCGCGCCAGCAACGGGTAACGGGTGAAGGTGCCTTCCACGTAGGCCTGCGAGAACGGCACGCCGGTCTGCAGCAGGTACTTGCAGTAGCCCCGCAGCATCGCGACCTGGCGCCAGTGCAGGCCGGCGGCCAGCACGAGGCGGTTGAAGCCGTCGTTCTCGGCATCGCCGTGCCACACGCGGGCGAAGGTCTCGCCGAACGCTTCATCGACGCTGGCGGCATCGATCGCGCCGGCCACCGATTCGACCTCGAAGTCCTGCACATAGACCGGAGCGTTGTCGACCGTCAGACGGTACGGGCGCTCGGAGATCACGCGCAGGCCCATGTTTTCCATCATCGGCAGTGCGTCCGACAGCGGGATGTCGTCCAGCTGGCGATACAGCTTCAGGCGCAGGCCATCACCGTCTTCGCGGTGCACGGCCTGCAGGCTCAGGCGCAGATCGTCCGGGCCGGTCAGCGCATCGAGCTGACTGACGTCGTTGGCGGCGATCTCGGTGCTGGAATCTTCGATGTAACCGGCCGGCAGTGCCTTGCCGATCCGGGCGGCAATGCGCAGGCCTTCGCTCTCACCGTGGCGGGCCACCAGCGCTTCGCGCAGGTCGTCCTGCCAGTTGCGCAGGACCTGGGCGAGCTTCTGTTCGAGCACGCTGGTGTCCACTTCCAGCACCTGCCCGGCCTTGGGCCGGACGATCAGGTGCACCTGGGCCAGCGGCGATTCGCCGAGCACCACGGAACTGTCCACGTATTCGCCCTGCAGGGCGTCCTTGAGCATCGCTTCGATGCGCAGGCGCACATCGGTGTTGAAGCGTTCGCGCGGCAGGTAGACCAGGGCCGAGATGAAGCGGCTGTACTTGTCACGGCGCAGGAACAGGCGGCTGCGCACGCGCTCCTGCAGACCCAGCACGCCGATCGCGGTGCGGTACAGCTCTTCCTCGCTGGACTGGAACAGCTCCTCGCGCGGCAGGGTTTCCAGGATGTGGCGCAGGGCCTTGCCGCTGTGGCTGCTGAGCGCCAGGCCGGACTGCTTCATCACGTATTCGTAGCGCTGGCGCACCAGCGGGATTTCCCACGGGCGGCGGTTGTAGGCGCTGGAGGTGAACAGGCCCAGGAACCGCTGTTCGCCGATGATCCGGCCCTTGGCGTCGAATTCCAGCACGCCGATGTAATCCATGTACCCGGCGCGGTGCACGCGCGAGCGGGCATTGGTCTTGGTCAGGATCAACGCGTCCTTCAGCCCCGAGGTCGTGTTCAGACCCTGCGCGGCCAGCGTCTTGACCGGGCGCGCGGCCGATTTGTCACGGCCACGCATCAGGCCCAGGCCGGTATCGTTGAGCGGCGCCAGCACATCTTCCTTGCCCTGCTTCTCGACCCGGTACTCGCGGTAGCCGAAGAAGGTGAAGTGGTTGTCGGCCGCCCAGCGCAGGAACTCGCGGGCTTCGGCGCGCGAAGCGTCGTCCACCGGCAGGTTGCGGCTGCCGAGGTCTTCGGACAGCGCCAGCGCCTTGTCGCGCATGGTTTCCCAATCGCGGACGATGGCACGCACCTCGTCCAGCGCCTTGATGATCGCCTTCTCGACATCGGCCATGGCCTCGGCCGGCTGGCGATCGATCTCCAGCAGCATCACCGATTCGGCGGTGCCGTCGCTGACACCGGTCAGCTTGCCGGCCTTGTCACGCGCGAAACGGATCACCGGGTGACCCAGCACGTGCACGCCCACGCCATGTTCGGCCAGCGACATCGTCACGGTGTCGACCAGGAACGGCATGTCGTCGTTGATGATCTGCAGCACGGTGTGCGCCGATTCCCACCCGTTGGCCTTCAGCGTCGGGTTGAACACGCGCACGTTGGCCTTGCCGGACTTGCGCACGCGCGCGAATTCCAGCGTGTCCGCCGCCAGTGCGGCCCACTCCTCGGCGGTATGGTGCGGGAACTCGTCCGCCTCCATGCGCTTGTAGAAGTCGGCGGCAAACGCCACTGCCTCACCCTGCGCGGCCGCTGGATAGCGCTTGCGCAAGGCCGTGAACACCGGTTCCAGAGAGAAGCCCACTGGCGAAACAGTCTGCGTATCGGCTGGTTTGGTTTTGTTTTTTACGGTCTTGGCTGCTGGTTTTTGCGGTTTCATGGCAGAGCGATGCGTGTTGCTCAGTTGGGAAAATGAAATTGTAGCCCTACCGCATGAAAAGGCCTTGCTGCAGGACGGAATAAGCAAATGTGGGTTGGGTGGCGTTTACATCGCGCCGCCACAATCCGGCGACGTATGGCGGGCGATGTAGGCCTTCACCGCGTCGGAGCATCGGCGCCTTCTGTTGCACTGTCAGGTCTGTACATGGAAAAGACCGCAATACAAGGCTTCTCCAATTCTGAACTGGACGGTATAGTCCACCCCGTGAACCCCCCACCCCCCGCCGCCAGCTCCCTGGACGCGCGCGATCACCGCGTGTTCGATGCCGTGCGCGAGCTGCTGGCCAGCCAGGGGATGCAGATGAGCATGGATGCGGTGGCCCAGCAGGCCGGCTGTTCCAAGCAGACCCTGTACAGCCGCTATGGCAGCAAGCAGGAACTGCTGCGCCGGGTGATGCAGCGGCACGTCTGCCGCGCCACCGCCGGGCTGCGCGGACTGGACGGTGGCGACCTGCGCGGCAGCCTGCTGCAGTTCGCCACCGATTACCTGGACCACTTCAATGAGCCGCACGTGGCCCAGGCCCGGCTGCTGATCGCCGCCGAGTCCAACCAGTTCCCCCAGGAAGCCCGTACGCTGTACCGCGATGGCGCCGGCACGCTCGCCCTTCATCTGTCTGAATGGCTTGCAACGCGTTCCCGCCAGGGTCAGCTCAGGCATGACGACCCGCACTTCATGGCCGAGCTGCTATTGAGCATGATCGCCGGGCTGGATTTCGAGAAACAACGTTTCCATACCCCCCATCGCGCCGACGCCGCCCTGCGTCGACGCTGGGCCGAATTTTCCGTGGACAGCTTCCTGCGCGCGTTCGCCGTGCCCGAGGCTGACATGACACCGCATTCAAACCAACACCGGAGTTTTTCCTGATGATCGCCCCACTCCGCACCCTTGCCCTGACGTGCGCGGTTGCCCTTGCGTTGACGGCCTGCAAGAAGGAAGAGCAGCAGACGCCCCCGCCGCCGGAAGTGGGCGTGATCGAGGCCAAGCCGCAGACCCTGCCGCTGCAGCGTGAACTGGTCGGTCGGCTGTCGCCGTTCCGCAGTGCCGATGTCCGCGCCCGCGTGCCTGGCGTACTGCTCAAGCGCGTTTACCAGGAAGGGTCGGACGTCAAGGAAGGGCAGACCCTGTTCCTGATCGACCCGGCCCCGCTGCGCGCCTCGCTCAATGCCTCGCAGGCCGAACTGGCCTCGGCGCAGGCGACCTACGCCAACGCCAAGGCCGCCGCCAACCGGGCGCGCTCGCTGGCCCCGCAGGCCTTCGTCTCCAAGTCCGACCTGGACACCGCCGAAGCCACAGAGCGCACCGCCGCCGCGGCCGTGCAGCAGGCCCAGGCCGCCCTGACCAGCGCGCAGATCAACCTCGGCTACGCCGAAGTGAAGTCGCCGATCACCGGCCGCGCCGGCAAGCAGCAGGTCACCGAAGGTGCACTGGTCGGCCAGGGCGATACCACCCTGCTGACCACCGTGGACCAGCTCGACCCGCTGTACGTGAACTTCTCGATGAGCGTGGACGAACTGACCCAGATGCGCGCCGCGCAGGCCAAGGGCTCGGTCGCGCTGAGCGGTGACGGCAAGTCCACCGTGCAGGTCAAGCTGAGCGACGGCACGGTCTACGACCAGGCCGGTACGCTGGACTTCTCCTCCACCACGGTCGATCCGACCACCGGTGCGGTCTCGCTGCGCGCCGTGCTGCCCAACCCGCAGCAGATCCTGCTGCCGGGCGCCTTCGTCAGCTTCCAGGCCACCCTGGGCGAGCGCAACAACGCCTTCCTGGTGCCGATGCAGGCCCTGCAGCGCGACACCACCGGCGGCTACGTGCTGGTCGTGGGCAAGGACGGCAAGGTCATCCGCAAGAACGTCAAGAGCGAAGGCCAGCAGGGCAGCAACTGGCTGGTCAGCAGCGGCCTTGAGGCCGGTGACCAGGTGATCGTGGCCGGCGTGCAGAAGGTCAAGGAAGGCGCCGAGGCCAAGGCCGCACCGTGGAACCCGGCCGCCGGCAACGGCAACGGCCAGGCGCCGGCCGGTGCGCAGCCTGCTGCCGCCAAGCCCGACGCGGCCAATGCACCGACCGATGCGGCCGCCGACCAGGGCGACGCCGCCCCGGCCGCCGAACCGAACAAGCAGTAACGGGACCCCGCCATGCCTAAATTTTTCATTGAACACCCGGTATTCGCCTGGGTGGTCGCGATCCTGATCTCGCTTGCGGGCGTGATCTCGATCCTGGGCCTGGGCGTGGAGTCCTACCCCAGCATCGCACCGCCCCAGGTGACGGTGAGCGCCACCTACCCCGGCGCCAGCGCCGACACCGCTGAAAAGTCGGTCACCCAGGTGATCGAGCAGCAGCTGACCGGCATCGATCACCTGCTGTACTTCAGCTCGTCCTCGGCCTCCAACGGCCGCGTCACCATCACCCTGACCTTCGAAACCGGCACCGATGCCGATATCGCCCAGGTCCAGGTGCAGAACAAGGTGTCGCTGGCCACGCCGCGCCTGCCCACCGAAGTGACCCAGCAGGGCGTGGTGGTGGCCAAGGCCAACGCCGGCTTCCTGATGGTGGTGGCCCTGCAGTCCGACAGCGCCTCGATCAACCGCGATGCCCTGAACGACATCGTCGGCTCGCGCGTGCTGGACCAGATTTCGCGTATCCCCGGCGTCGGCAGCACCCAGCAGTTCGGTTCCGAGTACGCCATGAACATCTGGCTCAACCCGGAAAAGATGCAGGGTTACGGCCTCTCGGCCAGCCAGGTGCTGGCGGCGATCAAGGACCAGAACGTGCAGTTCGCGGCCGGTTCGCTGGGTTCGGATCCGTCCCCGGAAGGCACCCACTTCACCGCCACGGTCTCGGCCGAAGGCCGCTTCAGCTCGCCGGAAGAGTTCGAGAACATCATCCTGCGCGCCAATGCGGACGGCTCGCGCGTGATGCTCAAGGACATCGCCCGGATCGCCTTCGGTGCCAACAACTACGGCTTTGATACCCAGTACAACGGCAAGCCGACCGGCGCCTTCGCGATCCAGCTGCTGCCGGGCGCCAATGCGTTGAACGTGGCCAATGCGGTCACCTCGAAGATGGACGAGCTGCAGCCGAGCTTCCCGGCCGGTGTGAGCTGGTTCTCGCCGTACGACAGCACCACCTTCGTCAAGATCTCGATCGAGGAAGTGGTCAAGACCCTGATCGAAGCGATCGTGCTGGTCTTCCTGGTGATGCTGATCTTCCTGCAGAACTTCCGCGCCACGCTGATCCCGACCCTGGTGATCCCGGTCGCGCTGCTGGGTACGTTCCTGGGCATGAGCATGATCGGCTTCACCATCAACCAGCTGACGCTGTTTGCGATGGTGCTGGCGATCGGCATCGTGGTCGATGACGCGATCGTGGTGATCGAGAACGTCGAGCGCATCATGACCGAGGAGAAGCTGGCCCCGAAGGCAGCGACCCAGAAGGCGATGTCGCAGATCACCGGCGCGGTGGTGGCCATCACCGTCGTGCTGGCGGCGGTGTTCATTCCCTCGGCCCTGCAGGGCGGCGCGGCCGGCGAGATCTACAAGCAGTTCGCGCTGACCATCGCCATCGCGATGGCGTTCTCGGCGTTCCTGGCGCTGGGCTTCACCCCGGCCCTGTGCGCGACCTTCCTCAAGCCGGCGCACAGCGACAACCCGAACATCGTCTACCGCACCTTCAACAAGTACTACGACAAGATCAGCGGCACCTACGTGGGCCACATCACCTCGGCGGTGAAGCATGCGCCGCGCTGGATGATCCTGTTCGTGGTGCTGACCGTGCTGTGCGGTTTCCTGTTCACGCGCATGCCGGGCAGCTTCCTGCCCGAAGAAGACCAGGGCTATGCGCTGGCGATCGTGCAGCTGCCGCCGGGTTCGACCAAGAACCAGACCAACGAAGCCTTCGCGCAGATGCGGGGCATCCTGCAGAAGCAGGACGGCTTCGAAGGCATGCTGCAGGTGGCCGGTTTCAGCTTCGTCGGTTCCGGCGAGAACGTGGGCATGGGCTTCATCCGGCTCAAGCCCTGGGCCGACCGTGACATCACGGTGCCCGAGTTCATCAACAACATGAACGGCGCGTTCTACGGCATCAAGGAAGCGCAGATCTTCGTGGTCAACCTGCCGACCGTGCAGGGCCTGGGCCAGTTCGGCGGCTTCGACATGTGGCTGCAGGACCGTGGCGGCGTGGGCTATGAGCAACTGACGCAGGCGCGCAACATCCTGCTCGGCAAGGCCGCGCAGGAAAGCGACCTGCTGACCGGCGTGCGCCCGAACGGCCTGGAAAACGCGCCGCAGCTGCAGCTTCACGTGGATCGCGTGCAGGCGCAGACGATGGGTCTTTCCGTGTCGGATGTGTACAGCACGATCCAGCTGATGCTGGCGCCGGTGTACGTGAACGACTTCTTCTACGAAGGCCGCATCAAGCGCGTGACCCTGCAGGCCGACGGCCCGTACCGTACCGGTGCGGAATCGTTGAACAGCTTCTACACCCCCAGCACCCTGCAGACCAACGCAGATGGCACCCCGGCGATGATTCCGCTGAGCACCGTGGTGAAGTCGGACTGGGTGTCGGCGCCGCCGTCGCTGAGCCGCTACAACGGTTATTCGGCGGTGAACATCGTCGGTTCGCAGGCACCGGGCCGCAGCTCGGGCGAAGCGATGCAGGCGATGGAGCGGATCGTATCCGACGATCTGCCGGCGGGCTTCGGGTATGACTGGTCGGGCATGTCCTACCAGGAAATCCTGGCCGGCAACGCCGCGACCCTGCTGCTGGTGCTGTCCATCGTGGTGGTGTTCCTCTGCCTTGCCGCGCTGTATGAAAGCTGGTCGATCCCGGTGGCGGTGCTGCTGGTGGTGCCGCTGGGCGTGCTGGGCGCACTGGCCTTCTCGCTCGCCCGTGGCCTGCCGAACGATCTGTACTTCAAGATCGGCCTGATCACCGTGATCGGCCTGGCGGCGAAGAACGCGATCCTGATCGTGGAGTTCGCGGTGGAGCAGCGTGCGGCCGGCAAGAGCCTGCGCGAGGCCACCATCGAGGCCTCCCGCCTGCGCTTCCGCCCGATCCTGATGACCTCCTTCGCGTTCATCATGGGCGTGGTGCCGATGGCCATCTCCACCGGTGCCGGCGCCAACGCGCGTCATGCCATCGGTACCGGCGTGATCGGCGGCATGGTGTTCGCCACCTTCCTGGGTCTGCTGATGATCCCGGTGTTCTTCGTGGTGGTGCGGCGCATGCTGGGCGACAAGCTGGACGAACCGTCCAAGGAGTTCCTGGAACGCCAGAACGACGCCAGCTCGGCCCACCGTCCGGACCGTTGATCCGGCGGTGACCCGCTGAAACGAAAAAGCCCCGGCGCGAGCCGGGGCTTTTTTTTGTGCGTCAACGCCGGTGATCAGTTGACGCGGAGGGCGCCCCAGACCGCGCAGACGATCACGATGGCCAACGAGGGCCATTGCATCGGCATGTAGAAGAAATGATGGCGGGCATGCTCGCCCGGCGCGCGCGGACCGTGGTTGAGCACCAGGCCCAGCCCCACATTGATCGCTGCGCCGATGCCGAATCCGATCAACAGCTGCGCCAGCGAGGTGTTGCCTTTGGCGACGCTCGGATCTGGCCACAGCCACATCAGCAGCAGCACGGCCACGATGGGCGTGAGCAGCGTCAGGAACCCTGCGCCTCGATAGATCACCATGGAATCTCCTGCAGAACGGAACCGCATATTCTGCACTACCGCCCAGGTCAGTGTTATCGCTTGCAGCGACTCCAGCCCAAAGAAATCGGGACTTGGTCGCGCATGGCCGCTGATTCCTAAACCAGCTACGCAACCTCTAGAAACCGATCATCCTTGCATGGCATCACCGCGCAGCAGGCAACTCATTGATGCCCAGCCTAGCTTGCCCTTCGGGACGACGAGACAACCGCCCCGCTCAGCATTGGCATGATCCCGCACTCCTTGCATCGCTTATTCGAATCAACGTGAGCTTCCTTATTCGCAGCTGCGTACCCATGCGAGTCGCATTCGACACCAACGCGCTCGATTGATGCGTAGCCCACAGTTCAATTGTCGATACCGACTTAGAAGGGTCACTCCCCCGCACGAAGTTCACGACTCGGCGCTCAGCGCCACAGGAGAGAGGACATGTTGCTTCCCAGACATCTCAGCACCTATTTTTTTGCCTGCACCTTGCTCTTGCTTCAGTTTTTCTTTTCAGGACAAGCACGTGCGGGCGGCGTTGTGGTTTGCGACAACTGCGCAAATCCACGGCAAGCCGCCATTGGCTCGGGATCAGGCACGACCATCGTGGTGGATTTCGCACAACTCAAGCTCTACGGCTACGACGTAGAGTACGATCGCGAGTTCAGACGCTATCGAGCGATAACGACACCTATTCCCGCCCCCGTGACGGATGCATTCAACCGCATCATGGCGCTAGCGGAGGGTCCTTTGCAGCCCAATTTACGCCCCATGCAGAGCGCCGGCGGAAACGGAGCCGTTTTCCCGATCCACCCGGATAACCCCGGATTCACAAACGGCGTATCTTTCCCCGAAGAATTCAAGGGGATCAATGCCTATGACGTCGTCATGTCTGCGACAACGCGCGCGCGACTTGAAGAGCAAATCGGCGCCGCTTTCTCCGGCGCTTCGACAGGCAGTACGATCTGGAACTCATTAAGCACTACACTTTCGTCGCTCGGGCTGAGCATGATCAGCCGGCTCTTCGGCGTAGAGTCCGTTACCTACGTCATTACATGGCGCGATGGTTCGAAGAGCGTTCTTGTCATTCACCCGGACTCAGTCAACAGCGCCAAGTACAAGCCTGGGGAGAGTCGCGACGCCGCGGGCAACCGAATCCCGGACACAGCGGCGGCAGATGAGAGCTCGGGCGGAGACTACGGCGGGTACTACGATTTCACAGATGCGCAATCACTACAGAATTGGCTGGATGCCGCCCGCCTGTACGGCATATTCGTTGAGCGGGGAAACGCAGTGGCCAATCAAATCATATGCCGGTGGGATGGCAAGACACTGAGGTGCGAACTGTCGCGTTGACAGCGCCGTTGTCGCCGAGGGCCGCAGACTGAGATTGAAGGCAGAGGCTTCGCAACGCGAAGCCTCTGGGTCCTTAATCAGCGCAATCCCGTCTCGTTGCGCGCGATCACCAACCGCTGGATCTCCGAGGTGCCCTCGTAGATCTCGGTGATCTTGGCATCACGGAAGTACCGCTCCAGCGGCATTTCCTTGGAATAGCCCATGCCGCCGTGGATCTGCACCGCCTGGTGGGTGATCCACATGGCCGCTTCCGAGGCGGTCAGCTTGGCGATCGCCGCTTCATTGCTGAAGCGCTTGCCCTGGCCCTTCACCCATGCCGCGCGCAGGGTCAGCAGCAGGGCTGCGTCCAGCTTGCACTTCATGTCGGCGATCTTGGCCTGGGTCATCTGGAAGGTGCCGATCGCCGCGCCGAAGGCCTTGCGGTCCTTCACGTACTCGATCGTCGCTTCATACGCGGCGCGCGCGATGCCGATCGCCTGCGAGGCGATGCCGATGCGGCCGGCATCGAGCACGCCCATGGCGATCTTGAAGCCCTCGCCTTCCTTGCCCAGCACTTCTTCGGGCGCGGCAACGTAGTCCTGGAACTCGATCTCGCACGTCGCCGAGGCACGGATGCCCAGCTTCGGCTCGGTCTTGCCACGGTGGAAGCCGGCCTTGTCGGTGTCGATCATGAACGCGGTGATGCCCCGCGCGCCCTGCTCCGGATCGGTCATCGCAAACAGCACGATGTACTTGGCGACCGGGCCGGAGGTGATCCAGCTCTTCTTGCCGTTGATCACGTAGGTGCCGTCGGCCTGCTTGACCGCGCGGCAGCGCATGGCCGTCGCATCCGAACCGGACTGCGGCTCGGTCAGCGCGAACGCGCCGATGGCCTCGCCCTCGGCGATCGCACGCACGTACGTCTGCTTCTGCGCTTCGCTGCCATGGGTCAGGATGCCGTTGCAGAACAGCGAGTTGTTGACCGACATGATCGTCGAATGCGCGGCGTCTCCGGCGGCGACCTCCACCATCGCCAGGACGTAGGCGATCGGGTCCATGCCCGCACCGCCATATTCTTCCGGTACTTCGATGCCCATCAGACCGTTCTCGCCCAGCAGGCGGATGTTTTCCAGCGGGAACTCGCCGGTACGATCGTGGTGCTCGGCGCTGGGCGCGATTTTTTCCTGCGCGATACGGCGCGCAACGTCCTGCAGCATCAGCTGCTCTTCGGTAAAGCTGAAATCCACAACACCCTCCCGGGAACATGGTGATATGGCCGCGCTGGGCGCGGCCCGGTCGGGCGATTGTACCGGGGGGCGGGGAGAGGACGCCTGACTTGACCGCACCGCCGCCAAAGGACGAAAATATCTCTATATCGCGATAGGTAGATATTTATGGATCTCGAGGACTGGTCGGTCCGGCTGAAAGTGTTCGCCGACGCCACCCGGGTGCGCCTGCTGGCGCTGCTGGAACAGGAAGAACTCACTGTGGCCGAGCTGTCGGCCATCACCACGCTGGCCCAGCCGCGGGTGTCCACCCACCTGGCCCGGCTCAAGGAAGCCGGCCTGGTGCGTGACCGCCGCTCGGGCGTCTCGGCGTACTACCGCTTCGATGACGCCGCGCTGGATCCGGCGCAGCGCGCATTGTGGCATGCCCTGAGCACCGGCAGCGACGACCCGCTGCTGCGCCAGGATGCTGAACGCGTGGCCGCCGTGATGGCCAGCCGCGCCGCCGACCAGAACTGGGCCGACAGCGTGGCCGGCGACATGGAACGCCACTACTCCCCGGGCCGCACCTGGGAGGCGCTGGCTCGTACCGCGCTGCCGCTGCTGGAAACCGGCGATGTGCTGGATATCGCCTCCGGCGATGGCGTGCTGGCCGAACTGGTCGCACCGCACGCCAAGCGGTACATCTGCATCGATACCAGCGCCCGTGTGGTGGCCGCCGCCAGCGAGCGCCTGCGCCGCCTGGCCAACGTGGAAGTGCGCGAGGGCGACATGCACGCGCTGCCCTTCCCCGACCAGAGCTTCGACCTGGTGGTGCTGATGCACGCGCTGACCTACGCCGCCAAGCCGGCCCAGGCCGTCGCCGAGGGCGCGCGCGTGCTGCGTCCGGGCGGCCGCCTGCTGCTGTGCAGCCTGGCCCGTCATGAACACCGCGCAGCCGTGGATGCGTATGGCCACGTCAACCTCGGTTTCAGCGACAAGGAACTGCGCAAGTTCGTGGAGAAGGCCGGCCTGGTCGTCTCCAGCCTGGAAACCGTGACCCGCGAGAAGCGCCCGCCGCATTTCGAAGTCATTTCGCTGATTGCCAGCAAGCCCTGAGGTCTGCCCATGTCATCCCTGCCCTGGCTCCACCCCGACCGCGTGCACGCGCTGGAAACGGCGCTGGCCCAGCGCATCCTGATCATCGATGGCGCGATGGGCACGATGATCCAGCGGCATGGGCTGGAAGAGGACGACTACCGCGGCGAGCGTTTCGCCGACGGCTACGACCACCAGCACGGCCCCGGCTGCGACCATGCCGCATCCGGCGACGCGCCGCAGGGGCATGACCTGAAGGGCAACAACGACCTGCTGTTGTTGACCCGCCCCGAGGTGATCGGCGCGATCCATACCGCCTACCTGGAGGCCGGCGCCGATCTGGTCGAAACCAACACCTTCAACGCGACCTCGGTCAGCCAGGCCGACTATCACCTTGAACACCTGGTCTACGAGCTCAACAAGGCCGGTGCCGCAGTAGCGCGCGCCTGCTGCGATGCGGTCGCGGCGACCACGCCGGGCAAGCCGCGCTTCGTGATCGGCGTGCTCGGCCCGACCAGCCGCACCGCCTCGATCAGCCCGGACGTGAACGATCCCGGTTTCCGCAACACCAGCTTCGATGCGCTGCGCGAGACCTACCGCGAGGCCATCGATGGCCTGATCGACGGCGGCGCCGACACCTTGATGGTGGAAACCATCTTCGACACGCTCAACGCCAAGGCGGCGCTGTTCGCCATCGAAGAGGTGTTCGATGCGCGCGGTGGTCGGCTGCCGGTGATGATCTCCGGCACGATCACCGATGCGTCCGGGCGCACGTTGTCCGGGCAGACGGCCGAGGCGTTCTACGCCTCGGTCGCGCACGGCCGGCCGCTGTCGATCGGGCTGAACTGCGCGCTCGGTGCCAGTGACATGCGGCCGCACGTGGAGACCCTGTCCACCGTGGCCGAGTGCCTGGTCAGCGCGCATCCCAATGCCGGCCTGCCCAATGCCTTCGGCGAGTACGACGAAACCCCGGAAGAAATGGCCACCACGCTGCGCGAATTCGCCAGCGCCGGCCTGCTCAACCTGGTGGGTGGCTGCTGCGGCACCACCCCGGCGCACATCCGCGCCATTGCCGAGGCGGTGGCCGATCTGCCGCCGCGCCGCCTGCCGGCGCCCCCGCTGGAAGATGCGGCATGACCGCGCCTGCTCCCTGTTCCCGTTGTCGTTGACCCTCCTCCGCCAGCCCGTGCCCGCCTGCCCATGACGTCTTCCCGCCACACCCGCCTGTCCGGTCTCGAGCCGCTGGTCATCACCCCGGACCTGCTGTTCGTCAACATCGGCGAGCGCACCAACGTCACCGGCAGCGCGCAGTTCCGCAAGCTGGTGAAGGAAGAGCGCTACGAAGAGGCGGTGGAAGTGGCGCGCCAGCAGGTCGCCAACGGCGCGCAGATCCTCGATGTGAACATGGACGAGGGCCTGATCGATTCCGAAAAGGCGATGACGCGCTATCTGAATCTGATCATGTCCGAGCCGGACATCGCCCGCATCCCGGTGATGGTCGATTCCTCCAAGTGGAGCGTGATCGAGGCCGGGCTGAAATGCCTGCAGGGCAAGAGCGTGGTCAACTCGATCTCGCTCAAGGAAGGCGAAGCGCAGTTCATCGAGCAGGCGCGCAAGGTGCTGCGTTACGGCGCGGCCGCCGTGGTGATGGCCTTCGATGAGGACGGCCAGGCCGATACCTGCGCGCGCAAGGTCGAGATCTGCACCCGCGCGTACCGGATCCTGACCGAGCAGGTGGGCTTCCCGCCGCAGGACATCATCTTCGACCCGAACATCTTCGCCGTCGCCACCGGCATCGAGGAACACGACAACTACGCGGTCGACTTCATCGAAGCCACCCGCATCATCAAGCGCACGCTGCCGCATTGCCATGTCTCCGGCGGCGTCTCCAACGTCTCGTTCTCGTTCCGCGGCAACGAGACCGTGCGCCAGGCGATCCACTCGGTCTTCCTGTTCCACGCCATCGGCGCGGGCATGGACATGGGCATCGTCAACGCCGGCGCGATGCCGATCTACGACGATCTGGACGCCGAACTGCGCGAGCGCGTGGAGGATGTGATCCTCAACCGCCGCAGCGATGGCACCGAGCGCCTGCTGGAGATCGCCGAGCGCTACAAGGGCAAGAAGGGCGAGGTGCGCGGCGAAGATCTCACCTGGCGCGAGAAGCCGGTCAACGACCGCCTCGCGCACGCGCTGGTGCACGGCATGGACGCCTGGGTCGAACAGGACACCGAAGAAGCGCGTGCGCGTTCGACGCGCCCGCTGGATGTGATCGAAGGGCCGCTGATGGACGGCATGAACATCGTCGGCGACCTGTTCGGGGCGGGCAAGATGTTCCTGCCGCAGGTGGTCAAATCCGCACGCGTGATGAAAAAGGCGGTGGCCTACCTGCTGCCTTACATCGAAGCGGAAAAAGCACGCAGCGGCGATACCGCCAAGAGCAACGGCAAGATCATCATGGCCACGGTCAAGGGGGACGTGCACGACATCGGCAAGAACATCGTCGGCGTGGTCCTGGCCTGCAACAACTTCGACGTGGTCGACCTGGGCGTGATGGTGCCCGCGCAGAAGATCCTGGATGCCGCACGCGCGGAGAACGCGGACATCATCGGCCTGTCCGGGCTGATCACGCCCTCGCTGGAAGAGATGAGCCACGTGGCCCGCGAGATGGAGCGGCAGGGCTTCACGATGCCGCTGATGATCGGCGGCGCGACCACCTCGCGCGCGCATACGGCGTTGAAGATCGACCCCCATTACAAGGCGCCCACGGTGTGGGTGAAGGATGCCTCGCGCGCGGTCGGCGTGGCGCAGTCGCTGATCTCGCGCGAGCTGCGCGATGCCTTCGTGGCCGCCAACGAGGCCGACTACGCCGACATCCGCCAGCGCCACCGCAACCGCGGCGACGCCAAGCGCCTGGTGACCCTGGCCAAGGCCCGCAGCCAGCGCTTCGCGGGCGACTGGGCCACCTACACCCCGCCGGCGCCGCGCAAGCCGGGCCTGCATGTGCTCGACGATTACCCGCTGGCCGACCTGGTCGAGGTGATCGACTGGACGCCGTTCTTCCAGGCCTGGGAACTGGCCGGCAAGTTCCCGGCGATCCTGACCGATGAGATCGTCGGGCCGCAGGCGACCGACCTGTACAAGGACGCCCGCGCGATGCTGACCCGCATCGTCGAAGAGAAATGGCTGACCGCCAAGGCGGTGTTCGGTCTGTGGCCGGCCAACAGCGTCGGCGATGACGTGCACCTGCGCACCGACAGCGGCCCGGCCGTGCTGCACTTCCTGCGCCAGCAGGTGGACAAGCCGGTCGAGCGCCCGGACTTCTGCCTGGCCGATTTCATCGCCCCGGCCGACAGCGGCACGCAGGACTGGATCGGTGCGTTCGCGGTGACCGCCGGGATCGGCATCGATCCGCACGTGGCCCGCTTCGAGGCCGACCACGACGACTACAACGCGATCCTGCTCAAGGCCCTGGCCGACCGCCTGGCCGAAGCGCTGGCCGAGCGCCTGCACCAGCATGTGCGCATGGATTACTGGGGCTACCAGCCCGATGAGCAGCTGGACAACGAAGCGCTGATCGCCGAAAAGTACGCCGGCATCCGCCCTGCCCCGGGCTACCCGGCCTGCCCGGAACACAGCGAGAAGGCCACGCTGTTCCGCCTGCTCGATGCCGAGCGCAACGCGGACATGCAGCTGACCGAAAGCTTTGCGATGCTGCCCACCGCGGCGGTATCGGGCTATTACTTCAGCCACCCGCAGAGCCAGTATTTCGTGGTCGGCCGGGTCACCCGCGAACAGGTGGTCGATTACGCCAAGCGCAAGGGCGTGGACCGTGTGCAGGCCGAGCGCTGGCTGGCCTCCAATCTGGATTACGATCCGGAATAAGGCGGTCGCCCACCCCGTGCCCGGGTGCGCGCGTCCATAATGCACCGGTCGTCACCGAGATCCCGCATGACCGCCCTCCCCCGCGACGCCGTACCGGCCGTGCGCCTGTCCTCGTTCTACCTGTTCTACTACGCCGCCCTGGGCGCGTTCACGCCGTACTGGTCGTTGTTCCTGACCTCGCGCGGCATGAGCGTCACCGCGATCAGCGTGATGATGGGCATCTGGTATGCCACCCGCATCGTGGCCCCCACCACCTGGACCTCTCTCGCCGCCGCCTCGCCGCGCCCGATCTTCTGGCTGCGGCTGGGCTGCGTACTCACCCTGCTGACCTTCTGCGCGTTCCTGCTGCCGTTGCCGCAGCCGTGGCTGTACCCGGCGATGATCGCGTTCTGCTTTTTCTACAACGCGGTGATGCCGCAGTTCGAATCGATCACGCTCACCCACCTGGGCAGCGACAGCCACCGTTACGGGTTGATCCGGGTGTGGGGCTCGCTGGGCTTCATCGCCGTGGTGATGCTGTTTGGCTGGATCATCGAAGGCGAAGGTGGCGCGGGCAACGCGCATCTGCTGCCGTGGTTGATGCTGCCGCTGTTCGGCCTGCTGACCGCCTCGGGGTTTGCCAACCACTACGCACGCAACCTGCAGCGCAGCGACGGTGACGCCCGTGGCTTCTGGGCGATCGTGCGCAAGCCACAGGTGCTGGCGTTCTTCCTGGCCGCGTTCATGGAACAGCTCTCGTTCGGCCCGTACTACACGTTCTTCTCGGTCTACATGGATCACCACGGCTATGCGACCTCCACGCTGGGCGTGCTGTGGACGGTGGGCGTGGTGTTCGAGGTGGGCGTGTTCTTCACCATCGGGCGGTTTTTCCGCCGCTATGACGCCAGCTGGATGCTGCTGATCGCCCTGCTCAGTTCCACCGTGCGCTGGGCGGTGACCGCGCTGTTCCCGGAGAACCTGCCGGTGATGCTGGTCGCCCAGACCGCGCACGCGCTGGGGTTTGCCGCCTTCTTCGCCGCCGCCATGCAGATGCTGGCGACCTACTTCCCGGGCCGCCTCAACGGCCACGGGCAAGGCCTGCTGTACGGATTCTCATCCGGCGTGGGCGGCGTGCTGGGCGCGCTGATCGCCGGCCAGCTGTGGCCGATCGACCAGGGCCGCACCGCGTTCCTGGCCGGCAGTGGGTTTGCGCTGGCGGGCGCGTTGCTGTGCTTCTTTGCGATCAGCCTGCCGCTGCTGCGCGCGCGGACAGCGGCCACGTAGCGTTGCGCCATGCGCGGCGGCCTTGCCGGCAGGCGCGAACCACGCCTGGCGTGGCTCCACGCTCACGCGGCGGCGGTTACGCTCGGGATTCCCCGCCTCCGGAGTCCCCATGCGACGTTCCCTGCGCCTGCTGGCCCTGTTCACCGCCATCGTGGCCACCTGCGGCACGGCCGCGGCCGCCCCCACCGTCATCCTCGACAACGCCCGGGTATTCGATGGCGAACGCGATCTCGGCGTGGTCACGCTGACCCTGCAGGACGGCCGCATCGCCCACCTCGGCCCGCCGCCTGCCGCCCTGGCCCGCGATGCCAGGCGCATCGATTACCAGGGCAAGACCATCCTGCCCGGACTGGTCAGCAACCATATCCATGTCGGCAACACCGACGGCCTGGACCACGGCGACCGCTTCTACACCCGTGACAACGTGGTCCGCGACCTGCGCCAGTTCCAGCGGTACGGCATCACCACGGTCACCGCGCTGGGCATGAACGGCGCGGCCTTCAGTACGATCCGTGCGGAGGTCCGCGATCAGCCCGCGCTGGGCGCGCAGCTGTACGGCGCAGGTGGCGGGATCGGCGCGGTCGCCGGTGCGCCGCCGGCCAAAACCATGGGCCTGGAGCACGACCCGGTTGCCCGTCCTGCGACCCCGGAACAGGCCCGTGCCGCGGTACGCGCGCAGAAGCAGGCCGGCGTGGACGTGATCAAGCTCTGGGTCGACGACCTGGGCGGCCGCTTCCCGATGATGTCGGCGGACATCTACCGGGCCGCGATCGATGAAGCGCACCGGCACCAGCTCAAGGTGGCCGCCCATATCCACGACCAGCTGCCCGCGGCCGACCTTGTCGACGCCGGCATCGACATCATCGCGCACGGTATCCGCGACACGCCGGTCGCTCCGGGACTGGTCCGCGCGATGCGGGAAAAAGGCGTGTGGTACATCCCCACGGCCACCATCGACGAAGCCAACTACCTGTACGCCGAGAACCCACAGTGGCTGGCGCAGCCGTTCCTGGCCCAGGCATTGCCGCCCGCCGTGCGTGAGCGCTGGTCGCAGCCGGCCTGGCAGAAACAGCAGTTGGCCGGCGACGGCGTGCCCAAGGCACGCGCGGCGGTGGCGATGAACCTGCGCAATCTCACCACGCTGCACGAGGCCGGGGTGAACATCGGTTTCGGCACCGATGCCGGGGCGATGCCGCAGCGCGTGATCGGCTTTGCCGAACACCGCGAACTGGAACTGATGACGCAGGCCGGCTTCACCCCCGCGCAGGCGCTGCAGGTCGCTACCGCCAATGCAGCGCGCGTGCTGGACCTTGAAGATCGCGGCCGGATCGCGGTCGGCCGTCGCGCCGACCTGCTGGTGCTCGGCGCCGATCCGCTCGAAGACATCCGCAACACCCGCGCGATCGAAGCGGTCTGGCAGGCCGGTGAGCAGGTCGCCGGCCCGATCGCGGCCCCCGGCGCGGCAGCGTCGGCGTCGGCGCGCGACTGATCGCGGCCAGGCCGCACAAACAGATCGGGCGCCCTGGGGCGCCCGATCCTTTCAACACTGCAGGCCTGTATTACCAGACCAGGTCGTCAGGCACCTGGTAGGCCGGATCGGCATACGGGTCTTCTTCGGCGGTGGCGTTGGGGTCCACCCGCAACGCGACCGAAGGCGCGAACACCGCTTCGGCCTCGGCCAGCACGGCCGCGGTCACCAGCAGGTAGCGCCCGTTCTGCTGCAGCACGCCCAGCTCGCCGGCGTTGAGCGCCTTGAGCTGTTCTTCGGTGACGTAGATGCGCTTGATCTTGCCGCCGTATTCGAAGTGGCGGGCGATCTCGGCGGCCTCGGCGTTGAGCGCCTTGCCTTCCAGCAGCACCTCCAGCTTCGCCTTCGCCTCGCGGCGGATGCGAGCCTCTTCCTGCTTCAGGCGCTCGGCTTCGATGCGGTCGTCTTTTTCTTTCTGTGCCCGGATCGCATACGCCTTGGCGAGATCGATGTCCTCGCGCGAGCGCGCCGGCTTGCCCTGGCCGGTGTTCTGGCTCTGGCCGGGACGACCGCCACCGGGACGGCCCTTGCCATGCGGTGCACGGCGCGGCGCATCGCCCTCGCGGGCGGGGCGCTGGCCATCGGCGGGCTTTCCACCCGGGCGGGCGCCCTGCGGCTTGCCGGCCGGGCGACCGTCACGGCGCGCCTCCGGCTTGCGGTCGGGTTTACGTTCGGGCTTGAGCGGGGCCTTGAAACCCAGGCCCAGCAGCTGGTCGCGGAGAGTATCGCTCATGACTTCAGATCAGTAATGCGGGGGCGGCGGCTCGTCGGCCGAATCGGAATACAACGCGGTACGCACCTTGCCGAGGTCTTCAAGCAGGATGCGGGTCAGGTCGGCGTTGCGGCTGCCTTCCATGCGCGCATCGGCCAGGGCCTCGCTCAGCTCGGCCAGCGCCTGTTCCTGGAAGGAAACGCGCATTTCCAGCTCGACCAGGCGTGCTTCCAGCGCCTGTTCGCGCGCGGAGGGTGTGGATTCATGCATGTAGCGGACGTCCCCGGCCAATGCCGTCATGAGCCAGCCCCGCAGCCGAACGGCTGCGGGTCGTGCAGGTTGCGGCCGTCCAGGACGGCCGCATCGTGGCGCTTACTGCAGTACGTTCAGCAGTTCGACGTCGAAGGTCAGCGTCGCGTTCGGACCGATCGGACCGCCCGGGGTGCCCTGCTCGCCATAGGCCAGCTCGCCCGGGATCCAGAAGCGGTACTTCGAACCGGTCGGCATCAGCGAAACGCCTTCCGACCAGCCCTTGATGACCTGGTCCAGGCCGAATTCGATCGGCTGGCCACGCTGGTAGCTGCTGTCGAACACGGTGCCGTCCAGCAGCTTGCCTTCGTAGTTCACGCGGACCTTGCTGGTCGGCATCGGACGCTCGCCGCTGCCCGGACGCAGCACCTGGTACTGCAGGCCCGACGCGGTGGTGACCACGCCCGGCTGGGTCTTGTTCTTGGCCAGGAACGCGTTGCCTTCGGTACGGTTGGTGCCAGCCTGGGCGGCCGACTTGACCTCGGCCTCGGCCTGCTTGCTGGCCATGAAGCCTTCCAGCGTCGCCTTGGCCTGCTCGGCGCTCATCTTCGGGGTACCGTTGGCGAACGTGGTGGTGACCGCATCGAACAGCGCGTCCAGATCCAGGTCGTCCTTCAGCTGCGCCAGCGAGGGGCCGACGGCATAGCTGCCCAGCATCAGGCCGACCTTTTCACGGTCCACCTTCGGTGCGGGGGTGCCCGGCGCGACGCCCGGGACCGGCTGGCCGTTCTTGACCATCATCGCCTGGCGCAGGGCGGCGTCGGTCTTCTGCGCCTCTTCCTGGCTGATCAGCGGCTGCTTGCCTTCAAAGGCATTGGTGACGGCGCGGCGCAGTGCGGCCAGATCGATCTCGCTGGAGATCGGGGCAAACGAATTGGCCACATCGATGCCGATGGCGTAGCCGAGCTTTTCCCGTTGGGAGTTCAAAGCGGAAGTCTCCTTCTTGGCAGCCGCGGGGGCGGCCGGTTGTTGCGACATCACGGTACCGGTGGCACCCATCGCCAGAATCAGAACCGACGCCGCGGCGCCACGCATTCCCATCTTCATTTGTTGCATTCCTGGAAGTGACTGGACGCCGACGTCGGCGCGAAAGCACCCATTGTCGCACGCACGTCCGAGATGTCGAGTTGATCAGCGCGTGGCCGGGGCCTTGGCCGGTGCGGCGGACAGCGCGCGTTCGATCGCCGCGACCAGCGCGGTGTCGTCGGGTTTGACCTTGCTCGGGAACTGGCCGACCACCTTGCCATCGCGACCGATCAGGTACTTGTGGAAATTCCAGCCCGGCGCGACGCCGGTCGCGGCGGTCAGCCGCTGGTACAGCGGGGTGGCCTGGGCACCGGTGACCTGCACCTTCTGGAACATCGGGAACTTGACGCCGTAGGTCAGCGTGCAGAACTCCTGGATCTGGCTTTCGTCGCCCGGCTCCTGGCCCTTGAAATCGTTGGAGGGGAAGCCGAGCACCGAGAAACCGCGCGCCGAATACGTGCGCTGCAGCGCTTCCAGGCCTTCGTACTGCGGGGTGAAGCCGCACTTGCTGGCCGTATTGACCACCAGCAGGACCTTGCCGGCGTACTGCTTGCCCAGGTTCACCTCGCCCTTGCCGGCCAGCGGGCGGTAACTGACGTCCAGCAGATCGGCCGCCTGCGCGGAGGCGGCGCCGGCCAGCAGGCCCAGCGCCAGCACGAGAGTGGACCCGCGTGCCGCGCGCGGGGCACGGATGCGATGGCGGAACGACAACAAAGGGGCGTGATGCATCGCGGCACTCCAGACAGGGAAAACCAGGGGACTCAAGGGCAGACGCAGGCCGCCGGACCGCTGGCCCAGCCTGCGCCGGGCACTATATCACCGGGCTTTTGGCCGCTGTGGCGCGGTCGCGCACAGGGCGGACCGCCGCGGCGACTGCCGCCCCGGACCTGGGCGCTGGCAGCCGGGCAAGGCGCTGGGACCCCCGGGAATCCTATGGGCGGATGCGCGGTTTCCTTGCCATGTCATCGACAACAATGAACCCGAACCGGCTCGCACACCCGCCCATCCGCAGGCACCTTGCATACATATCAATCACTTACGCCAACCCGAGGCGAGAACGCCTCCCCCTGCCATCAGTTGGGGTCCTCACCCTGTTGACCTCCGCTGATGAGGTGTTATAGTTTGATACAACACCAGTCACCTAGACAGGGGAAGCCCATGAACCGCATGCGCCGCCACACCGCCAAAGCCGTTACCGCTGCGTCCGCGCTGGCGCTGCTCGGCTGGTTTGGCACCCCTGCCAGTGACCCTGGCTTCGCCGCCAGCCCAGGTGCGTTTGAAGGCCCGCAGGATGCTGGCGTGATCGAGGCAGGGAACGCCGACACCGTTCCCCTCCCCCCCCGCCGCCGGCTGCACAGCTCCCTGTCCATGCCTTACTTCTCATTCGCACAGTCGCTGAACCCACGGAGCTGACCATGAGCGATATTCAATGGAGCGATGGAGCTCCGATCTACCGCCAGCTGAAGGAGCGCGTGATCGCCATGATGCTTGACGGCATCATCAAGCCGGGCGACGCCCTGCCTTCGGTCCGGCAGGTGGCCGCCGAGTACCAGCTCAACCCCATCACCGTATCGCGCGCCTACCAGGAACTGGCTGATGAAAGCCTGGTCGAGAAGCGCCGCGGGCTGGGCATGTTCATGACCGAAGAGGCGGCCACGCAGCTGCGCAGCAGCGAGCGCGACCGCTTCCTCAACGAAGAATGGCCGCTGGTCCTGGAGCGCATCCAGCGCCTGGGCCTGGACCTCGACGATTTGCTGCCCCAGGGGAAATCCTCATGAATGCCGTTGCAAACGATGCCGTCATCTCCGCCCGCGGCCTGCGCAAGGCCTACAAGCAGACCGTGGCGCTGGACAACACCAGTTTCACCATCGCCCCGGGCCGGATCACCGGCCTGATCGGCCCCAATGGCGCCGGCAAGACCACCCTGCTCAAGGCGCTGCTCGGCCTGACCACGGTCGAAGGCGAGCTGCAGGTACTGGGCGTGGACCCGGCCGCGCAGCGCGACGCGCTGATGAACGATGTCTGCTTCATCGCCGACGTGGCGGTACTGCCGCGCTGGATGAAGGTGCGCGAGGCGATCGACTTCGTGGCCGGGGTGCACCCGCGCTTCGACCGCGCCCGCTGCGAGCGCTTCCTGGCCTCGACCAAGCTGCAGCCCAAGCAGCGCGTGCGCGAGCTGTCCAAGGGCATGATCGTGCAGCTGCACCTGGCCCTGGTGATGGCCATCGATGCCAAGGTGCTGGTGCTGGACGAACCCACCCTCGGCCTGGACATCCTGTACCGCAAGGAGTTCTACCAGCGCCTGCTGGAGGATTACTTCGACGAACAGAAGACCATCATCGTCACCACCCACCAGGTGGAGGAGATCGAGCACATCCTGACCGACGTGATGTTCATCCGTGACGGCCGCATCGTGCTGACCACCGACATGGAAGACATCGGCGATCGCTACAGCGAAGTACTGGTCTCGGCCGAAACGCTGGAGGCCGCGCGTGCCTTGAAGCCGATCGACGAACGCAGCCTGCCGTTCGGCAAGACCGTGCTGTTGTTCGACGGGGTGCCGCGCACCCAGCTCGCGCCCTTGGGCGAAATCCGCAGCCCCGGGCTGGCGGATCTGTTCGTGGCCATCATGAAGGGAACCTACGCATGAACACCCTCCACCATCCTTCGGCCAACAAGGCCAGCTCGTTCAAGTGGCTGCTCAAGCGCGAATACTGGGAAAACCGCGGCGGCTTCTTCTATGCCCCGCTGATCGCCGGTGCGATCTCGCTGGTGATGAGCCTGATCGGCATCCTGTTCGGCCTGTGGGCGATGCGCCGCGCCGCCCAGAGCGGCGGGATCGTGATCGACAACGAGAACGTCCAGATCAACGGACTGGACCTGAAGCTGCTGACCAGCAAGCTCGATGCCAAGGACATGGCCGACCTCGGCAATGGCCTGGATCTGGCCCTGGTGTTCAGCTCCGGCTGGCCGCTGATCGTGCTCGCCTTCGTGGTGTTCTTCTACTGCCTGGGTGCGCTGTACGACGACCGTCGCGACCGCAGCATCCTGTTCTGGAAGTCGCTGCCGCTGTCGGATACCCAGACCGTGCTGTCCAAGGCGCTCAGTGCCCTGCTGGTCGCACCGGTGATCGCGGTGATCGCCTCGGCGCTGACCATGCTGGTGTTCATGCTGATCATCTCGGTGGTGGTGCTGGCCCACGGGGGCGAACCGCTCGCCCTGATCTGGGGCCCGGCCAGCCCGCTGACGATCATCGCCGGTCACCTGTCGTGGATCCCGGTGTACCTGCTGTGGGCCTTGCCGACCGTCGGCTGGCTGCTGCTGTGCTCGGCCTGGGCCAAGACCAAGCCGTTCCTGTGGGCGGTGATGCTGCCCCTGTTTGCCGGCATCATCGTCAGCACCACCCGCGTCATGAGTGTGTTCGACCTCGGCAGCAGCTGGTTCTGGAAGCACATCGTGGCCCGCCTGCTGCTCAGCACCGTGCCCGCCAGCGACCAGTTCTACCGGGGCGACAGCCTGCTCGGGGGCACCGGTGACAACATGAACAACCTGATAGCCGAACTGGGTCCGAGCCACCAGCTGGCCACCTTCTCGATGCCCGAGCTGTGGATCGGTGCAGGCTTCGGTGTGGTGTTCCTGTTCCTGGCCATCCTCCTGCGCCGCCGCGCCGGTGAGATCTGATTCTTTTTCCTTCTGCAAGGAATTTCCCATGATCCGCACGCTCGCTGTCGCCTCCCTGCTGTTGCTGCCGCTGACCGCTCTGGCCAACGAACCGCAGTGCAAGTTCAACGAACCGCGTGACCTCAAGCTCGACCTGGCCGGCGCCAAGGCGGTCGTCTTCGAAGTGAACCAGCATGATCTGGTCCTGCAGGCCGGCCCCGGTGCCAGCCAGCTCAGCGGGCGGGCCTGTGCCTCCAACGCGGACTGGCTGCGCGAGCTGACCGTCACCCAGCAGAAGGTGGGCGACAAGCTGGTGGTACGGCTTCAGCGCGAAAACCGCAGCATCAACATCGGCGGCTCACACTATGCCTACCTGGACATGCGCGGCAGCGTGCCGGACACCGTGCTGGTGCAGCTCAAGGTCGGCTCGGGCGATGCCAGCGTCACCGGGGCGCACTCGCTCAGCGCCGATGTCGGCTCGGGCGATATCAAGCTCACCGGGATCAAGGGCCTGGTGACCGCCGCGGTGGGCTCGGGCGATGTCGATCTGGACGGCGCCGGGGCGCTGAACCTGCTCTCGGTCGGCTCCGGCGATTTCAAGGCGCGCGGGATCCGCGGTGATGCCCGGATCGGTTCGATCGGCTCGGGCGATCTCGGGCTGGACGGCGTCGGCGGCAACGTGACCCTCGATGTGGTCGGCTCCGGCGACACCGAACTGCGCCAGGTCAAGGGCAACGTCTCGGTCGGCACCGTGGGCTCCGGCGATACCGATCTGCGCGATATCGGGGGCAATGTCAGCGTCGGCCGGCACGGCTCGGGGGACATCACCGCCCGCGACATCGGCGGCAACCTGCGGGTGGACAACAGCGGCAGTGGCGATGTGCGCCACAGCAACGTGCGCGGCCAGGTACAGCTGCCGCGCGGCAAGTAAGCCTTCCCTTCTGACGGACACCTGCTCATGAATACACGATTGCTGCTGCCTGCCCTGCTGCTGTGCCTGCCGATCGCGGCCTGTTCCGGCCCCGACAGCGGCAAGGGCAGTACCGCCGGGGACCAGAGTGCCGCCGCACCGGCCACTGCCGGGCTGGACGCCGAGAAGATCGGCAAGACCGTGCAGGACGCCACCGAAAAGGCCCGCAAGGAGATCGCCACCGGCAACATCTCCATCTCCGGCGGCGGCACGCTGCCCAAGGCCGAGATCAGCCCGCAGGGCGATCTGCTGATCGAGGGCAAGGCGGTCACCGTCGATGCCCGCCAGCGTGCCCTGCTGCTGGACTACCGCAAGCAGGTCGAAGCGCTGGCTAGCGCCGGCATGGAGATCGGCGTGGCCGGTGCCAGCCTGGGCGTGCAGGCCGCCGGCGAGGCGATCAAGGGCATGTTCTCCGGCGATACCCAGGGCATCGAAGAACGCGTCAACGCCGAGGCGAAGAAGATCGAGGACCAGGCGCAGAAACTGTGCGGCCTGCTGCCCGGCATGATGAGCCGCCAGCAGGCGCTGGCCGCCGCCCTGCCGGCCTTCCAGCCCTACGCGACGATGGACCAGAGCGACATCGACGACTGCCGCAAGTAAGCCGGGAACCGCCTGCGACGATGCGTCGCAGGCGGACCCATCGCGGCGGCAGGGGATTACAATCAGGGCCCCCGCCGCACCCGTTGCCTGCTCATGAAAAAGCTCTGTCTGCTGCTGTTCGCCCTGTTCTGCCTGGCCGCCACCGGCTGCGACCAGGAATACCGCAACCACCGCGTCGAGCGCAGCAAGCCCAAGATCACCGTCAGCGACGGCATGCTGACCGTGCGCCGTGCGCCGGCACCGAACATCATCGTGCTGCCCAACGGCCACATGAAGATCGACGAGATCGAGATCCCGCTCAACGCCGAACAGCAGGCCACCCTGCAGGTGATGTTCGGCCAGCTGCAGGTGCTGCGCCAGAACACGCTCACCGATGCACCGGCCGATCCGGACAAGCGCTCGGTGAAGATCCAGGTGCCTGAAGGCATGCAGCCGATCCCGCCGAACCTGGTCACGCTGATTCCCGAGTTCAAGGATTACACCGAGACCTTCGGCAACCTGCAGGCCGACCGGCACTGAGACAGGCGCGCTGATGCCTCACGAAAAACGGGCCTTTCGGCCCGTTTTTCATGGGTCACGGCCGCGCTGCGATCAACCGCCGCCGCCGCCGCCGCCGGCCTGGATGCCGCCGGCGGTCAGCGCCGCAGGATCCAGCAGGCGGCGCAGTTCGGCCTCGGCCAGCCCGCTGTCTTCCAGCGCGATATCCAGCACCGGGCGCTGTTCCTTGTAGGCGCGCTTGGCGATCGCGGCGGCCTTTTCATAGCCGATGATCGGGTTCAACGCCGTGACCAGGATCGGATTGCGGTCCAGCGCTTCACGCACGCGGTCTTCGCGCACCTTCAGCCCGGCGATCGCGGTGTCGGCCAGCAGCCGCATGATGTTGCCCAGCAGGTTGATGCCGTCCAGCAGGTTCGCCGCGATCAGCGGCAGGGTCACGTTCAACTGGAAGTTGCCGGTCTGGCCGGCCACGGTGATCGCGGTGTGGTGGCCGATCACCTGCGCGCACACCATCACGGTGGCCTCGGGTATGACCGGATTGACCTTGCCCGGCATGATCGAGCTGCCCGGCTGCAGCGCCGGCAGTTCGATCTCGCCCAGCCCGGCCAGCGGACCGGCATTCATCCAGCGCAGGTCGTTGGCGATCTTGATCAGGGCCACCGCCAGCGCATTGAGCTGGCCGGACAGTTCGACCGCATCATCCTGCGCGGCCAGGCCTTCGAACTTGTTCTCGGCGCTCTCGAACTTGACCCCGGTCTGCTGCTTGAGCAGCTTGGCCACCTGCGTGCCGAACCGCGGATCGGCATTGATGCCGGTGCCGATCGCGGTGCCACCCAGCGGCAACCGGCGCAGCCGCTTGAGGCTGTCTTCGATGCGCGCCTGGGCCGACGAAAGCTGGGCCGACCACGCACCGAATTCCTGCTCGAACGTCAGCGGCATCGCATCCATCAGATGGGTACGGCCTGTCTTGACCACCTTGCGCAGCGCGCGGCCCCGCTTGTCGATGGCCTTGCGCAGGTGCACCAGCGAGGGCAGCAGCTGTTCCTGCACGCCCAGCAGCGCCGAAACGCGCAACGCGGTGGGAATCACATCGTTGGAGCTCTGCCCCTGGTTGACGTGATCGTTGGGATGCACCGCAGTCTTGCCCGCCTTGCCGGCACGGTTGGCCAGCGTGGCGATCACCTCGTTGGCATTCATGTTCGATGAGGTGCCCGAACCGGTCTGGTACACATCGATCGGGAAGTGCGCATCGTGGCGGCCATCGGCCACTTCGGCCGCGGCGGCCTGGATCGCCTTGCCGAGCACGCGGGGCAGATGCCCGAGCTCGACGTTGACCCCGGCAGCGGCCCCCTTGACCAGCCCCAGCGCGCGGATGAACCCGCGCGGCATGCGCTGGCCCGACACCGGGAAGTTGACCACGGCACGCTGGGTCTGCGCGCCCCACAACGCATCGGCGGGCACCTGCAGTTCGCCCATGCTGTCGTGTTCAATCCTGAAACCCTTGCTCATTGCTTCACTCCGCACTTCTTTCGTGGATGAAAGGGAACCTGCGGCTGGCAACGGGCGGATTCCCTGGCTGGCGGCTGCGGTCACGATACTCCCAAGCGCCGCGCAATCCCAAGACCGGCCTGATCGGCTAGACTCGGGATTCGTTTTCATTCAGACACTATGCCGCCCCCATGGGTGACGAACCTGACAGTAGTACCGGCCGTGCCCCCGCGCGCGTCCCGATGAGCGCCCCCGCCCTGCCGGCGGACGCGCGCGACCTCCCGCACAGCGCAGCCGCTCCGCGGAGCCGCGGATGATCGGCAATCTCCTGCTTCTGCTCCTGGCGCTGCTGCTGGTGGTGCTCAACGGCTTCTTCGTGGCGGCCGAGTTCGCGCTGGTCAAGCTGCGCCATACCCAGGCCGTCGGCCTGGCCGAAAAACACGGGTGGCGCGGCCGCCTGCTGCTCAACGTGCACGCGCACCTGGATGCGTACCTGTCGGCCTGCCAGCTGGGCATCACGCTGTCCTCGCTGGGCCTGGGCTGGGTCGGTGAGCCGGCGTTCGCGCACCTGCTGCAGCCGCTGTTCGATACGCTGGGGCTGACCCCGGAAGCCTCGCGCCTGACCGCCTTCATCATCGCCTTCAGCATCATCTCGTTCCTGCACATCGTGCTGGGCGAGCTGGCCCCGAAATCGATGGCGATCCGCCGCCCGGAGGCGATGTCGCTGTGGACGGCCGCGCCGCTGTACCTGTTCTACTGGGCGATGTACCCGGCCATCTGGCTGCTCAACAACAGTGCCAACGCGCTGCTGCGGCTGGCCGGCTGGGGCGATGTGGAGCACACCTCGCACCGCTATTCCCGCGAGGAACTCAAGCTCATCGTGGGCCGCCAGCAACCCACCGGCAGCGCGCCGGACCAGGACCTCACCCTGATGAGCCACGCGTTGGAACTGCCCGAGCTGGTGGCCGGTGACCTGATGCGCTCGCGCGACCACATGCGTTCGTTCCGCGAGGGCATGCCCCTGGCCGAGGTGATGGCCGAGTTCGCCGAAAGCCGCTACAGCCGCTACCCCTGGTTCGACCGCGACGGCGAGGAGGTGCTGGGCATCCTGCACATGAAGGACCTGCTGGTGGAGATCGCCCGCGGCCATCCGACCGAGGACCTGCGCCCGCTGCTGCGCCCGGCCAACCTGATCGCGCTGGAGACCCCGGTGCCGCTGGTGCTGGAGCGCTTCCGCACCGGCACCACCCACCTGGCCCTGTGCGTGGAAGAACACGGCCGCATCCTGGGCTATTTCACCCTGGAAGACCTGCTGGAAGTGGTGGTCGGGGATATCGAGGACGAGCACCCGCACATCGTCAAGGACGCCCCGACCCGCGGCGCCGATGGCACGGTGCTGGTGGCCGGCTCGACCTCGATCTTCCGGCTGGAGCGCCTGCTGGGGCATGACCTGAGCGCCCCGGAGCACCTCAATTCGGTCGGCGGGCTGATCGTGCACCAGCTCCAGCGGCTGCCCGAGGAGGGCGAGCAGCTGGCGATCGACGGCCACCAGTTCACGATCAAGCGCATGGCCGGGCACCGGATCCAGGCGGTGACGGTACGGGTGGCACAGGCCGAGGACGCCGGGGCAGCGTAGAATGGCGGCCCCCGCTGCCACCGATCTGCGCCCTGCCATGTCCGAATTCGCCCTGCTCGCCCTGTCCCCGCTCGATGGCCGCTACGCCGGCAAGG
>Ga0308171_1001500_pt1 | contig 30656 bp, 24 predicted proteins | sample PhyGR1_FD_202135 | JGI IMG/M metagenome (GOLD analysis project Ga0308171, IMG submission 202135) | Phyllosphere microbial communities from UC Gill Tract Community Farm, Albany, California, United States - DLSLSG.R1 | ecosystem: Host-associated > Plants > Phyllosphere > Unclassified | place: USA...
GCTCTCAGTGAATGAGGATCGACCTCCAACGCAGCGCTGGCCTGGGCAGGAAAAAGCGAACGCTCCAACCGCCAGTCCCAAAAGGCTCGCAGAAAAAAGATGGGGTCTGGGGAATTCCTTGCCCAGCCTTTCTTCTCCAGCTGAAGATTGGCCGCCTCTGCAGCTTATCTAAAAATACGGGCCAGTTCGGAGGATGTTCCGCGCCAACTCAACCGGCGACTTTGCCCAACATCCCTACAACCGGGCCGAGCAGCCTACGCGGGCATAAGGCCCGGACAGCCTCTCAGCCGAGCAGGCGGCCGATCACCTGGGCCGTGTAGTCCACCACCGGGATCACCCGGCCGTAATTGATGCGGGTCGGGCCGATGACGCCGATGGCGCCAACGATCTGCTCCTCCCCATTGCGGAAGGGGGCGACGACCATGGAGAGGCCGGCGCTGTCGAACAGCCCGCTCTCCGCGCCGATGAAGATCTGCACGCCCTGGCCGCGCTGGGTCAGCTCCAGCAGGCGCAGCATCGTCTCCTGCGCTTCCAGCCGTTCAAACAGCGCCTGGATCTCGTGCACGCGGGCCAGCTCGCCCAGATTTTCCAGCAGCTTGGCCTGGCCGCGCAGGATGAGGGAGCCGCCGCCGCCGCCGGCACGGGTGGCGAGGCCGGCGGCGATGACCTGCTGGCTCAGCTCATCCAGCGTGTTGCGGTTGGCCTCGATCTCCTCGGCCACCAGGGCGCGGGTTTCCTCCAGCGTGCGGCCGGAGAGGCGGGCATTCAGGAAGTTGCTGGCCTGGGTGAAGGCGCTGGGTGGCAGGCCGGCCGGCACCTCCATGACGCGGTTTTCCACCTGCCCGTGCGCGTTGACCAGCACCACCAGCGCCCGGCCGGGGGAGAGGGCGACGAACTCGATATGCTTGATCGGCGCCTCGGTCTTCGGCGCCACCACCAGCCCGGCGGCACCGGCGAGGCCGGAGAGCATCTGCCCGGCCTCCGCCAGCGTCTCCTCATAGCTGCGGCCGGAACTGGCGCAGCGCAGGGCGATGGCTTCCCGCTCCTTGTCCGTCAGGTCGCCAAATTCCAGCAATCCATCGACGAACAGGCGCAGGCCCTGCTCGGTCGGCAGGCGGCCGGCGGAGGTGTGGGGGGCGTAGAGCAGCCCGGCCTCCTCCAGGTCCGCCATCGCGTTACGAATTGTTGCGGGTGACAAAGCCAGCGGCAGGCGCCGGGATAGGGTGCGGGAGCCCACCGGTTCCCCGGTTTCCACATAAAGTTCAACGACTTGGCGCAGGATCGCGGCGCCGCGGCTGTCGAGGCCCGGCAACAACGCGGCACCGGACAGGTCCCTGGGCAGGGTACTGCGGGGGAAGCCTGTGCGTGAGAAGGGTGGTGCACCCAAGTTGAAGCCATCCCCTTGAACAACCAAGTAAAACGGTAGGGATCACATCTCCCTGCGTCAAGCGCCAGCGCGGCGGCAGCTCACTCCCTTGTGTGGGATATGAGGAGCACCGCGCAACGTGTTGTCACACCATAGCCATTTTGCCGTTTCATACAGGTGGTTACTAGCAGCACAGACCGCTGCAGCATGAGGAGGTCGCATGACGGACATACCGCCGAACCGCCTCTGGCCCCTGGCACTGATGGGCTGGCTGGCCGCCTTCCCACCCGCGGGGCGTGAAGCCGCCGCGCAAACCCCAGACCCCGCCGCCATCCGCTACGAAAGCGGCAACCCCGGCAGCCGTGCCGCCTGGCTGCGCGATGCCCGCGCCCTGTACGCGCCCCTCTCCGCCACGGAACGCGCCACGATCCGCCGGCGCCGGCGGCGGGACCGCGCGTGACAGCAGCCGCCTTCAACGCCCTGATGGCAGCCTTCCTGCTGTTCTCCGTGCTGGCCGGCCTGGGCGGCCTGCTGCTGGACCGCGCCGCACGCTGCCCCGGCATGGCCACCGCCGTGGTCGTGGTGGTGTTCTTCGGCCTCTCCTGGGGTGGCAGCCTGCTGCTGGTGGACTGAACGCGCCGCCCGTCCTGTGAAGCGGCGGCGCGTTTCTTGTCGCGGCCGTAGTGGTCTTGGCGCGTAAGCTGGGGAATGAATTCCCCAGACCCCTTCTTTCTTTCTGCGGGTTTGGTGGAGCGCTGCAGGACTGAGGGCGGGCGCTTCCGAGGATATTCAATATCGGTCGTGCGGGCTGAACTCCCAGTCGCCAAGGTCTGAGACCTCTGGCGCTCCCAGCCTTATCCGCAGATCAACTCCTCAACGGCCACGCCCAAAAACTCGAAGAAGGAAAGAAGGGGTCCGGGGAATTCCTTCCCCGGCCTTCACTGTCTTGCCTGGCTTCCATCCATCAAGGCGGCTCCAACCCAAACGCCGCGAACGCCAAAGCATCGCCGCCAGATCACCCCGGCTGCGCGCCTGGACCGTCCCGGAAGAGCATTGCCCATCAGCGTGGCCGCCCCAAACGGCGGCGGCCACGAACGGGGCCGTTACAGCCCGGCGATGAGGGCGCTTGCCACCGTCGCCACCTGGCCTTCGTCCAGATAGGGGTGCATGGGCAGGGAGAGGACGCGGCCACACAGGTCTTCGCTGACGCTCAGGGCCGGGCCGTTGGGCAGGCCGTAGGCGTGGGCGGCGGCGTAAGCCGGCTGGTGGTGCAGCGGCTTCGGGTAGTAGATGGCGCTGGGCACGCCGCGGTCCTTCATCGCCGCCTGCACGCGCTCACGCGTCGCGCTGTCCGGCAGGATGACGGTGTAGAGGCCCCAGGCGGATTGGGCGCCCGGGCGTTCGCGGGGCACCACCACGTGCTCGCCTAGCTGCTCGGCATACCAGCCGGCGATGCGGGTGCGGGCGGCCAGTTCCTGTTCCATCAGCGGCAGCTTGCACAGCAGGATGGCGGCCTGGATCGTGTCCAGCCGGCCGTTCATGCCGGTGCGCTCCACCTCATAGCGGGTCTTGCCTTCGCCATGGGTGCGGAGGCTGCGGTACAGCTCGGCGCGCTCGGCGTCGTTGGTCAGGATGGCGCCGCCATCGCCGTAGCAGCCCAGCGTCTTGGTCGGGTAAAAGCTCAGCGCCGTGGCGGTGCCCCAGCAGCCGAGGCGCTTGCCATCCAGCGCGCCACCGAAGGCCTGGGCGGCGTCATCCAGCGCGAACATGCCCTCGGCCTGGCAGATTTCCAGGATCGCGGGCCAGTCGGCCGGCAGGCCGTACAGGTCGACGCCCACGACGGCGCGGGGGCGCAGCTTGCCCTGCTCCTTCACCAGCGCGATGCGGCGCTTCAGGTCGGCGATGTCGATGTTGAAGCCATCGGCCGCCACGTCCACGAAGACCGGGGTGGCGCCCAGCACCAGCGGCACCTCGGCGGTGGCGGTGTAGGTGAAGGCGGGCAGGAACACCGCGTCGCCCGGGCCGATCTTCTCGGCCATCATGGCGATCTGCAGCGCATCGGTGCCGGAGGAGACGCCGACGGCGTGGCTGGCGCCGGCGAAGGCGGCCAGCTTCTCCTCCACTTCGCGGACTTCGGGGCCGTTCACGAAGGCGCCGCTATCCAGCACCTTGGCGATGCGGGTGTTCATCTCCGCGCGGATCAGCGCCTGCTGCGCCTTCATGTCGAAGAGGGCGATCGGGCGCGCGGTGGTCTCAGTGGTCATAGTCGGATTGCTCCGGTCATCTCAGGGTCGGCCGACGCCGCCCTGGGAAGGGGGCGCTCAGGCCTGGATGACGCGGTGATAGGCCCGGTGGGGGGCGGATGGGAAATCACCGGGCATTTCAGGGCGCAATGCACCTTGGGCGGTGCCGGGGTGCAGGGCATCCGCCAAGGCGGTGGCATGGGCCGTGACGGCGCTTGCATCCGGGCGGCACGGCGCGGCCCGCAGCCCGGCCCAGGGTACGTTCTGGTCCGGCCCATCGACCCGCACGGCGGCATCGCGGTAGACGCCGCGCGTATCCACCACCAGCGGCGCATGGTCGCGCACCAGGGCGAAATCGATGCCCGGTTGCGGGGTGACGACCAGCACCGCATCCTGCGCCGCCAGCAGCGCGGGCGTCAGCTCCTGGCTTTCCAGCCCCGGCGCCTGGCCGTGCAGCCGGCGGGTGACCGGGAAATGCGGCACCAGCGGGTCGTGATAGGCGATCTCGACCCGCTTTTCCTCCAGCAGGCGGAAGATCTCGATGGCCGGGCTCTCCCGCGTATCCGGCACGCCGGGCTTGTAGGCGAGGCCGAGCAGCAGCACCTTCGCCCCCCGCAGCGCGATGCCGCGCGCATCCAGCGCATCCCGCAGCCGGCCCACCACATAGGGCGGCATCGCGTCGTTCACCCGCCCGGCGAGCTCGACAAAGTCGCTCGGCACGCCGAGTTCGCGCGCCTTCCAGGCCAAATAGTAGGGATCGACCGGGATGCAGTGGCCGCCGAGGCCGGGGCCGGGGCGGAAGGGCATGAAGCCGAAGGGCTTGGTCTGTGCCGCGTCGATCACCTCGTGCACGTCGATGTCCAGGGCGTGGCTGATGCGCTTGAGCTCGTTCACCAGGCCGATATTCACGGCGCGGAAGACGTTCTCGTACAGCTTGGTCAGCTCCGCCGCCGCCAGCGAGGTCATGGGCACCAGATGCGGCGTGGCGGCGCCGTACAGCGCCATGCCGACCTGCAGGCAGGCGGGCGTCGCGCCGGCCACCAGCTTCGGCACGCGTCCGAAGGTGCCGTCCGGGTTGCCGGGGTCCTCGCGCTCCGGGCTGTAGAGGGCGAAGGCATCCACGCCGACGCGCAGGCCCGCTGCCACCAGGGCGGGGAGGACGAAATCCTCCGTGGTGCCAGGATAGGTCGTGCTCTCCAGCGCGATGGCGTGGCCGGGGCGCAGATGCGGCGCCAGGGAAGCGAGGGTCTGCCGCACCGGCTCCAGGATCGGCTCCTTGTGCGGGCCGATGGGGGTGGGGACGCAGATCAGGATGGCATCGCAATCCCGCGCCGCGGCGAAATCCTCATGCGCGGCGATGCGGGCGGCGGCGACGCGGGCATCCGGGATGCCGTGCACCGGGCTCCGCCCCGCATTGATGGCGGCCACCTTGGCGCCGTCGATATCGAAGCCGGAGACGGCGAAGCCGCATTCGGCGAAGCGCAGCGCCAGCGGCAGCCCGGCATAGCCCAGCCCCACCACCCCGATACGCGCCTGCCGGCCCTGGATACGTTCGATCAAGCCCAGGGCAGTGGGCGTAGAGGCAGCGGTCATGCGGTCAGCCGGTTCCGGTGTTGTGGTCGAATTCCGGCACCAGCTGGGCCAGCTGGGCCAGGGCGCCGGCGGTGTCGCCAGCACGGGCGCTGGCGGCGATGCGGTCGATCGCCGCACCCATCTCCGCCGCGTCGGACGTGCGCGGGGTGGCGACGAGCAGGCCGGGGAACTGGGTGGGGCGCGGCGGCTCCTGCCCATGGAACAGTTCCTCGAACAGCTTCTCGCCTGGGCGCAGGCCGGTGAAGCGGATCTCCACCTCCTCATCCGGCCGCAGCCCGGCCAGGCGGATCATCCGCCGCGCCATGTCGACGATCTTGACCGGCTTGCCCATGTCCAGGACGAAGATGCCGCCATCGGCCAGCTCCGGCGGCTGGTCCTGCCGGTCCTCGGCGCCCACGACGGAGGCCTGCAGCACCAAGCCGACGGCTTCCCGCACGGTCATGAAGTAGCGGCGCATATCCGGGTGCGTCACCGTCAGCGGCCCGCCGCGTTCCAACTGGCGGCGGAACAGCGGCACGACGCTGCCGGTGGAGCCGAGCACGTTGCCGAAGCGCACGGTGACGCAGCGCATGCCGCCCTGCCCGTGCCGTGCCTGCACGTCCAGCGCCTGGCAGTACATCTCTGCGAGTCGCTTGCTGGCACCCATGACGCTGGTGGGATTCACCGCCTTGTCGGTACTGATAAAGACCATCGCCCGGCAGCCGACGGCCAGCGCCGCATCGGCGATGATGCGCGTGCCCTGGGAGTTGGTGAGCAGCCCCTCCAGCGGGTCGTTCTCCACCATCGGCACATGCTTCAGCGCGGCGGCGTGGAACACCAGTTCCGGCCGCACGTCCTGCATCAGCGTGGCGATGCGGGCGGCGTCCCGCACATCGGCCAGCATGGCGCGGCGCGGCACGCCGGGGTGGTTTTCCGCCAGTTCCAGGTCGATGGAGTAGAGGGCGAATTCGCCGTGATCCAGCAGCGTCAGCTGGGAGGGACCGAGGGCGGCCACCTGCCGCGCCAGCTCCCCGCCGATGGTGCCGCCGGCGCCGGTGACCAGCACGCGGCGGCCCTGTACCAGGCGGGCCATGCCCTCGCGGTCCAGCGGCACCTGCGGGCGGTCCAGCAATTCCTCGATCGCCACGGGGCGCAGGTCGAAGCGGCGGGTGCTGACGGTGTCCTCCCGCTTGGCAGGGTCCAGCCGCGTCAGGCGCGGGGCGCGGCTGACGGGCACGCCGTGGCGGTCGGCAGCGTCCAGCACCTCTTCCAGCGCTTCGCCATGCAGGTCGGGGTCGGCCAGCACCAGGGCGGTGGGCAGGCGTTCCTCGGCCCGCAGGCGGTCCAGCAACGCGCCGATATCCTCGATGGCGCCGAGGATGGGGTAGCCATGGATGCGCCGGCCGGCGGCGCGGGAGCGCGGCGCCAGGATGCCCATGACCTGGTAGCCCGGCGCCCGCTGCTGGATCAGTGCACGGATGAACAGGTCGGCGGCATCGCCGGTGCCCAGCAGCAGCACCGGCTGGGCCGGCGCCTCGCTGACGCGGCCGACGCGGTGCGCCTGGGTCATGCGGCCGATGACGCGCGGCACCATTAGCGCGGCGGAGAGCACGCCGGCATGCAGCAGCGGGAAGGCGGGGTTGGGCGAGCCCCAGCCCCCCAGCAGATGCGCGCCGACGGAGAAGATGGCGGCCCCGCCGATGCCGGCGCCCAGCACCCGCGTCAGGTCCCGCAGGGCGGCGAAGCGCAGGTATTGCTGCGGCAGCCGCAGCGGCAGCGCGGCGGCGACCAGGGAGGCCACGGCGCCCGGCACCGCCCCCGCCCACCACAGCGGCGGCGGCCAGGTGCCGGGGGCTGCCAGCCAGACCGCGGCCGGCAATGCTACGCCGGCCAGCAGCGCGTCGATGCCGAGGTTCATCAGGATGCGTTGGGGGGCCATAGGGGCCGCGTATAGGCGCAGTAAACGGCGCGGTGAAGCACCTGCTGTAGAGAGGGTGGTCACGCCACTTCCAGCGGGGCCGGGGCGGCGGGCGCGGCGACGGTGGCGGGCAGGGGCGCCAGCCGCCGGTACAGCCCGACCAGCCGCGCCGCTTCCGCCCCCCAGCCGAAGCGGCCGAGTGCCGCATCCCGCCCGTTGGCGCCCATGCCGGCCCGCATGGCGGGGTCCCGCAACCGGTGGATGGCGGCGGCGATGGCGGCGGGATCTTCCGTCGGCACCAGCAGGCCGCAGGCGGCGTCGCGCACCACCGATGCCACTTCCTCGGCGAAGGCGGGGGCGATGATGGGCAGGCCGGCCAGCATGCAGTCGAACAGCTTGTGCGGCAGGGCCAGCCGGTGGTTCTCCACTCCCGGCTGGAACAGCACCAGGCCGATATCGGCGCTGGCGGCGGCCTGCAGCGCCGCCTCATGCGGCATCCAGCCCAGCTGGTCGATCCGCCCGGCCAGGCCGAGCTCGTCGGCGCGGGCGGAAAAGGCCTCGCCGCTGCCATCGGTGAAGCGGCCGATCAGCCGCAGCCGGGTCTCCGGCGGGCAGAGCGCCAGCGCCTCCAGCATCTCCCACGCGCCGCGGGAGCGGCCGAGCGCGCCAAGATGCACCAGCGTCAGCGGCCCCGGCGCGTGGCGGCGGGGGGTGACGGCGGCGGGGGTAGCGTAGTTGCGGACCGGAATGGTGCGGGCGGGGGCGGCGAAATCGGCATCCAGGCCATCCTTGGCCACCACCACCGCGTCGGCGGCGCGGGCGGAGAGGCGGCAGGCCAGCCGCAACCCGGCGCGGCCCAGCGGCCGCAGCACCCTGGGCAACCGGTGGTCCAGGCGGGAGGGGTAATGCTCGTGCACATCCAGCACCACCCGGGCGCCGCTGCGCCGCGCGGCGAGGATGGCGGCGATCCAGGCATCCGGCTCACTGGCATGCAGCACGGCGGCGCCGGTGGCGGCGGCGCGGCGGGCCAGCGCCGGAATGCCCAGCAGCCGCCCGCGCCAGCCGGGGGCGCGGCGATAGGTCTGGATGGCGACCCCGGCATGGCTGGCGGGGACGTGGCTGTCGGGAACGTGGCCGGCGGCGGCCGGACGGGGTGGCGTGCTGCGGGCCGCGGTGTCGTCGGTGGCCAGCGTGCTCTCGGCCCCCGCACCGCTGGACGGGACGTCACTGGCAAATGCGTTGCCGACAGCTGCGCCGCCGACCAGTGCGCTTGCGATGGATGCGCGCCCGTTGAGCGCGGCGGGCGCGGCCGTTTCCTGCAACGGTGCGGAAGCGTCCTGGCGTGCGGGGGCGGGGCACAGATGCATCACCCGCCAGCCGGCGCTGGCCAGTGCGGCGCCTTCCTTGCCCACCACCCGCACATCCGCCGGCGGATGCGCGGCGGAGAGCATGCAGACCAGCGGCGCGGTCACGCCGCCACCTGCGCCGCAGGGGCCAGCACCACGGCAGGGGCCAGCACCTCCCGCAGATGCGCCACCATACGGGTACCGACCGCGTCGTCCCATAACGGGATGGGGCGGGCCGGCGGCCAGTGGCCGGCCAGCACCTCGGCCATGGCGTCGGGCAGGGCGGCGGTGGCCACCAGCCGGTTGGCGCCGGATTCGAGCGTGACGGGCCGCTCGGTGGAGGGGCGCAGCGTCAGGCATGGCACATCCAGCCCCGCCGCTTCCTCCTGCACCCCGCCGCTATCGGTGGCGACCAGGCGGGCGCGGCTGAGCAGGGAGAGGAAATCCAGGTAGCCCAGAGGTGGCAGGCGGGTGATTCCGGCCGGCATCGCCAGGCCGAATTCCGCCATGCGGCGTGCCGTGCGCGGGTGCAGCGGCCAGGCCAGCGGCAGCAGCCGCGCGGCCTGTTCCACCGCCGCCAGCAGGCCGGCCAGCGCCGCCGGGTGGTCCACATTGGCCGGGCGGTGCAGCGTCAGCACGCCATAGCCGCCTTCCCGCAGCCCGACCGGCAGGGAACGGGTGTGGGCGGCGGGCAGGCGCGCCAGCAACGTGTCGATCATACTGTTGCCGACGGCGCGGATGCTGGCCGGCGCATGGCCCTCGGCCAGCAGCCGGGCGGCGGTGGCGTGGTCCGGCGCCCAGAGCAGGTCGCTGATCGCATCCACCGCGCGGCGGTTGATCTCCTCCGGCATGTCGCGGTCGCCGCAGCGCAGCCCGGCTTCCAGGTGCGCCACCGGCAGGCCCAGCTTGCGCGCTGCCAGGGCGGCGGCCAGCGTGCCGTCCACATCCCCCGCCACCACCACCATTGCCGGGCGGCGGGTGCGCCACAGCGCCTCGCACGCCATCATGGTGCGGCCGGTCAGCTCGGCATGGCCGCCGCCGGAGATATCCAGCGCGATCTCCGGCGCCGGCAGGCCGAGATCGGCCAGATGGGCGTGGAACATTGCCGCATCGTGGTGCTGGCCGGTATGCAGCAGCACCGGGCGGCAGAAGGGCGCCGCATCCCGCGCCAGGGCATGCCACAGCGCCGCCAGCTTCGGTAGGTTGGGCCGCGCGGCGGCGACGAGGTGCAGTTCGGGCAAGGGCGATGCCGGCACGCTTGCACGGTGGCCGGGCAGGCTGGGCGCGTGCGCCACGTCCGTGCACGGCAGGGGCGGTTCCATCATCGGCGGTCCGGCCAGGTCAGGTGTGGGCGGCATCAGGCGGCGACCAGCGACGCCTCGGCGGCGGGAACCAGCCCGACAGCGCGCTCGGCGGCATGGACGAAATCGGCGGCCAGCAGCCGGCGGTCCCACCGCCGCACCGCCTGGGCGCGGCCGGCGGCGCCCATCCGGCCGCGCAGGGCAGGGTTATCCGCCATCCAGGTCAGGGCATGGGCCAGTGCTGCGGCATCGCCCGGGGGTGTGGCGATGCCGCAGGGGGAATCCCCATGGCCCTCGGCCAGCAGCCTTGCGGCCCGGCCGGAGAGGTTCGCCACCACGGGAAGCCCGGCGGCGAGGTAATCCATCAGCTTGTTCGGCGCCGTCCACTCGGCGAACTCGGGCACCGGGGCCAGGCACTGCACCCCCACCTGCGCGCCGGCCAGCAGGGCCGCCAGGCGCTGCTTCGGCAGGCTGTCCAGGAAAGTCACGTTGGCCAGGCCGCGCGCCAGGGCCGCCTGTTGCAGCCGGGGCTTCTCGCTACCTTCGCCCACCAGCAGCAGGCGCAGCCGGCGCTCGCCCTGGCGTTGCAGCAGCGCAGCGGCATCCAGCAACTGGTCCAGCCCGTTGGCGCGGCCATGTGCGCCGGCATAGACGGCCAGCACCTCCCACATCGCGGCGCCGGGCGGCCGCCAGGGGGCGATATGCGGGCCGAACAGGTCCAGGTCGCAGCCATTCGGCACCACGCGGACGCGGGCGGGGTCGGCACCCCGGGCCAGGGCGGTCTCGGCCATGCCCTCGCTCAGCGCCACCACGCCGGCGGCGCGGCGGCAGGCGGCGGTGGCCAGCGGCTCCATCGCCGCCAGCGCCAAAGCGGGCGCCGCCTTCATGGCGCGCGGCAACTCCGGCCAGGGGTCGCGGATCTCGAACAGGAAGGGGGTGCCGCGCAGCCGGTGCGCCACCAGCGCCGGGATCGCCACCGTCAGCGGGGTGGAGCTGGCGACGACCAGGTCCCAGGGCTCGGCCAGCGCCAGCCGGGTGGCGGCGGCGGCGAAGCGCCCGAAGGCGGCGGTGCGGCGCGCGAAGCCCTGGTGGTTACCGCAGGGAATGGCGAATTCCACCAGCTTCACGCCGCGCACCACGCCTTCACGCCGCCCGTGGCGGAACGGGCCGCCCAGGCCGGTGACGGCGCCGGCATACTGCCCGCAGGCGATGGTGACGCTATGGCCCGCCGCCGTCAGCGCACGCGCCATGGCGTGGCTGCGCGTGGCGGTGGCGCCGCCGGGGCCGGAATAGTGCTGGTGCAGGTACAGGATACGCACGCCGAACCCTTCAGCCCCGGTAGCAGGCGCGGATCGTGTCGATCACCCGGTCCTGTTCCTCCGGCAGCATGGCGCCGGAGGGCAGGCAGAGGCCGCGATCGAACAGGTGGCCGGAGACGCCGTTGCCGTGGAAGGCGGCGCCGCGGAAGGCGGGCTGCAGGTGCAGCGGCTTCCACACCGGGCGGCTTTCCACCCCCGCAGCGTCCAGCGCCTGCCGCACCTGTTCCCGCGACGTGCCGAAGCGCGCCGGGTCCACCGTCAGGACGCTGAGCCAGCGGGAGGAACGGCCCCAGCCGGGTTCCGGCATGAAGGCGATGCCCGGCAGGTCCGACAGCCGTAGGGCGTAGCGGGCGAAGACGGCGCGGCGCGCCGCCACCCGGTCCTGCAACGCGCCGATCTGCGCCAGCCCGACCGCCGCGAGCACGGAGGAAAGGCCGTAGGAGTACCCCGTCGTCTCATGCTGGTAGTGCGGCGCGGTTTCCTTCGCCTGGGTGGCCAGGTGGCGGGCGCGGGCGATCAGCCCGGCATCGTCCGAGACCAGGGCACCACCGCCGCCGGCGGTGATGATCTTGTTGCCGTTGAAGGAGAAGGCGGCCAGCGCCGCGCCCTTGCCCACCGGGCGGCCGTGGTACTCGGCGCCCAGCGCCTCGGCACTGTCGCACAGCACCGGCACGCCCCAGCGGCCGCACAGGGTGACAATGGCATCGAGGTCGCAGGACTGGCCGTAGAGGTCCACCGGCACCACGGCGCGCGGCAGCTTGCCCTTGTTGGCGGCCTGGCGCAGCCGGGTCTCCAGCATGTCCGGGTCCAGCGTCCAGCTATCGGCCGTGACGTCCAGGAAGCGGGGGCGGGCGCCCATCTGAACCGCGGGCGCGATCGTGGCGACGAAGGTGAGGGTGGAGGTCCAGACCTCGTCCCCCCGCTCCACGCCCAGCACCCGGTAGCCGAGATGCAGCGCGGCGGTGCCGGAGGAGACGGCGAGGCCCTGTTCCGTGCCGGTGGCGGCGCGGATGGCGGCCTCGAACGCTTCCGGCACCGGGCCGGCGGGGGCGATCCAGCCCGAAGCCAGGGTATGGTCCAGCGAAGCCAGCTCTCCCCCCACCAGGGATGGCGGGGATAGCAGGATCCGTTGCCGGGGCCGCGCCGTGGCAACTGGGCGGCCGGGGAAGAGGCGGATATTCTCACCCAGTGCACCGTCTCCGGTCGCACCAAGCCTCAGCGCCAAGGCCATGCTCAAAGCTCACTTTTTTGTGAACGCCGACCTAACGAAACAGGTCGCCCCCCAGCATGCAAGGGGAATTATCACCAAAAAGTGTACAGAGCTTGATTCAGTTCTCTCTGCGGTTGATGGCCGAACCGCCGAAAGCGGGCATCGTGGCATGGCCCGGGGCGCTGACGCCCTTTCTTTTCAACAGGATCATCGCCGTGCCCAGGAGGGCACGCAGATCCCGTACCAGGGTCGGCCCCGGGGCGGCAGCATAGCAGGCATCCAGCTCCAGCCGCTCTTCCCATGGCACGCCGTTGCGCCCGGCGGCCTGCGCCACCCCGGCTAAGCCAGGGCGTACCGCCAGGCGCAACCGCTGCCGGGGCGAATAGCGGGCCGTATAGGCCATGGGCAGCGGGCGGGGGCCGACCAGGCTCATCTCACCCCGCAACACGTTCAGCAATTGCGGCAGCTCATCCAGGGCACTGGCGCGCAGGGCGCGGCCGAAGCGGGTCAGCCGCTCGGCATCCTCGCCAGGGCCGTCCCGCATGCTGCGGAACTTGATCAGGGTGAAGGGTACCCCGCCTCGCCCGGCCCGTTCCTGCCGGAACAGCACCGGCCGCCCCAGCGCCAGCGCCACCGCCAGGGCCACCAGCAGCAGCAGGGGGGCCAGCATCACCAGCGCCAGCCCCGCGCCCGCCACATCCAGCACCCGCTTTCCAAACCTCTCATACACGCCGCGCCACAACCCCCGTCGACAACACCAGACCCAGGGCGAACCAGACCATCCGGTTACCCAGGTCGGTGGATACCATCGCCGCCATCGCCACCGGCAGCACCAGGGCGGCCATCCGCGCCAGCCGGCCGGGCGCCATCCGCCGCAGGCGCAGCAGCGGCACCAGTGCGGCGCCGCCAAAGCACAGCAGCCAGAAGGCCAGGCCGGGCAGGCCGCCCTCCGCCCATGCCTCCAGCAGGTGGTTGTGCGGATACAGACCGCGCCGTTCCCCATAGCCGGCAGCCAGGGTGAAGCCGCCGGTGCCCACACCCAGCGGCGCCGCGCCACCCCACTCCATCGCCGCGCGCCACAGCGCCGGCCGGGCGGAGGATTCGACATCGCCCTGGGTGAAGCGCTCCAGAGTTCGCAGGCCTTCCATCCGGGCCGGGTTCAGCAGCATCACGCCCAGCGCCAGCACGCCGCCCGCGGCCATCAGCGCCAGCCAGCCCAGCGCCGCGCGCGGCCTTGCCGCCGACCACAGCCGCAGTACCGGCACCAGCGCCACGCACAACCCCAGCGAAAGCAGCGCCGTGCGGCCGCCCGGCAGCAGCACCGCCGCCGCCATGGCGCCGATATAGCCCAGCCAGCCCAGCCGCCCGGCCCAGCCGCGCGCCTCCACCGCCCGCACGCCGCCCAGACCCGCCGCGCAGGCGATGACCAGGCCCGCCAGCTGGTACTGCACCCGCACCAGGTCCGGATTGGCGCCCACCGCGCCGCCCAGCACCACGGAGCCCGTGGCCAACCCCCACGCGACCGAGGCCCCCACCAGCGGCCCCGCCACCAGCACCAGCCCCACCAGCCAGCGCCGCGCCGCTGCATCCGCCCCCACCGCCAGCCCCGCCAGCAGCATCAGCGGGCCGAGCAGCACGATCTCCGGCAGCTTGGCGGCCAGGATGTCGTGGCTGAGGCTCCAGGTGCCGGCCAGCACCGCCCACAGCCACAACAGCCCTGCCCCGGCGAGCGAGGGCGCCAGCAACGGATGCACCCACCACCGTCGCGTCAGCAGCAACAGTGCCAGCAAGGGCGGCAGCGCGAGCAGGGACAGCACCGTGATGTCGAACGGCAGCCCCGCCAGCACCGGCGAGGATTTCAGCGCCCCGGCGAATTGCAGGATGGCGGCGGCGAGGCCGGCCAGGGAGGCGATGGTGGCGGTGTCGATGCGGATGCCGCTGGTGATGCCTGTGCTGGCATGCGGGCCGGGGCCAAAGGGGGCTCCGCCCTCCCTGGACACTCCCGCCGGGGGGACAGGGTCCCCCCGGACCCCACCGTCAGACATGGGCGGCAGCCTTTATGCGCCGGAGGTTCAGGGCCTTCGGCACCCGCGCCCTTGCCCTGATCGGTGTGCTGAGAGCAGCAGGAATGGCATTGAGCCACTGTCTGGGCAAAGTGCTGGCTGAAGGCGCGGCTGGAATGCTGCGTGCTGGCACGGCGGTGATGCAGACCGCATGCGAGGAGCTTGGACCACGCCGCCGACGAAGCTGGCGCGAAGCAGGCCGCCAAGACGGACCCGGCGGATGATTGCAGCACTCCGCAAAGTGCCCTTCTGCCGGTTGCGATGCTACGCCAACGTTTCCAGACGGTGGGTATCCATCGCACGGCCTGAGGACAGAGCGACCTTCAGCCTTGGACAGGAAGGCCGGGGAAGGAATTCCCCGGGCCCCTTCTTTTTCTTGCGAGTCATTCGAGTGTGGCTGCGGTGGCGTCAGCCATTCCGAGCCCAGGCCGGCGTTACGCCGGAGGTCGGTGATGTTCAGCGACTGACGGTTGAGTCCGGGTAGCCCACGATCTTTCCCATGGCACCACCTGCTGATCTTGAAGCCCCACGCCAACTGGCAGAAAAAAGATGGGGTTTCAGGGGAATTCGTTCCCCTGACCTTCCTCCTGACCCCCTGGATGGCGACGGCAACGCCGGCCATCAACGCTTCCCCCCGCGCAGCAGCACCAGGCAGGCCCCCAGGAACAGGCAGGCCATCGGTGCCACCACCAGCAGCATGGCCAGCAGCAGCGGCCGGTTGGGGACGGAGGGCTTCAGTTCCACGCTGGGGCCGGAGACGAGGCGGGCGGCCACCGCTTCGTCCGCCGCCAGCACCATGGCGGCGCGCTGGTGCTGGGCCAGCAATTCGAAGATCGGCGTGCGGAGGTAGATGTCGCGTTCGGTGGAAAGGCGGGCTTCCAGCACCTTCACGCGCCGCGCCACCAGCTCCAGCAAATCGGTGCGCACCTTGGCTTCGGCGAAGGCGTGCAGGCGGGTCAGGATGTCCCGCGCCAGATCCCGGTCCGCCAGCGAGACTTCCAGCGTCCAGGTAACGGAGGCGAGGGACTGGGTGACGGCGAGGCTGCGTTCCAGCCAGCCGCCGACATCATCCATGTCGGCTTCCAGCCGCAGGCCCAGCGTTTCCCGCACGCTGCCGGCGGGGCCGTCGGCGCGGCGGTCCCGCAAGGCGTTCAGCAGGCCGGTGTCGCGCGCCAGCATCGCCGCGGCTTCCGTGCTGCGCAGGGCGGCCAGGTAGACCGCGAAATTGCCGGAGGGCCTGGTGTCCAGCAGGCTGCCCGGCGAGAGGGCGCTGGCGGAGATGAGGGTGGAGGTGGCGAGTCCGGTGGTCTCCGCCGGGGCGATGATCGCCTGGGCGGTGAAGGCGCGCGGCCAGGAGAGGATGAGGGCGCCACCGGCCAGCCAAAGCAGCAACGTGCCGAGCAGCAGCCAGGGTTTCAGGCGCCAGACGCCCCGCAGCAGCACATCCAGCGGCATCAGGGCAGTTCGATACGGGTTTCGAGGTGCCGGACCGGCGCGCGGGCCCGCGCGGTCAGCACCGTGCAGGGGCGCACCGTGCCATAGGCGGGGCTTTCCCAACCGGCTTCCAGCGAGACCGCCAGCGGGGCGTCGGCGGAGAGGGCAAGGATGGCTGGGCCAGAGGCGCCGTTGGCAGTGGCGCGCCATGCGCCGGGGCCAAGCCGCCAGCGCAGGGCGATCTCGGTGAATGGGCCTTCCACGTCATCCAGCACGCGCCAGAGGCGGCCTTCGGGCAACACCCGGCGGCGGTGGGTATGGCCATGCGTGTCCCGCCGCGCGGCGCCATCGGCCAGCGTGGCCATGGCCGGCCAGCGGGCGTGCAGGAAGCGGGAGGCACGCGGCATCGGCTCCTGCCCATCGAAGACGATGAGGTTGTGCGCGGTGGCGGCGGGGAAATGATCCAGCCACCAGCGGTCGGCCGGGGCGGGGTTGTAGGCGCCGGTGCCGGCATCGGTCAGCAGCGGGCGGGTGCCGTCCCACAGCTCCAGGTGCAGCAGGTCGGCCTGGCCGGGGCGGAAGCGCAACGGGCCGGTGCGCAGCAGGGCGCGGGCGCCGGCGGCCTCCCACCCCATGCTGCCGCTGGCCTGCCAGTGGCTGGGGCGCGCCGCCGTTGCCATGGCGGGCAGGCCGAGCCAGGCGCAGCCGGAATCCGCGGCGAAGCCGGCCGAAGCCTGGGCGAACAGCCGCATCGCCCGCTCCACGCTGCCGCGCGCATCGGCCGGGCCGGCGGCCGAGAGATCGGCGAAGGCCGAGCCGTCCTGGTGGCCGAGGCGGGGCATGGCGCCATCCGCAGCCACCAGCCGGGCCAGCCATGTGGCGGCGGCGGCGGCGCGGCCGGCGAAGGGGGCGGGGAAATCCGGCGCGCCGTGCCGCCGCCGCAGCCATTCGACGATGGAGAGCACGTCCAGCAACAGCCGGTGGTAGCCGGTGGAGACTTGGGCGAAGCCGCCATCCGGCGCCACCAGCCGGGCCATGGCCACGGCCAGCTCGGCCGCCGCGCGGTCCCGCCCCGCAGCGTCGCCCAGCAGCAGGGCGCAGGCATAGAGCCCGGCGGGCTCACTGATGCTGTGGTTGTTGTCCTGCGCCTGGGCGTAGCGGGCGGTGGCGCCGATGCGGCGGGCATGCAGTTGCAGCACGGCACGGGTGGCCAGGGTGGGGGCTTTGTCCTGCTCCAGCAGCGCCAGGGCCAGTGCCAGGTGCAGCGCCCGCAACGCTGCTTCCTGCCCGCAGGCCCAGTTGGGGCCGTGGAAGGGCGGGTTGGCGGCCAGCCAGGCGCCGAGCCAGCCACCCAGCGCCGCCTGGTGCCCGGCCTGCGGCCACAGCCGCGCCGCCTGGGCCAGCAGGGGCAGGGCCTGGAAGCGGTTGGCCTCCCACACCAGGCGGACATCGCCGGGGCCGAACAGGTCCATCCCCAGTGCCGGGACGGTGGCAGGGAAAGGGCCATGCACCGCAGGGGGCGGCAGGGTGGCGAGGCTGGTCCGCAGTGCGTCCCGCGCCGCTTCCGGCAAGCTGGGCGGCGGCGGCGTGGGCTGATTTGTCAGGAACGGGCCGGTCGGCGCCCGCGCGCCGGCCAGCCGCCGCCCGGCCTGTCCGCTCAGCATCGAGAGGCGGTAGCGCCCGTAGCGGCCCAGCGCGCGCGGGCCGAGGCGCCAGGCGGCGTCGGCTATCAGCAGCGTCCTCATGATGCGCGCTTGGATCGGCATGCGGGCGATGATAAATGGGTGTTCACTTTTTTGCGAGCGCCTAGGTCGCGCGCTTGCCTCTCGCCAGGGAAAACTCCGGCTCCGTGTCCCGCGCACCACGTCTGTCCTTGCTGATGGCCTCCGGGCTCCCCCTCGCGATGCTGGCCACCGCCCTGGGGGTTGTCGCCCCCGTCCTGGCCAGCCCGGCCCTGGCGCAGGCGACACCAGGCGGCGCCACGCCCAGCCCGCTGCTCTCGCCGCCACAACTGCCTTCCATGCTGCCTGGCGGCATTCCGGTGCCGGCGCTGCCACCCGGCGTGCAGCAGGACATCCTGCAGCGCATTCTCGACGCCTCCGGTGCCGGGCAAGTGAGCGCGCAGCCGCCGGGCTTCCCGGCCTCCCTGCCGCAAATCGCCAGCCCCACCCGGCCGGCGGCGATGCCGCAGCCGGCGCCACAGCTGGTGGAAAGCCTGTCCCACACCGAGGTGTTCTACGCCGCCCGGCTGGAAGCCCCGCTGCGGCAATTCGGCTACGACACCTTCCGCGAGATGCCGATGACCGGCGCTCCGCCGGCGCTGGGCGTCTTGCCGGACAGCTACGTACTGGGCCGTGACGACGAGGTGATGGTGGCCATCCGCGGCCGTACCCGGCAGACCGTGACGCTGCGCGTCAACCGCGACGGCACCCTGCTGCTGCCGGACCTGCTGCCCTTCCCCGCCGCCGGGCGCAGCCTGGGCGAGGTGCGGGCCGACATCATGGCCCGCGTGGCGCAGGAGCTGGGTGGCTCAGAGGCCTATGTCTCGATCGGCCAGGTGCGGCAGATCGGCGTCTTCGTGGCGGGGGAGGTGGCGCGGCCCGGCATGCAGGCGCTGCCCGCTTTGGCCTCGGCGCTGGATGCGCTGGCCATGGCCGGCGGCGTCAAGAAGACCGGCTCGCTCCGCGCCATCCGGATCGAGGGGCCGAACGGCCGCCGGGTGGTGGACCTCTACAGCGTCATCGCCGGCGAGGCCGGCGCGCCCGACCTGATGCTGCGGGAGGGCGAGCGGCTGGTGGTGCCGCCGCTGGGCGCCACCGTGGCGGTGGCGGGGGAGGTGACACGCCCCGGCATCTATGAACTTCCGGCCGGTGCCACCCGTGCGCCGCTGGCCAGCCTGCTGCGCCTGGCGGGGGAGCCGCTGCGCCCCGCCGGCAACCGCTTCCTGCTGCAGGGCACCGACGCCGAGGGCCGCCGCAGCTTCAGCGAGATCAACACCGCCGCCCAGCTGCGCCGGGGCGATGCCGTGGTGGTGCAGCCGGGGGCCGACGTGGCGGCCGGGCAGGTCCGGCTCTCCGGCCATGTCACCGCGCCGGTGCTGCGGGCGCCGCGCGGCGGCGGGCTGCGCGCCATGCTGCATGACCCGCGCCTGGTGCGGCCGGACCCGTATATCCGCCTCGGCGTCATCTGGCGCGTCGACGGCCGCAGCCGCGTGCGGCGCTTCATCGGCTTCGACCTCGGCCGCGTGCTGCGCGGCGAGGTGGACATGCCGCTGGATGAGAGCGACGAGATCGTCCTGCTCTCCCAAGCCGACGTGCTGTGGCTGGCCAGCCCGCCGGTGCAGCGGGCGCTGCGGGGAGAGTTGACCCCGGCCATCGCCGTGCCCGTCGCGGCCGGCGCCATGCCGGTCCAGGCAGCGCCCGGGGCCGAATGCGCGGCGCTGCAGGCCCTGGCGGTCGCCGCCCGGTCCTCCCCCGCCCGCTTCGCCCATGCGCGCGGCGCCGGCTTCCCCGACCTTGGCGCGCCGCCTTGCCCGCAGGCCTTCATCGATTACCCGCAGTTGCTGCCCTGGCTGCTGGACCAGTCCGTGCTGCTCTCCGGCGAGGCACGGATGCCCGGCCTCTACCCCATCCTGGACGATACCGGGCTGGACAAGGTGCTGGCCGCCGCCGGTGGCGTGACGGACACCGCCGACCTCTCCGCAGTCGAACTCTCCCGCGAGCCGATGGAACAGGCGGGCGCCATCCCGCTCTCCCGCACCTTGCTGGACCTGCGCAGCCGCAACTACGCCGCCATCCGGCTCTCCCCGCGCGACGCCATCCGCCTGCCACGCGGATTCGGGGACCGCGATAGCGGGCCGGTGACGTTGATGGGCGAGTTCCTCCGCCCCGGCATCTACGACATCCGCCGCGGTGAGCGCTTCTCCGAGCTCATCGCCCGCGCCGGCGGCCTCTCCCCCCAGGCCTATCCCTATGGGGCGGTGTTCACGCGGGAAAGCGTGCGGCAACGGCAGCAGGACGGCTTCGCCCGCACGGCGCGGGAGCTGGAGCAGAGCCTGATCCAGGTTGCCGCCGGGCAGGCGGTCTCGGGCAGCCGGGCCAGCGGCATGGACCTGGGCGGCGCCATCACCGCCGGGCGCGAACTGGCCGGCGCGCTGCGCGACGCCCGTGCCGCCGGCCGCATGGTGGTGGAAGCCAACCCCGTCATCCTCGCCGCCCGGCCCGAACTGGACGTGCTGCTGGAACCGGGCGACCTGATCGCCATCCCGAAGCGGCCGAACGAAGTGACGGTGGTGGGCGCGGTGCTGAACCCCGGCAGCCTGCAATTCACCACCGGCTGGCGGGTGGCGGAATATGTCCGCGCCTCCGGCGGCGCGCAGCGCTTCGCCGATGGCTCCCGCGCCTTCATCGTGCTGCCCAATGGGCAGAGCGTGCCCTCCGGCCTCGGCTCCTGGCAGGCCAGCGGCCCGCCAGTGCCGCCCGGCAGCCTGGTGGTGGTACCCCAGGACCCAAGCCCCTACGAGACCTGGGGCTTCATCCGCGACCTGACGCAGGTGCTGGGGCAGATCAGCATCAGCGCGGCCGCACTGGCGGTGATCGGGAAGCAGGCGCGCTAGGGGAGCTTCGGTCTGGCGGCAGGAAGAAGGCCGGGGAAAGAATTCCCCGGGCCCCTTCTTTTATGTCTGCAAGTTTGAGTAAGGGGACTTGCGGAGGTGTGCGGCCGTTGTGAGCCAAGTAGGTGACAGCGATCGTTGAGTGGTTTGGCAGAGATCTTCAGCAGATCAACTGTATCTTCGTGGCGGCCACAGACTGCCTCCGCGCGTGTGCGGCGGGCTGTCTTCTGAATGAGGCACAGCACTGAAGGATTTTTGGAAATTTGCTTCGCGCGGTTGAAGCCGCTGTGCCAGACATATGCCGCGTTCCGACGGATCATATTCTAAAAAATTATTGTAATAATAAGGTTGTTTTCGACGTAGGCCCTGCCGAACAACTGGCGAAGCCATACAAAAGAGTGGCCACATGCGTGGCGGGTGCAGTCAGCAAAGGTCCCTGACCTTCTGCGCACCACGGAATGGCGGTGATGGCCGCGGCCCGCACCCCCAAACTCGAAGAAAGAAAAGAAGGGGCCCGGGGAATTCCTTCCCCGGCCTTTGCTTAAAAACCCGATGGCTCCAACGACTGCCGGTAGCGCCCCGCTACAACTGCGGGCGCAGCTTGCTTTGCAGTTCCTCCACCAGTACCCGGGTGTTTTCCGAATAGTCTACCGGGATGGTGACGAGGTGGACGCCGCCGGCGGTGAAGGCTTTTTCCAGCGTCGGTACGAAGTCGCCGATCTCGGACACGCGCCAGCCGGTGGCGCCGTAGCTTTCGGCGTAGCGGACGAAGTCGGGGTTGCCGAAGGTCATGCCGAAATCGGGGAAGTGGTCCACCGCCTGCTTCCAGCGGATCATGCCGTAGGCGCCGTCTTCCAGGATCAGCACCACCAGGTTCAGCTTCAGGCGGACGGCGGTTTCCATTTCCTGGCTGTTCATCATGAAGCCGCCATCGCCGCACACGGCCATGACGCGGCGGTCCGGATGCAGCATCGCCGCCATCATGGCGGAGGGCAGGCCGGCGCCCATCGTGGCCAGCGCGTTGTCCAGCAGCAGGGTGTTGGCCTGGGTGGTGCGGTAGTTCCGCGCGAACCAGATTTTGTACATGCCGTTATCCAGCGCCACCACGCCATCGGCGGGGATGACGCGGCGGACATCGTGCACGATGCGCTGCGGCGTGAAGCGGTCCTCCGTCGCGCGGTCCGCGATGCGGGCGAGGATGCCTTCGCGCAGCGGCAGCAGCGCTTCGGCGTTCGGGATGCGGCCTTCGATGCGGTCCGCCAGCAGGCGCAGCGAGGGGCCGATATCGCCGATGACCTCGGCCTGCGGGAAGTAGACCTGCTCCACCGTCGCCGGCTGGTAGCCGACATGGATCACCTGCGGCCCGTCGGGGCCCATGATGAAGGGCGGCTTTTCGATCGTGTCGTGGCCGATGGTGATGATCAGGTCGGCCTGCTCAATTGCCTCATGCACGTAGTCGCGTTCGGAGAGGGCGGCGGTGCCCATGTACAGCGCGGTGCCGCCGGGCACGGTGCCCTTGCCCATCTGCGTGGTGAAGTAGGGGATGCGGCTGCGGAGCACGAACTGCGCCAGGTCGGCGGTGGAGCGGGGGCGGGAGGCCGCGGCACCCAGCATCACCAGTGGCCGCTTCGCCGCCAGGATCAGCGCGGCGGCGCGGTCCAGCGCCTCGGCGCTGGCCACCGGCAGCTCGGTCGGATGGGGCGGGATCATCGGCAGCGCCTCGCACTCCTCCGCCGCGATGTCCTCGGGCAGTTCCAGGTGCACGGGGCCGGGGCGTTCCTCGGCGGCGATGCGGAAGGCTTCGCGCACCAGGGTCGGGATCATCTGCGGGGAGACGATCTGGCGGGAGAGCTTGGTCAGCGGTTTCATCGCCGCCACCACGTCCACCACCTGGAAGCGCGCCTGGCGGGAGGAGAGGATGCCCTTCTGCCCGGTGATCATCACCATCGGCATGCCGCCGAGATGCGCGTAGGCGGCGCCGGTGGAGAGGTTGAGCGCCCCGGGGCCGAGGGTGGTGATGCAGACGCCGGGCTTGCCGGTCAGCCGCCCATAGGTGGCGGCCATGAAGGCGGCGGCCTGCTCATGCCGTGTCAGCACCAGCTTGATGGAGGAGTTCCGCAGCGATTCCAGCACGTCGAGGTTCTCTTCCCCCGGCACGCCGAAGATGCGCTCCACGCCCTCATTCTCCAGCGATGCGACGAGCAGATCCGAGCCCTTGGTCATATGCCACTCCTGTTGCGGGCCGTGGGGGCGTCGCGTACGACGCGTCTTCCCCCGGGCCGGCCACGGTGCCGCCCCCGGCGGGCGGCCACGCGACCTGTCCCGGCCAGTTGGCCACTTTCCCCGGCGCGACGGAAGCGCGGGCTGGTCGGCCCAGCCTCCCGCCCCAGGGGTGGCGGTGGGGCCAGGGGAAACCTCATCGGCCTTTGGGGGCGGTTGGTATCGGCTCGGGAAGCCGAGGAAGGTCAGGGGAATGAATTCCCCTGAAACCCCATCTTTCTTCTGCGAGTCTGGTGTGGTGCTTCAGGACGGCCGAGCGGAGCCTGGATGAATGTTGAAGAGGCGGAACCGCATTCGCGTGACATCACGGACCGACAGCGTGACCCGGCTGAGCCATGAAAAGGCTGACGCCGCCGCCGCCACGCCCCAAAGACTCGCAAAAGGAAGAAGGGGTTTGGGGAATTCCTTCCCCAACCTTGCTGCCCAAGGCTGAATATCGATCGGACCTGGGGCACATCATCAGGCAACGTGCCAGACGCGGTGGCCTCAGGCTGCAGCCGGCAGGTCCTGGCTGACGGCATCCAGCCACACCGCCTTGTCCGTGTTGGCGCCGCTGGCGACGATGAGGACCGTGCGGCCGCGCAGCCCCTCCGGCCCGCCGAGCAGGGCGGCCAGGGGCAGGGCACCGCCGGGCTCCACCACCAACCCAAAATACTCGAAATAGGCGGCCATGGCGGCGCGGGCCAGGTGGTCCGGTACGGCCTGGGCGCGGGTGCCCTGTGCGTGGTTGATGCCGAAGCACAGCTCGCCCGGGATGGGGGAGAGCAGGGCATCGCAGATGGTGGTAGCACCGGGGGCGTTGGCCAGGCGCTGGCCGGCGGCCAGGCTGCGGCCCATGTCGTCGAAGCCCTCGGGCTCCACCGCCAGCAGCGGCACCGGGGCGGGGTGCGCAGCCAACGCCAGGGCGCAGCCGGCGGCCAGCCCGCCGCCGGAGCACGCCACCACCATCTGCGTGGGCGTGGCGCCCACGGCGGCGGCCTGGGCCAGCGCCTCGGTGGCGATGGTGCTGGTGGCGGCGACGATGCGGCGGTCGTCGAAGGCGGGCACCATCACGTGCCGCCGCTCCTCCACCCAGTGCCGCATCAGGGCGGCGCGGTCGACGCTGGTCCGGTCATAGGCTACCACCACGGCGCCCCAGGCGCGGGTGCGGGCCACCTTGGCCGCGGGTGCGTCCGCCGGCATCAGGATGGTCACCGGCCCCAGGCCAAGCCGCCGCGCCGCCCAGGCGACCGCCTGGCCGTGGTTGCCGGAGGAGAGGGCGACGATGCCGCCCGCCGCCGCCGCGGGGTCCAGCTGCGACAGCCAGTTCCAGGCGCCGCGCGCCTTGAAGCTGCCGGTGTGCTGCAGGCATTCGGCCTTCACCAGCACGCGGCCGCCGAGCCGGTCGTTCAGCCGCTCGCTCTCCAGCAGCGGGGTTTCCAGCAGCACCCCGCGCAGCCGGGTGGCGGCTTGCGCCCGCTCCTCCGCGCCGGGCGGTTGCATCCACCAGGGCGAACCCTCCGTGCCGGTCACGCCGCCGGGCCCTCGCCGAAGCGGTGGGGCGGCAGGCCGGCCACCTCCGTGCGGAAGGCGATGAGGCGGCCGGGCTGGTGGCTGCCGGAACGATCCGAGGCCAGGGAGGTGACGAAGAGCGTGCGCAGGTCGGCGCCGCCGAAGCAGGGCATGGTCGGCGCGGTGACGGGCAGGGGAATCCGCTCGACGATGATGCCATCGGGCGAGATGCGGTTGAGCACGCCGGCGGTGATGCCGGCGCTCCAGTAGAAGCCATCCGCATCCATCGCCGCGCCGTCCGGCAGGCCCTCCGCCTCGGTCAGCGACAGCAAGCGGCGGGGGTTGGTGGCCAGGCCCTGGCGGGCGTCGAAGTCGAAGGCCTGCAGCCAGGGGCCGCGGCTGTCGGAATGGTACAGGGTACGGCTATCCGAGCTCCAGGCCAGGCCGTTGGAGCAGAACAGGCCACCGACGATGCGGGTGGATTCGCCGGCGGGGGTGATGCGGTACAGCGCCGCCGTCGCCTCCCGCTTCGGCCGGTCGTCCAGGCTGCCGACCCAGAAATTGCCGTCCGGCCCCACCTTGCCGTCGTTCAGGCGGTTGGTCGGTGGCGTGGGCTCGGGGTTCACCAGGAACTCCAGCGCGCCGGTGGCGGGGTCGAACAGGTGGATGCCGGTGCGCAGCGCGAGGACGAGGCGCCCCTGCGTGGCCAGGCCGAGGCTGCCGACCTCGGCTGGCATGGGGAAGCGATCCAGCCGGCCGCTTTCCGGCTCCAGTCGCAGCACCAGGGGGGCGGTGATGTCCACGAACCAGAGCACGCCTTCGCGGTCGTCCCAGACGGGGCTCTCCAGCAGGGCGAAGGCTTCGTGGGTCAGGGTCCTGAGGTCGGTGAGCTGCATGGGAATCCTTCGGCGATGGATGCTGCTGTGTTTTTTGATGTACCAGAAATTGCAAGATTTCCAGGGTAATTCGGCAAAGAAAACCACTTGCGCTTTCTTGCAGGGTGATTTGCTATATCAAATCTTCGGCGTCTGGCCCTGGACCCAAGCCGCCCCCTGGAACCACCGAAAAGGCCGTGCATGCCATGAGCGACGAAGATCTCTGCTTCACCCCCGCCACCGAGCTGGCCGGCCTCATCCGCTCCAAAGCCCTTTCCCCGGTCGAGCTGACCGAGGCGGTGCTGCGGCGGATCGAGCGGCTGGAGCCGCAGCTCAACGCCTTCGCCCGGCTGACGCCAGACATCGCCCGCCAGCAGGCGCGCGCGGCGGAGGACGCGGTGATGGCGGGCCAGACGCTGGGGCCGCTGCACGGCGTGCCCGTCACCATCAAGGACCACGAGGCGATCGCAGGCCTGCCGACCGAATTCGGCAGCTACACCCGCCAGGGCGATACGCCGGCTTTCACCACGCCCATGGTCACCCGGTTGCAGGAGGCCGGCGCTGTGCTGCTGGGCAAGACGACCACGCCGGAATTCGGCTGGAAGGGCGTCAGCGACAGCCCGCTGACCGGCATGACGCACAACCCGTGGAAGCACGGCTACAATGCCGGTGCCTCCTCCTCCGGCGCCGGGGTGGGGGCGGCGGCGGGGTATGGGCCACTGCACCAGGCGGGGGATGGCGCCGGCTCCATCCGCATGCCGGCGCATTTCTGTGGCGCCTTCGGGCTGAAGCCGACCTATGGCCGCGTGCCCGTCTATCCCCCCAGCGCCGGGGACCAGACGCTGCATCTGGGGCCGATGACGCGGACTGTGGCCGATGCCGCGCTGATGCTGCGGACCATGGCCGGGCCGCATCCCTGGGACCAGACCAGCCTGGAAGCCCCGCCGGCCGACTACCCTGGCCTGCTGCGCGAACCTTTCCCCCGCCGGCCCCGCATCGCCTTCAGCGCCGATCTCGGCCACGCGCGGGTGGACCCGGAGGTCGCTGCGCTGGTGCAAGCCGCCGCCGATGCCATCGAGACCAGCCTCGGTCTGCCGGTGGAGCCGGTGGTGCCCGAATGGGGCAGGCGGGGGCCGGACCTCGCCCGCTTCTTCTGGCCCGCACATATGAACCGCTTCGGCGCCCTGCTGCCGGAGTGGGAGGCGCGGATGGACCCCGGCTTTGTCGCCTGCATCCGCGCCGGCGAGGGCTGCGACCTGAACACCTACCAGCGCATGCGGCTGGAGAAATACGCCTACTGCGTCGAGATCCATCGCTTCTTCGAGGACTGGGACTTCCTGCTTACCCCCGCCGTCTCGGTCGCCGCCTTCCCGGCGGAGCGGCTGCAGCCGGAGCATTGGCCGCAGCACCCGTGGGACTGGCTGAGCTGGGCGGAATTCTCCTACCCCTTCAACCTGTCCGGCAACCCGGCGGCCTCCATTCCCTGCGGCTTCACCGCGGCGGGCCTGCCGGTCGGACTGCAGATCGTTGGCCGCCGCTTCGACGACCTCGGCGTATTGCGGCTCTCCGCTCTGTTCGAGGCCGCCCGGCCCTGGGCCCAGCATCGCCCCCGCCATCCCGACTCTCCTGCCGCCGCCACGGCCGCCTGACCGCGCCGGTCCTCGCTCCTGACCATTCCCTTCCACCAACGCGCCTGGGCGCAGAAGGATACCGCTTCATGACACATTGGGCCTTCGTCACCGGCGGCGGCGGCGATATCGGCGGCGCCATCTGCCACGCCCTGGCACGGGACGGGCTGGGCATCGCCTGCGTCGACCTGAGCCAGGAGCGCGCGGAGGAAGTCTGCGCCGGCATCCGCCAGGCCGGCGGCCAAGCCGTGGCCCTGGCGGCGGATGTGACGGACCCGGACGCCGTCTCCGCCACCGTGGCGGCGGCGCGGCGGCTGGGCGATATCCGCGTGCTGGTGAACACCGCCGGCAAGGCCAATGGCCGCTCCATCTTCACCACAGACTACGCCACCTGGCGCGCCGACATCGCGGTGAACCTGGATTCCGCCTTCCTCTGCATCCAGGCGCTGCGGGACCATCTGATCGAGCAGCAGGGCAACGTGGTCAACATCGCCTCGGTCAACGGCGTCGGCGTCTATGGCTTCCCCAGCTACAGCGCGGCGAAGGCGGGGCTGGTGCATCTCACCAAGTCCCTCGCCGTGGAACTCGGCCCGCGCGGGCTGCGGGTGAACGCGGTGGCGCCAGGCAGCGTGATGACCCGCGCCTGGAACGCACGCCTGGAGAAGAACCCTGGCCTGTTCGAGGACCTCACCGCCCTCTGCCCGCTGCCGCGCCTGTCCACCCCCGCTGATATCGCTGATGCGGTGGCCTTCCTGGCATCGGACAAAGCCCGCATGATCACCGGGACCATCCTGGCCGTCGATGGCGGCCTCTCCACCGGGGTGCCCATGGTGGGGCGCACCGTGGCGCAACTGCCGAAGGGTGGGTGAGGGCTTCGTTCCTGTCTCTGCCTGGGTCTTTTGGTTTGGGGAGGAAAGCCGGGGAAGGAATTCCCCGGGCCCCTTCTTTTCTTTTTTCGAGTTTTTGCCGGGCGGGCCGTTGAGAGGGCGGGTCTGAGAGACAGCTGGGTGCGCCGGAGGTCCTGGACCTCCGGCGACTGACGGTTCAGCCCGCGTGGCCCATTGATAAAATCATCAAGCAGCGTCCGCTCTCAGCCCTGCAGCGCCACGCCAGACTCGCAGAAAAAAAGAAGGATCAAACCTATAGGTTTGATGGGGAATTCATTCCCCAGCCTTGCGCCAGCCGGTCCGTAGCCGGACACGATCGATTCCCGAACGAAAAGCCACCCAGATCCGGCGCAGGTGCGAAGGCTCTTCAGCTATGCCAGCATGTGGCTGAGGCTTGGCGCAGAGGGGGAGCGACTGTCATGGATGCCGTGCTGCCCCTGCGCCTGTCCGGTGGCTACCAGGAGCATGATCTGGGGCGCGCGCGGATGCTGCTGCATTCGCTGGAGCATTTCTGGTGTGGACCGGAGGCGATGCGCCTGATCGTCATTGCGCCGGAGGGGGATGTGGAGGCGATCCGCGCCGCGCTGGTGCCGCGGCATGTGCGGGTGGTGGTGGTGCGGGAGGGGTTGCTGCTGCCTGGGCTGGGCGCGGTGCCGGAGGTGGGCGGCTGGTTCCGCCAGATGGCGCTGAAGCTGGCGGCCCATGTGCTGGTGGAGGGGAGGTTCTTCCTGACCCTGGATGCCGATTTGGTCTGCATCCGCCCCGTCTCCACCGACCGGCTGGTGCGGGAGGGACGGGCGCTGACGGATTGGGAGAGCCGCAACCTGCACCGGCCCTGGTGGGCGGGTTCCGCCGCCGCGCTAGGGGTGGAGGAAGCGGCGGAGCGGCGGCCCGGCATGGCGGTGACGCCGGAGCTGCTGGCCACCGAGGTGCTGCGGCGCCTGCAACGGGCGCTATGTGCCGAGGGTGGGCCGGAGGCCTGGATGCGCCTGCTGCGGCGCCCGGGCCTGTGGAGCGAGTACAGCCTCTACACGCTGTTCGCCGAGCGGCAGGGGCTGCTGGAGCGCCACCACCACGACCTTGCCTGGATGCGGGCGCATGGGCAGGCGCTGCGAGCCCGGCAGAGCCTGTGGTCCGCCGCGCAACTGCAGGACTGGCAGCCGGAGGATGCCTTCGCGCCGGAGGCTGTAGGGTTCTTCATGGTTTGCCAGAGCAGCACGCGCATTCCGCCTCGGGAGATCTGGGAGCGGCTGGCGCCGTTCATTCCGGGTTCGCCTTTCTAAGGGGACGCTGCGGCAAGCCAAGCGGGTGAGGGCCAGGGTTATGCACCAGCGCGGGCCTGGCGCGCGCGCCGCATGGGGCCGGTGCGGGGAGACCCAGCAATGCCGCCAACAACGCTGGCCGGGAGTCCGCTGGCGATGGCCCAGCGGATTATCTCCACAGCCCTTCAGCCGGTCCGGAAAAGGCTGCCGCGATCAAGCAGCTAGGACGTCCTGGTAGCCGGCGAGGCGACCGGCAGCCCCGCCCGGCAGCTTTCTGGCCGGTCGCCAGAGTATTTTCGGTCGCACAGGCTCACTTCCAATGCTCTCGCTTGTTGTTTTGCAGGGCAGGGCCACTCCATCCGGTGATTCCACCTGATGGAGCTCTCCTCCAGCCCGCGCAAGAAAGATGGCCGCGATTGCGCTTGCGGGATGCCAGGTGGTCGATGCAGCGCTTCCCGCCCATACCCGCACCGTATCGCCCCTACCCGGCGCCTGCATTGGACATCACCGGTGCGGCGGCGCATCCATCGGGGTGGAACCCACCGATGACGAGGCCTTCCATGCAGACCCCGCACGCGCCCCCGGCCAATTCTCAAGCACCCGAGGCCGGGACGTTGCGGGCGCCGCCCAGCTGCGCCGCCCTGTTCACCGGCTTCCTCGGCCTCGGCTTGATCGGCTTCGGCGGGGTCCTGCCGCTCGCCCGGCACATGATCGTGGAAGACAAGCGCTGGCTGACGGCCGAAGCCTTCGCCGAGATGCTCGGTCTCTGCCAGTTCCTGCCGGGCGGCAACATCATCAACCTCTCCGTCGCCATCGGGCTGGAATTCCGCGGCGTCGCCGGCGCCGTCTCCGCGCTCATGGGGCTCATCCTGGGGCCGACCGCGGTGGTGATCGGCCTCGGCGTGATCTACGACCGCTTCCGCGACGACCCGCACCTGCAGCACCTGTTCGCCGGCCTGGCCGCCGCCGCCGCCGGGCTTCTGGTGGCCACCGCGCTGAAGATGCTGCTACCGCTGCGCCGTAACCTGCCGGGCCTGGCCATCGTGCTGCTGTGCTTCCTGGCCATCGCGGTGCTGCGGCTGCCGCTGCTGCCCAGCATGGCGGTGCTGGCGCCGCTCAGCATCCTCGCCGTGAAGTGGAGCAGCCGGTGAGCACGCTGCTGGCCCTGGCGCTGATCTTCGCGGAACTCTCCCTGCTCGCCTTCGGCGGCGGCAACACCATCCTGCCCGAGATGCAGCGGCAGGTGGTGGAGGTGCACGGCTGGATGTCCGCCCAGGATTTCAGCGCCTTGTTCGCCCTGGCCCAGGCGGCACCCGGGCCGAACATGATGGTGGTGCCACTGGTAGGCTGGCACGTGGCCGGCTGGGGCGGGCTGCTGGTGTCTTCCCTCGCCAAGTTCGGCCCGTCCTCCCTGCTGACGGGCATCGTGCTGGGGCTGTGGAAACGCTTCAAGGACCGCCCCTGGCGCCGCACCATCCAGGCCGGGCTGGTGCCGATGACGGTCGGCCTGGTCGCCGCCAGCGCCGCCCTCATCACCGAAGCCACCAGCACGCACTGGCTGCTGGTGGGCATCACCGCCGCCACGGCGGCCGCGATGACCCTGACCCGGGTGCATCCGCTCTGGTTGCTGGGCGGAGGGGCGGTGGCGGGGTTGTTGCTGTTGTGACGTGCCGGGGGATGCAGGCCGGGGAAAGAATTCCCCGGACCCTCCTTTTCTTTCTGCGGGTTTGGCGGCGCGCCTCAGCGCGTAGGACGGGCACTTCTTGATGATTTTAAAGATGGGTCATGTGGGCTGAACCGTCAGTCGGAGGTCTTAGACCTCCGGCGCACCCAGCCGTCTCTCAGGCCC
>Ga0308171_1001504_pt1 | contig 30601 bp, 25 predicted proteins | sample PhyGR1_FD_202135 | JGI IMG/M metagenome (GOLD analysis project Ga0308171, IMG submission 202135) | Phyllosphere microbial communities from UC Gill Tract Community Farm, Albany, California, United States - DLSLSG.R1 | ecosystem: Host-associated > Plants > Phyllosphere > Unclassified | place: USA...
GTCCGACAATGGCCCGTGTTACGTCGCTTCCGATCTCGGCGAATGGCTGGAGAAATACAAGATCGACCAGGTTCACGGCGCTCCCGGCCATCCGCAAACGCAGGGTAAGATCGAACGCTGGCATCAGTTGAAGAACCGCATTTTGCTAGAAAACTACTTCTTCAAGGAAGACCTCGAAGCCCAGATCGCGGCCTTCGTGGAGCATTACAATCATCGGCGATACCACGAGAGCCTCGACAATCTCACGCCCGCCGACGTCTACTTCGGACGCGGCCAGACCATCCTGCTCGAACGTGAAAGGATCAAACGAGACACCATCAGACAGCGCCGCTTGAACCACCACGCCAAAGCGGCTTAAATCAACCCACCAACCGAGCCGGAAACTCCATTCTTCCAGAGCCCCAAAAGTCTCAAATCATTCGACGACGGACAGTGGCGGAGCACAATCTACCTGTCACCGTGCGCGACAGCGAGGGCTTGAAGGTCGTTTCAGCTGGACTGTTGGTCTTCCGCATTGGCAACGATGGCAAGCTGGAATTCGTCCGCAAATACGATATCGATGTAGGCGACCGATCCATGTTCTGGATGGGGATTGTGGCACCATAAAAGGGGCTCTCCGTATAATCGCACTCTTGTCGGGAAAGCGGAGATCACGCCAGGGATCGCCCAAGAGCTCTTGCGAAAGCTCAAGCGGAGACCCGCGCCAAAGCGCGTTTGAACGCATCGAGGAAAAAGCCGACATGGTCGTCTTCGCAGATCAACGGCGGGCGAACCTTCAGCGTGTCTTCGTTCGCGCCCGTGGTGCTGATGAGAACCCGTTCGTCGCGCATGACATTGACCACGTCCAGCGCCATCTTGCGGCGTGATGCGGCGTTCATGTCTGCGCGCCCCATGTCGATCCCGAAGAACAGACCGGCATTGCGAACGCCGCGGATATTCGGGTTTTCGGCGGCCATGTTCACGATGCCGGAACGCAGGGTCTCGCTGACAGAGAGGACCCGATCCAGGATCTTGTCGCGTTGAAGGACCGTCAGAACGGCGTCCGCAGCAGCGATCCCCACCGTGTTTCCGGCGAAGGTATTGGAATAGCGCGCCGTCGCGCCAAACTTGTCCATGGGCGCCCGGCGCCCCACGACAGCGCCGATCGGGAAACCGTTGCCCATGGGCTTGCCGAGCGTCACCAGATCGGGAACCGCGCCGTGCCGTTCGAAACCCCACATGTGATGCCCCGTCCTGCCGAAGCCTGGCTGGACTTCGTCGGCAATGTAGAGCGCGCCGGCGCTGCGCGCGGCTTCGACGCCGCGGTCGATAAAGCCCGGCGGGTCCACCCAGACGCCGTCGCTGGAGAAGATGCTGTCCATCAGAAGCGCAGCCACGCCGATGCCTCTGCGTTGCAGGTCATGAACGGCAGATTTGACCTGCGCCTCGAAGAAGTCCGCGGCCTGGGCTTCGGGTATGCCCTCCGGCCCCGGAAGCGAGACCATGCGGACATTGGGGCTGAGCTTGACTGCGTCGCCCAGATTCGGCGAAACGGCCGCCACGGATGCACTCGTCCCGTGATAGGCATAGGACGTGACGATGACGCCCTCGTTTCCGCTGGCCAGCCGCGCCACGCGCAAAGCCAGATCATTCGATTCGCTGCCCGTGCAGGTGAAGACGACGCGGTCCAGTTCCTTCGGGAATGTCGCGACCAGCCGCTCTGCATAATCGACAAGCCGCGGCTCAAGGTAGCGGGTGTTGGCGCTGAGCATGCCCGCCTGTTCGGCGATTGCCTGATTGACCTCGTAATGGCAGTGCCCGAGCGAAGGCACGTTATTGTAGAAGTCGAGATAGTCGCGGCCGTCCGGATCATAAAGCCACATCCCCTGCCCGCGCACGAAATGCACCGGCCGGCGGTACTGGAGCCGGTAGGACGAGCCGAGAACCGCATCGCGGCGTGCGATCAGTTCCTTTTCGCGCTCGGGCAGCTCGACTTCACCCGGAACGTAGCGATTGGGCATGAGATCTGTGGTCATGTGTTCAGTCCGATTCAGAAGTTGATGAGCCAGCAGTCAAAAGTGGCCGGCCCCAGGACATTGAATGAGGTTTCTTTCGCTTAAGTCATCGCAATCGCATTCGCGACCGCGGCCCTTTCATCCGCAACAGAAAGCCTGCCGAGCAGGCTGAGACCGCGTTCGGCGCGGCCGACATTCTTCTTGATATAGGCCGCATCCGCCGGAAAAAGATGCGCCCGCCAGTAGTTGATCATGATGAGAGCGCTCTGCCGCGCGCGCATCAGTCCCACGAGCAGCTGCGCCTCAAGCGGCGAAAGCGGATGCCGGGAAGCGTAACCGGCAATGAGATATTCCGCACCACCGAGGGGAAGTTCCGGGTCGGCCACCATGTGGCTGGCGGCAATCGCCAGATCCTGGATCCTGGGGTTCCAGCAGCCGTCTCCAAAATCGATGAAGGCCAGTCCGCCATCCGCCGACAGCATGTTGAAGGGGCTGGGATCGTTATGGGTCACCTGCCATTCCAGCTCAACAAGTCTCGGCTCGATCGCGGTCACATAGGTCTCCATGGCCTCCCTCACATGCGCCGCGACCGGGCCCTTGGGAAGATGGTGGCGCAGCGTCATGAGGCCCGGCCAGCAGCCGATATGCCAGAGGATTGGCCGGTCGGCCGCAGGCATGTCGCCTCCGGTAAGCGCCGCGTCGAGTGCGCTCAGGGACGCACCGGCACGCCGCAGCAGATCGGGGCTTGCACCGAGCGCGTGAAGCGGCTGCCCTTCGATCCGGGTCTGGAGATAGCCGAACACGCCATCCTGTTCGAACACCAGTTCGCCGGAACGGGAAGGCAGGACCTGGGGAACCAGAAAACCGGGCACGCCCTCAAGATGCCGGAGCGCTGCGGCCTGAAAACGGAAGCTCGGCAACGCTTCCGGGCGCGCCGACGTCTTGAGAATGAGCCGGCGTCCGTCGGGAAGCAGGATGTTGTCCGTGCATTCCGTTTCCGACGAGAGGTTGGAGACGTCGCCGGCAAGGCCATAGAACCGCTCAAGGATCTGCGCCGACATCGCCGGCTCAAGCGTAGTGGGCCGCTCGGCCAGCAACTGGCTGGCTGCCTCGAAATAGGCCCTGCCGGACATCCGCCCGGCTGCCGGCGGGCACATGGGATGAAGCGCCTGCCGCATTGGCCCCTCTACACTGACATTCACGTCATTACCTCCTTGAGACGGCTGCCGCTTCCGGCATCCCGTCATTGTCGATGAATACGCCTAGGCGTTAACTGTGATCACATATACCAAATGCGGGAATTGTCAAACAAATCCGTTTCACGCCGTTTCGTTTTCTGATCGCGTGTTTTTCTGAAAAAATACGGAAAATTGACAGGAGGGATTGCACGGGTGAGTTTTCGTGATATGAGATCACAGCTGCGATTGCACAAATATCTTGCATGCGCATTCTCTAGGCGGAAGACGGGACAGATCCGGCCGAAACGGGTTGGCGGTCACGCGCTGGCAGGCAAACGACAAACAAAGGGAACGAAAATGACAGACAGTCTTATTTCTCGCAGAACTCTCCTGTCTGCGGCGGGAGGTTTGGCGGCAACCGTGATGGCATCGCGTGTGCTGGCGGATTCGATGCCTGCCCTGAAGAGCACGGACGGATCCTTCGAGCGCATCAAGAAGGCCAATGGCTTGCGCTTCGGCACGTCGAACGACCAGCCCTATTGCTATATAGACCCGGGGTCGGGGTCAGTCGTGGGCATTGATGCGGAGATCATGCTGGCCATTCTCGGCAAGCTGGGCATTGCCAATCACGAGATCACCCAGGTGGATTTCGATGGCCTGATCCCGGGCCTCCTTGCTTCGCGCATGGACGTGATTGCGGATGCCATGTACATCACCGAGAAGCGCAAGAAGGTCATCAACTTCTCGGACGGCTGGTATCAGTATGGGGAGGCCCTGCTTGTGCAGGCCGGAAACCCGCTCGGGCTCCATTCGCTCGCGGATCTGGGCAAGGCGCGGGCAGGCAGCTATCTCGGTACGGTCTATCTGGACTGGCTCAACGAAATCCCGGGCGCGAAGGTCATGAGCTATCCGGATGCGGCAACCGCTATGGAAGACCTGAAGGCTGGCCGTATCGATGCCGCCATCGTTGACGCGCCCGTCGCCGGTTTTGCGCTCGCCCGCAATGAAAAATACAAGAACGCCTTCGAAATCGTCGCGGACTACAAGCCGAAGGAGATCGGGGTGATCGGTGCAGGCTTCCGGAAGCAAGACGGCGCGCTGCTCGAAGCTTTCAACTGGGGCCTCAAGGCCATCAAGGAAGATGGCACCGATCTTGCGATCCTGAAGAAATGGGGCCTGACGGAGAAAAACCGTCACCTCGGATAAGAAGGCGGCCGCCCGCTGAGGCGAAAAGGCGGCCCAGGATGATGCCCTGAAGACCGCGCGATACGCTCCGGTCTTCAGGAATTCCCCGGATTTTTGGAATTTTTTGGAAGGCGCGCGCAATGGATTTCTCGCTTACCGACATCACCGACTTCATGCCACGCCTGCTCTGGGGCGCGTTGGCAACAATCGAACTGACCCTGACGTCAATCGTGTTTGCGGTGATGATCGGCCTAGTTCTGGCGATGGTTCGCCTGTCTTCGAGACGGCTCTTCACCATCCCCGCGGCCCTGTTCGTCGATCTGATCCGGGGAACGCCGCTGCTGCTGCAGATTTTCTACATCTACTACGTTCTCCCGCTGGCCGGTGTTACGCTGAACTCGTTCACGGCCGGCGTGATCGCGCTCAGCCTCAATTATGCGGCCTATCTGAGCGAAGTGTTCCGTTCGGGGATCATCGCCGTTGCGCCGGGACAACGCGAGGCGGCCTGGTCGCTCGGCATCCCTGCCCGCGAAACCATGACGCGGGTAATCCTGCCACAGGCTGTGCGCATCGTCATTCCTGCCGTTGGCAACTATTTCGTTTCGCTCTTCAAGGATTCTGCGCTGGTCTCCGTCATCGCGCTGACGGAATTGATGCGGGCCGGCCAGCTGCTCGCCTCCTCGACATTCAAGCATTTCGAGATCTTCACGATGGTCGCGCTCATCTACCTTGCCATCAGTTATCCGGCGACCTGGCTCGTCCGGTGGACCGAAAGCTATTTCAAGATCGGCAAAGTCAAGCGCACGGCCTGACGGCACCTTGGAGCAACCGGACGGGTTCCCTTGCATATCAGCCGTCGTAGCAACCGGCGAACCACAACAATCCCGCGGGGTCACATGCTACATTCACAAAGCAATCCAGCCTCTTCACCATCATCTACGAAGAGAAAGGTCGTCGATATCCGCGACCTTTCCAAATCCTATGGCGGCGGTTTCGAGGTGTTGAAGAAGGTCAATTTCTCCGTCCACGCCGGTGAGCGCGTGGTAATATGCGGCCCATCGGGGTCTGGCAAATCCACCCTCATCCGCTGCATCAACGGGCTGGAGAAGTTCCAGTCGGGAAGCATGATCGTCGATGGCATTCCTTTCGACGGAAATCCAGAGAACACGGACACCATCCGCAGGGAAGTCGGCATGGTTTTCCAGTCCTTCAACCTCTTTCCCCACCTGACGGTGCTGGAAAACTGCACGCTCGCGCCCATGATCGTGCGCAAGCTCTCTCAGGCGGCGGCCGAGAAGCTGGCGCTCGAACTTCTCGACCGGGTGCAGATTGCCGATCAGGCGGGGAAATATCCCATGAACCTGTCGGGCGGCCAGCAGCAGCGTGTGGCGATCGCGCGCGCGCTCTGCATGAAGCCGCGGCTGATGCTTTTCGACGAGCCGACCTCGGCGCTGGATCCGGAAATGGTCAACGAGGTGCTCGATGTGATCGTCAGCCTTGCCAACGAAGGCATGACCATGATCTGCGTGACGCATGAAATGGGCTTCGCGCGCCGCGTCGCGGATCGGGTCGTGTTCATCAGCCAGGGCGAAATCATCGAAGAGGCCGAGCCAACCACGTTCTTCGAGACCCCCCAGCATCAGAGGACGAAGGCGTTCCTGTCGAGGATCCTGAAGCACTGAGCTGCGGCTTCGAAAATGATCCGTGCGCCACGTTGAGCGCACGGAGAGACGGTGACGCGCTTTCCGGTCCCGCGTCTTACTCTGCCATGCATTCGATGATGAATTCCATGCCCTCGCCGATGTCGCGCTCGATCGCTCCGCGCAAGGCCGGGTAGTTGCGCGCGACGATCGCCGTCAGCGCCGCTTCGTGATGGGCGGTCAGCGCGGCAAGTTCGGCTTCGTTGCGCAGCTCGGCCCGGGGGCCGGTCGTCAGCAGATTGAAGCTCGGCCCGATCCGCAGCCAGAGATTCTCGATGATGTTCAAGGCAACGCCCATGCCCGAGCAGCGGTAAAGGGTGAAGTGAAAATCCTGGTTCTTGATCAGATAACGCTTTGAATCTCCAATCGCGAGCGCTGCGCGCATCTGCCCCTGCAACTCATAGAGCACAGCCAGATCCTTAGCCCCGACCAAAGGTCCCGCCGCCTCGGCGACCGCGCCCTCGAGCAGCGTGCGAAGCTTCAGCAGTTCGGCCAGAATGTCACGCGTCATCCTGGGAACGGCATAGGTCCGGTTCTGCCGGAGAACCAGGGCGCCTTCTGCGATCAGATGCTGCACGGCCTCGCGCACCGGCATCGGGCTGGTGCCGAGTTCGCTGGCCAGGCTCCGCAGGCTCACGGTATCGCCGGGCATGAACCGCCCCTTCATGAGCGCTTCGCGCAATGCCAGATAGCTCTGCTGCTGGAGGCTTTCGCGATCAACCGGCTTCATTCTTCCAGACAGCGCCTCATCCGCATGGAGATCGGCGGGCATGGTTCCGGAATTCAGAGGTGACTTGTTCACGGCGGTGACGCCTTCTGCTTGCTGAGAAAGAAGCTTAGTACCGTGACATTGCCAGTTCATCTAGGACAGAGACAACGCGCTGTTCATGAAATTGATGACGTTCCCACAAGAAAACGCCGCCATGGTCGATCCTCCTGAACGCGGCGGCGCAACGCCCTGTGTCGGGCTAGCCGAGCGTCTGGCTGACAAGCGTATAGGTGACAGGTGCATCCGCTTCACCGGTGGCGAAATCTGCCAGCGTCTCGCCGTGAGACATGGTCAGCACGGTGTCGAAAACGGAAAGGCCACAGCGCAGTACAAGCACGGCGAAATCGCTGGTTTCGAAATGCGTGTCGAGGCGCAGGAAGCTGCCCTCGTGGTCGCGCACATGGGGTGAGAGCACCGCGATGGCATCCTCATCGTTCGAGGCGACGAGCGGCCCCACGACATGGCCGCGCCCGAAGCGGCGGCAAAGCGCAAAGGCAACGAGATGGCCGTCGCGGAACAGGCCGTAGCCGCGCGAATGCTCGAAGAGCTTCCCGATGGTTCCCGGCCGGGCGGCGCCGAAGGCCGCGCCGTCCAGCGCAATCGCCGCGTCCAGATCGTCATCCGTCAGCGCACGCAGGTCTCCGGCAACGGGCGCTTCCGCAGGGACATGCGTCACGATGCCCTGACACTGGTAGACCGTCTTTTCGGGTTTGAAACCCAGCGAGTAATAAAGCCGCTGGGCGGCGCGGGTGGCATTGAGGCGCAGGTTGACGCCGCCGAGGTCTTTCAGCGCATATTCCATCAGCCAGTGGCCCGTACCCTGCGTCTGCAAGCGCGGGGACGTGATGACCATGCCGATGGTCGCAAGCTCGGGGGCCTGGCGGAACCACATGGCCGAACTCATGATGCGGCCGATGTCGTCGGTCGCGACGACACCCTTGCCGGCCTCGCGCAGGAATTGCCAGTCGGCGCCGCGATGCGGCCAGCCGACGGAAATCGACAACGCATGAAGCTGCTCAAGGTCCGCATCGGCAACATCGCCGATCTGCATCGCAAAGGCGTCAATCTGCAGTCTTTCGCCTGGCATCGCTGTATCGGCCACCGATCAATCCTCGAATTATTTCCGACCCTGCTGCCCTCTCGTCATAAGGCAGCAAAACTATCATACGTCCGCGTCGCCGCAGATTTTGCTCTAAGAAACCCCCACAGCACAACATTCGACCGAATGGGTCACGGGTTCGGCATGGAATCCCGCCGAAAACGGTCATTCTGAAGCCCGGTCGAAGCATGTCGCATTCGACTGCAGGTTGCACCGGGGAATTCATGAACGCGACCGAAATTCTAGAAAAGCTCGTGTCCTTCGACAGTGTCGTCGGCACGCCGAACGGCGCGATCGTGTCATGGATCAGCGACTATCTCGCCAGCCATGGCGTGACCGCGCAGGTCCTTGCCGGGCCGGAAGGCGATCGCAGCAATCTTTTCGCCACGATCGGGCCGCGCGATCTCCCCGGCTACATCCTTTCCGGCCATATGGATGTCGTTCCGGCAGAGGCCGGCGAATGGACCACAGCTCCCTTTAGCCTGCGCCGTGACGGCGGCAAGCTTTTCGGGCGCGGCACGACAGACATGAAGGGCTATCTGGCTGCAGCGCTTGCCGCCGTTCCGCAGCTCGCCAGGGCGCGGCTCAAACGGCCGGTCCACCTCGCCTTTTCCTATGATGAGGAGGCAGGCTGCCGCGGCGTGCCGCATCTGATCGCCCGGCTGCCGGCGCTTTGCGCGCCGCCGCTGGGGGCCATCATCGGCGAACCGAGCAACATGCGCGCCGTGCTCGCCCACAAGGGAAAGGCCGCCGCGCGGGTCACGATCCGGGGCCGGGCCGGCCATTCCTCGCGGCCAGATCTGGGGCTCAACGCCATCCACGCCATGGCAAGCGTGCTCAATGCCGCGATCGATCAGGCCGCGCGGCTCACGCAAGGACCCTTCGACGCTTCTTTCGAACCGGCTTATTCCTCGCTGCAGGCTGGCGTGATCGCCGGCGGCAAGGCCATCAACATCGTGCCGGACCTCTGCTCGCTGGAGATGGAAGCCCGCGCCATATCGGGCGTCAATCCCGGCGTTCTGCTCGGCCCCATCCGCGAGGTGGCGGAAGCCTTGCGCGATCAGGGCTTTGTGGTGGAGTGGGAGGAGATGAGCGCCTACCCGGCGCTGGCGCTTGCCGCGAGCAGCGCGCTCGCGCATCTGGTGGAGGAGCTGACCGGCGAGACGCCGCTCGGGGCGGTCAGCTATGGCACCGAGGCCGGGCTCTACCAGGCCGCCGGCATTGATGCGCTGATCTGCGGCCCCGGCGATATCGGCCGCGCCCACAAGCCGGACGAGTTCATCCTCGAAAGCGAACTTCTTGCCTGCCAGCGCTTCATCGAAGCGCTCGGCCAGCGCTGCGCAGCATAGGACATAAGACCGATGACCTTTCTCTTCAATTCAGACGCCAGGCGGGGCGCCATCTTTGCCAGTGCCTTTGCGAAGGACTTGCCCGATCTTCCCTTCAGCATGGATGCGGCGGCCGTCGATCCGGACGCGGTCCGCTATATGATCACCTGGACGGCGCCTGCGGATCTGGCGCGCTACCGCAATCTCGAAGTCCTCTTCTCGATCGGCGCGGGCGTCGACCAGCTCAATCTCGCGGCCATTCCTGAGCATGTGAAGGTCGTGCGCATGGTCGAGGACGGGATCGTGCGGATGATGCAGGAATATGTGCTGCTGGCCACGCTTGCCCTGCACCGCAACCTGTCCGTCTATCTCGGCCGGCAGCGGCAGGGCGTCTGGTCACCCGTGCCGCAGATGCAGGCGCAAGACCGTCGCGTCGGTATTCTCGGCCTCGGCATGCTGGCGCAGGCAGTGCTCGACCGGCTGAAGCCGCTCGGCTTTCCACTCTCGGGCTGGAGCCGCAACCCGCGCGACCTCGATGGCGTCACCTGCCATCACGGCGCGGAGGGGCTCGAGGCGATGCTGGCGCAAACCGACATTCTCGTCTGCCTGCTGCCGCTGACTGAGGAAACGCGCGGGTTCCTGAACGCCGGTCTCTTCGCGAAGCTCCCGCAAGGTGCTGCGCTGATCCACACCGGGCGCGGCCCGCAGCTCGATCAGAGCGCGCTCATTGAGGCGCTGGACAGCGGACACCTGTCGGCGGCCATGATCGACGTCACCGATCCGGAGCCCCTGCCCGCCGATCATCCCCTCTGGCGGCATCCGAAGATCATCCTCACCCCGCATATCGCCAGTGTCACCCAGCCGGAAACGGCGGCCCGCGCCGTCGTCGAGAATATCCGGCTGCATCTCTCCGGCCGCGATCCCATCGGCCTTGTCGACCGCGCACGCGGCTATTGACCCAAACCACCCTCGAAAGGAACACCATGTCTCTCCTGAAAACCCTCAACCCGAACCCGACCTTCGCGCCCAAGGAATCCGGTCCGCTGCCGGAGCGTCTGATCGCCGGTTCGCCCGCCTTCAAGACCTGGGCCATGGATGAGGCCAAGGAGGGGAAGGTTCTCTCCGGCGTGTGGGAAGCAACCCCCGGTGAGACCAAGTCGATCAAGGGCGAGGTTTTCGAATTCTGCCACATCCTGTCCGGCGTCGTTCAAATCACGCCCGATGGCGGCGAGCCGGTGATCTACAAGGCCGGCGAAAGCTTCGTCATGAAGCCCGGCTTTGTCGGCGTCTGGAAGACGATCGAAACGGTGCGCAAGATCTACGTCGTCGTCAACTGACGCAACGGAGCTCTATCCGCCCATCGCGGCACGGGCGGCAGCAAAAGATTTGTCTGCCGCCCGGCCTCAAAACGCAAGAAACGGCGGAGGAGCGAGGCTCACGCAACCGTTCCTGCTCGCACATTCCCGGTAGTCTTCTGCAAAGACCGAAAGGAACCGCCCCCATGAGCCTGAGTTTCAACCCCGACACGCTTGCCCTGCCGATCGGCCATTTCATCGGCGGTTCGCTGGTCACGTCGACGGACGGGCTCGACATGCATCGCCCATCCGACGGCAGGGCCTATGCGCATTGCCCGGTTGCTGATGCCGAGCTGGTGAACCATGCGGTGGGGAATGCCAGGGCGGCGCTCAAGTCGAGCAACTGGGGCGGCATTCGCCCACGCGAACGCACGAAGGCGCTGCAGGCATGGGCCGACCTGATCGAGGCCGAGGCCGAGACGCTGGCGAAGATCGAGGCACTGTCCTCCACCCGTCCGGTCGGCCAGCTCGTCGCCGGTGACATTGCCGTCACAGCAGAGCAGATCCGGTTCTTCGCCGAGTTCGCCGACAAGGAAGGCAGCGATGTCGTGCCGACCGACGACCAGACCCTCGGCATGACAATCAGCGAACCCTATGGCGTGGTCGGCGCGATCACGCCGTGGAACTTCCCCATTTCCATGGCAGGCTGGAAGCTCGGACCGGCGCTTGCCGCGGGCAATGCCGTGGTCATAAAGCCGTCGGAAATGACGCCCTTTTCGACCGTCTACATGGCGCAACTGGCCGTCAAGGCCGGGATCCCGGCCGGTCTCATCAACGTGGTCCTTGGCGACGGCCCGACGACCGGCAATGCGCTCACAGGACATGCCGATATCGCCAAGGTGAGCTTCACCGGCTCGACCCGTGCGGGCTCGGCCATCATGGAAAACATTGCCCGCACCGGCGTCAAGCCGATGACGCTGGAGCTGGGCGGCAAGAGCCCGCAGCTCGTCTTTGCCGATGCCGATCTCGACAAGGCCGCCACCGCGATTGCCGGCAGCGTCATCTTCAACGCCGGCCAGGCCTGCGTCGCCGGCACGCGACTGATCGTGGAGAAATCCGTTGCCGACGGGCTCATCACCGCGATCATCGCGCGCATGCAGGCTGCCCGCCCCGGTCCGACCTGGGATGCGGCAACACAGTATTCGCCGATCATTTCAGAGCGTCAGCGCGGCCGCATTGCCAGCATCGTCGAGTCCGCGAAAGCCGCCGGCGGCGAATGCCTGACGGGCGGCTTAGAGATGGAGGGCGCCGGCTATTTCTACGCGCCAACCCTGATTGGCGGCGTGACGCAGGACAATCCGGCCATTGTCGAGGAAATCTTCGGCCCCGTTCTCACCGTCCAGACCTTCGAGACGGAAGAGGAAGCGCTCGCCCTTTCCGCCCACCCGGTCTACGGCCTTGCCTCGGGTCTCTTCACCTCCGATCTCTCCCGCACGCTGCGCTTCGCCCGCGCGCTGGAGGCCGGCACGGTCTGGGTCAACCGCTACAGCCGCTCGCGTGACCACATCCTGCCCACCGGCGGATACAAGCGCTCCGGCATCGGCAAGGACCTCGGCCGCGAGGCCTATGAGGCCAACCGCAAGACCAAAAGCGTTCTCATCAGTCTCTAAGGAAGCCAGACGCATGAAAACCCACAAGATCGCATTGATCCCCGGCGACGGCATTGGCCGCGACGTCACAGACGCCGCCTGGGCGGTGCTGCAAACCGCTGCCAAGAGTTCCGGCTTCACGCTGGAGGCTACGGAATTCCCGTGGTCCTGCGCCTTCTATCATCAGACCGGCCGGATGATGCCGGAAGACGGGATCGAGACGCTGCGTCCCTTCGACGCCATTCTTCTCGGTGCGGTCGGCTGGCCGGCGCAGGTGCCGGATTCGGTCTCCTTGCACGGTCTGCTTCTCCCTATCCGCAAGGCCTTCGTGCAATATGCCAATATCCGCCCGCACCGGCTGCTGCCCGGCGTGCAGGGCCCGTTGAAGGCTGAAGGCTTCGATATTCTCTGCATTCGCGAAAACACCGAAGGCGAATATTCGGGCGCCGGCGGGCGTGTCCATCAGGGCATGGACAATGAAGTGGCGGTCGAGACCTCGATCTTCACCCGCAAGGGCGTCGAGCGCATCATCCGCTTCGGCTTCGAACAGGCCCGCGCGCGGCGCGGCAAGCTCGCCTCCGTCACCAAGTCCAATGCGCAGAAATATTCCATGGTCTTCTGGGACGAGATCACGAAGGAACTCGCCGCCGAATACCCGGATGTCGAGGTGACGAGCTATCATATCGATGCGCTCGCCGCCCGCATGGTCATGGCGCCGGAAATTCTCGACGTTATCGTGGCCTCCAACCTCTTCGGCGACATCCTGACAGACCTGGGTGCCGCCATTCAGGGCGGCCTCGGCTTTGCGGCCTCCGCCAATATCAATCCCGACCGGTCAGCACCCTCCATGTTCGAGCCCGTCCACGGCTCGGCACCGGACATTGCCGGAAAGGGCATCGCCAACCCGATGGCGACGATCTGGTCCGGCGCGATGATGCTCGATCACTTCGGTGAAACGGACGCAGTCGCCCGCGTCATGGCGGCACTTTCCGCCGTCACCGCGAAGGGCATCGGCACCGTTCCGGGCAAGGACTCGACCGACTCGATCACCGCTGCGGTCATCGCCGCGCTCACCGCCGAATAAGGACAAAACCATGCTGAACCTCAAGGACCAAAGCCTTCTCCGTCAGGCGGGCCTCGTCAATGGCGAATGGATCGCCGCCCGCTCCGGCAAGACCGTCGATGTCATCGACCCGGCCACGCAAGCCGCCATCGGCACTGTTCCCGACATGGGCGGTGAAGAGACCCGCGCGGCCATCGTCGCGGCAGACGCAGCCTTCAAGATCTGGAAGGCGAAGACCAACGCCGAGCGCGCCCTGATCATCGAAAAATGGTTCGATCTGATGATCGAAAACCTCGAAGATCTGGCGCTGATCCTCACGTCGGAACAGGGCAAGCCGCTGGACGAGTCGCGTGGCGAAATCCGCTATGGCGCCTCCTTCGTCAAATGGTTTGCCGAGGAAGCCCGCCGCGTCAATGGCCACACCATCCCCGCGCCGACGCGCGATCGCCGCATCATCGTCCTGAAGGAGGCGGTCGGCGTCTGCGGAATCATCACGCCGTGGAACTTCCCCAATGCGATGATCACCCGCAAGGTCGCGCCGGCGCTCGCCGCCGGCTGCACGGTCGTCATCAAGCCGTCGGAATTTACGCCCTATTCGGCGCTGGCGCTGGGCGTTCTCGCCGAACGCGCCGGTATTCCGGCCGGCGTCATCAACATTGTCACCGGCATGCCGGCTGACATCGGCAACGAGCTGATGGCCAACGAAACGGTGCGGAAGATTTCCTTCACCGGCTCGACCCGCGTCGGTTCGCTGCTGATGCGCGGGGCCGCCGACAGCGTCAAGCGCCTGAGCCTGGAGCTCGGCGGCAACGCGCCCTTCATCGTCTTCGATGACGCCGATCTCGATCTCGCCGTGGAAGGCGCGCTCGCCTCCAAATTCCGCAATGGCGGCCAGACCTGCGTCTGCGCCAACCGCATCCTTGTGCAGTCGGGCGTCTACGATGCCTTCGCCGGAAAGCTCAAGGCCCGCGTCGATGCGATGAAGGTCGGCCCCGGAACGAAAGCCGGCGTCTCCATCGGACCGATGATCAATGCCGCAGCCATCGACAAGATCGAGCGGCATGTCGCGGATGCCCTTTCCAAGGGCGCGAAGATCATCACCGAGACGCCCGCCATGCCGAACGGCCACCAGTACACGGCCCCGATCGTGCTGACGGGTGCGACGACCGAAATGGAACTGGCGACCGAAGAGACCTTCGGCCCCGTCGCCCCGCTCTTCCGCTTCGAGACGGAAGAAGAAGCGATTGCCATTGCCAACGGCACGCCTTTCGGTCTGGCCTCCTATTTCTACACAGAGAGCATGAAGCGCGCCTGGCGCGTCGGCGAGGCACTGGAATTCGGCATGGTGGCGCTCAACACCGGCCTCATTTCCATGGAAGTCGCCCCCTTCGGCGGCGTCAAGCAATCCGGCCTCGGCCGCGAGGGCGCACAGATGGGGATCGAGGAATATCTGGAAACCAAGAGCTTCCATATGGGTGGATTGGCTTGAGGAATAGAAGGGCGGTCGAGAGGCCGCCCCATTTCATCCCAGCTATGAAAACGAAGAAGGCGCGGATTGTCTCCAATCCGCGTCTTCTCTTTGTCCTGGGAGGACGATCACTGAAACTTGTCGAGCATCTTGTAATACTGCCCCACCAGCGGCAGGAACCACGGCTTGCCGAAATGGCCGGGGACGGCGGGCCAGGGGTAGTCTTTCATCGGGTTGCGGTCAGGTTTGCCGAGAATGGCGTCGGCGACCATCATGCCGAGATGGGTGGAGAGTTGCGCCCCGTGGCCGGAATATCCCATCGCGTACCACAGACCGTCGTGGAAGCCGGCGCGCGGATAGCGGTCGGCCGTCATGTCAACGAGGCCGCCCCAGCAATAGTCGATGTCGATGCCCTTCAATTGCGGGAAGATGCGCTCCATGCTTGCGCGCAGGATCTCGCCGCTCTTTTCATCCGAGCGCTGGTCGGATGTGGCCGAGAAGCGTGCGCGGCCGCCGAAGATCAGGCGGTTGTCGGGCGCGAGCCGCCAGTAATTGCCGATATTCATCGTGTTGACGCAGGTGCGGTTGCCCGGCATGACGGCCTGGATTTCCGTCTCGCTCAACGGCCGCGTGGCAATCAGGAAGCTGCCCACAGCGATGATGCGGCGGCGGAACCAGGAAAAGTTCTTCGTCGTATAGGCGCCGGTGGCCATGATGACATTGGCGGCAGTAACGCTGCCGCGCGACGTTTGCAGCGTGTGTGTCCCGTTCATCTCGCGATGCCCGGTGACGGCCGTTCCTTCGAAGATGGTCGCGCCATGGCGGTGGGCAGCCTCGGCGAGACCCACCACATAGCGGCCCATATGCATCATGGCGCTTTTCTTCGACAGCATCGCACCATGGAAGGGCGAGCCCACCTCCCGTTTCAGGTCTTCCGGCGACAGCAGGGCGGTATCCGGATCGCATTCCTTGTTCAGCGCCTCGAAATTGCGGACGATGGTCTCGAAGTGCTTGGGCTTGGAGGCAAGCTTCAGCTTGCCAGCGCGCCGGAAATTGCAGTCGATACCCTCTTCGGCAACCAGCGCCTCGATGGTGTCGATGGATGCGTCCAGCGCATGATAGAGCGCGATGGCGCGTTCCTTGCCAAGCTCGGCCTTGGCGCCAAGATAGCTATGGGCGAGCCCGTTGTTCAGGTGCCCGCCATTGCGGCCGGACGCGCCGAAACCGACGCGTTCAGCCTCCAGTACCACGACCTTCGCCCCAGCTTTCGCCAGCTGCCGCGCCGCCGCGAGCCCCGTGAAGCCTGCGCCGACCACCGCAACATCATAATGCCCGCTGACTGGACCCTGAGCTGCACCGGCAAAAGCCGGTGCAGTATCATGCCAATAGGAGACGAATTTCATGGCATCTTCTTTCTGACAAGAGCACGTCCATCCAGCAAGGGTGCGTTAGCGGTTTTGCGTCCGGACGGCGTAGAACAAGGAGTTAGAGGCCGACAACACCCGGCAGATCGTAGACGCCGGCGATTTCGGTGTAGCCATAGTAGGGGTTGGCGGGCTCGTGGCCGCGATTGACCCAGACTTTGTTCTTGATGCCGAGATCATGGGCAGACATCAGGTCATAGCGGAAGGACGAGGAGACATGCAGCATGTCTTCAGGGCCGCAACCAAGCATGTCTAGCATGTATTCGAATGCCTGGAAGCGCGGCTTGTAGGCCTGTGCCTGTTCGGCGGTGTAGACCTTGTGGAAGGGCGCGCCAAGCTTTTCGACATTCGACATGATCTGCGAATTCATGGCGTTGGACAGGATGACGAGCGGGATTTCCTTCGCTACCTTGGCGAGACCTGCCGGGACATCCGGATGCGGGCCCCAGGTCGGCACGCGCTCATACACCATCTTCGCGTCTTCATCCCTGAATGTCACGCCATTGGCCTTGCAGGCGCGGGACAGGGCATTGTGCACGACGTCGGCATAAGGCTTCCAGGCACCCATGACCTCATCCAGACGATAGGACGAGAAATTCCAGATGAACTTTTCCATGGCCTGCGCATCGAGACGGTCGCTGTAGAGATCGCGGGCAGCGCCAGCCATGTCGAAGTTGATCAGCGTGCCGTAGCAGTCGAAGGAGATGTATTTGGGGCGAAAGGGGGCCATGACGTTCTTCCTCTGGCTTTCGTGTTTCGTTGACATGATCATAAGCCGGCTCGTTCAGCCTCGATTGCGCGAATTGACCCGTCCGGAAAGCACAATGTTGTTAATCTGCGGTCCCGTTTGGCACACAATTGCACGGAAGAGCCCTGCCCAGGCCTATCAGACGACCTTTGAAACCCCTGGTCCGCCGGGGTCACAGCATAAGATGCGGCGCCGCCCGTTCGCTTCGGCGAAAGATAGTGTGCCGGGCTTGCCATTCAGATGAATAGCTTCCCTGTCCTCGCCGACACTTCAGGTCAGGAAAGGGAATGCCCATGCAGAACCAGATTGACATCGTCGCCTTCGGGCCTGAACACATTGACGGAGCCGTGGAGCTGTCGCGCGCGGAAAGCTGGCCGCATCGCCGAGAGGACTGGCAGCTGGTGCAGCAACTGAGCGCCGGCGTTGCCGCCATGGATGCCGACCGCCGCGTCACGGGCACGACCCTGTTGACGCCCTATGGTCAGGATTGCGCCACCATCAACATGGTCATTGTCGACAAATCGATGCGCGGACTGGGGCTCGGTCGCAAGCTCATGGAACGCGCCATGGCGCTCGCCGAAGGCCGCCCGCTGCGTCTGGTCGCCACCAACGAGGGGCTTCCCCTTTATGAGAAGCTGGGCTTCGTGTCGTCGGGCCACATTCGCCAGCACCAGGGCGCGGTTCGTCCGCTTGAGCGTCCGGACGGCGTTGAAACGATGCATCCCGGCGACCTCCCGGCCTTGAAGGCATTGGACCGGGAAGCCTATGGCGCGGACCGGTCGGCCCTGATCGACGCGATGGTGAAGCACGGCCAGATCGCCGTCATCCGAAACGGCGAGACGATCGAAGCCTGGGCGGCGATCCGCCCCTTCGGGCGGGGCGAAGTGATCGGCCCGGTCATCGCGCCGGATGCCAAGACCGCATGCGCGCTGATTGCCTTTCATGCCTCCTCGCGTGCCGGTTCATTCCTGCGCGTCGATACCGGCAGCGAGACAGGCATTGCGCCGTGGCTTTCCGAGATCGGCCTTGCGCATGTCGGCGGTGGCATCGCCATGCGCCGCCCGGCAAAGGAGAATGCCGAACAGGCAAGACGCAAGGTCTATGCACTGGCCAATCAGGCGCTGGGCTGACCGTAACCTCGATCGCGCTCAAGAACCCATACCGGAGACATTCCATGCTCGCCAATTCCCTGATCGAACTCGATCGCGCCCATCTGATCCACCCCGTCTCCTCCTATCGCGGTCATGAGCGGCAGGGCGTGCGCGTGCTGAAATCCGCCTCCGGCGCCACCGTCACCGAGGCCAATGGCCATCAGCTGGTCGATGGTTTTGCCGGTCTCTGGTGCGTCAATGCCGGTTATGGGCATGAAAGCATCATCGAGGCGGCGACAAAGCAGCTGCGCGAACTTCCTTACGCGACCGGCTATTTCGATCTGGGCTCCGAACCGGCCATTCGCCTTGCCGCAGAACTGGCCGAGCGCGCTCCGGGCGATCTCAATCGCGTCTACTTCACGCTGGGCGGTTCGGATGCGGTGGACTCCACGATCCGCTTCGTGCGCTATTACTGGAATGCAAAGGGTCAGCCGCAGCGCGATCAGTTCATCTCGATCCAGCAGGGCTATCACGGTTCGACCACGGTCGGCGCAGGCCTGACGGCGCTTCCCGCCTTCCATGCCGGCTTCGGCCTGCCGTTCGACTGGCAGCACAAGATCCCCTCGCCCTATCCCTATCGCAACCCGGTCGGTGACGATGACGCGACGATCATTGCCGCATCGCTTTCCAGCCTGAAGGCGAAGATCGAGGAAATCGGCGCGGATCGCGTGGCGGCATTTTATGCCGAGCCTATCCAGGGGTCGGGTGGTGTCATCGTGCCGCCCAAGGGCTGGATCAAGGCCATGCGCGAGCTCTGCAGGAGCCACGGCATTCTCTTCATCGCCGATGAAGTGATCACCGGCTTCGGCCGCACCGGTCCGCTCTTTGCCTGCGCTGACGAAGGCATCGTTCCGGACATGATGACGGTCGCCAAGGGGCTGACGTCGGGCTATGTGCCGATGGGCGCGGTTTTCATAGCCGATCATGTCTATGACGTGCTTGCCGATGGCGCCGGCGAAGCGGCCGTTGGCCATGGCTTCACCTATTCGGCCCATCCCGTCAGCGCAGCGGTCGGGCTGGAAGTGCTGAAACTCTACGAAGGCGGGCTTCTCGAAAACGGCATCAAGGCCGGCGCGCGTCTCCTTGCCGGGCTCCAGAGCCTGAGCGACCACCCTCTGGTCGGCGACATTCGCGGACGCGGCATGCTCTATGGCGTGGAACTCGTGACCGACAAGGCGAAGAAGACGCCGCTTCCGGCAGAAGCGCAGCCTGCGCGCCGCATCTTCGACCGTGCCTGGGACAAAGGCCTCGTCATCCGCGCCTTCCCGCAGGGGGTTCTGGGCTACGCACCGCCGCTCTGCTGCACGGACGCCGACATCGACGCTATCGTGGAGCGCACGGCCAAGACGCTCGACGAGACCCTGCAGGACCCGGAAATCCGCAAGGCCATGGCCTGAGCAGCCTCGACGAATGCCCGGCGGCATTGTGCCGAAATGTCGCCGGAGGAACGAAGTTCGCAATTTTATGCTGCTGCCCATGGCCAAACCGAACGATATAAGCCCCGGCAGACATGCAAGACTGAGTTTCAGAAAAGGCAAACTACCGCGAGTGAAAATTCACACCGGGCCGGAAAGTCCGCGAAAGACGGATACCCGCTCAAACCGAAGCAAAAGGGGAATGACATGACCGACAAGATCACCAACTGGACGAAAGCCGACGACGCAAGCGTCGAGAATGCAATCCGCCGTGGCGCTTCGCGCCGCGATCTTCTGAAGATGATGCTGGCCAGCGGCGTCGCATTGTCCGCCGGCGGCGCCCTCTTCAGCCGCGCTGAAAACGCAGTGGCTGCAACGCCGGTATCCGGCGGTCATCTCAAGGTCGCCGGCATTTCCTCGTCCAACGCCGACACGCTCGACCCGGCCAAGGCATCGACCTCCACCGACTACGTGCGCTGCTGCTCGCTCTATAACCGCCTGACCTTCATCGACGGAAGCGGAAACCCGCAGATGGAACTGGCCGAGAAGCTCGAGACCAAGGACGCCAAGACCTGGACCGTGACACTGCGCAAGGGCGTCACCTTCCACGACGGCAAGGCGCTGACCTCTGCCGACGTCGTCTTCGCGCTGAAGCGCCATCTCGATCCGGCCGTCGGTTCGAAGGTCGCCAAGATCGCGGTGCAGATTTCCGAGGTCAAGGCAATCGATCCCAATACGGTCGAGATCGTTCTGAAGGACCCGAATGCCGACCTTCCCTATATTCTGGCGCTGCATCACTTCATGATCGTACGCGATGGCACAACGGATTTCTCCAAGGGCAACGGCACGGGCGCCTTCGTGCTCGACACGTTCGAACCTGGCGTTCGCTCCGTCGTCAAGAAGAACAAGAACTACTGGAAGCCGGGCCTGCCGCATCTCGACAGCTTCGAATTCTTCGCCATCAGCGAGGACAATGCCCGCATCAACGCACTGCTTGCCGGCGATATCCACTACGCCTACGCAATCAACCCGCGTTCGGCCAAGCTGGTCGAAGCGCAGAGCGGTTACCGGATCCAGAAGTCGACCTCCGGCAACTACACGAACCTCAACATCCGCCTCGACATGAACAAGCCGGACTTCGTGACCGGCATGAAATACCTCGTCGATCGCGAGCAGATCGTGACCGCAGCGCTGCGCGGCTTCGGTGACGTCAGCAATGACCAGCCTATTTCCAAGGTCAACGTCTTCCACAATCCGGACCTGAAACCGAAGGCCTTCGATCCGGACAAGGCGAAACACTATTTCGAAAAGGCCGGCGTTCTCGGCCAGACGATCCCGATCGTCGCTTCTGAAGCCGCCAACAACTCCATCGACATGGCGATGATCATGCAGGCGGCAGGCGCCGATATCGGCCTGAAGCTCGACGTTCAGCGCGTGCCCTCTGACGGCTATTGGGAAAAGTACTGGCTGAAGGCGCCGCTCCATTTCGGCAATGTGAACCCGCGCCCGACGCCAGACATCTACTTCTCGCTCTTCTACGCCTCCGGCGCGCCCTGGAACGAAAGCCAGTACAAATCGCCGAAGTTCGACTCCATGCTGCTGGAAGCCCGCGGATTGCTGGACCAGAAAAAGCGTCACGAGATCTACAACGAAATGCAGACGATGATCGCCGACGAAGCCGGCACGATCATTCCGGCGACCATTACCAACGCCGACGCCATTTCGACAAAGGTCAAGGGCGTGGAATCCAACCTGCTGGGCGGCATGATGGGCTTCGCGCTGGCCGAATATGTCTGGCTCGAAGCCTGATTGCCTTTGACCTGTCCAGGGGGCAAAGCCTCCCGGACCTGACCGCCGTTTTATTGCTGCACAGAGATCCGGTCACGCGAAACAGTCGCGGACCGGACGCAAACGGCTCTTTTTTCAGTGACCATTTGATGAAACAGTGGTTTGGCTGCCGTCATCGGACAAAGCGGCTGGAGGTCTCTCATGAACTCTGAAATCGCAAGCATGATCGGAAAGCGGCTCGTCATTGCCGTGATCACGCTTATCATCGTTTCCTTCGCGGTCTTCTTCGCCACCAGCATGCTGCCCGGCGACACCGCGACCATCCTCCTTGGCCAGTCCGCAACGCCGGAAGCCGTGGCGGGGCTGCGTCATGCCATGCATCTCGACGAACCGGCCGTGCTCCGCTTCCTGCGCTGGGTCGGCGGCCTGCTGACCGGCGATCTCGGCACGTCCTATGCCAACAACCTGCCAATTTCGAAGCTGATCGCCGGGCGCTTCGTCAACACGATGGAACTGGCCGGGATCACGGCGCTCATTGCCGTTCCCTTCGCGCTGACGCTCGGCATCACCTCGGCCGTCATGCGCGGCTCTCTTTACGACCGCATCGTCACGGTTTTCACGATCGGCATCATCTCCGTGCCGGAATTCATGGTCGCCTCGACCGCCGTTCTCGTCTTCGCGGTCTACCTCAAGTGGCTGCCGGCAATTTCCTTCGTCAACGAGGTTCATTCGCTCTATGACCTGCTGCGCATGTATGCCATGCCGGTCGTGACGCTCACCTTCGTCGTCTCCGCCCAGATCATCCGCATGACGCGCGCCGCCGTGATAGAGACGCTGTCGACACCTTACGTCGAAATGGCCCTGCTGAAGGGTGCCTCGCGCAGCCGTATCGTGCTGCGCCATGCGCTGCGCAATGCACTTGGGCCCATCGTCAATGCGTTGGCGCTATCGCTCTCCTATCTGATCGGCGGGGTGATCATCATCGAGACGATCTTCAACTATCCCGGCATCGCCAAGCTCATGGTCGATGCGGTTGCCACCCGCGACCTGCCGCTGATCCAGACCTGCGCAGTGATTTTCTGCGCCGGCTATCTGATCCTGATCACGATTGCCGACATCATCGCCATCATCTCCAATCCGAGGCTCCGCTGATGACGCAAAGCGCCCCAACGACCTCCGCCCCCGCCGGTATCTTCGGCTACACGTTCAACCTTGTTGGCGTTCTCGCTTTCGTGGTGATCCTCTTCTGGGCCCTGGTCGCCCTCTTCGCCCCGCAGATTGCGCCCTACCCGGTCGGCAAGATCGTCGACATGGACTATTTCGGCCCCATGACGTCCAAGCTCTGGCTTGGCTCCGACTATCTCGGCCGTGACATGCTGTCCCGCATCATCTTCGGCGCGCGCTACACGCTTGGCATTGCGCTGGCCGGTGTGCTCATCGCCTCCACCTCCGGCGTCATTCTGGGCATGGCCGCAGCCGTCATCGGCGGCTGGTTCGATACGGCCCTCAGCCGTTTCATGGACGCGATGATCTCGATCCCCAGCAAGCTCTTCGGCCTGGTCGTCGTTGCCGCCGTCGGGTCGTCGCTGCCCTCGCTGATCCTGACGCTCGCCTTCATCTACACGCCGGGCTCCTATCGCTTCGCCCGGGCGCTGGCCGTCAATGTCAACACGATGGATTTCATCACGGTTGCGCGCATCCGGGGTGAAAACACGCTCTATCTCGCCATCTCGGAAATCCTGCCGAACATCATCCGGCCGGTTCTGGCCGATTTCGGCATCCGCTTCGTCTTCATCGTGCTGCTTCTGTCCGGCCTCTCCTTCCTCGGGCTCGGCGTGCAGCCGCCGCTCGCAGACTGGGGCGCGCTGGTGCATGAGAACATTCAAGGCCTGTCCTTCGGCGCCGCGGCGGTCATTGCCCCCTCGATTGCCATTGCCAGCCTGACGATCAGCGTCAACCTACTGATCGACAACCTGCCCCGCAAGATCCGCGATCGGAGCGCCTGACATGAGCAAGCTCGTCGAAATCAAGAACCTGCATGTCGAGGCCACCACCGATGCCGGCCGGCGCATAGAGATTATCAGGGGCGTCAATATCGAGATCGCCAGGGGCGAGATCGTCGCGCTGATCGGCGAAAGCGGTTCGGGCAAGACGACGATCGCGCTGACGCTGATGGGCTATACCCGCCCCGGCTGCCGCATCGCCGACGGCGCGCTGCTGGTCGACGGCAAGGACATGGCGAAGCTCTCCGAACGCGAGCGGGCCCATGTGCGCGGCACCGAGGTCGCCTATGTGCCGCAAAGTGCGGCCGCCGCCTTCAACCCGTCGCAGACGATCATGGATCAGGTCATCGAAGTCACCCGCATCCATGGGCTCATGACAGCGGACAAGGCCCGCGCCCGCGCCATCGAACTCTTCAAGGCGCTCTCGCTTCCCTCGCCCGAAACCATCGGCGAACGTTATCCGCATCAGGTCTCCGGCGGCCAGTTGCAGCGGCTTGCCGCCGCCATGGCGCTGATCGGCGGGCCGAAGCTCGTCATCTTCGATGAACCCACCACGGCGCTCGATGTGACGACCCAGATCGACGTGCTGAAAGCCTTCAAGTCGGTGATGAAAGACGGCGGCATTGCCGGCGTCTATGTCTCGCACGATCTCGCCGTCGTGGCCCAGATTGCCGACCGGATCGTGGTGCTCAAGGGCGGTGAAGTGCAGGAACAAGGAACGACGGAAGACATACTTTCGACGCCCAAGCACGCCTACACACAGGAGCTGCTGGCCGCGTTCGAGCCGAAGGAAACACAGTTTGCCGGCAAACGGACCGACAAGGCCCGCCCGCTTCTCGAAATCGAGAACGTGATCGCCGGCTATGGTCCGATCCAGTCCGACGGGTTGCCCTTCATGACTGCGGTGCGTTCCGTGAATCTTTCGGTCGAGAAGGGCCGCAATCTCGGCATCATCGGCGAATCTGGTTGCGGGAAATCGACGCTTGCGCGCACGATAGCCGGCATCCTGCCGGCAAGCGCCGGCAATATCATCTTCGACGGCAAGGAACTCGATCACAACGCGCGCCGGCGATCGCACGAGGCGCTGCGCGAGATGCAGATCGTCTTTCAATATGCCGATACGGCGCTTAACCCCGCCAAGCCCATCGAGGACATTCTGGGCCGCCCCTTGAGCTTCTATCACGGCCTGTCGGGCAAGGCCCGCGACGCCCGCGTCGACGAACTTCTCGACATGGTGCGCCTGCCCAAGGCGCTGCGCTATCGCCACCCGGCCGAACTTTCCGGCGGACAGAAGCAGCGTATCAACTTCGCGCGCGCGCTCGCCGCCAATCCCAAGCTGATCATCTGCGACGAGATCACCTCGGCGCTCGATACCGTCGTTGCGGCCGCCATCATCGAACTGTTGAAGGAACTGCAGCGCGAACTCGACCTCTCCTACATCTTCATCAGCCACGACCTGTCGGTGGTCGAGGCGATCTGCGACGAGATCATGGTCATGTATCGCGGCGAGAAGGTCGAGCACCTGACGCGCGAGGACGTGAAGTCCCCGACGCATCCCTATTCGAAACTGCTCTTCTCCTCCGTGCCGAAACTCGACCCGGCCTGGCTCGACAATCTCGTGCTGGAGCCGGAGCTGGTGCGGCAGTATGGCGGGGCTTGAGGATTTCTATCTCTCTTCTCCCCTCGGGGAGAAGGTGGCCCGAAGGACAGGACAGAGGGTAGCCCTTCACGTCCTCCCGAACTCACACCGTAAACAGGCTCGTGAGCGGCAGGTGGGCTTTCACGATCGGTGATTTCAGCACGACGAAGCTGAAATACTTGTCGATGCCGATATCCATGTCGGTCAGGCGTTCCATGATCGTCTGATATTCGCCGATGCCGGCGGTAACGAATTTCACCAGATAATCATAACCGCCGGAGACAAGATGGCATTCGATGACCTGGTCGATCTTGTCGACCACGGCCAGGAAGCGGGCGAAGTCGACCTGCCGGTGGTTCTTCAGCGTGATTTCCGTGAAGACGGTCAATGTCTGTCCGAGCTTGCCGAGATTGATCTGCGCCGAATAGCCCTCGATATAACCTTCCGACTGCAATCGCTTGACGCGCATCAGGCAGGGGCTCGGCGACAGATGCACGAGATCGGCCAGTTCCACATTGGTGATGCGGCCATTCTTTTGCAGCTCGTAGAGGATCTTGATATCCGTCCGGTCGAGTTTCATCATCGGCCTCCCGCCTTCTCCAGTCTTTCGCAGCATAAAATGCTGCTGCGTATCTTGAACAACGTTAGCACACAGCCGCCCAATGTCCACCAAGCCCGCAAAACCGAAAAGGCGCAGAAGATTTCGATGCGGGGCGGACACCCAGAATATTCTGCCGTTGCGCGGGCGACTGCGGTTTCCCATGCGCAAGGCCCGCGCTTAGTGTGGGTCAAGAATTGGAGATTGCCATGCCCGCGCCGCTTGCCCTTGTCGACACCCCCTCCGACCTGCCGAAGACTGCCGACGTCGTCGTGATTGGCGGCGGAATTGTCGGCGTGTTCGCGGCCTATTACCTGACCCAGCGGGGCCTCCGCACCGTGCTGATCGAGAAGGGCCGCATCGGCGCGGAACAGTCGAGCCGCAATTGGGGCTGGTGCCGTCAGCAGAACCGCGACGCGCGCGAATTGCCGATCTCGACAAAGAGCCTCGGTCTTTGGGAGCGTTTCACCGCAGAGACGGGCGAGAGCACCGGCTTTCGCCGCTGCGGCCTGCTCTATCTCAGCAACAACCAGGACGAGATCGCCGGTTGGGCGCGCTGGCGCGATTTCGCCAAAACGGTCGGCGTGACGACCCATATGCTGTCCGCAGCCGAGGCCGAGGAAAAGGGGCGCGCGACCGGGCGTTCCTGGAAGGGGGGCGTCTTCTCGCCGTCCGACGGCATTGCCGATCCGGCACGTGCCGCGCCCGCCGTTGCCCGTGCCATCACCAAGCTGGGCGGTGCGGTTATCCAGAATTGCGCGGCGCGCGGCGTCGAGACGGAAGGAGGCCGCTTGAGCGCCGTCGTCACCGAGCTGGGCACGATCCGCACGAAGACCGCAATTCTTGCCGGCGGGGCCTGGGCCTCGTCCTTCTGCCAGCAATTAGGCATCCGCTTTCCGCAGGCCTCGATCCGCTCGTCCATCCTTTCCATCTCCGGCGGCGCGGAGGGCATTCCGCCGGCGCTCCACACGGCCGGCGTTTCACTCACCGCGCGCGGCGATGGCGGGCACACGCTGGCCATCAGCGGCCGCGGCCGCGTCGATGTTACGCCGCAGCAGCTGCGCTTCTCGCCGCAATTCCTGCCGATGTTTCTGAAGCGCTGGAAGAGCCTGGCGCCGGGGGGCTTCGAGGGCGTGAAGAGCGGCCATGAAACGCTTGCCCGCTGGCGGCTCGACCGGCCGACGCCGATGGAAAGGATGCGCATCCTCGATCCCGCGCCGGATCAGGCGACCATCCGCCTGACGCACGAACGCGCGCTGGCGCTTCTGCCGGAACTGAAGAAGACGAGGATCACCGCGAGCTGGGCCGGCTATATCGATTCCACGCCGGACGGCGTGCCTGGCATCGGCGAGATCGGGACGCTCCCCGGCTTCATCCTCGCCGCCGGCTTTTCCGGCCACGGCTTCGGCATCGGTCCGGGTGCCGGCCATCTGATTGCCGATCTCGTGACGGGGGCCGAGCCGATCGTCGATCCCAAGCCCTATCACCCCTCGCGCTTCTCGGCCTCGGCCTGGGGCAAGGTAGCGGAATTCTGAGGGCTACAGCGCTGACCGAAACGACACCTAGTTTCGATCTTCCTACGCAGCTTGGAATGGCAATACGCCTCTGACCCCGAACCGGGACAACGGCCCCGTTGGCGGTGGAATGGTCTGTCTAATTTCAGCGCGGATCTAGTTGTTCAGTCCCGGCATTTGATGGAGGGGGTTAATCTGAATCGCTTTGCCTCGGATGTCCACTTCTTGCATATGAACTCGTAGGGCGTGAGGCCTTTGAGCAGCTTCAATCTTCGCCCGAAGTTGTAGGGTAATCCCCCCGTGTAGAACCTGACCCATAGTGCTTCCCTCCATTCCAAGGAAAATAATGCACCATCAAAATCTGGGACCAAACATCTAGCTGCTCTTGAACCATATCGAACCCAAGCACCCAGCAGACTAATCAAGTTCCAATTAATTTCTTTTATTAACTGGATGTCGACCTTCTTATTAAGGCTTGTTTTCCGGCAATAGGACTCGGGATTTTTCTCTTTCATCGGCTGGTAGAATGCCGAACGTGCGATGGACCGCCGCTTGATATTGCGTCTGGACGGCATCAACACCCGCTGTGATCGCGCTCCTCCAAGATGGACCTCTGCCCCACGCTTCGTTAAGAGCATCTGCCAGATCGCGGCTAGCTCCGGTTTCCTGCAATGCCTCGAACAGCATTCCGGCTTGACGCAGGTCTTTTTCCTTCTTTGCCCTTCCACCGGCATCATCTTGACGCCGGCCTGCCACGATCAGTTTATGAACGGCGAAACGTGATGGATCGGGCACCACGACCGAAACGCCGGCGCCATGCAGTAAGATCGTTCGCACTGGATCGCGTATAAGGAAATCCATATATCGGAGAGGTTCGGCAGACGCGCCGCCGAGAGCCGGCATTTGCGCCGGTTGATCCGCGTAATCTTCTGATCCCCGGTTTGTCGTCAGAAACTCGACTCTGTAACCGGTCGAGTTTCGGAAAGCATTAGAGCGAGGTGAACCCGAAACATGAGGTACGGCTCGGAATGACGGATCGATGGATTGAAGGAGAGCGACAATCGGTGGAATCGAATCCTCGACCTCGCTTGATATCGCGTAATCTTGTGCCAGGTCCGCGTCACCTGTCAGGATCGCAGCCATAGGCAGCCGGATACCAAGGTGCGCCGCATAACATTGGAACGCGACTGTGCCGACAAGGACACCACGGAGCCGGAATAAACCGGCCGATGCCAACGCCTCAACAACTGTGCCTGTGAAGCGATCCGGAGCAATTAGACCCGCTTCGCGTGTCAGTGCCGCCACTATCTTTCGGCGGTTCTGGTAATCGTCCTTCTCACCCCTGAAGGCTTCAACCCGGGTTGTGATTTCGTTATCGTCAGCAGGGCCGACATAGCGCCGCTTTTGACCACCTTTGCCGTCCGGTTGGTCGAAATACCAGTATGAGCGGCTATCGACCTTGACCAAGACAAAGCGACCAGTAGGCGGGAAATCGGCCGACCACTGCGCATCAAAAGTCCGTTGCTGCAACTCCGCGACCATCGTCCGAAACATGAGGTCGATCTGCTTCATTTGAGACGCCCTATAACATTTCCTCAAATCTAGTATAGTCGGTCAATTTGCGCAAGCTAGAGCAGATCCTGTGATCGATGAATCGATTGTGAGGTGACGAGGCGCGTCGAAGCTGATTCAACATCCATATCGGAAGAGGTGGATGATGGGACGAGCACTGAGCGATGATCTTCGACTACGGGTGTTAAAAGCGTCTGCGGCGGGCATGTCTGCACGCCAGGCGGCAGCCCGGTTCGGGATTGGGATTTCGACGGCAATTCGCTGGGTCGCAAGAGCGAAAGACGGCGAGCCCACATCCCGGCCGCAAGGTTGGCGGCGCCCCTCGGTCCTTGATGCACATGAGGCGTTTGTCGTCGAGATGATTGAAGACCGTAAGGACGTGACGCTTGATGAAATGGTCGAGCGTCTGTCCGTAGAGCGGCAAGTGGGTATCAGCCGGAGCGCGCTTGGTGCTTGGCTGCGGGGCCGCGGCTGGAGGTTTAAAAAAAGTCCGCACATGCACTGGAGCAGGATCGGCCGGATATCCTGAAGCGCCGGCGCGTCTGGTTTGATGGCCAGCTCGACCTCGATCCGGAAAAGCTGATCTTTATAGATGAGACCGGCCTCTCGACAAAAATGGCGCGCCTGCGCGGACGTGCAATTCGAGGCGAGCGTTGCCGAGCTGGCGTGCCGCACGGCCATTGGAAAACAACAACCTTCACCGGCGCGCTCCGCCTCACCGGCATGACCGCACCCTTCGTTTATGATGGAGCGATGAACGGCAATGTCTTCCTGGCTTATGTCGAGCAAGTGCTCTCGCCGACCCTTCAGACCGGCGACGTCGTCGTTATGGATAACCTGCCGGCCCACAAGGCATCCGGTGTGCGCGACGCCATCGAGCGCGCCGGCGCCAAACTCATGTTCCTGCCGCCCTACAGCCCAGACTTCAACCCTATTGAAAACGCATTCTCCAAATTGAAAGCCATGCTGCGGGCTCGGGAGGAAAGAAAGATCGATGCTCTATGGGATGCGGTCGGCACATTGATCCCCCGCTTCACACCCGCAGAATGCGCAAACTACTTCAGGGCTGCAGGATATGATCCAGATTGAACAGGATCTGCTCTAAGTCACCGGAATACGACACAGGTGGCTGAGATTCTCAACGGTCAAATCATCAATCTTTCCGGGTGAAAGCCATCTAAAACAATTGGAAAAATCAGCGTCGCCTCAAGGGGAACCGTCAACCTCTCTACTCCAAATCGCTTCTTTGCAGTTGATAGGAGTCGAACCACCGACCTCGTCTTTGACTCTTGATCAATCGAGAAGTTTCCAACCCTGACAACGAGTTGTTCTCTCCAATGGCCGGTATCTCGTGGTGGAGCACTGTCCGAAGAGGATTTGTTGAGGACATGTTAGATAAGATGTCTGAAATCTAACTTATATGGTTTTGGGGCTCCCTGACAGGTTCGCACACGGTTCCCGGACGTACCATTCAGCGTCGAAACGCAGGTCTGAACTGGAGACGGACGGGGAAGTTGTTGGGCGCTGCTGACGTCTTAACCTCTTGATCGAGTGTATCCCAGAAAAATTAAAACAATAAATAACTGAGGTACTTAATGCGCATTATGTGATCGCGACTTTCAGCCCGTTGTCATAATTCTTCATGTGACAATTATTACGAGCGATGCGTGCTTCTCTGGCTGTTCTCGATATCCGTCGTTCTCCCATATCGTGGATTTCGAACGAGTTCAGATCTCTTTCTAGAATACGCCGGTGCTACCATGGGGTAAGAGGAAGGTAAGCCCCAACGAAGCCTATACTCGTCAGGACTAAGATCATATTTGTACCAAAGATGCTTTTTTAGCGTCTTGAATTTTAAACCATCCTCAAGGCAGAAAATCCATTCATCGGTGACGGGATCGTGTCCCGCCGCGTGGTGTAGCTGGTTGATAGCGAAGCCGCTCGCGAGCGCACTCTCCAATGTGCTGTAGGGAGCGGGCGGCGTAGCGGTGGTCACCAGTGTTTTCCGGTAGGGTCGGGTT